>OLRT01000820.1_pt1 | contig 23457 bp, 16 predicted proteins | sample 1672021 | NCBI WGS metagenome assembly OLRT01 (sample SAMEA3136637, study PRJEB25190) | human gut metagenome | reverse complement strand
ACCCTTCGCCGCCGAACTTGCCGCCGGCGTGCAGCACGGTCAGAACCACCTCAACCGTGGGGATTTTCTCCTTGGGGTGCAGGTCAACCGGGATGCCGCGGCCGTCGTCGGTGACGGTGATGGAGTTATCGGGATGAATGGTCACCTCGATATGACTGCAGTAACCGGCCAGCGCCTCGTCGACGGCGTTGTCGACCACCTCGTAAACAAGATGGTGCAAGCCGCGCGGACCTGTCGAGCCGATGTACATGCCAGGACGCTTGCGGACAGGCTCAAGCCCTTCGAGGACCTGAATGTCCGAGCCGTCGTAATGATCAGGTTTTGCTGCCACTGACACGCTCCTTTTTGGATAACAGTTGCCATATCCTAGCTGGATCTAGAACTTATAGATTTTATCATAGACGCTTTTGATGAGACTTGACTTCATAGCCTCTACAGGCCACCAGAAGCCGCTAGAGCCGTGTTTTTAGTTTTAGAGGGCACTTTTGCCGTTTTTTGAAGTTGGCGGCTGCTCGCTTGCGTCTAAAGCGTTCAGAATCGATTCACGCAGGCGCTTGTTCTCTACCGTTTGCGCTTGCTGGCGCAAACGCTCGGCGGCGTCGTGGTCGATAAGCGGCTTGGCTGCAGAGCGCGAGGACGCGGCCGTTGCACGCTGGGCGTCTTCGCGAAACGGATGGCGCGCCTTCATGTCGAAGCGGGCCGGCTTGATGGAAAACGCCTCCACGTGCTCGCCCTGGCGGTTCAGGTGCATCTTGAGCATCTCCTGGCGCGCATCAAGGTCCGAGCGAACCATCGCGTCGTCGCAATACACCACCAGAAGTGTCTTGCCCTGCGGTACGCGAGCGGCCGCCGGGTCGTTCGCTTTATCGGGGCGCATGATGTACACCGCGTTCGTGTGATCAAGGATAAGCGGCGCGGAAGAACCGTACACCGCCTCGGTTGCCATGCGCCAACGCACATGGACTTCCGCGACGCGGCGCGATTTGGCAGCCTGGGCGCCCTGCTCCCCCAGGCCCTGCAAAAGCTGCTGCAGCCCATCGCCCAATCGAGCCATGGTGCGCCTCCTTACTCCATGGGCATGCGCACCACGCGCGCCGCCGCCAACACGTCGTCGTCGAAATACGCCAGATTCGCCGTGGTGATGAACGTCTGAATGTCCCCGGACACGAACTTCACCAGCGATGCGCGGCGCTGCGCGTCAAGCTCGCTCATAACGTCGTCGAGCAAAAGCACCGGCTTTTGTCCCAGCAGGTCGCAAATAAGCGTCACTTCCGCCAACTTGAACGCTAGCACCACCGAACGCTGCTGCCCTTGACTTCCATATATGCCAACGGGGCGGCCTTCTACGTAGAATTCGATGCGATCGGCGTGCGGGCCCACCAAGCTGCGCCGGCGCGCGCGTTCCGCTGCCGCTTGGCTTTTCAGGGCGGCAGCCATCTCCTCGCGCACCTTGTCGCGCTCAAGCCGCACGCCCGGCTCGATCCAGCGGCCCTCTTCGTACCACGAAGGCGCATAGCGCGCCGCAAGCTGCTCGCGGCCACCTGTGATGTCGTGGTAGTGCGATGCCATAGCTCGCCCAAGCTTTTCGAACAGCGCCGCGCGATAGCACACAAGCTGCGCGCCGCACGTCACCATCATGTCGTTCAGACTTTCGATCAGAAGCGGGGACGCCTCGTCTTTCAGCAGCGCGTTTTTGTTCCGCAGCACCTTGTCCCAATCGCGCCGGATAAGGTAGTGGTTCTTCGACAGCTGCGACCCCACGCCGTCAAGGGCGTTGCGCCGGCCCGTCATGGACCCCTTCGCCAGCTCAAGGTCGTCGGGCGTGAACGCCACCGACGGGATGACGCCTTTAAGGTCGACGGCGCGCTTGGGCTTTCCGTTCATCGTGAAGCGCCGTTTGCCCGCCTCGATGGCCAGTCCAAGCGTCAGCTGGCGGTTGCCGTCGCTGGCCTCGGCGGAAAGCTGCGCCAGCGAAGCCCCTTCGCGCACCAGCTGCACGCCCGTCGGATGGCGAAACGACGATTGCGCGGTGAGCAGCTGAATACCCTCCACCACGTTTGTCTTCCCAATGGCGTTAGGGCCAACCAACACGGTAAGGGGCCCTATGCCGCCAAGGTGAAACGACTCGTAGCTGCGGAAATCCCGGAACGAGATATCGGTGATGCGAAGGTCCATGCCGCGTTTTCAGCCTTTAGGAGATGCGAACCGGCATGACCAGGTACAGGAAGTTCTCGCCTTCCGCCGCCTTGAAGATGCCCGGCTTCATGCCCGTCTGAACCTCAAGATACACGCTGTCGGTGCCCACAGACCCCAGCCCGTCAAGCACGTAAGCGTAGTTGAACGCAATTTCGACGTTCTCGCCCTCGCCCTGGCACGTCAGGGTTTCCTGGGCGCTGCCCACGTCCTGTGCCGCGGCGGAAAGCTGCACCGTCTGGCTATCCACGTCGATGGCGAACTTCACCGGCGAGCTTTGCTGGCCCAAGATGGACGTGCGCTTCACGCCCGACACCAGATGAGACACGTTCAGCTGCACGCGCGTGTTGTACGAATCGGGAAGCAGCTGGCGATAGTTTGGGAAGTTGCCCTCGATGCGGCGGTTGATGAACACGGTGTCGTGATACGTCACCACGATCTGGTTCTCGGCCAGCGCGATGGTCAGCGGGTCGTCCGTGCGGTTCAGGGAAGCAAGCTCCTGCAAGAACGAGCCGGCGATGACGGCCTGGAAGCCCTCGGCGGCAGGCTCGTCAAGCTGCGCCTCGGTGATGGCAAGGCGGTACGAGTCGGTCGCGACCATCTTCAGCGTCGCACCCTCAAGCGTGATAAGCACGCCGGTGAGGATGGCGCGGCTTTCGTCTTTCGATACAACGCGGGCCACGCGCTTGACCATCGACGAGAACTGAGAGAACGGGATGGAAATGGCCTGCTGCGTGTCAACATGCGGGAAGCCGGGGAAATCCTCGGCGTCAAGCGTCTTGATAGAGAACGAGGACGCGTCGCACATGATGACGGCAGCCTCGTCGAGCGTCTCAACATGCACGGCGGCATCGGGCAGGTTCTTCACGATGTCGAAGAACAGCTTGCCGGGGAACACCGAGCGCCCTTCTTCTTCGATGAGCGCGGGGATGGTGTATTGAATGGACAGCTCCAAGTCCGTGGCTTGCAGCGTCACGTGATCGTTTTGCGCATTGAGATAAATGCCGGACAGGATAGGCAGCGTTGAACGGGTTGCGATGCCCTTGAGAACAACGGCTAAGGCGTCTTGCAGCTCTGCTTGGTTAATGCTGAATTTCACAGGCTTCTCTTTCTCTCAGTTGGTTGCTGTTCCCTGCGCTTGTTGAAGTGAGGTACTTATTATCTTCTAAAGGCTTGTTTTAAATAATAGGTTTTTGAATAGTAGTATTAATAAGGGCGGTGGAATTGTTGAGAACTTTCAAAACCCCACTTCAGCCCTCAAAAACTATTCGATTTTCATTGTGGATGATGTGCTCCTTCGATTAACCGCTTTTATTGACTTCGTTATCTTTCCCCTTCACTGCACTACTTTTCTTCTGCTTTCCTCAACCTTTTCGGCATGTTTTCCTCAATGATCGGAAAAGCGCAGGTCGGAAGCGGTGTTTCACGTGAAACAATTCGAAACGCGCCCGGTGTTTCACGTTATGCTTCGCGGACGATCTGCTGCAGTGCCTCGATTTCTTCTCTGAGCAATCGGTTTTCCTTCAACTTCGTTTCAATCATGGTCACGGAATACAACGCGGTCGAGTGGTCGCGGTTGAATTTCTTCCCGATGCTCTCGTAGGGCATGTCAAGCAGCTGCCTGCACAGATACATGGCAATCTGGCGGGCGTTCGTGATGCTGCGGCTGCGCCTTTTGCCGACGATTTCGGCGTGGCTGACTTTGTAGAAGCCTTCCACGGCTTTTTGGATGTCCTCAGCGTTCAGGCGTTTGCTCGGTCCGCCTGAGAAGTGGTTTTCCAGCAGCGCCCGCACATCGGCCAGCGTCATGTTCGGCTGGTTTCCGTACGTCATCTGGAAGATGACTTTCGTAACGGCGCTTTTCAGCTCGCGGATGTTCGAGCTGGAACTCTCGGCGATATACGTTTGTATGTCAGCGGGCATGGTGAACGCCATGGAACCTTCTTGTTCCTGGTATTCGCGGATAAAGCTTTTCACGATGCCCAGTTTCGTTTCGATTTCAGGCGGTTGGATGTCGAACGTGCCGCCGGAATTGAAACGCGTTTTGTAACGTTCGTCGATGTCGATGTTCTTCGGCGCGCGGTCGGCCGACAGGACAACCTGCCTTCCTTGGCTAGTCAGCTTGTTGAAAATCTGGAACATGATGTCGAGCGTTTGCTTTTTGCCTTGCAGGTACTGCACGTCGTCTACCAGCAGAACGTCGGCGTCTTCGTATGACGTCTTGAAGTTCTTGTAGCTGGATTTTTCGGTGTCGTGCGCCGCCGATGCCTCGGTGTAGTCGTCGAGCAACTCGGCTGAGTCCTTGTAGACCACCTGCAGCTGCGGCATGTTGCGGTTGATGTAATTCTGGATAGCGCGCAGCAAATGCGTTTTGCCCAGGCCCGATTTGCCGTAGATGAACAAAGGGTTCAAGTGCGGCTTGCCTGGCGCTTCGGCCACTGCCGTTGCCATGGAGTAGGCCAGGCGGTTCGAATCGCCGATGACGAAGTTCTCGAACGTGAGGGTGGAAAGCGGCGTGGAGTTGTCTGATTCCGGTGCCTCGGCGTGCTCTTCCGTGGCAGGTTGCTCCTGGGTTTGCCCGCTTGTTTCTTTGGGCTGCTCGGGTGTGCTGGCTGCTGCTGCCGGCATTGGCGCTGCTGGAACAGACGTGGCATCCGGCTGCCGTGAAGCCTGAGAGACGTGTGCCGGTGCCGGGATTGCTTCCGCCGAGGGCGTCGGCGGGGCGGCAACGGCGCGCGCGGGAGCGCTTTGCGGCGCCGGTGCTGTAGGCGGGGCAGGTGCCGCCGTCGGGGTGGCAGGTGCTGCGGGGGCTGCAGGAGCTACCGTTTGGGTGGGGTCGACTTCGATGATAACGGTGAACGGCACGCCGCGCAGCTCTTCAAGTGCGCGCTTGATGTAGTCGATGTAGTTGCGCTCGATCCAGGTTTTGATGAAATCCGTGTTCGCCGTCAGCATGATGAAGCCGTCGCTGGCAGCTTGGGGATGCAACATGGAGAAGAACGCGTCGATCTGCGAGGGGACGATGCCCTCGTAACCCTTGACGCGGCTGCACACCTCCGCCCAGATCTGCTGAATTTCCTCGCTGTTCATATGGTGTTCCCTGTCGCTTTCGCTGTGTGAGCTTTCGTTCGTCTACGGCGCTGCGGTTACAGCTGCTGCGCCATTTGCCTGCCGACGGCGGTGAGCTGGCGGCGCTTATCGCGCGTCTTCTCCAAGATACCTTCGCCTTCAAGCTTCGTGAGCACGTTGTAAACGCTTGACTGTGCAACACCGGTCAGCGCCACCAAATCGGTCACGCGCAAGGCTCCCTCATGGAGAAACACGTTGAGGAAATCCCGCTCGCGCTGGTTAAGGGCTGCCAGGCTAGGGCCGGCGTTGAACGTTGCGGGCTGCGCTTGCTGCGCGTTTTGCGCATAAGGATAAGGGGCTGCTTGCTGGTATGCGTTGCCGTAGCCTGGCGCCGCCCCTCCATAAGGTTGTTGCGGTGCGTAACCTTGTGCTGTGGGGTAAGGCTGCTGCGGTTGAGCGACGCCTTGAGCCGGATAGGCCGGCGCCTGCATGGGCGCTTGCTGCGCGTATGCAGGCTGCGGTATTTGGTTTGCTGGCGCGTAGGGTTCCGGCGCGACGTTGTATCGCGGAGCTGCAATAGGCTCTGGCGCCTCGTCGCCGCTTGCGATGCGGTATCGCGGTGCCGGCGTGACTTCGGGGGCCTCGCTTTCGAGCTTCAGCTCTTCAGGAAGCTCCGGTCTGCTGCCGTTCGCGCTGATGGTGACCACCGAGCCGCTACCAAGGTTGTCTTCGATCGTTATGGTGCCGTGAGTGAATTCGAGGTACTCCTTCACGATGGGCAACCCCGACCCTACTCCCCTGATGTAGCTTTTCATGGGCTCGATTGCCGAGGTGAATCCGGGAAGCTGTGCGCGGTCCTTGCACGCGATGCCCGGGCCCTGGTCGGCGAACCGGATGGTGCAGCCGTTGTCGAGAATGGATACGGTTGCTTCTTGGAAACGCGCGTGGATGAAGTTTTCCGACACCTCGCGGATGACGGTGTAGGGAATGGTTCCGCCTGCCGCTTTCGACTGCTGATAAACGCTTGTGGCAAGGTTTTCGATGAACTCTGCGGTGGGCGCCGGCTGGATCTCGGTTACGTGCGGCGCGCTGAGCAAGTCATCGTATAGCGCGATGCGCGCGATCGAATTCACGTGAGTGAAATCAAAAGGCTCCTCGTTGTTCTCGGGTTCTTCGTGAGTCTGGTTTTGCTGGTCCATCTGCGCTTTTACCACTTTCCACAACGTCGTTTTCCAAAGTTTTACACATTTTCGGGAAAATTCTTTAAAAAGTGTACCTTCTTTCGTTCCAAGATTCTATTCATCTGGGGAAATTATTGAATCCATTGTGGAAAAACCACGACTGACTGAAAGTTTTTCACTGTTAGTCACCTCGTATTTTCGAAGTTTTCCACTTTTCATTCATCAATTGTGGAAAGCTGCATCGAAAACCGTGAATTCCAGTGAATTCCTTTCGGTGGAATTCGGTTCTTCTTGTTGAAAGATCGGGTGGAAAAGCCAGACTCCCCTTGAATTCTTCTCACCGCTTGCGGTTCGCCGTTTTCCTCCGTTGTTTCCACAAGAAGCGGATGGTTTTATGAACAGAAAAGGAGAAGAACTTCTGCAGTGTTTGTAAAATGCCTGTTCAAATGGTTATGAGATATCTTTTTCCTGGTGACAGCGGCTAAAAAGAGAAGCGAAGGAAAGCGTTCCTCGCTTCTCCCCGACGCCTTCTTCTCAGTGTTTTCCACACCGGTTTTCAGGATGTTCCGAAGTTTTCAACATTTTCCACAACGGATTCCGCTATCCACGCTTTCCTTCTCTGCGCGCGGAAACGTTCGGATGCTGAAAAATCTCTCTTGTTGCTTGATTTCCCCTTCTTGCCACCCCTGTAGGCGCTTACCTTGTGCATTGTGGAATTGCTTTTCCACCGCTCCCCGCTCCTGGCGCAGCGACGAGGCTTTTCCGCCGCTTGCGTCTTGGCACCGTTGTGCGGTTTTTCCACCACGCTGCACCCTGGCATTCTGCGGTCGTTGAAAAACAGCCTGTTTCCGCAGGTGGGCTTTCGTGATATGGTCATCTTGTGCACACGTTGCCATATGTAGGTAAAAAACCTTTGACAGCTGTGCTCAGCGGGTTATACTCAGCAAGTTGCTCTAAACCATGAAAGGGAAACGATATGAAGCGCACCTATCAACCTAACACTCGTAAGCGTGCCAAGTGCCACGGCTTCCGTGCCCGCATGGCAACCAAGGGCGGCCGCAAGGTTCTGGCTGCTCGTCGTGCTAAGGGCCGTAAGCGTCTTTGCGTGTAAAGAGCTCTAGATTGGAGACGATCAAGTCCAAAGCGGACATCTCCGATCTGTTCTCTAGCGGAAAGCGCCTGCGTACACCGTACCTTACGCTCATAGTGTTACCAGCAAAGCAGCACGGCCCCAGTGGTCGTGTTGCTTTTGTTGCAGGTAAGAAATCGGGCAATGCGGTGTGGCGCAACAGCGCGAAGCGCAGGATGCGCGCCGTGTGCCACGAACTGGGCGGCCCATGCCCTGGCTACGATGTAGTATTTCTCGCGAAGTCGGGTATTTGCCGTGCCAAGTATAGTAAAGTGCTCACAGCGTGTGACGAGGCACTGAAACGCGCAGGAATGCGGTAGGAACTGATTGGAATGAAAAAGGGGTCTGAAAGCATACCTTGTAAGGTAGCAATGCTTCTCATCACTTTTTACCGGGCTGCAATCTCGCCCATGTTCCCTTCTTGCTGCCGTTTTGTTCCAACATGCTCGGAATACGGGCTCATTGCGTTTCAGCGCTACGGCTTCGCAAAAGGCTTAAGGCTGACGGTAAAACGTATTCTACGGTGTCGACCTGGAGGGCCGCACGGTTACGATCCTGTCCCGTAAGGGGGTCGGGCGCGTAGTCGGCGGCTTTTGTCGACTAAAGGAGGGAAATCCATAGTATGTGGGAAGTATTCAAGAACTGGATATTTGACATTATCCAATTCTTCTTCAGCTTCTGCCAAGACTGGGGCTTGGCCATCATCGTCGTGACCATCATCTTCCGACTGATAATTTCGCCCCTCATGCACAAGCAGACGAAGTCGTCGTATCAGATGCAGAAGGTTCAGCCTTTGATGCAGGAGATTCAGACGAAATTCGCCGACGATCCCACGCGCATGCAGGAGGAAATGCAGAAGCTGTATGCTGAGGCGAAGTTCAACCCCTTGGCTGGCTGCCTGCCCATGCTGCTGCAGATGCCTATCTTCATTGCTTTGTTCCAGGTTCTGCGCGAAATGCCCAACTACATGGGTTCTGACGAAGGCTACCAGTTCTACAACCTGGTCCCCAACCTGGTTATGACGCCGTCCGGCGCGTTCGCTGAGGGCTTCGGCACGTTCGTTCCCTACCTTATCCTGATGGTGATCTTCGCCGGCGCTACGTTCCTGCCTATGATTTTGATGCAGATGGGTCAGAAGGACAACCCGCAGCGTAACCAGACGCTGATGATGGCCGGCATCATGAGCTTGTTCATGCTGTGGATCAGCTGGTCTTCTCCCGCCGGCGTTCTTCTGTTCTGGGGCGTGTCTTCCATCATCGGTGTTTGCCAGCAGCAAATCTCGATGCGTATCATGAAGAAACGCGACGCCGAGAAAGAGGAGACCATCGAGGTCAAGCCGATCGAAGTGGACGTTACGCGCAAGGCCAAGAAGCCGCGCCCGAAGAAGAAAGACACTTCGAAGAAGCACGCTTAATCCGATTTGCGTAATGATGCGCTGTGTTTCACGTGAAACACAGCGCATTGTAGTTTTTAGTTCTAAGGAGCTGTTATGGCAGAAGAGAACATGGAACAGGCCGCAGAAGAGGCTCTCGACGCCCAGGCCGAAGGGAACGGCATCACCGATGAGGACCTTGACCGCATCGCCGATACCGCAATCGCCACGTTGCAGGACATCCTCAAGCATTTTGATGTGGGCGAGGTGACCATCGACGAGTACGAAGGCGACGAAGGCGAGCTTATCCTCGACATCACCGGCGACGACCTGGCCGTGCTTATCGGCCGCCACGGCAAGACGCTGGACGCTTTGCAGTTCTTGGTGTCGGCCATCACGGTGCGGACGATGGGCTTCCGCTACCCCGTTATCGTCGATGTTGAGGGCTACAAGAACCGTCAGCGTGAGAAGCTTGAGTCCATCGCCCGCAACGCCGCTTCCAAGGCAGCGAAGCAGCATCGCAGCGTGAAGCTGCGTCCTATGACGCCGTATGAGCGTCGCATCGTGCACATTGCCCTGCGCGATGATGATCGCGTTGAGACCGCTTCCGAGGGCGAGGGCGCTTCCCGCCACGTGGTGGTTTTACCTCTGTAGCGTTTCCCTTGCGAAATGTTAAAAAGGCCGCGTTGATACGCGGCCTTTTTGTTTACTCTTGTAGGATAGAGCGGATTTGTTCGGCGTCTTAATTTGAAAGCTCTGAGGTAGTTTTTAACGGCTGCGGACATGTGCAACGTGGGTCGACTAGAAGGCGTTCAAGCCAGACTGCCCCTTCTTCTTAGGTAGCGGTTTTTCCTTGAGTTGCTCTTCTTCTTTTTCGCCGCGTTCCCTCGAGGCGTTGTTTCATTTATCTAGGCAAGCCGGTAAAGTATGTTTCACGTGAAACGATAAGCGATAAGGAATATACGATATGCACGACGAGTTGCTTGAGAAGCACCTTTCTTTGGTTATCGAAGCAAACAAGACAACGAACATCACGCGCATCTCGTCTTGGGAAGACGGAATGCTGCTGCATGTGAAAGATTCTCTGCTTGGCTTGGATGCTTTGAATGCTTGCCCTGCAGGACGCTATGCCGACATTGGCACGGGCGCGGGCTACCCGGGCATTCCGCTTGCCATCGAGTCGGACCGTGAAACGCTTCTGGTTGATTCCGTAGCAAAGAAGATTCAGATTCTCGACGGGTTTATCTCCGAACTGGGGCTTCAGAACGTTTCGACGTACGCTGGCCGCATCGAGGACTTAGGTCGCGAGCGCCCCGGGCAGTTCACGGCTATCACTGCGCGCGCTTTGTCGAAGATTTCCATTCTGCTTGAGCTAGCTTCCCCGCTGCTTCAACGTGGCGGAAGGCTGATTTGCTACAAGGCGCGTGTTGAGCAGGAAGAGCTTGACCACGCACGTGTTGTGGCGAAGCAGGTTGGCATGGAATTGGTGGACGACAAGACGTTTGAGCTTGGTGAGAATTGTCGCAGGATTCTTTCCTACGAAAAGGTTGCCAAGCCAAAGCTTAAGCTGCCAAGGCGTACGGGTTTGGCCCAGAAGAAGCCGCTGTAGCGCTTTCGATGCCGCTTTTGCTTGCAGAAGCGGCATCTTTGATTTTTGGTGATTTCGTTGGAATCGTTCAAAAGTGTTTATTGGACATACCAGTTGTTCGCCACCATTTCGAAACACGGTATACTGGAATCGAAACCATGAAAGGGGGTTCCTGTGGGTTTTTTTGACGGCCTCAGGAGAGACAAAAAGCAGGCTGAGCCGGTTCAGCAGGAACAACGTGTCGAAGCGGATACCGTTGAAGATGAAATTGCCATCGAGCACATCGAGGTTGTCGAGCGCGCGCCTCACGAGACGCCTAGCGTCGAAGAAGAGCCGATTGAAGAGCGCCCGGTAATCGAGCCGACGCCTATCCGCTCGTATCGCGACAAGAAGCCCGTTACGCATGTGGTTGGCCAGACGAAGATTATGGCCATCATCAACCAAAAAGGCGGCGTCGGCAAATCTACCACGGCTATCAACCTTTCTGCGGCTTTGGGAGAGCTTGGCAAGCAGGTTCTGCTGGTCGACCTTGACCCTCAGGGCAATTCTTCCAGCGGTCTTGGCATCGAGAAAAGCCAAGTGAACAACTGCATCTACGATGTGCTGCTCAACGACGTGCCTATCGAGGAAGTCGTCATTCCCGATGTGTGCGAGGGCTTGGACCTGGTGCCTGCAACCATCAACCTTGCTGGCGCTGAGGTGGAGCTTGTGGCCGAAATGGCCCGTGAGAACCGCTTGAAGGACGCTGTTGGCAGCCTGCGCGGCAAGTATGACTATGTATTCATCGACTGCCCGCCTTCGCTGGGTTTGCTGACGGTCAACGCTCTTGTGGCGGCGGATAAGCTGCTTATCCCCATCCAGTGCGAGTTCTACGCGTTGGAAGGTGTGACAAAACTTCTTGATTCAATGAAACGTGTCAAAACTCGCCTGAATCCGACGCTTGATATCTACGGCGTTCTTATGACTATGTACGATGGCCGCACCACGCTTTCTCGTCAGGTTGTCGAAGAGGTTCGCGCGTATTTCGGCCGTTTGGTTTTCGAGACGCAAATCCCCCGTACCGTGAAACTTTCCGAGGCTCCTAGCTTCGGTCAACCGATAACCTTGTATGACCCCAGCGGCAAAGGCGCGCAGTCGTACATGAGTCTTGCTAAGGAAGTGATTGCACGTGGCTAAAAACGGTCGCGGCGGCCTCGGCCGTGGTTTGAATTCGCTGCTCGGCGGTGCATATGAGGAGGCTATTCCACAGGAAGGCGTTCCTCAAAGGGTTCGCGTTGAGGCCGATCCTCGTCGTGAAGTTATCCGTGAGAGCGTTCCGGCTCAGAAATCTCCCGAGCCGCGTCAAACGTATGAAGCTGCCCCTGCAGTTGCTTTCGAAGAGCAAGAGCCTGAGTCTATTGTGGACAACGGCGTTGAGGTTACCATCAAAGGCGTAGCTCAGCGTGAAGCGCGCCCGGCGCCGGCGCAGCAGGAGTCCGTTGCCACCGCTGCGCCTGCGGCAAACCAGGAGACTGATGAGGTTGCGATTGACAGCGTCTCCCCTAACCCGGAACAGCCGCGCACGAATTTCAAGCGGGAAGAACTCGAAGAATTGGCTGCTTCCATTCAGAAGGACGGCTTGCTGCAGCCTATTCTTGTCAGGCCGGTTGGAGAAGGCTCGTATCAGATTATCGCCGGCGAGCGCCGTTGGCAGGCTTCTAAGCTTGCTGGCCTTACCAAAGTGCCTATCCGCATCAAGGATGCCAATGATGACAAGGCGTTGGAGCTTGCACTTATCGAGAACATCCAGCGTTCTGATCTGAATCCTATCGAAGAGGCCTATGGCTATCGTCGCATGATGGAGCGTCTGAATATGACGCAGGCGGAGGTTGCCCAGGCTATGTCGAAGGGTCGCTCGACCGTTGCAAATGCGCTTCGTTTGCTTGAGCTGCCCGAGGAAGCGCAGCAGCTGTTGTTTGAGGAGAAGATCACGGCGGGCCATGCGCGCGCTATCTTGTCCATCCCCACGAAGGAGGGGCGCGAACGCCTGACGCGCAAGCTTGTTGAGGAAAAGCTCACCGTGCGCGAGGCTGAGGCTTTGGCGCGCTTGTTCTCTGGCAAGAAAAACGATAACGCTAAGCCGAAGATTCCTGTGCCAAAGGAATACAAGAAGGTTGCTCGCACGTTAAAGGATGTGCTTGACACGCCCGTTAAGGTGAAGTCCGTCAATGGCAAGAACAAGATTGAAATCGAGTTCAAGGACGAAGAAGATTTGGAGCGTTTGTTTAAAGGCATTCTTGCTTCGAATCTTGCATAATTTGATGCGTTTTCGTAAAACGATTGCCATTAAAAAGGGAGCCTTGCATAGCTCCCTTTTCTTGTGCTGATAGGTGTTCTATTGGGTTCGTTGCATTAGGAATGCTGCTGAGTGAACGTGTTCTTAAGCTGACCGCATGCACCCGCGATGTCGGATCCGCGTGAATCTCGCAAGGTGGTCTCGATTCCATGTTTTGCGGTAACGTCAATCCATTTCTGGATAGTCTGCTGCTTGCTTGGTTTGAAAGGCGATTCCGGCACTGCGTTGATAGGAATCAGATTCACATGGCAAAGAAGTCCTTTGCAGAACTGTAGAAGCTCCTGCAGGTCGGATTCCTTGTCGTTCACGTTATCTATCATGATGTACTCGAACGTGACGCGGCGATTCGTGATTTCGGTATAGCGTGCAAGGCTGCTCTTCAATTCGGGCAAGGGGAACGAATTCGTTTTCGGCATAAGCTGCAGTCGCGTTGCTTGGCTTGCCGAATGAAGAGATACGGCAAGCGTGAATTGCTCGGGCTCGTGGGAAAAACGCTCGATTCCCGGGATGATGCCGCACGTGGAAATGCAGATATGGCGCGCGCCGATGCCGAGGCCCTTGTCGCTGTTCATGATGCGTAACGCTGCCAGCACATTGTCGTAGTTGAGAAAAGGCTCTCCCTGCCCCATTCCCACAACGTTGCTTACGCGACGGCCAAGAAGCCGTTGAACGGTTAGTACTTGGTCGACGATTTCTCCGGCAAAAAGATTGCGCGACAAGCCCTCTTTACCGGTGGCACAGAAGGCGCAAGCCATGGGACACCCCGCCTGCGTTGAAAAGCACACGGTCAGGCGTTCACCGTTTCGCGAGGGGATGGCCACGGTTTCAACGCATACCCCATCGTGATATTGAAGGATCATCTTGTGCGTTCCGTCGCTTGAGATAGCGTGCTCAAGAACCTCTACGTTGTGTAGCGGATGTTCCTGGGCAAGTTGGGCGCGGAATTTTGCCGGAAGATTTGTCATCTCCTCGTAGCTTTGTGCGCCTTTCCCGTACAGCCACTCGAAGAGCTGCTTTGAGCGGAACGACGGCTGGCCAAGCCCTTTAACGAGAGCATCGAATTCTGACGGCAGGATATTTTTGATTGGTGTATTCATGCGGGTCATTATACCTGTTTCACGTGAAACATTCGCTGATGCGCTGCCGGCAACGAAGCGAACATATGGGTTTGCTATACTGCAGCAAACGGTTTTTGTAACGAAAGAAGGAGAGCATGTCTTCAAACATTGATCCTCGTTCGTGCCGTGTCGCGCTGCTGTGCGGCGGCAAGAGCAACGAGCGTGAAATTTCCTTGGCATCTGGAGAGGGTGCCCGCGAAGCGCTTGAGACTGCTGGCTTTCCGGTCGAGATGATTGACCCGGCTGATAAGGGCGATTTGAAGCGGCTTATCGATGAGCCGTTTGATGTGGCGTTCCTTTGCCTGCATGGTAAATATGGCGAAGACGGAACGATGCAGGGCTTCCTTGACTTGATTGGCCTTCCTTATACGTGCTCTGGCGTTTGGTCAAGCGCATTGGCTATGGACAAGGCGAAGGCGAAGGTGTTTTACGAACGTGAGAACATCCCTACCCCGCCTTCTATGACGGTGGTGAAAGGCCAGCAGGTCGACGCCCAGGCAGTTATCGAGGCTATGGGCGAAAAAGTGGTTGTAAAGCCTGGCACTGAAGGAAGCGCCATTGGCGTGTTCATTGTTGAAGGCGCTGAAGCTATTGAAGAGGCGCTTGCTAAGGCCTTCGAGATTGATAACGAAGTGTTGATTGAGCGGTATATCAAAGGCCGCGAATACACGATTGCCGTTGTTGGTAATCAGAATCCCGAAGCGCTGCCTATTATCGAGATTGTGCCGAAAAGCGATTTCTACGACTTCGAATCGAAGTATGCCGTTGGCGGGTCGCAACATATCTGCCCGGCCGATTTACCGGAGGATATTGCCGCGCGCATGCGCCAAGAGGCGGTTAAGGCCCATAAGGCCCTTTCTTGCAGCGGCACCTCCCGTTCCGACTTCATTCTGGAAGAAGATGGAACGTGCTGGGTTCTGGAGACGAACACCATCCCCGGCATGACGAAAACGTCGCTGCTCCCCGATGCTGCCCGCGCCGCAGGCCTGTCATTTCCTGAGTTGTGCACGAAGCTTATCGAGTGCGCGCTTGAGGAGAAGAAGCTGTAGAAGGCAAGAACTTCATGCGTAGTTGAAATGCCCTGTGCTTGCGTTGAAATGAAGCACAGGGCGTTTTGTTGCGTTTAGCCCTATGTCCAAGAGTGTGAGGCGATAATATTATGTAACGCTAGATCTCAACGTCTTAAGTGTCGTTGAGATTTCTATTTTCAATCGCGTTTATGGGTGATAAACAGTTTGTCAGATTAAAAAACGCCGCAACCCTTCAAAGCGAAGACAACCAGTGCTACGAGTCCAAGAAGGAAGAGCCAGCTCAATACGTAGCAGCCTTTGTTCCCTTCCCTGCTTTTCTGAACAAGGAAATCAAGCGTTCCGCGCGACTTCTTGATAATGGCGGTGTTCTTGTTGGTGTCCGGAAACGGAACGCGTTGCTTTGGCTGCCAGGTTCCGTGGGACTGGATGATGGAAGCGATTCCCTGGGTTTCAAGGTCGACCTTCGGACGAATGCCCTTTCCTATAAGCTTTGCGGTTTCCGTCACGAACGTGTCGAAGTCGCTTTCATGCGAGCGATCGTAGCAAAGCAGGGCAACCTCTCCCCAATACATGCCCGGTTCGGGTTGGTCGGTGAAGGCAACGCAGGAAAGAATGGCGTGTAAAGTCCATTCGCGCGCGGCTAAAACATTGAGGTGGTGCGAAGTCTTCTCGTCTAAGAAGCCGATGTCGGCGCCAAAGGCGTTAACAATCCAAGCTCGCGTGGAGCCTTTATATGGGCGGAACTGGATGTCGAAGGTATCGCCGACGATGCAGTCTGAACCGATAAGCACGGCAGCATCGCGTTTCGAGACGGTGTCGAAGCGCGCATACGCTCCGTAATAGCAATCAATAGACATGTGACTCCTTTTAAACGTGTTGCAAGAAAAAGCGTAACACAAACGAAGAACCAGAAAGGCTAGCCAAAGGTGCTTCCAACTGGCATACAATATTAAGGTTGCAATAGAACAGAAGAACAGGCGGACTTTCGTATGCAGAACAAAGAACAAGCCATGCAAGGTGATTTGCTTGCCTATATCAGCGATGACACGCCTCAATCAATCATTGATAGATATGCTCAGCTTTCAGAATATGCGCAACGCGCGGATTTCGGTGAGTTCGACCGGGATATCGTTGTCATTGACACGGAAACCACGGGCTTTTCGTTTAATCATGATGAATTGACTCAAATTGCTGCTGCCCGTATGGATAAGGGCAAAATCGTTGGTTGGTTTGTGACGTTCGTAAACCCGGGGAAGCCGATTCCTGAAGACGTGGCGCATTTGACCAATATTCACGACTCCGATGTTGCTGATGCCCCTACGCCGTCTGAAGCGCTTGCGCAGCTTGTAGAATTCGTTGGGTCGTCAAAGCTGGTTGCGCACAACGCGGCGTTCGATCGAACGTTCACTACGCGTCATCCAAGCGGCTATCCCCTGCTCCAAAATGTTTGGCTTGATTCTCTTGATTTGGCTCGAATCGCTCTGCCGCGTTTGAAGTCCCATCGCCTTATCGACTTGGTGCGTACGTTTGGTGCACCAGTATCGACGCATCGTGCCGATGATGATGTTGCGGCAACATGCGCGGTTTTCCGTATTTTGCTGGCCGCGGTCGACACGATGCCGAAGCCGCTTGTTGCGAAAATCGCATCTCTTGAAACTCCCGATCATTGGCCGACGCAAGCGGTGTTCAACTACTTCGCCGATCATACCGGGATAAGCGAAGGTAATGCCGCCGCGGCTTCCGAGCTGCCAGCGGCTGAAGCGATCGATGTTTCACGTGAAACATCGTCTGGGCAGTTGTCTTGGACAACAGGTCCTCTCGATATGTTTTCGATTCAAGGTCTTCGACGCGACCGTTTGCGAAAGATTGAGAACAGGCCGAAGATTGATGCCGATGCGCTTGCGTCCGATCCGATGCGGGAAATCGTGTATCCAAGCAAAGAGGAAATCGAGCAAGCTTTCCGTTCCGATGGCTTGGTGGGCAAGCTATATACATCGTATGAGCCGCGTAAGGAACAGCGCGAAATGAGCATGGCGGTTCGCGATGCGTTTGCGGCGTCCGAGAACCTTGTGGTTGAAGCGGGGACCGGTGTGGGTAAGTCGATGGCTTATCTGGTTCCTTTGGCGAAAACCGCTCAAAGGAACAACATCACCGTTGGCGTGGCAACGAAAACAAACGCTTTGCTTGATCAGCTGGTGTACAAAGAAGTGCCGGCGCTGGCAGCTGCTTTGGCAAAGGAGGACCCAAACGCGAAGCCGTTGACGTGTGCACCGTTGAAGGGCTTCTCGCACTATCCCTGCTTGCGTAAAATCAGGAGCGTTGTGGAAGACGGCGCGCAAGTCAAGGAAGTGCAGGGAAAAGAGCTCTCCCAAGCACCGGCTATGGCTGCGCTTCTCTCGTTTATCGAGCAAACCGAATACGACGACATCGATGGCTTGAAGCTTGATTACCGCTTGCTGCCAAGGAAAATCATCACCACGTCAAGTCAGGAATGTCTGCGCCGCAAGTGTCCGTTCTTTGGGAACTTGTGCTTCGTGCACGGAGCGCGCAAGCGTGCCGAGGCGGCAGATATCCTTGTTACGAACCACAGCATGCTGTTCTGCGATATGGCTGCAGATGGTGGGCTGCTGCCGCCGATTCGCTATTGGGCCATCGACGAGGCTCATGGTGCGGAAGCCGAGGCGCGTCGCGCGTTCTCGATTGAGCTTGATGCTGAAAGCATACTGCATGATGCTCGCCGCCTGTCGGCTGAGGACCCTCGACGCAACGTGTTCGCTCACGCCGAGCGCCGTGTGGTGCTGAAGGACGCGAAAGAGGAAAGCGAGACGCTGTTCTTCGCGCTGACGCAAAAGGGAAAAACAGCTGGCGAAGCATATCGTCAGGCGGCTGAGGCGTTCTGCGCCAGCCTTAAGGGCTTGCTGTTCTTCGATCCGAACAAGCGCGGCAAAGGATATGAAATCGTTGAGCTGTGGATCAACGACGATATCCGCAAATCCGCGACGTTTGGCGATGTGGCGGAAAAGGGTTCTGCGTTAAGGGAGACTGCAGAGAAGCTGATTGTTGCGTGCCAAAACCTTGTTGCCTACTTGGAGGACATCGAAGATGCAGCTGCGGTGCAACGTGAGATCGCCTCAATTGCAATTGATTTGAAGGAACAGGTAAGCGCTGTCGAGCTGATTCTGGAAAACCCTGGTGAGGCGTTTGCCTATTCTGCGACGCTATGCCGGAAGAAAGATCGCGTGGCGGAGAAGCTCGAAGGCTTGCCGGTCAACGTTGGCGCTAAGTTGAACGAAACGCTGTATGCATCAACGCATTCAGTGGTGTTCGCGTCTGCGACGCTTTCCGTAAATGGGAAGTTCGACGGATTCACCAGTGCTATGGGCTTGGGCCAGTCGGAGTTCTCGCCGGTAAGAACGTGCCAGCTTGATTCAAGCTATGACTTCGATAAGAACATGACCGTATACGTGGTGTCCGACATTCCCGAGCCGAATGACGGTGGATACATGGCTTCGCTGCAAAAGCTGCTGGTTGATGCGCATCGCGCACAGCGGGGGTCTATGTTGACGCTGTTCACGAATCGCCGTGAAATGGAAACGTGCTTCGAGTATGTTCAACCGCGCTTGAAGTCGGACGATTTGCGTCTGGTGTGCCAGAAATGGGGCGTATCGGTAAAAGGCTTGCGGGATGATTTCCTGGCTGATGAGCACCTGTCGCTGTTTGCGCTTAAGAGCTTCTGGGAAGGTTTTGATGCCCCGGGCGCCACGCTGAAAGGCGTGGTCATTCCGAAGCTTCCGTTTGCAAAGCCGACCGATCCGCTGTCTTGCGAACGCGCTGAACGCGACGATCAAGCTTGGCGTCATTACGTGCTGCCGGCTGCGGTTCTTGAAGTGAAGCAGGCGGCGGGACGGTTGATTCGCCGCGCCGACGATACGGGTGCGTTGATTTTGGCTGACCATCGTTTGGTTTCGAAGGGTTATGGGAAAACGTTCCTAAATTCGCTGCCAAGCAAGAACATCAAGATTATGAAAGCAAGCGAGATAGTCGCCGAACTTGAGGCTGCGCGCCGCGCATAAGCGAATTCGCCTATGAAGCACAGAGACGATAAGATTGCGCGCGCTGCCCATATCAAAGCGCGCACCGAGGGCACGTCGAATGAGATTTCATTCAGCGTATTGGATGCAGCGAAATATGCCGTGGACAACAAGCGTCAAAGGTTTAGCTTTCACGAATTCGTGAGCAACCGCGCAGCTCGGCGTGAAACATCTGAAGGTTTGCCAAGCAAGGCATCCCGCATTCGCCGAGCTCAAGAAGGTTCGAGAAAGCAAATGCGGAAAGCCAAGGTTGCGAGGGTTTCGAGAAAGCCTAGTCAACACAGTGCTCAGCACGCAGCAGCTAAACAAAAACAGCTTTCGACGAAACGCATATCGTTGGAAGAGGAGGTTGCAAGAAGAAAAGCTCGCAGACGCATGGGCCGCATCGCGGCTTTGTCGACAGTTGCCGCGATGACGATGGTTTTCGTTGCTATTGGCGTATGGATCTGGCACGTTGATGTAACCGAACAGCAGCGCTATGAAGCAATGCTGATGGATTCGATTGAGCTGGTATCGCAGGCAGATGATGTGATTCTGCAAATCGACGGCATTGTGAACGACCCGTTCTCGGACGACAGCAAAAAATCGAAGCAATCTACGCTGAGTGAGATACCTGGTTGCTTAGATGTTCTTGAGCAGGCGGATGTGAGAGCACGGGAAGCTTCGGACGGGTTGAAGGACCCGACGGTGAAAGACATTGCGAATCAAACGGTTATATCGATTGCCGCAAGGCAGGCCATGATGCAGCAGGCTTCGGAATTACTGGACGCGTCACTGCAAGTTGATGAAGCCGAGCAACATTGTCAGGACATTTGGTCAGTCGTTCTTGACGCTGACGATGTGACGCATGAAGCGTCGAAACTTGTTGAAGCCGACGATCCAGCGGGTTCGAAGGAGAAAACGCAGCAGGCAAATAGATTGTTCACGGATAGCCTTGCGCAGCTGAAAACATTTCAAGCGGAGCATGCGGAAGTAGATTTATCTGTGGCGACGGCGTATATCGAAAAGCGGATCGAAGCCGCAGGGTATGCCATAGCGGCAGACGATGCGCTGATAGACCGAAACAAAGAGGAAGCGCTTGTTCAGAATGACTGGTACAACGAGGCCGAAACGGAAGCGGCAACGCTGGCAACGAAGCTCCCTTCGGATATGGACAAGCTGTTCCACGATGCGTACAGCGAGCAATACTCATCGTTGATAAAGGCTTACACCGCTAAGCGTGCAGAGGCGGGCGCGAGTGATGCAGTTATACGTGATTATTTGGGGGCACAAGGCAAATAGCGTATACTTCAACCCGTATATGCCTTGCTGAAGTTGAGGAATGAAAGGCAACATAATGCCGGAGATTAAAGAGCATATCGCGTACTTGTCGCAGGAAATCGGCGCGCGCCCGGCGGGCACCGAGGAAGAGCAGCAGGCGGCGCTGTATATTACCGAGCAGTTCCAAAAGGATGCGGGGTTGCCTGCATCGATTGAGGATTTCAATGGCGTTGGCGACGCGGATTTGCCGGCCATGATTTGCTGCGGCGCGGCAGTGGTGTTTGCACTGCTGTCGCTGATTGTGCCGGTACTTAGCATCGTAGGCGTGATTGGGTCGCTTGCCGCGGCGGCGCTGTTTGCGGCGGAGTTGTTCGGCAGGCCTGTTCTGTCGAAGTTTATGGGTAAGGGTGTAAGCCAGAACGTGGTGGCGAAATACGAACCCGGTGTGCCCGAGGGAGAATCTTCGGCCCGCCGCCGCAAGGTGATTTTGGTGGCTCGCTACGATACTGGCAAGGTCCGTCCTGAACTTGCCTCCCCTGTTGCCTCGTTCATGCCGCTTATCAATAAGGTTTCGTTTGGCGCTCTGGTTGCACTTCCCGTGCTACTCCTTATCAAAGGTGTGGCGCTTGGCCAGGCGGAAGGTGCGCTGCCGGCGGTTTTCACGGTGCTGGTGGTTGTCGCGATGATTCTTGCGGCTATCCCGCTGGTGTTTGGCGTTCTGCACAAAACGGCTGCGTACAACGAAGGTGCCAACAACAACGCATCGGGCGTTGCGGCGCTGCTTGAAGTTGCGCATCGCATCGGAGTGGGTCGCGTGAGCGAAGCGGAAATCGCTGAACGGGAAGACGCCATCATGCACGGCGAAGAGGCTGCATATGACAATGGTTTGGTTCCCGAAGGCGCCGAGTTCGTGTATGCAGGTCATCCGCATTCGTCGATGCCGGAAGAGGAAAGCCTGGTTGCCGCGAAGGCGGCCATAGCGGCGCTGTCCGGCAAGCCGGTAAGCGGTCTTTCCGCAGAAGATGTCGAGCGCAATCTCGAAAAAATCGAACGCCACGATCGCGAAGAGGCCGAAGAAGAGGCCCGCATGCAGCGCATGGAAGCGCGTGCAGTGGAAAGCGCACGCCGCGATGCGGAGCGCGCCCGTGCCGAAGAGCAGGCAGCGGCAGAGCGCGCTGCTGCTGAAGCCGCGCTTGCTGCTCAGGTTGCAGGCGAGCAGCCCGTTGAAGCAGCGCCGGAGCAGGTCGCTGCGCCTGAGCAAATGGAGCAGACGCCTGTTCAGGAGGAAATTCCTGAACCTGTGCAGGAGCCGGTTCGCCCGACAAACAGCGTGCCCGATTGGTTCGTGAAGGCCCAAGAGAAGGCTAAGAAGCCGCGTACGGCCGAAAAGCCGGTGCAGCGCTCTCGCTACGCAAGTGCGCTTGATGCTGCGGTTGCGGAAAGCGCCGGTCATTTTGCGAAAGCGAACAACATCGTCGAACACGAGCTTGAGCGTGCTATCGACGTAGATCGCGACACGATTCACGAAGTGAAGGCTCCGCAGTGGGCAACGATCAAGCCCGTTCAACCTCTTGAAGCTTCTGCTGCAGATTCGGCGTCTCAGCCGGTTCAGCCTTCGCCGTTTGCCACCATCGACCCGGTGCAGCCCGCGCCGCTTGCCAGCATTGAGCCTGTGCAACCCGCGGTTGCTCCTGTGGAGACGAAGCCAGTTGTCGTCGAGCAGGGCGCAGGCGCTTCCGACGTCGAATTAACGAACGCCGATCAGGTGCAGGAGAAGCCGGAGCTTCAGGCCGTGCCCGAAACCGCCGCGTCTGAGCAGGTTGCGGCTGAGCCTCAGCCTTCTCAAATCGCAGATGCTGCCGAAGATAAGTCCGTTTCCGCGCCGCGTGCGGTAAGCGCTGATCCATTTGCGACGGTCGCTACGCCGCCTATCGACGTGACGCAGCTTCATATCGACGATGTTCCCCCGGTAAGCGATATCCCCATGCCGGCATTTCTGGACCCGCGCAAGGTGCAGGCTGAAGCGCAGCAGCGTCAGTCTGATGCACCTCGTTCAGATAATCGCCTAGACGCTACGAATGCTGCTATCAGCGAAAACGGTCGCGTTGATTCATCGGCTATGGTGAAGAAGACCGCTGAGCAGCCCGAGGCGCTTCCTGGTGAGTTGCAGGCTACGCCGCTGAACATCCCCACGGTTTCCGAAGAGCAGGTGCATGCGCCTATAACGCTGCCCGACATCGGCGCCACCGCGCCCGGTATGGCCCCCGTTGCCGCTGCCGCAAAGCAGCGCGCGCCGCTGGCGGACGTTGAGTCAAAGGGAAAGAAGGCTGCTCGGAGCTTGCTGAGCTTGCTTCCCTCCATCGGCTCGGCTGATGTCGCATCGTCGCAGGCGCAGGAATCGCAAGATGACGGGCAGAAGGCCGACCATCCTTCCTTGCTTGCGTCCCTTCCCTCGTTGTCGGGCGCTATCAAAGCTGCTGATGTCGCCCAGGCGCAGCCGGGCATGGATGCTGCGCAGGCTTCGCTTGGCACGGCAGGCGCAACGGGCTCGTTCGCTCCCGTGAGCGCTCAGCTGGTGCAATCCATGGACCCTGAGGACATGTACGTGCACGATGCCGATGATTCCGCTTACGAGGACAATTTCACCGAGACGGGCGCTTTTGCAGGCCCGGGATATATGGAGATGCCGAAGTCGCGCTTCCGTCGCTTCCTTGATAAGTTCCATCGCAACAAGGGAGAAGAGGAGGACACTCCTCAGGATTGGCTTGACGTTGACGAAGAGTTCGAGGCGCGTGCTGTAGGCAAGGCCCGCGGCGGCTGGGAGAGCTTCCAGGAAGAGCATTACGAGCACGGCGAGTATCAGGGCGACTATGCAGTTGACGAGCAGGTGGCATACGAGGGGTCTACGCAAATGATGCCTCCCCTGCAGCCGGAAAGCCAGCTGGATGCCACGCAGGCGTTTGTGCCGCAGCCGATTGATGTGCAGCCGGAAAGTCAGCAGTCTGAGTACGGTTTCAACGACGATTTCGATGCTGACGATGTTGCCGAGGACGCGAACGATGGTCGACATTTCCGTCCGTGGCATGGCGG
>OLRT01000812.1_pt1 | contig 23528 bp, 16 predicted proteins | sample 1672021 | NCBI WGS metagenome assembly OLRT01 (sample SAMEA3136637, study PRJEB25190) | human gut metagenome | reverse complement strand
CCGACTTCATTTGGTTTAAGGTCGAGGTCCCCGAGGGCGTCGAGATCACCGACGTTGCCGGCGACACGGCCGATAGGGCCCAGTTTAAGTTCACCGAGAGCGAGCACGCCAGCGACCGCTTCATCCCCGTCTTCGATCCTGACAAGAACGCCGATGAACTGTTCGACTACGAGGCAAAGTGGAAGGCCAACTCCGGATGGACCGAGAGCGATCCCGTTAAGTACAACGGCAAGACCTGGCGCAGCGCCTACTTTACGCACTCGGGCGGTGTGACGACCGAGTACTTCACCGACGTTGACGGCGGCAGCGTGTACGTGCGCATCGACAACGTCGAGGAACACAAGGACGCCGTCGAGACCATGATGAAGTCACTGGAGTTTGCCGACGACATCGCCGAGGCCAAGACCGAGGCCATGGACGTTAAGCTCGAGGATATCGAGATCAAGCGTTAAGCGACTGGCGAGCGCAGCGGGAAACACGGGCGCAGTGCTAACAAGCGGCGGTATCCCAGCGCTTCGTACCCAGGGAGGGTCGGTAAACCGACCCTCCCCTTTCTTATGCCGGTAGCCGACGAACGCGAGGATACCGGGCTCCGGAACCACCCCAAATGTGGCAACAGTACGAAAACGGCAAGCACCCCAACACGTCCGCCCGCCGATTTATAGCGCCGCGCAGACAATTAAACCAGCATCTTTAAACATCTGGGCAGTATAGTGACCAAAACTATCGCATAACCGCACTCTGCGAATGGAGGAGTTATGACCGAACACCACGCCATCAGTCGCCGAGCGTTTACGTTGAGCCTAGGACTTGCGGCATTGTCGCCATTTGCAAGCCTGCCCGAAACCGCGGGATTGGGCCTTCCCGTGCGCGCGGCATTTGCAGACGACGCTGTCACAGCGTCGGTCAGCCTCGACAATTTCGTCATTCGCCTTCGCCCCGCGGGCTATTTTCGTACCGCAAGCGTCAACCAAGACGGCAACGTTCGCGGCAACGTCTGCCACCTGTTTAACGACGGCACGTCCAGCAAGCTCATCCTTGAGAACGTAACGACCAAGAATGACGATACAAACTGGTATGCTATCCGCACCTTGCTCAATTTCGAAGAGCACAAGAAGACGGGCTACAGCATTTGGTCGGTCGATGGCGACTCGGACAAAGATGGAAAGGTCATCCACGTATGGAGTGGCGAGCATGACGGCAAGCCCAGCCGCTCTTTTGCGTTCGACCGCCAGTCAAACGGAACCTACATCATCCGAGACCGCACGGTCGAGAAAGAAACCGAGAAAAAAGACATTAAGTACCTGGCAATAGAATCGAACGGCAAAGACCAGGACAACAATAAGATCTGCCATAAGAGTAAGAGCATTCCGTGGGAGCTAGAACTTGTCGGTTACGACATGGGCAAGATCAATACCACAGTTAGAAGTATCGACTGGACCACGTATAGCAGCTACGTCGACGGACCATGCTGGATGAAATACGTCGACGACAACAAGTACCTCGACGAGCTGAGTATCCCGGGCACGCATGATTCGGGCACCTGCAGCGTGGACAACGACACCGAGCCCCAATCCTCACAAGCAAAGTGCCAGCAGGATTACATCCCCACGCAGTTGCTCGAAGGCATTCGCTATTTTGATATCCGACTCGGAAGGAACGACGAGAACGGCGACCCCGGTATCGACCATGGAAGATGCTACCTGCTCAAAAAAGACGGGGGCTTTATGCATCTCTCCAATGTCATCGACTACTTCAAAACATTTTTGAACGAAAACCCGTCAGAAGCGCTCATCATGCTTGCGTCACGAGGCAACGACGAGGCTACCGACGAAAGCGTTACGACGGCTTTCGCCAAGGTTATGCACGATAATCCCGATCTGTTCTACACGTCGAGCCGAATCCCCACACTGAACGAGGTGCGCGGAAAGATCGTCCTGCTGCGTCGATTTGTACTCGCCGGCAACAGCGTAAGCGGCCACACGTGGGGCCTCGATCTCACCCAATGGGACGACAAAATCAAGGCGCATTCCGGGCAGTCGATGTGCCTCGTCCAAGACGCGCGAGGCTTTGAGACTACGGGCAATGCGGGCGACAAAGAGCCCTATTGCACCAAGGTATACGCCCAGGACCATTTTGAATGCACCGGAACCGACAAGACTAGCTGGGTCGATATGGCGCTGCGAGAGACGACCAATCTCACGCGCAACAAGGTGGACGTCGAGGACGATGATGGCGCCAAGGTGCAAGTCCTGGAACGCTGCTGGTCTATCAACTACACCAGTTGCACGAATTACAAACAAGGAAGCAATCCTTTTACCGCGTCGCGAGTGGTCAACGAGCATCTGTACAAGAGCCAGTACATCAATCCCAGCGGCAGCGATAAAACAAAGTCAGATTGCCGCAAGCACATTGGCATCATCGCATCCGACTTTGTTGATGCGGCGCTGGCCCGGAGCATCTACCAGCGCAATTACAATTACGATACGAAGCACACGCAGTCGGCTTCGTGCTGCCTCCCGACCCGCATGCGCATGACGTACGGCGACTCGCTGAGCGATGCCTCGCTCCAGGATGGCAAGACCGTTGGCGAGGGCCATTTCCGCCTTGTCGACAGCAGCAACGTACTCAACGTGGCGGCTTCGGGCCATGCGTTTGCCATCGAATATGTGGATGTCGATACCCTGGGCAACGAGACCGCTACGGAGTTGCGGGGATCCGTGCCCATCGATATCGATCCGCGCGTGCTGACGCCCCATTTTGAGGGACTTGAAGGCCTTAAGGCCGGCGAGGATGTGCGCGCCAAGGTCACGGCGCCGCTCGACGGCAAGCTCGAAAACGATGTCTGCACCGCCCAGCTCGAGTTTATACACGATGCAAACGGCGCTCCGGGCACGACAATGGCCGAGGGTGAGGCATTTGCCGCGGGGACGTATTGGGTGCGCGCGAAAGGCCTGTTGGGCGACGCGGCGCAAAACTACACGCTTGCCACCGACGGAGCCGCAAGCTTTACCGTAGCGGCCTCGGGCAGTGCAGGCGGCGCCGGCACCGGCACTGGCGCCAACGCGGGCAGCGACGACAAGAACGGCAAGGGCAACAAGGGCAAGGGCTCGGGCGGAAAACTCGCCGACACAGGCGACGGCTCTGGCATCGCCGCCGGGCTCGCCGCTGCCGCCGTGGCGACGACGGTCGCCGGCGCGGCAATGCTTGTTAACGACCGCGAAAGCACTAAGGACGCTAGCGAATAGGCCAACCGGCACTTTCGGACGTATCGACTCGATGAGGGGCGCAGAGCACCGTTCTGCGCCCCCAATTTTTACCTTGGCCCGAACGCCGCCATAAGCTACATCACCATGTTCAGCGCGTTCACAAATTCCTGGGCCTTCGCACGGCTACTCAGGCTAAAGACACAGGCAGTCAACAACCTGTTGCGCAGAAAAACGTCGCGGCCCTTGATCCTGTTGACTCCCGTGATGTCCTTAAGGTAGACAATCTCGATATGCTTGCCGCCGAAAGTACCATTCTTGAGCACCTCGATACGGTTAGGCTAGATCTTGACGTCTTTAAACATGCCCGAACCTTTGTCCTGGAACAACAAGGTGCTGTTGTCCATGCGTGTCACTCCCATGGGGTTCGCTAAAACTGCCTCTATGGTCACATTTTAGTCACTTCGGGAATCCTGCACGAAGGCGCTAGGCGACATTGAAATTCGAGTCCGCGCGAGGCTTTAAGATAGACATGATCAGCCGCATCGATGCGACTGGCAATGCTTCTAGGAGTACGCCTCGTATTATTCGCCATTAGAGGAGGCCTTACATGCTTTACGTATGGGAATTCGAGCTCTTTGATTCGGACGGCGTTGTCGACGCTGTGCCATGTGGCTCGCTGGGCGGAGGGGGAACGTTTGGCTCCGACCTAAACGACGCTGTCGAAAGCGCCGCTGATTTTCTCGCATGTATGGTCGACGATCACCTTATGGGCGGCGTCGATCTTCCCGCGCCGGACTTTGGACACCAGCCACAACACGGCGGCAAGATTATCGCCGTGGCCGTCAGCCGCGAGCTCGGCGACATCCCCGCCGTCACCGCAGCGGATGCCGCACGTATGCTTGGCGTTAGCACGGCAAGGGTATCGCAACTGATAAATGCTGGGCTGCTGGATTCTTGGAAGGACGGCACCAAGCGCATGGTGTCCAAAACTTCCATCGAGGCACGACTCACCGACGCACCAAAGGCAGGGCGCCCCAAAGAGGTCCCTATTGCCGTATAAGGCGAGGCTACTGCGCACTTTTATTCCACACGATGTTTTCAGCCTGGTATAAACAAGTTCAATAACAGAAAGCAAATCCAACCATCGTGTCTAATTACGAAAGGATTTTCGCCTTTTCTGCAGCAAACTCTTCCTCGGTAAGTACTCCACTATCACGCAGCGCTGCAAGTCTCTCGGGCCTTGCAACTACATCACCACTATCCACCAGCGTCTCAATAGTCTGTGAAACCTGCGGATACTGCTCGAGCTCCTTCGATAGGGCATCGACTATCTCGGCAATATTCTTTGCATTTTTGCCCCCGTTTAATACGTTTGTCCTGACCTTAGATGACGAGTTGACAGTAACGCCAGATCCGCCTTCAACTGGAACAACCGAAATACTGATATTTTCACCCCAGGACCAAAGGCTCATACCAATCTCGGCTGCAACTGTTCTTGTTGCGGGCGATGCGCTATCAACTTTTACTTTAGGCAGCTTTTCCATAGCTGCCTTCAAGGCATTAAACGTGTCGTCAGGAGAATACGGTACCTGAATCTGAAGCTGCTGATCCGCAAAACCCATAATCCGGCCTCCGCTTCTACGAGATTAAGGCTATCGGCAATGGTAGCACGTTCCCAGCACTTTTAAATTCATCTAATGACCTTGTGATGCAGCCCGACACCCCAGCACTACTCCCTATTTCCCAAATAGCGCACCCAGCAAACCCTTGCGTTTGGGCTTCTCCTCCCGGTAGGAACCCTCGGCCGCCGCTGCCACCTGACGCGGCTGCTCACCGCCTCCACGGTGCACGATCTGGTATAGGAAGGGCGATTTAACGTATTTGACCTCGATGGGCGTGGCGTGCACGGTGCTTTCGCTCGACAGCATCACGTTGGGATTGAGCGGTGCCACCACATGCGTCTCGCGCTTGTCGCTAAACACCACCGCGGCCGCGCGACCCGTCTGGCCGTTTACGGCGATGCGCACCTGCTCGCCGTCGCGGCTGTCCGTCGCCGGGCGATCGACAAAGTAGACCGGTACCATCACCAGGCCGTCCTTATGTTTGCGGGCCTTGCGCGCCCAGGCGCGGATGCTCTTTTTATTGAGCCCCAGCACCGCCTCGGCATCGTTGCCGGCGATATCCAGCGCCAGCTTATCAATGACCACTTGGCCCTTGGTAGACGCATCGACGGAGACAACGCGGAAGTCGCCCTCCTGCATGGCAGGATCGAACGGGCCCACCTTGCCAAAGTCCCACGGCTCCAAAATGCCCATAAGGCGAACGTCCAGGTAGTTTGCCCGCGGATACGCCCAGTCGAGCACCTCGTAGTACACCAAGGTCTCCTTGCTCAGCCCTTTGCCCGGGAAGGACGCCATCATGCGCAAATCCGCCAGCGCCATGGGGAAATAGAAGAGCATCATGTCATTTTGAATCGCGTCTTCCACGTCGTGCCCGGCAAAGGCGTCGGGGTACTGGCGCACCAGCTGCAGCGCGTTGGCACGTGCCTGCTGCGGTGAGATTTCGCAAGGAATACCCTGCTCGGGTACATACTCCGCACCCACGCCCATGGTCAGGCGCTTGCTGAAGGTGCCGGGCTTGAGCAGGTCGGCGACGCCGATCTTATTGCCGCAGGACGGGCACTCAAACACGCGCTGAGTGGACTTGCCTTCAAAGGATGCGCCGCAGAAGGGGCACGGGATGCTCACATGCGTCGCCTCTTGGAACTCCTGCGCCGTGCCGCGGTCCTCCCACAGCAGATGCTCCAGAACCGACTGATTGCGCCAGTACGAGTTAAAGAAGTACCAGTCAGGGTCCTCCGGGCGCTCGAGCTGCGACACATGGGTGAGCTTAAGCAGCCCATCGACCACCGTCAGCGGCGCATGGCGAATGCCCAGGGCGCTCTTGGGCTCCCCCGCATCGGCCTGCCATGGAACGACCGTGCCGCAATAGGCGCACTCAAAGCTGCGTTTAGCCTGGTGCGAGTACATAGGGCCGCCGCAGTTTTGACATTTAATGGCAAACATCTCGTCCATAGAAACGTCCTCCTTTGCACAGGGGCTATCGACATTAAGTATGTCGGGCAGGCAGGCACATGCCCATACCCATGTGGCCCAAAATGGAGCACCCGGTCGGACGAGAAGGCGCAGTGAACTCGAAGGCGCGCGGGCAGTCGTCCCCTCCGCCTCGCGCCCGTTAGCGTGGGCAGACCATTGCTGCATTTTCTGAGCACCGGCGCACGGTGCGCCCATGCGAGCTACACTATCCCCTTAAACATGATTGTGAGGACGATCGTTATGCTATTTGTAAATCGGCTGGTACATACGCTTGTTCCCGGCAGCGAAAGCGAGCCGGTCGATACCTCCTGCCGCACCAACGCGGGCTTTGCCGCAAGCCTCATCTGCATCGGCCTCAACATCACGCTGTGCCTGGCCAAGGGCATCGCGGGCCTGCTCGCGGGCTCCGTCTCGCTTATCGCCGACGCCTTCAACAACCTCTCCGACGCCTCGAGCAACATCGTGAGCCTGCTCGGATTCCGCCTTGCCAGCCGCCCGGCCGACGAAGGTCACCCCTACGGCCACGGCCGCTACGAGTATCTCGCTGGCTTGGTTGTCGCCGTTCTCGTTTGCGCCGTCGGCATCAACCTGATCCTGGAGTCGGCCACCAAGATCATCAAGCCCTCCCCCACCGCGTATTCGGCGCTCTCCATGGCGGCCCTTGTCCTGTCCATGCTAGTCAAGTTTTGGATGGCGGCGTTCAACCGCACGCTGGGCAACCGCATCGACTCGGAGACACTCATCGCCACGGCGCAGGACTCCAAAAACGATGTCATCACCTCGGGCTCGGTCTTGGCGGCGGCGCTTATTTCGCAAACGACAGGCTTTGACCTCGACGGCTGGGCGGGCCTGGGCGTGGGCATCTTCATTTGCATCAGCGGCATGGGCCTAGTGTGCGACGCCATCAGCCCGCTGCTGGGACAAGCGCCCGACCCCAAGCTCGTCCAGGCAATCCGCGACAAAATCATGTCGTATCCGCAGGTCCTAGGCACGCACGACCTGATGGTGCACGACTACGGCCCCGGTCGTCAGTTTGCCAGCGCACACGTGGAAATGCCCGGCGAGGGCGATGCGTTTGAGCACCATGAGATCCTGGACACCATCGAACACGACATCAAACGCCAGATGGGCATCGACATCACGCTGCATTGCGACCCCATCGCCACGAACGGCGATGACCTGCGCGGCTGGGTCAAACGCGGCGTGGCGCAGATCGACCCCGCGCTTTCCATCCACGACCTGCACGAGCACGACGGGTTCGTTTCGTTTGACCTGGTGCGTCCCGACGGCTTTGACATATCCGACGAGGAGCTGTTGGAGCTCGTCACGCGCATCGTGCACGAGCGCCGGCCCGATGCATCATGCGTCGTCACATTTGACTCGGGCTTCAGCTCGCCCGACCGCCCGGCCGAGCAGCTGTGATCGACAGCAAAACGGGACGCAGGACCGCCGACCAACGCGCCTACGCGCCCGGTCACGCGATCCTGCGCCCCGTTTTTGTTTGAGCTGCTAAGGCTCTAGCCGCTCGGCCGCTAGTTCCCCTGCGCGCCCGAAATGCCGTTTTGCAGGGCATCCCAGGCGTTCGTTGCCATATCGCCCAGGTTCTGTGCGGTATCGCCGAGGTTCTGAGCCGTGCCGCCCAGCTCTTGGACCTTATCCCCCAGCTCCTGCGCCTTGTTGCTCAGGTCCTCCAGCGTGTTGGAGCTCGAGCTGTCCGCGCCGCCCTGGTCGCCGGACGCATTACCCGACGAGCTGCCCTTGCGCGTGAGCTGAATCTCGAGGTTACCGTTGTCGTTATAGTAGGCAGACGTCACGACCCAATTGGCATCGACAACGGGCGTTGAGCCGTCGTCGGTCAGAATCACGGCATTCGAAAGATCGGCCCCGCGCGACTTGAGGAGCTTCTTGGCGTTGGACCAGTACTGACCCGGGATATCGCTCAGGTCGACGGTGCCGGACTGGGTAGTCTCGGTCTGCTCGGCCGTGGTATCAGTCGTGGCGCCCCGCTTGTTGAGCATGCCCGACACAATGGCAAACACAACCGACAAGGCAAAGAAGATCGCCAACACGATGAGGATCTTCTTGATCACGCCCGACGAACGTGAAGGCTTCTTCTCCTCGTCCTCGCCATACTGGGGGATGGACTTGGGATACTCACGATACGGCTCGCGCGCATATCGGTCGCGCGACTCGTAGCGCGGCTGTGCCGTGCGCGGCATATATGTCGTCTGCTGAGGTTGTGGGATGGGATTTTGCAGCAGGTCATCATAAGGGTCTACCGCCGCGTTGCCGTAGGGGTTCTGCGATGAGGCACCATGCGGGTCCTGCGCTGCGTTTCCGTAATTCACAACGCGCGTGGGATCGGCCGACACCTGCGTCGTATCGGGAGCAGCGTAGCCGGGATTCGGCACGACGCGGGTCTCATCGGCGCCATTGCCCGTCCGCGGGGAGCCGTAGCCACCCATTACGGTCGTCTTATCCTGGTCCATGCAACGATTCCTTTCCGTCGCCTGTAAGCATCAAGTTATCCATGCATTCTACCCGCGCAAAAGCCTATGATGGGCAAAGCCCGCCGGTATCTACAAGACATGCGCGGCCGACGGTCACAAGCGAATCGAGGATACGTCATGGCAAAAAGCAAGCTCATCAAAGACACGACGCGCGCCGAACGTGAGGAGATCATCAAGCTAGCACTTGCTGGCTGCGGCAACGGCAGTTGCGACAACTGCGGCAGTTGCAGCTTGGGAGCAGGCGACCCGTACGGCACCTACCAGCCCTACATTGACGGCGAGATGGAAATCGCCGATATCAACATGATGGTCGCCGAGCGCAACGCCAAACTCTTCGGCCTCCAGCGCGGCTAATGATCCCTTCTTGGGCTGTGCACCAAAAAATGCGCCCATCTACTACGTTTAACCCAAGGGTGCCAACCATAGCCATATTTGTGTTAACAAAACCGCAGGTGAACGTCTTGCTGCATTGTTAAAAAACGCTCCATGGTCGGTCCAACCCTGGTAAACGTAGTAGATGGGCGCTTTTCGTGGCGCGGCTGGCCCAGATAGCTTGTTTCGGAGCCAATTTGCATCAAAAAAGTCCCCGGCGGCGCTGTGTTTTGCGTCACCGGGGACTGTTCAGATCATTACCTGCCGCTTTGCCCTACTCGTTGGGCACATATGTAGCCTTGGCTCGCTCGGGCGTTACATCCTGACCGCAGGAATAGCTCGAGTCGAAGGCGTGCGCAACCAAGTCGTGCGTATCCCATGCCATGCAGTCAAACTCGCCAGTATCGAGGACGATGATATAGCCCTTGCCGTCGTAGTAGAAATGATCCTCGGTGTAGTTATTGTCATCGTCGATGCTGTCTTCGGACACAGAGTCCATATCCGGCTTTGCCGTCTTAATTGCCTGCTTGGCCTCGCTCTTGAGGGTGTCAAACGAGAGCCCATGCTGCGCAAGCGAGTCCTCGAGCGAAACCTGCTCACCCGTCTTGAGGTTGTAGAACGCCGACCTTGTCACTCGCTCCGATCGATACGGAGGTTGATAGCTGTCGGTAAACGTGCGCACACAGGCAATATCGCCATCGATCGAGACGATCTCGGCGGTGTACATCATGGTCACGCGGCTGTCTTCGTCATCCATCGAGGCCTGCTTGCTCGCTTCGAGCGTATCCGCAACGAGCTGGACCATATCCTTGTTAAACTTGGCGACACCCACGCCCTGGCCCTTCACCTGAGGATAGGTCCACGTAGCCGTGATCTGGCACGTGTCATCGGGGGACGGATTCAGCGGGCCTTCGCCAACCGCAGCCGTAAAGTCAACATCCTGCGTGGCAGAAACGGCCTCGTAGCCCACCTGCGCACTGCCATCGTCCTTCGATTTCAGCTGCTCCAGCGTCGTGGCCACCGTTGCGATGGTGCTGGCTACGCTCTCCTCGGTGCTGGTAAGCACGGCGCTCAGCTCGGACACTTCATTGGTGCCGGCAATCTGCGAATCGCCTATCGGCGCCGGACCGGCAACGGCGCTAAACGCCTTACCATCGTAGGCATCGAATTCGCACTCATAGCCATCACGAGATTCGTCCATCCCAACTGGAACCTCTTTGACGTTGATCTTCTCCCCGTCATGCAAATATCGCCTGAACCCATAGGTGCCATCGTAATCGTATACACGGAGCGAAACGCCAACGCACATAACGTCAACCCAGATATCGGGCTCATATACTTTCTCGATTTTGCCGTCGCGGTATGCCCAAACTTCGGCCTTAGCGGCGGTGGCGCCATTAGCGTTGAAGAGCGGCTCATCAGAATACTCAATCAGGAGTTCGTCCTGACCATCCCCGTCAAAATCGACGAGTTTAGCGAAAGCAACGCCCTGGGCTCCATACGTAGATTGAGCCACCTCGACAGCCTCGCCCTCGCCGTACTTTTTCTGGTACTCGAGGATCTTGTCGGTGAACAGCTCGTTTGCCGTCTTGACCGCCGCCTTGGCAGAAGCCTTGGCCTCCTTCTTGGACTGCGTGAGCTCAACGTTCTTAGGGGCGTCCGAGCCTTCCTTGGCGTAGTCGACCTTCATGGTGGTCGTGCTCTTCTTTTTGCCCTTACCCGAGGTGATGGTCATCTGGTATTTCTGGTCAGGCAGCTCGCCAAAGTCCTCCATGGCAAAACCGTCCTCACCATCGACCTTAATGGTGTAGCTCTTGCCCTTGCCGGACACCGGCGCCAGCTCGACGGTATAGCTCTTGAGCTTTTTTCCTTTGCTGTTCTTGGGCAGCACTTTGGTCTCGCATGCGCAGACAACGTAGCCCTTGCCGCCCGAAGTCACCTCGGACGACGAGCCGATGCGCGGCACGACGACGATTGCCGCTACGATGGCAACAACGGCCACACTACCGATAACGGCCGCGACGATCCGACCCCTGTGCTTGGGCTTCTTGGGCTGAGGCGTCGGAACAAACGGCTGAGCGGCCTCAGCAGGCTCGGTCATAGGCTCCTCATAACGAGGCTGCGCCGCCATATGAACCGGGGCACCCTGAGGAGCTTGCTGTCCCACAGGAGCGGACGCCGGCGCGTCCTCCACCGGAAACGCCACGGGCTCCGCTTGATCCTTGGCGGCGTCCACACGCGTTCCGCAGCTCGTGCAAAACATGGAGCCGTCGGGTATTTGAGCTCCGCACTTGGTGCAATACATCGCATCTCCCGTCTCTCGTCGCAGCCGCAATGCGCCCGCGCAGTTCTTCCAACTACACCGTACGGGAGAAATCCCCATTCTTGTTGCGCAACATTGCCGCCACGTCCAAAACTATGCCGGTTTACTACGATAAATCGCCCGAACCTGAGCATGCTACTTTTCAAGAAACCAAAACCGCAGGTAGACGAATCGGTCATTATCGGAAAATCCAGATATGGTCGAGGTATACCGATTCATCGTAGTAAACCGGCATAGTTTTGGACGAACGACCCCATACGGATGGTCTCATTGACCCAACAGCCACAAAATGATCCGTTTTCCTCCATCACATGCGGATCAAAAAGCCCCGCCGGGCCTTGGTAGGCGCGGCGGGGCGGGCAAGCGGCTATGAACAGCAGGCTTAGAACAGGCCGGTGATATTGCCGTCGTTGTCGACGTCGATGTTCTCGGCCGCGGGAACCTTGGGCAGGCCAGGCATGGTCAGAACGCTGGCGGTCAGCGCGACCACAAAGTGGGCACCGGCGGAAACCTTGAGCTCGCGCACGGTGATGCGGAAGCCCTCGGGAGCGCCCAGCGCCTTGGCGTTGTCGCTAAAGCTGTACTGCGTCTTGGCCACGCATACCGGCAGGTTGCCAAAGCCGTTCTCGCGCAGCTCGGCGAGCTGGCGCTTGGCAGCCGGCGTAAAGTCAACGCCGTCGGCGCGGTAGACCTTGGTGGCAACGGCCTCGAGGGCGTCGGCCACATCGGCACCGTCCTCGTAGGCAAACTTGAGCTCGCTCGGCTGCTCAATCAGGCGCATGACCTCATCGGCCAGGTCGAGCGCGCCCTCGCCGCCCTTAGCCCAAACCTCGGACAGCTTAACGTTGACACCGAGCTTCTGGCACTCGGACTCGATGAGCTCGAGTTCGGCCTCGGTGTCCGTCGGGAAGCGGTTGATGGCGACCACGCAGGGCAGACCGTAGACATTCTGAATGTTGTCGACGTGGCGCAGCAGGTTGGGCATGCCGGCCTTGAGGGCCTCGAGGTTCTCCTCGTTGAGGTCGGCCTTGGCAACACCGCCGTTGTACTTAAGCGCGCGGGCAGTGGCGACGACCACGACAGCGCTGGGGCGAACGCCCGTCATGCGGCACTTGATGTCGAGGAACTTCTCGGCACCCAGGTCGGCGCCGAAACCGGCCTCGGTAATCGCGACGTCGCCAAAGCGCATGGCCATGCGGGTGGCCATGATGGAGTTGCAGCCGTGGGCGATATTGGCGAAGGGACCGCCGTGGACAAACGCAGGCGTGCCCTCGAGTGTCTGAACTAGGTTGGGTTTGAGCGCGTCCTTGAGCAGGGCCGCCATGGCACCCTGAGCCTTAAGGTCACGGGCGCGGACGGGCTCGCCGGCATAGCTGTAGCCGACAACAATCTCGCCCAGGCGCTCCTTGAGGTCATTGATGCTCGTGGACAGGCACAGGATTGCCATGACCTCGGAGGCAACAGTGATGTCGAAGCCGTCCTCGCGCGGCACTCCCTGGGCCTTGCCGCCAATGCCGTCGATGACATGACGCAGCTGACGGTCGTTCATGTCGACAACGCGCTTCCAGGTGATGCGCTTAACGTCGATGCCGAGCTGGTTGCCCTGCTGAATATGGTTGTCGAGCATGGCTGCCAGCAGGTTGTTAGCGGCACCGATGGCATGGAAGTCACCGGTAAAATGCAGGTTGACATCCTCCATGGGGATGACCTGGGCCCAACCGCCACCGGCGGCACCGCCCTTCACGCCAAACACGGGGCCGAGCGAAGGCTCGCGCAGGGCCACGGCGCTCTTGACGCCGCGACGGCGCAGACCGTCGGCCAGGCCGATGGTCGTGGTGGTCTTTCCCTCGCCTGCGGGCGTGGGATTGATAGCGGTCACGAGGACAAGCTTGGCCTGGTGGTCGGTCGGCTCGTTGAGCAGGGAATAGTCGACCTTTGCCTTGTCAAAGCCGTACGGAATCAGATGCTTAACGTCGACGCCGGCGTTCTTGGCCACCTCGGTAATAGGCAGCGGCGTAACAGAACGTGCGATTTCGATGTCAGTAGGCATGGGCGGTCCTTTCGTTACCGGATGAGAAAAAGACCAATCCAGCATAGCACGGGCGTGCAATAGTAAAACGCCCATAACCGATGAACGGCGATATGTTTATCCAATGCCCAGCGATAGCCTACAGACCAGCCAAAACAAACCCGTCTCTAAACAGTAGGTTCGATACCCAAGTGTTCAAAAGTACGAAGCGTTGCCTGGCGGCCCTGGGGCGTGCGAATCATCAAGCCGCACTGCAGCAGATAAGGCTCATAGACATCCTCGAGCGTGCCCGGGTCCTCGCCCACCGCACTGGCAAGCGTGGTCAAGCCAACGGCACGGCCGGAGAACGTCTTGGCGAGTGTCTCCAAAATGCGAATATCCATCCAGTCCAAGCCAAGCTCGTCAATCTCGAAGAACTCGAGCGCTTGGCGGCAGATATCGAGCTCGATGGGACCGTTGCCGCGCACCTGCGCGTAGTCGCGCACACGCTTGAGCAGACGGTTGGCAAGACGCGGCGTACCGCGCGAGCGCGAGCCGATCTCGAGCGCGCTGGAATGGTCGATCGTCACACCCAGGATGGTCGCCGAGCGCGTCACAATCTGGGCGAGTTCCTCAACGGTGTAGTAATCCAGGCGATACGAAATGCCGAAACGGTCGCGTAGCGGGCCGGTCAACATACCCGAGCGAGTCGTTGCCGCCACCAGCGTGAACTTGGGGATATCCAGGCGAATCGAGCGCGCAGCCGGACCCTTGCCGATCACGATATCGAGCGCAAAGTCCTCCATCGCGGGATACAGAACTTCCTCGACCGAACGGTTCAGACGGTGAATCTCGTCAATAAACAGCACGTCACCCGGCTGCAAGTTAGTCAGAATGGCAGCCAGGTCGCCGGTGCGCGCGATGGCAGGGCCACTCGTGGTCTTGATCTGAGCGCCCAGCTCGTTGGCGATAACGGTGGCCAGCGTGGTCTTGCCCAGGCCCGGAGGGCCCGAGAAGATCACGTGGTCGAGCGTCTCGCCGCGGCTTTGAGCCGCCTCGATGAGCACGCGAAGGCTCTGCTTGATATGCTCCTGGCCGCAGTAGTCATCCAAGCGCTGGGGACGCAGGGTACGGTCGACATCGAGGTCCTCGGGCGTCAGCTCCGAGCCCACCATGCGCTCGCCGTGCGCCATGGATGACGCCGGCGAGTTGCCGGGCGTCGCCCACAGGTCCTGAGAGTCATCGGCTTCCCACATCACGCATCCATTCCAAGTCGCTTAAGCGCCGCGCCGAGCAGATCCTCGACACGCATATTCTGCCCATCATACCCGCTCAGGGCAACATCGGTCTCCTGCGGGCTAAAGCCCATGGAAAGGAGTGCCGCGCGGGCATCGTCGATGGCCGAGGGAGCAGCAGCGGGCACAGACATCGCAACCTGTCCGGGAATCACGTCGACCGGCACAAAACCCTTGTCCTTGGCAAAGGTGCTCTTGAGCTCCAGGATCAGACGCTGCGCTGTCTTTTTGCCCACACCGGGAACCTTGGCCATGCCTTTGTCATCCTCCGCCATCACCAGGGAATACAGCTGGCCCACGGTATAGGTGGAAAGCACGGCGAGCGCCAAGCGCGGACCGACGCCCGAGACGGACACGAGCCGATCGAACATCGTGCGCTCGTCCTTGGAGGCAAAACCGAAGAGCGTCATGGCGTCCTCGCGCACCTGCATACGGGTATAGAGGCGAACCTCGCCGCCGGGCGTCGGCAGCGTAGCGGCGGTGCTGCCCGAGATGCCAAGCTCAAAGCCCACGCCCGACACATCGACGACGGCCGAGCTCATCGTTGCCTCGACAAGCGTTCCATGGAGCTGGGAGATCATCAGTATCCGGTTCCTCTCTGTTGATAGAACTCGCCACCGGTGAGGGCGCGGGTGCGGCTGAGGTTTACGTGGCAGATGGCGCAGGCCAGGGCATCGGCGGCATGATCGGGATGCGGGTCGTGATCGAGCTGCGTGAGCGTACGAACCATATACGAGACCTGCCGTTTGTCCGCAGCGCCGGTACCCACAACAGCCTGCTTAATCTGCATAGGCGTGTACTCGCCAATCTCGAGCGCGCATTCCGAAAGCGCCACGAGCGCAGCCCCGCGGGCATGCGCCGTAGGGATGGCCGAGCGAACGTTGGCGCCAAAGTAAATGCTCTCGATAGCAGCGGTATCTGGTCGATAACGCTCCACGACACCCTTGAGGTCGCGGGCGATATGCGACAGGCGCACCGCGAGCGGACTGCCCGCGCTGGTCTCGATACAACCGTAGGCACGGCAGCGAACCTCGCCGCGTCGCTCCTCGATAATCCCCCAACCCGTATGGGCCAAACCAGGGTCGATACCCAAGATAACCAAGCCAGCCTCCCCTCGCCACAAGCACATCGCAAGGCAAGGCAAGGCCCCGCGCACTATTCACGAACGTCTGTTCTAGAATAACACAACGGGGCCAAGATGCTTAGTTGAAGTATCGGGGTTGGGAGCGAATCCCGTCCCATAGTTAGTTTTGGCTGAAGAATGGGAACTGTCGGGGATCCACCGGCGGTTGCGGCATCGGCGTGCCCCGGGGCCCGCCCTGCGGTCCGCCCTGACCGCCCATCATCTTATCGATGGCGTCCTGGACCTCGCCCTCAAACTTCTTCATACCCTCATGCAGGCGACGCTGGCCATCCTCGGAGCGCAGCTCCTCCATCTGCTCGGGCGAAATACCCAACAGGTCACCCAATATGCCCATCATCTCGCCACGCATGCGCTCGCTTGTGTCCTCGTCGGCAAAACGGTTCACCTCGGCGCGCGCCAGCGCATCGACCGTCATGCGCTCTTTACCGCTCAGGCCAAGATCGGACCACGCGAGCATATACGGCCAAGCGCGCTCTACAAAAGAACGGGCCGAGACGATCGGCGCCGTCGGCAGCTGGCGGCGAGCCGCCTCTCCTTGGCGCACGAGCATCAGCAGCAGCGAACAAGCCTCGGGCTTGCCGGCGGCCATTGGGATGTCGTCGAAAGATCGATTGCGGTCCACGTGCGCCTCGAGCGTGCCATCGACCTCGCCCGGCTCAAGCCCGACGAGCAGCTGCGCCGCGCGGTCGAGCATGTCGACCGGACCGTCAAGCGTCGAGAGCGCTTGCGCCAGCACGCGCTCCATGCAATCCTCCACCGCGTTGAGCGTCACGAGCTCCTGCGGCACCACGGCAGACGTGCGGTTGCGCACGCGCGCCACAAACTCGAGCGTCGACAGGTACACATCGCCAAAGGGCGCGTAATCGCCCTGGTAGCCACCGCAAAGCGCCGGTGCCGCCAATGCGTACTCGGTCTTGGAAAGCGGGCTCAGAGCCATCGCGCCCAGCTCGAGCGCCGTGTCCTCCAACATGAGGCCCAGCGTGCGAGAGCGCAGGCGCTCGGCGTCGCCCGCCGACACATCACGGTCGAGCACACGCGCGGCATCCGGCGCATCGCGCTCAACCGTGCGAATATGCAGGCGCTCGGCAATGGCGCGAACGGCGGCACAGCGAGCAGCCTCGGCCTCCTCCTGCGCCGGCGTAAAGATGCGGTTGCGTCCCAGCACCAGGCCGACCACATTGCGCGGACCCAGAGCGTCGACGGCAAGCGCCGCCAGCAGGGACGACGGCAAGTCGCCCTCAAGCGCCACCACGGCGCGCGACGTACCGCGGGCGCGGGCGTTATCGCGAACGGCGAGCACCAGTGCCTGCCACAGCCATTCCTCGGAGCGAAACTCGGGCAGCTCGTGGTCCTCCAAGGCATCGAGCATCACACCGCGCTGGATCTCCTGAACCAGTAGGCTCTCCTCAAAACACGGCGCTTGGGCCACCACGCGGCCGCAGTCGTCGAGCACAAACGAGCCGCCGGTATACACCGACTCATCGTACGCACCGACCGGCGCCATGCAGGCAAACCACACGCTGCGCTTAGATGCGATCTTGCGGTAGGCTCCGCTGCGCACGGCGGCGATCGCAGCGCTCTCGCGGTCGGTCATATCAAACGCGTTGAACTGGAAATAGGCGATGAGGTCGACGCCGGTCGGCAGCATCTCGAGCTCGCGGTCCAAGTCGAAGATCACGGCGATACGCACGCCGTCCACATCGAAGACTGGCGGCGCCCAACGGGCATCGCCGGTCCCACCGCGCTGCAGGGCAATGCTCGAACGGGCCGGCACCACATGGCCGTCCTTGAGCATCATGTAGTCGAGCAGGGGCTGGCCCTCAAACGAAACCGCCGCGGGCACGATGCAAATCATATCGAGCTCTTGGATACGCTCGGCGACGCCGGTCAAGCCGGCAAGTATGTCGTGCTCAAAGTCGGCAGCGCCCACCAGGCCGCCGGGCAGGGCTCCCATAAAGAGCGGAGCCGGCACGCACAGCACGCGCGCACCGCGCTCGTGGGCCAGGCGCGCCTGGTCCTCGATGCGACCGCAGATACCCTCAATATCACCCAGGCGCATATCGATCTGTGCAAGTGCGAGCTTCATGGCTCAGCCCTTTCCGTCGTAAACCATCGTTGTCGTAGTAAAAGCGCCGGCCGCATGATGCAGTCGGCGCTCGCATGTGCATATGCTAGCTATGATACCCCGAGCGGGGGCGCGCTCCTAGAACGTCGCGGACCACAGCCCGTGCAGGTTGCAATAGGCATAGACGGTACCGGTCTTGGAGCCGCCGGCAAAAAACGTCGCGGGCTTCATGCCGGGCTGGAGGTAATGGACCTCCAGACGGCCCTCGGCCTCAAGGGCAATCCACTCGATGTAGTGCTCGGGCACCATAGGATGCTCGACCGAGCCCACGCGCGCACGGATCACGTGACCGTCGCGCTCGCTCTCGACGACGGGCACGTGCTTCTCGTGCGCCGCGTCCTCGGTGTTCGCGGTCAGCTCCGTGCAGCCGGCAGGGGTTGCAACGTCGTTGCCAAGGGCGGCAATGAGCTTGCCATCGGGGTCCTTAAAGAATTTCGCCATGATGTTCTCCTTTGCTGATGTGCCGATGTTCTTGAGGTTCTTATGCCCAAAGGCAAGCGAACCATCCACGGCATCGCAAATGAACACATAACGAGCGGGGACGATGGGACAGCGCGGGCTATCCGCCCTGGCGGCCTCACCCGAGCGGGTTAACGCCCGTCGCCGCCGAGCAGCGCCAGAACATCCTCGCGGGTAAACAGCGCCGAGGAGATGCCGTCGCCGCCGAGCACGCTGTTGACCAGGTCGCGTTTGGACTCCTGCATCTGCATGATGCGCTCCTCGATCGTGTCCTTGGCGATGAGCTTGTACACGGTCACGGTATGTTGCTGGCCAATACGGTGCGCTCGGTCGGTCGCCTGGTCCTGCGCGGCAACGTTCCACCACGGGTCGTAGTGAATGACGACGTCGGCCGCCGTCAGGTTAAGGCCCACGCCGCCCGCCTTGAGCGAAATCAAAAAGACCGGCACCTCGCCCGCCTGGAACTGCGCGACCATCTTGGCACGGCTCTCCTTGGACGAAGCGCCCGTGAGCTTAAGAAAGCCGATGTCCTCCTTGGCCAGGCGCTTGCCAATGATATCGAGCATGCCCGTAAACTGGCTGAACAGCAGAATGTGGTGCCCGCCGTCGAGCGCACCGTGCACGAGCTCCATGCAAGCGTCGAGCTTGGCGCTCCCCGCCTTGTAATCCTCGTAGTGTAGACGCGGGTCGCAGCAGATCTGGCGCAGCTTGGTGAGCTCGGCGAGCACCTTGAGCTTGTCTTTCTTAAACTCGGATGCCTCGTGATGCTGCACCTGCTGGGCGATGCGGTCTTGGTTGGCCAGGTAGAGCTTGCGCTGCTCGCCGGTGAGCTGCGCCATGACGGTGTCTTCGATCTTTTCGGGCAGGTCGGCAACCACGTCTTCCTTTACGCGACGCAGCACAAACGGCGACACGAGCGCCTGCAGGCGAGCGGCACTATCGCCCTCGGCATGCTCTACGGGGCTCTCAAAGCGCTTGGCAAACGACTCGCGCGTCCCCAAAAGGCCCGGCATCAGAAAGTCGAAGATGCTCCAGAGCTCGGACAGGCGGTTTTCGATGGGCGTGCCCGTCAGGGCAAAGCGCACGCCGGCCGGCAGGCGCTTTGCGGCGCGCGCTACCTGCGTGAGCGGGTTTTTAATGTACTGGGCCTCGTCGAGCACAACGCGGGCAAAGTCCTGCTCGGCATACTCGTCGATATCGCGGCGCATGAGGTCATACGATGTCACGACCACGTTATGCTCGGCGGCGCCGGCTATCTGCACGCGGCGCTGCGCTTTGGCGCCCACGATGGCGCACACGTCGAGCGAAGGCGCAAAGCGCTCCAGCTCGGCAGTCCAGTTATACACGAGCGACGCAGGGCACACCACGAGCGTGGGCTTGGTATCCCCCGCCTCCACGCGCGCCAGGATATGTGCGATCATCTGCAATGTTTTGCCCAGGCCCATGTCGTCGGCCAAGATGCCGCCGAGGCCCAGATGCTCGAGCGAACCGAGCCACTGGTAGCCGTCGACCTGATAGCCGCGCAGTGTGGCCTTGAGCGAGACCGGCACCGTAAAGTCCATCTTGCCGAGCGTATCCAAGCGCTCGACGGTACGACGGAATGCAGCGTCGCGATCGGCCTCAAGCGCCGGCGTGCGCGCGAGCATGCTGTCGACAAACAGGGTACTCGACGCGGGAAGCGACACGCCGTCGAGCAGATCGACGGCATCGACGCCCAGGTCCTCGGCAAGACCAAACGCGGCGCGGGCACCCTCGTCCAGGCGCACGATGTCGCCGGACGTCAGGCGCGCAAACGTCTGGTGGCGCTTGTACGAGTCCAGATAGATGGCAAGATCTGCCGCCGAAAGACCGCTCGCGCCCAGTTCGACATCGAGCAGGTTGCTCTTGACGGTCGCGCGCACCGAAAGCTTGGGCGCAGGGCGCACCGAGATCTGGCGTAGGCGGTCGCTGAGCATGACCTCGCCCAGCTCGGACAGGGCAGACAAACCCTCGGTCAGCAAGTGGAACAGGCTCTCGTCGTCGCGCTCCTCAAACGCCAGGCCGCCCTCGTAAAAGTCGAAATACAGGGCCGCCGTATCCATAACGCGAAACTCTGCTATCTCGTCGCGCGGCGGCACGCCCGGGCGCTGCTCTTCGAAGGGGCTGCCCGGAGCGCCCAGGCTAAAGAGATCTGCCGACCAGTCGCCGTAGGAAACCGTAATCTTGCAGGTCACAAGCCCGTCATCGACACCGATTGCCATGGCAAAGCTCGGCTCGGGCGCCACGGTGTCGAGCACGGCGGGAGCGGTGAGGTCGGTGTATTCGCGCAGCACGGGCAGTGCCATGCGGCAGAATTCGCCCACCTGTTCGGCGGCGATATGGACCGGCGTGCGACAGGGCAGCAGACGCGACAGAAACGGTGCGGCATGCTGGGCAAACATCGCATCGGCGCGGCGCGCGCGGTGCGTGTCGACCAGATAGGCAACGTCGCCCGAGGCAAAGCAGTACATATCGGCCGGCAGGCGCAGGTCGTAGCTGCCACCGGCCACCGGCGCGATCTTGGCGGCAAGGAGCGGCGGTTGTTTTGCCGAGGCCTCGTCCTCCCCCACCGGCGACAACTCAACCGCTACCTCGTAGGAACGATGCGTCGTCGTTCCCCGCGACCAGGCGGGCTCAAAGGAAATGGTCCGGCCACGCAGCAAGTCCAGCATGTATACGATGTCATGCTCGGACAGCGGCAACTGGCGCTCGGCGACAAAGCCGCTGCGTGCAAAATCGTACGACGCCGAACGCGAACTCGTGATGTCGCTCAGATACACAACCGTTGCCACAACAAGGTCGAGCAGACGCACCGAAACCTCGTCAAAGGCCTCGGGCGCATGGAGGAATGTGAGCTTTTTGCCGTACGAGAACGTGCCGCCGCGCACGTAGGCGGCGGCCATGCCGTCGATGTCCTTGACCACGTAGGACACCGAGCCGCAGCGGATGCGAAGCTCGAGCGCCCAGCTAAACCGGTCGGCAAACAGCGGATTGTAGTACGGCACCAGCGAGGGCTCCAACACCGCCTTGGGGGCATCGGGGTCGACAGTGCCGGCGAGCTTGCGGCGCATGCCCGCCAACTCATCCATGCGAGCGTCCGAAAGATCGGAGAGCGCCTTCATGAGGCTCGGGCTCGTGGGAACTGGCGCCGGGAAGGGAAAGTTGGGGTTGACGGCCGGTGCGGCGGACGAGGGACGCGCGGCTTGCTTGGGCGCCGCCGTAAACGTGCGGACCGGCGTGCGCAGCCCCTCGACGGGCTCAATGCCGCTGGCATCCAGGTACGCCAGCGCCGTGGCGATGGCGTGCTTGCACATGCCGGGGTAGCGATAGGCAGCGGGGCAATCGCAGTCGTAGTCGATCACCTCGTGCTCGTCCATGTCGAGCGCCACGTGCGTCTTGTACAGGTCGCCGCGCGAGCCACGCACCGAGCCCTCAACCGTCACGTTTTTGGAGAAGCGCGAGCCACTGTCCTCGATCGACAGCACGGCGCCGTTGAGCATGAGCGAACGCCCCTTCATAAAGGTGCCGCTCAGCGCCGCCTCTTTCCGGAGCGCCTGCACAAACGTCCCCTGTGCCATCACTTCCTCCAATCCACACAGGGTAGCTAATTTGGGACGGGGCTATTTTAGCTACCCCCATATGTCAGTTGAGATGCATTCCGACCCCGACTCATTCGCCGTCAGCCAAAGGGTAGCTAAAATAGCCCCGTCCCAAATTAGCTACCCCGGCAAAATCATTTTAGATAACCGTCACTCTGCCCTGGTTACCCACAATGGCCTTGGCCTCGGCCAGCAGCGGAATCGAGCGCGCGTTGACCTTGGCAGGCACCTCGGCACGCAGCACGCGCCCGTCCACCTGCTCGATAAAGATCTCCACACGGTCGCCGCCCGGGTTGGTGGTGAGCACCGTGGCGAGACGCGCCATGTTGCCCTGGCTAAAGCGGCTGTTGGGCACCATGACCTCAAACACCTTGGGCTTGTTGTTCTCCTCGTTGAGCTCCAGCGGCACAATCTCCTGCGCGATGATCTGGTCGCCGCGGTCCGAGCGCTCGAGTTTGCCCTTAATACGAACAAACGCATCGGACAACTGCGCGCCGGTCTCGGGATCAACCTCGCCGTACAGGTACCCCTCGGCCTCTTTATAGGTCTTGGGGAACACGACGACGGTGGCCTCGCCTTCCATGTCCTCGAGCTGCACGATGCCCATGGGGTCGCCGTTTTTGGTCACGCGCTTGGACACGCTCGAGACCATGCCGGCCCACCACAGTGCCTTGCCCTCGGGGATCTCCTGGTTGATGGTGCCGCCCGTGGGGTTTTGCACTTCGTAGCCGGTATCGATCTGCGAGAACGAGAAGTCGCGCGCTTTGCTGAGCGCATACTCAAACGGACGCAGCGGGTGGTCCGAGACATAGATGCCCAGAACCTCCTTCTCCTGGCTCAGCTTGAGGTGGCGGTCCCATTCCTGGCCGTCCGGATCGGGCACGCTGACCTCAAAGCCCGAGCCCTCAACATCACCAAACATGTCGAAGAACGAGGTCTGGCCGCTCGCGCGGTCCTTCTGGCGCTTTATCGCGGCGTCGATGATGTTCTCGGGGTTGTTCTTGTCCACAAAGTGCATCATCTGGCGGCGCGGATAGCCCGTGGAGTCGAAGGCACCTGCCTTGATCAGCGATTCGATCACGCGGCGGTTGGCCTGGCTCGAGTCCACGCGCTCGACAAAGTCGTGCAGCGTCTTAAACGGGCCGCCCGCCTCGCGCTCGGCGATAATCGCCTGCGCCACGCCGGTACCCACGCCGCGGATGCCGGCCAGACCAAAGCGCACGCCTTCCTTGGTAGCCGTGAACTCGGTGCCGGACTCGTTGACATCTGGCGAAAGCACGGGGATGCCGTCGTGACGGCATGCCGAGACGTAGTGCACGATCTTGTCGGTCTTGCCCGTGTAGGACGTCAGAACGGCCGCCATGTACTCGT
>OLRT01000808.1_pt1 | contig 23568 bp, 18 predicted proteins | sample 1672021 | NCBI WGS metagenome assembly OLRT01 (sample SAMEA3136637, study PRJEB25190) | human gut metagenome | reverse complement strand
AAACTGGCTGACGGCGCCGGCATCACTGCCACCACGAAGGACATCGTGGAGAACCCGAAGAACCTGAAGATCCAGGAGCTTGAGGCTGCCAACATCCCGAACGCCCTGGCCGACGTTGACATCGCCTGCATCAACGGCAACTACGCTCAGGCTGCCGGCCTGTCCGTGGACAAGGACGCCCTGGCCGTTGAGGCTACCGACTCCCTGGCTGCCGACACGTACGCCAACGTGCTGGTGGTGAAGGACGGCAACCAGAACTCCGAGAAGATCCAGGCTCTGGCCAAGGCCCTGAAGTCCGACGCCGTGCGCGACTACATCAACAAGACCTACGACGGCGCGGTTGTCCCGGTCTTCTAAGTCACAAGCAAGCGCACCACCAGAAAGCGAACCTTCGGGTTCGCTTTCTTTTTTTGCTTGCGGGACCGAAACACCTTCACTCGCAACCGAAAGCGAAATGGGACAAAGGGACAGTCCCTTTGTCCCATTTCGCAACGCCACCAAGGCGCCGTTTACACGTTAATCCTCTATGAAGCGCGTCCGCCTCGTACACGCAGGGGCGCCCCGTTTGCTATCCTGTTCCAAAAGTTTCGCCGTCAAAAAGGACACCCTCATGCAAATCACGCCGGAAGAAATCGCCGAAACGCTTGCCATGGTCAGCAAGCAACACCTGGACATCCGCACCATCACGCTGGGCTTGAACCTGCGTTCGTGCACGGATTCCGACATCAACACCATGGCGCGCAAGGTGTACGACAAGATGACAAAGGCCGCCGAGCAGCTGGTTCCCACCGCCGAGCAGCTCGAGCGCGAATTCGGCATCCCGATTGTGAACAAGCGCATCTCCGTCACGCCCATCGCCGAGATCTGCGCCGCCGTGCCCGATGCCGACCTGTCGCGCATCGCCGTGGCCATGGACAAGGCCGGTGCCGAAGTGGGCGTCGACTTCGTGGGCGGCTTCTCCGCGCTGGTGCACAAGGGCGCCTCGGCCGCCGACAACAAGCTGATGGAGTCGATCCCCAACGCGCTGGCCGCCACCGAGCGCGTATGCTCAAGCGTCAACGTGGGCTCCACGCGCGCCGGCATCAACATGGACGCCGCCTTCAAGATGGCCGGCATCGTGAAGAAGTCCGCCGAGCTGACCGCTGACCGCGACTGCATCGGCGCAGGCAAGCTGGTGGTGTTCTGCAACGCCGTGGAGGACAACCCGTTCATGGCCGGCGCGTTCCACGGTTCGGGCGAGGCCGACGCCGTCATCAACGTGGGCGTTTCCGGCCCCGGCGTGGTGCGCCAGGTGCTGGCGAATATGCCGAAAGACGCCGACATGACCGAAGTTGCCGAGGCCATCAAGGCCACGGCGTTCAAAATCACGCGCGCCGGCGAGCTGATGGCCCGCGAGGCAAGCCGTCGCATGGGCGTGGCGAAGGGCATTCTGGACCTGTCGCTGGCCCCCACCCCGGCCGAGGGCGACTCGGTGGCCGAAATCCTGGAAGCCATCGGCGTGGGTCAGTGCGGCGGCCCGGGCACCACGGCGGCGCTGGCCATGCTCAACGACGCAGTGAAGAAGGGCGGCGTCATGGCATCGTCGAGTGTCGGCGGCCTGTCCGGCGCGTTCATCCCCGTGTCCGAGGATGCCGGCATGATCCGCGCGGCCGAGTCCGGCGCGCTGTGCCTGGAGAAGCTTGAGGCCATGACGTGCGTGTGCAGCGTGGGCCTCGACATGATCGCCATCCCCGGCGACACGCCGGTCGAAGCCATCTTCGGCATCATCGCCGACGAATGCGCCATCGGCATGATCAACAACAAGACCACCGCCGTGCGCGTCATCCCCGCCATCGGCAAGAAGGTTGGCGACAAGCTGGACTTCGGCGGCCTTTTGGGCTACGCGCCGGTCATGCCCGTGAACACGCACGCCGGCACCGTCTTCGCCCACCGCGGAGGCCGCATGCCCGCCCCCATCAACTCGCTGAAGAACTAGCGGGCAGGCAGGTAACTCACCCTCTAAACGCTACAAGAAAGGGCTGGCCAAGCGTTAGGCAGCCAGCCCTTTAGCACTTTTTACACAATTGGATAAAATACCACGCTTCACGTTATTCCCGTGAGCGGAGCGGCTCTATGGCCAGCTGTGCCCAAGGCTTGATAGAATAGGCGGACACACCAAGGGTTCGCAAATAAAAAAGCCCGGCGGCCACCGGGCTTAACTAATCATCACACGACCCCGCCCGCCCCAGTTAACGAATCCGGGCTTGGTGTGCACCTGCAGTATAGCATGGAGCGGCTTGGCTTTGCCATACGCAAGCTGCTCGACCAGAAAGGCAACACGCATGGCAGAGTTCATCTACCAAATGTACAAAGCGCGCAAAGCGCACGGCGACAAGGTCATCCTCGACGACGTCACGCTGTCGTTCTACCCCGGTGCGAAAATCGGCGTGGTGGGCCCGAACGGCATGGGCAAGTCCACGCTGCTCAAGATCATGGCCGGCATCGAGGAGGTCAGCAACGGCGACGCGCGCTTGACCCCCGGCTACACCGTGGGCATCCTGCAGCAGGAGCCCCCGCTTGACGAGGACAAAACGGTTCTGGAGAACATCGAGCTGGCGTTCAGCGACGTGAAAGCGAAGATCGCCCGCTTCAACGAGATCGGCACGCTTATGGGCGAACCCGACGCCGACTTCGACGCGCTCATGGACGAGATGGGCAAGCTGCAAGACGCCATCGACGCCGCGAACGGCTGGGACCTGGACAGCCAGCTGTCCCAGGCCATGGACGCGCTGCAGTGCCCCGACCCCGACATGCCCGTCAACGTGCTGTCCGGCGGCGAGCGTCGCCGCGTGGCGCTGTGCCGCCTGCTGCTTGAGGCGCCCGACCTGCTGCTGCTTGACGAGCCCACGAACCACCTGGACGCGGAATCCGTGCTGTGGCTCGAGCAGTTCCTGCACAAGTACCCCGGCGCCGTGCTGGCCGTCACGCACGACCGCTACTTCCTGGACAACGTGGCCGAGTGGATCTGCGAGGTTGACCGCGGCAGCCTGTACCCGTACAAGGGCAACTACTCTACGTACCTGGAAACGAAGGCTGCGCGCATGGCGTCGCAGAAGCAGCGCGACGAGAAGCTGGCGAAACGCCTGGCCAGCGAGCTGGAATGGGTGCGCAGCTCCCCGAAGGCCCGCCAGGCGAAAAGCCGCGCGCGCCTGGAGCGCTACGACCAGATGGCCGCCGAGGCCGCGCAGTCGAAGAAGCTCGACTTCACCGAAATCCAGATCCCGGCCGGCCCGCGCTTGGGCGCCGAGGTGCTCAAGGTCGAGCATCTGCACAAGCAGTTCGGCGACCGCGTGCTTATGGACGACCTGTCCTTCGAGCTGCCGCGAAACGGCATCGTCGGCGTCATCGGCCCGAACGGCGTGGGCAAGTCTACGCTGTTCAAGATGATCATGGGCATCGAGCAGCCCACGTCCGGCAGCCTGACGCTGGGCGAAACCGTAAAGGTTTCCTACGTTGACCAGGGCCGCGAGGGCATCGAAGCCAACAAGAGCGTGTGGGAAGTGGTGTCGGGCGGCCTGGACTACATGATGGTCTGCGAAACCGAGGTGCCCAGCCGCGCCTACGTGGCAAGCTTCGGCTTCAAGGGTTCCGACCAGCAGAAGCCGGCCGGCGTGCTTTCCGGTGGCGAGCGCAACCGCCTGAACCTGGCGCTGACGCTCAAGCAGGGCGGCAACCTGCTGCTGCTTGACGAGCCCACGAACGACCTGGATGTCGAGACGCTGTCCAGCCTGGAAGAGGCGCTGTTGCGCTTCCCGGGCTGCGCCGTGGTGACCAGCCACGACCGCATGTTCCTTGACCGCGTGGTCACGCACATCCTGGCATGGGAGGGTACCGACGACAACCCCGGCAACTGGTTCTGGTTCGAGGGCAACTTCGAAAGCTATCAGAAGAACCGCATCGAGCGCCTGGGCGAGGAAGCCGCGAAGCCGCACCGCCTGCACCGCAAGCTGACCAGGGACTAAGCCGTTGCGAAAGCCGATTGCAGCGCTGCGCGCATGGTTTGACGGGTCGTGGGATAGCGTGTGTTTGCGTTGCGGCCTGTGCTGTTACGAGCGCGAAGTGGGCGAAGACGGCAGCGTGGCCGTGGACTTAAGCGACGCGTGCGAGTTCCTTGATCCGGAAACGCACCTGTGCCGCGTGTACGAGCGTCGCTTCGAATCGTGCGACCGCTGCCACCAGCTTACGCCGAAGGTTGCCCTTTTCAGCAACCACCTGCCTCCCAGCTGCGGCTACGTGCGAAAGTTCAGGTAAGGAAAACAAGGGGCGCAGTTCAATGCTCGGGCCCCTTGTTTTTTGTTAGAACTCACATGCAAACCCGATTGCACTTCACCCCGCAGTTCTAGCATGCACTACCCCAAACACCTCGCGCTATAGATTACGGTTGTCCCTTTCCGCTGCAAGCGTAACGACGTTTTGTTGCTCGACTTTATTAAACTGGACCTCGCTCTCAAAATCATCGTACGTCAGAGAAGGCCTATACCAACTGCACGCCTCGAAGTATGCAGATAAATCAGGGTCGTTGAATATCAATCCATGCCTAGCGTAAATCTCGTTTATTGCGATAGAAAGATCCCTATCGTTTAACTGGCTAATTTCCTTTTCAGAATAGATTCTCGCGTTGCTGTCGGGAAGAACGAACTCATTTGCATCATACGAAAAAGAGGAAGGGGATTCATCATCCGACGCAATGCCCAACAGCGCAACCAGAGCTACAGTATTGACAATTAGAAGTCCGACTATGGCAAGCGCACAAATCGCAAGTACGGTTAACCTACTATACTTCATCGAAGTTTCTCACTATCTCACGGGCTAAACGTCAGGCGGAAAGTGCCGAGCAATTTCCTCCCAATCAATAACTTGATTTAGGTTGGTAGAAGGTTCCTGTCGGGCACCATCTTGCACGTTACGCGTCTGGGAGGCTGTTCTAATAAGCTGCTCTAATTTTCCTCCGTCAATTAGCTCCATTGACTCTGGAATAGCTCGCGCATATTCGATAGCATTGCTAGTGAAGTGTGATGTGGTAATAAAAATCATTCGAGAGGCCTGCATGCATGCATTTGCGCCTACTAGCTTCTGCAGAGTGTCCCTACCAACACTTTCCGTTCTGGGGTTATAACATTTGCACTCAACGATGCAAATGCCTCCCGATGGGTCGACCATCTTAATATCAAACCCACCATCGTTTGTTTTGGGCGTAGTGGCCGCCTTGTAACCTTGTCGACGAAATAAATCGGCGCAGTACTCCTCAAAATCTGTTGGGTGGCTTTTATAGTGCTCGTAAATATCCTGGATAGCGTTTGTAGTTGGCCTAGACGAATTCGCCAAGGAAGCACGATTTTCTGTCACGGGAAAAGTTGAGCCATTGCACGCTACGAGAGGGGCGGCAACAGCAACGTTTCGAAGTAGCAGCTCTTTATAGAGCCAGTAAATCAAATAAGGCTGCTTGCTCGAAATGCTGTAGTGAGACACCTGCAAAACAGAGGGCTTTCGAATCAGCCGATTGTTGCTACGTCGCTTGTCTCTAGAGCCGTCTTTATTCGAAAAAAGCCAATACGGGACCCGAAATGTAACCGCCGATTGACCGCACGTCGAAGCAATAGGTTTAATAGTGACTCCTCGATTTAACAATATATGGTAATGATTTCTAAATGAAAGCCGTAACGCTTCCTGGCATGTTGCCTTGAGAAATCGAGCCGACGCTATTGCAAGACATATTTCAATTGTTATGAGAATTGCGAGCACAATCAACGAAGCTAGCTGCTCGGAAAGACCGGCAAGCACAAATTGTCGAATAGCTTCCTGTCCTATGTCCGCAGGATTCACGGCGTATCCCTTCGGTTTGGTAATGTTAAGCTATTTGATTATAACGTTGCTAGACCACGCAACCTTCATTGCTAAAAGGCAATGGAACGGTCGAGAGCCTAATCGGCTGCGAAATAACTACTCAAGGTCGAATTACGAAAGAACTACGCCATGACTTCGAGGCGAAACCACACACTTCGTCCCCCCTACTCTTTCGGTTTCTGCAACGACGCCGCTGCCGCAGCGGCCCACGTGCGCGGCACGAGGCGGCTGCCGAACACGATGGCTTTCGCCAGCACGCCCGGGCAGCACAGCAGCCGGTTGCATGCCAGCGCTCGCACAGCGGCGCGCGCCACGCGTGGCGCGCTGATGGTAAGGCGGGCAAGCGCCGTTTCGCCCGCGTCGGCGTTATCCCAAAACGGCGTGCGAACAGGCCCGGGGCACAGCGCGGTCACATGCACGCCGTGCGGTCGCAGCTCCATGTGCAGCGCGCTAGAGAACGATTGCACGAACGCCTTCGACGCGTAGTACGTGGACATGTACGGGCCGGGCACGAACCCCGCCACGCTGGCAACGTTCAAGATGCCGCCGTGCCCGCGCGCGGCCATGTCGGGGGCGAATGCGTGGCACAGCTCCATGAGGGCGACGTCGTTGGTTTGCACGAGCGCACGCTGGCGCTCCAGGCTGCTTTCCGCAAAGGGCGCATCGTAGCCGAAGCCGGCGTTGTTCACGAGCGTTTCCACCTGCAGGTTCGCCGCCCTCACTTGGGCGACCAAGACGTCGATGGCTCCCGGCTGCGCGAAGTCGGCAACGAATACGCGAACGTCGACGTCATAGCGCTCGCTCAAGTGCTTCGCCAGCTCATCGAGCCTCTCTCGGCTGCGGCCAACGATAGCCAGCGTGCCGTGGTCGCGCGCGAGCTCCGCGCACAGCTCGCGGCCGATGCCGCCCGTTGCGCCCGTGACCAGGGCGCAAAGCACCGGCGCGCCCTGCTTGGGCAGCGCACACGCCATGCCCGTCGGATCCGCCGGCAGCTCAGGGTGCGCGTGCAGATCGGGCGATTGCAAGCGCTCAGGCACAGGCCGCGCGCCGCAATGCGTTTCCGCCGCTTTGCCCGCACGTCCCTCAGCATCTTCGCCCGCGCTTACAACGCCCATCACGTTTTCCGGCAGCACCATACGCGCCAGCTCCTTCGCATCGTCGCGCCGCTACCCTGCGGCACATTCTCTGCTGCCAGCATACCAGCCATCCGGCGCAGCCGCAGGCACAGCGCGCGCCTGTTGCCTTCCCGATGGGAAAGCGCTGCCCAACGTTACCTGACCATCACCACGCAAATCGCGATGAACGCCGCCACGAGCAGGACAAACGCTGCCACCATGGCCCACACCGCCGGCCGGCCCCAGTTCACCGTCCAGCCGATGCCCGAGCGCTGCGGCAAAAACAGGCTGGCGTCGTTAGGGTTGCAATACAGCATGCCCAGCTTCCAGAAGCGGTCGTCGTCGGAAAGCAGCGTGTCCGACGCCTCCATGCGAAACACGCGCGATCCCGACTGCCCATACTTGACCCCTACGATAAGGTCGCCGACGACGCAAAGCAGCGCCACGCCGATGATGACCGCCACCGCCACGCCCATGGAGACGATGCCGATCATGGCAAGCGCCATGCCCAAACCGCAGGCAGCCGTGCATGCTAGGCCCATGACCAGCAGAAACGTCGTTTGCGCATACGCGAACATCCCGTACGCCCACGAGGAGCTTGCCGGGCGGCCCGGCTCCAGGCCCTTCTTCGATCGCAGCACCGTCCAATGGCAGAACGTGAACACGGCAGCCAAAAATACCTCCAGCGCAACAGGGAATGCCGCAACCATCGGGCTTTTCGGAACCATATCGGTGACGTTGCCCGAAACGTCCACGTGCATGGGAATCGCATCGGGCATGGAGCCGTAACCCACGGCGACAACCGCTGCCGTCAGCGCCACAAGCGGCGCATACAGCCAGTTCCACGCAAGCGAAATCGGGCGCGGCGCCCGCTCGACCCCTTCGCCAATGGTCGCAACATGCTGCCGAGACTGCGCAACCCAGCCGCAAGCGCACTTGAGGCCCTGGACCTTCGCACGGTAGCGCAGGATGAGCCCATAACCGATTGCCATCAGGGCAAGCGAGGCGACAACCACTACCGCCAGGGACGCTTCCGCATTCCCCATCAGGCATAACGCCAGCGCAGCAACAGTGAACAGTGCCGTTGCGGCTATCACGATGGCAACGTAGCGGTTCATGAGGCGGCGAATGCGCGGGTCGTCCCACGCCGAGGTGGGCACGGACACGGAGAACACCTCGCCGCGCGGCTGTAGGCGCGGGGTCAGCGCCATGGTCAGCCCTACAAGCGGAATGAACGCCACCAGAATCAGCATGATCGTTTGCACTTCGCTATTCGACATTTTCGACTCCCTTCTATTGCCCTTGCGCCTTGGCCGCCCCTGTGCTTCCGTTTGAGGCCCCCTTCGCAAGGCGAAGGCGACGGGGCGCGCAAAGCGGCAAGTTTGCACCACGGCTTTTGCAAGCCATCGCGCGGATAGCGAACGACAACTTGTCGTTCTTGCTAAAACACGTCATCGAGCTGGGATTTCACCAGCTGCTCGAACGCTTCCCTGCCACCGCCGGCAGCCTTGAACGCCAACGCCAGGCGGCGAACGTCACGAGCGAACGGGCCGCTCTCGGCAGCGGTCGCCTCCGCAGGTTCCCGCGGCTGCGCGATGAACGCGCCTGAGCGGCCGCGCATGAGCACGAACCCCTCGTCGCGCAGCAACGCGTACGCTTTGTTCACGGTATGCAGGTTAATGCCCAGGTCGCTGGCCAAGTTGCGAACGCTGGGCAGCGCGTCGCCCGGCGCAAGCTCGCCCTGCGCGATGCCGCGAACAACCTCATCGCGAATCTGCCGGTACAGCGGATCGGGCAACGCCTGGTCTATACGCATGAACATGAGGCCCCCTTCGCTGGATTCCGTTAATTGCCGCAACCTCAAGCCCGCAACAAGCGCGATCGCCGGCAAGTGCTCCTGCCACAACACGCTTTCCGCACCCGCCAGCCGTAGCAGTTCGCGCAGACGCGTTGTGCAGGTCTAATTCGCTATGCACGACTTCCCGACGTCCCGATTCGAGCTGTAAGACAATTGTTATATCTGCACTATAACAGATTTCAGGCTATTGTTATAGTACAAGTAGAACAGAATGCTACAAACTCGTGTGATGTTAGGGCAGGCGAAAGGCATTTTGGACACGGCGGGCTTTCCAGGCCGTACCATACGGGTAACGAAAACACCCGCATAACCCGCAGGAGCAACCATGGACTTGCAGAACATCCCCGCCATCTATCCCGACACCGCCGGGCAGGCGCCCGCGGCAGCACCAGCGGCACCGGCAGCGGCCTCAGCACCGGTTGCGCACCGACCCATGCGCCAGGCGGGCCGCCAGTTGCGCAGCGCCGGGCAGCTGCACGATGTGGTTGAGGCATGCCAGACGGTGCGCATCGCGTGCGCGGACGAGGAAGGCCTGTTCATCGTGCCCATGAGCTTCGGCTACGACTGGGCCGACCCTGAGGAAATCGACGCCGACGAGCCGCGACTGGCACTGTGGGTGCACTCAGCCGGCGCGGGCCGTAAAGCCGACGCGTTCGACCGTGAGCCGCGCGTGGCCATCGAGATGGACGTGCAGGACGGCGTGATTGCGGGCACGTACGCGTGCGCCTATTCGTACGCGTATCGTTCCATCATGGGCACGGGCACCATCCACCGCATCCAAGGGACCGACGCGAAGCGCTACGGGCTCACCCGCATCATGCAGCACCTTGCGCCCGAGGCGTCCGCCGGCTTCACCGACCAGGCGCTCGCCCGCACGAACATCTACTGCATCGACATCGACCACTTCACTGGCAAACAGCGCGCATAAGGACCTGGCAGCAATCGAATTCTCGCCAAAAGACACGTAGGGCCGAGGTCAGCTCGGCCCTTTCAAAACGGCGCGAAGCGCGTCACTTACTTGTCATTGCACCAGGTCAAAAGCCCTGTGCAACCCGCCAACACGTCGCGATACGTCTCGTCGAAATTGCCCGTGAACCACGGATCGGCCACATCGGCGGCATGCACGCTAGCATACGAAACCGCGGCCGTCTCATGCGCGCCCGGCAGCACGCTGCCGTCTTCGCCAACCAGCCCCGCACCCGGCACGAACGCCAGCAGGCGCACGCACTTGCCATCGGGGTCAACGCCGAAAATACGACGCAGATGGTGGTCGTTCTCGTCGTCCATGAACACAATCAGGTCCCAGTTGTCGTACTCCTCGCAGCGCACCTTGCGCGCGCGGTGGCGCAGCACCGGCACGCCGACCTGCTGCAACTTGCACACCGTTCCCTGATGCGGCGGATGCCCGATCTCGTCGTTCGTGGTAGCGGCCGAGTCAATAACGAAATCGTCCGCGCATCCCGCGCGGTTCACCAAATCCTGCATAACGAACTGAGCCATGGTGGAGCGGCAGATGTTGCCGTGGCAAATGAAAAGGATGCGGTACATGAAAACCCTCTCAGCAAACGTATCCAAAGTGTGTCCCGAGTACTTTACCACGAGCAAAACAAGAAGCCCCCAGCAACGCCGCCGACGGTGCCCGTCGTTCGCCGCCCAATCTATGATGAAGGCTGCGGGACAAAGGCTCTATCCTTTTGACTCGATTCGCAGACGACTCGTACGTTATCCCCGCATCGCCATTGACGTGGGGTTTTGCCGGTTGTGCGGCGGAAGGCTTCGGCGAAGCTGCTTTGGTGTTGGTAGCCCGTCGCCGCGGCCACTTGCGCGACGTTCAGACGTGGGTCGTCAAGCAGCCTGCACGCCAGCTCCATGCGCTTACGTGTTGCGAACGCGCCCACGGCCTCGCCCGTCTCCTGTTTGAACGTAGCGCACAGGCGCGCACGGCTGACGCCCAGCAACTCTGCCAGCTGATCGACCGTGGGCGCATGCGCGGGATCGGCTTCTACCAAGCAGCGAACCTGCGCCGTCAAACGCGCTGCATCAACGCATCCCTGCAGGTCAAACGCCCGTGCCGCCTCGTAATCCTCTACCGCTAGCAACGCGATGACGCCCTCGACCTTTTCCGCCAGCATCCGGCGCGTTTGCACCGACCCGCTGCGCACGCTCCCTACGCTGCGCAGCGCGGCACGCACGTACGGCTCGCTGCCGCCAAGACGAACGCCGCCCGGCACCGACATCAACCCATGAGCGCGGCGCGCCACGGCACTGCCGTAACGCACGCGCATCCCGTCGAAATACCCCGGCAGCACACACGCCGCCACGGAATTGAACGAATCGCGCGGGCGCAAGCGGTTCACGCTGCGACCCCCTTGGTCGAACACGGCGATGTTCTCTTCACGACGCAGCTGCGGAGGCGGGGTAACAGGGCACAACGGCACGCCGGCTTGCGAAATGGACGCTACGCACAAGCTGCTTGGCGACTCCTCCTCAAGCGAAAACTCGCTGGTAAGCACCACTTCATGCGCAACCACCAAGCACGACTCGCTCAGTTGCAGCGCCCACAAGCTTCCCTCGCCCACGCTGTTCGCGCCACCGGCAAACACGCCGCCGTCGCGCTCGCACGCCTGCATGCCCAGCTGCTCGACCTGCGGCTCGAAAAAGCTGCGCAGGCGCAGGTCAACCGGTAAATCGCTACCAGTTGCATGCGCTACGTTCGCACGCTGCCCCACCGTCATGTTCGCCACCTTCCCGCACGTTTTAGGCGTTCGTCTCAAGTTTGCCAAGTCGAACCTTTTTCACCGGCTCCCATGATAAGTTTTCTGCCGATAACATAGAAGGGAGTTTTCCATGGATTCCGACGAAAAGAAATCCAAGAAGCCCGGCGAAGCAAAGGAGCCGAAGCAGCGCAGCGGTCTGGCGCGCCTGCTCAACTTCGCGGGCGAGCGCAAAGCGTTCACCTACCTGGGCTGCGCGCTTTCGGGCATATCGCAGCTGCTGAGCTTCGGGCCGTTCGTGTGCATCTGGTTCGTGGCGCGCGACCTCATCGAAGTGGCGCCGAACTGTCAAAACGCCACCAACATCGCCACATACGGCTGGGCCGCCGTCGCCTTCGCCGCCGCGTCCATCATCGTGTACTTCTGCGCGCTGATGTGCACGCATCTGGCGGCGTTCCGCACGGCCGCGAACATGCGCAAGGCAACCACCGAGCACCTCATGCGCCTGCCGCTTGGGTTCTTCGACACGCACGCCACCGGCGAGCTGCGCCGCATCATCGACGGCTGCGCCGCGCAAACCGAAACGCTGCTTGCGCACATGCTGCCCGATTGCGCCGGGTCGGTGGTCATGGTGGTTGGCATGCTGGTGATGCTGTTCGCCTTCGACTGGCGCCTGGGCGTATCGTGCCTGGTGGCAGTGGTGATTTCCATCGCATGCCTTATGTCCATGATGTCCGGCAAAGGCATGGAATTCATGAAGCAGTACATGGGCGCGCTCACGAGCATGAACAAAACCGGCACGGAATATGTGCGCGGCATCCCCGTGGTGAAGGTGTTCCAGCAAACGGTGTACAGCTTCAAGGCTTTCCACGATTCCATCACCGAATATGCCGCCATGGCGCAAAACTACGCCGTGAACTTCTGCCGACCTCCGCAAGTAACGCAGCTTACGGTGCTCAACGGCCTCGTGATTTTCCTGGTGCCGACCGCCATTCTGCTGGCTCCGGGCGAAGGCGATTTCGCGCGCTTCCTTACAAACTTCGCGTTCTATGCCATCTTCAGCGCCATCATTCCCACGGCCATGACGAAGCTCATGTTCATGAGCGAGGCCGCGCAGATGGCTGGCGACGCCATGAGCGAGGTGGGCAAGCTCCTAGACACGCCCGCGCTGCCCGCGCCCGCAACGCCACGCCGGACGAACGGCACCGACATCGCCTTCGACAACGTGTCCTTCACCTACGAAGGGGCCACCGCGCCCGCACTTGACGGCGTGACGTTTGCGGCGCCCGCCGCCTCAACGGTGGCGCTGGTGGGGCCAAGCGGATCGGGCAAGTCCACCGCCGCAAGCTTGGTGCCGCGTTTCTGGGACGTTTCCGCAGGTAGCGTGCGCATCGGCGGCACGGATGTGCGAGACATGGACCCGGCCGACCTTATGGGGCAGGTGGCGTTCGTGTTCCAGACAAACCAGCTGTTCGCGCAAAGCCTGGCCGACAACGTGCGTGCCGCGCGGCCCGACGCCACGGACGCCGAGGTGCTTGCCGCCCTTTCGGCCGCACAATGCGACGACATCGTGGCAAAGCTGCCGCAGGGCATCAACACGCAGCTTGGCACCGGAGGCGCATACCTGTCGGGCGGCGAGGTGCAGCGTGTTGCCCTGGCGCGCGCCATCCTGAAAGACGCGCCCATCGTGGTGCTTGACGAAGCCACCGCCTTCGCCGACCCCGAAAACGAGGCGCTCATCCAACGCGCGCTTGCGCACCTAGCCGCCGGACGCACCGTGCTGATGATCGCGCATCGCCTGTCCACCGTGGTTGGCGCCGACAACATCGTGGTGCTTGACGGCGGGCACGTGGCAGAACAAGGCACGCACGCGCAGCTTGTTGCCGCCGGCGGACTGTACGCCCGCATGTGGGGCGACTACGAGCAGGCCGTTTCTTGGAAGATCGCAAGTGATGCTACGAAAGCCGGCAGCGCGGCTCCGGGCGCAGCGGCCGCGAAAGGAGGTGATGCGCGATGATATTCGACAAGCTGAAGGAAACGTACGCGCTCAGCGACCAGGGCATACGCGGCGCGAAATGGGGGACGTTTTGGACATGCGTCACAAATCTGGTGACCATGGGCGGCATGGCGGCGCTGTTCCTTGCTATGGACGCGTTCGTGAAGCACCTGACGCAAGGCGCCGAGCTGCCAGGCATCGCGCCGTTCGCCATTGGGCTGGTGGCGTTCTTCGCGCTGCTGTTCCTTTCGAACTGGCAGCAATACAACTACACGTACAACGTGTTCTACGAGGAAAGCGGCCGACAGCGCATTGAGCTGGCCGAACGTCTGCGAAAGTTGCCGCTGGCATTTTTCGGCCGTCGCGATCTGGCCGACCTGACGGAGACCATCTTAGGCGACGTGCGCGTGATGGAGCACGCCTACAGCCACGTGCTCGGCGAGCTGTTCGGCGCCGTGCTGTCCACCGCCATCGTGTTCGCCTGCTGCCTAGCGTTCAACTGGCAACTGGCGCTGGCGGCGTTTTGGAGCGTGCCCGTAGCGTTCGCCATCCTATTCGCCACGCGCAAGCCCATGGAGCCGGTCATCCGCCGCACGCGCGATGCGGCCGTCACGGTTAGCGAAGGCGTGCAGGAAACGCTGGATTGCGTGCGCGAGATTCGCGCCACAAACCAGGAAACACATTACTTGAGCAGGCTGAACGCGAAAATCGACGCCGCAGAGCGCACCACCACGGGCGCCGAACTGGCAAACGGCTTGCTGGTGAACAGCTCGTTTGTGGTGCTGCGCCTGGGCATTGCCACCACGCTTATCTGCGGCGCCAGCCTGGTTGCCGCTGGACAGGTCGACTTCATGGTGATGTTCGCGTTTCTGCTGGTGGTTTCGCGCATCTACGCGCCGTTCGACCAGTGTCTCATGCTGATGGCCGAACTGTTTTCGGCGAAGAATTCCGCGCGCCGCATGCAGGAAATTATGCGCGAGCCGCTGGCTGCCGGCTCAACCGATTTTTCGCCCGCGAACCACGACGTGACGTTTAGCCACGTGGCGTTTTCGTACGGAGCCGGCACCGACGGCCGCGCCGGCGACGCCGTGCTGACCGATGTGAGCTTTACAGCGAAGGAAGGCCAGGTCACCGCATTGGTCGGACCCAGCGGCAGCGGCAAATCCACGTGTGCACGCCTAGCTGCGCGCTTCTGGGACGCAACGGCGGGGACTGTGAGCGTTGGCGGGGTGGACGTTTCCAACGTGGACCCCGAAACGCTGTTGAAAGATTACGCGGTGGTGTTCCAGGACGTGCTGCTGTTCGACGACACCGTGATGGGCAACATCCGCTTGGGCCGGCGCGGTGCCACCGACGAAGAGGTGCTTACCGCCGCACGTGCCGCGAACTGCGATGAGTTCGTGCGCCGCCTGCCGCAGGGCTATGACACGCCCATCGGCGAAAACGGCAGCAAGCTATCCGGCGGCGAGCGCCAGCGCATCTCCATCGCCCGCGCGCTGCTGAAAGATGCGCCCATCGTGCTTCTGGACGAGGCCACCGCAAGCCTTGACGTGGAGAACGAGACGCAGGTGCAGCAGGCGCTTTCACGCTTGCTCGCAGGCAAAACGGTCATCGTGATCGCGCATCGCATGCGCACCGTGGAAAACGCCGACCACATTGTGGTGCTGCGCGACGGGGTGGTGGCCGAGCAGGGATCACCCGCTGAGCTGAAAGCAGCCGACGGCCTGTTCGCCCACATGGTGCAACTGCAAAAGGAAAGCGACGCCTGGCAGCTGGCATAGAGGGAAGGGGCTCGGGGCTGATTATGCGCTCGGGCCTCAGGCACTGCACGTCCAAATGCTCAAGGTTCGCCAGCGTGGGATAGGCCGGCATTAGCCAGCCTTGCATGCGCAGGAGGTCGGCCAGGTCGTACAGCGTCCAACCGCGCCCGCATGCAAGCCACGGAGCTGCCCACCGTCGACGTGCCGGTGGGCTTTTCGGCCGCGCACAGCGCCACAGGCAGAAACCGCAAGATGCCGCCGCGATTGCGAGTTTGGCGATTCAGCCATGGAGTCGCTCTCCTTTCGAAATCGATGACGTTTGAGAAACGGCCCCGCCGTGCACAGGCGAGGCCGCAAGACGAGAGAGCCAAGCTGCTGGTTTTCCCTGTTCAGGAATGTACCCGATTGCCCGAACTACACACGCGCGAGCCGTGCGGGCAATGCCGCAAGGGGGAAGATGACCAGCTTGGCGGCGCCCCGGCATGAAGAGGAGGGGATAAGGTGCCGGGGTTTCAGCAGCGCTAGCATTGCTGACGCCAACCGTTGTACCACCACCAACTGCCCGCACCCGGCGCACCCGCCATCGATTATCGTCCCGTGAACCCACCGTAAGAAACAAGAAACGCCCAGCCAAAAAGCCAAGCGTTTCAGTAAAAAACATGTTGCCAGGACGTCATGCGAAAGAATGAGGCCTGCAAGAACGAATACGCCCCGCCGCCCTTCGTAGCGTCGAGCGCAAGCTCGACACCTAATAGAAAGCGCGAAGCGCGCCACATATTTATAGATTGCGGCAAGAATCGGAATGAAAGTGAGCAGTTCTTTTTATTCCGGCTAGACGCTTATAAGTCAAATTCACGCCTAACGGAAGCAGAAAACTCGTCAAAGCCAGTCGAACCGCCATTCGCAATTTCCTCTTCCGCCAGCATCATGCGAGAAAGCAGCCGAGCCTTCGCGCTCCCCTCCTCCTCGCAAGCTTCTTTGCTTTGACTTTCGTTGATGATGGAATATATGATATTCCCATCGGAAGAATACGAAATGCGCAGTTCATCACCAACTTTCACGCCATACCGAGCGACCCATTCATCGGGAAGCTCCACTACGGCATCATCACCATTCTGCAATACTTTGCACAGCCAACGCATAACGAACCTCGCTATCTCCGCCCTTCTAAAACGCTTTCGAAAACCCGAACCATGTGTCCAGCACCACGCATGAGCCCCAACACGTAGATGCCAAACCATCAACGCCAGCCCAACCAATCCTGCACCGCAACGACACTGCACGCCTCGGTTTCGAACGAAGATTCAACACGCGCCACAACGCAACGACCTTCGCGGCCAATCCCAATCTCATCGCAAACCGACTGTAAATGACGAGCATATTTGTCATGATATGTACAAGACGACTTGATCTCTATCGCCCGAGGGCGAGACGAGTCAGTAAAATCGAGCAGATCGATTTCGCGTTTGCTGTCGTCTCGATAGAAGTAAAGCTCTGGTCGAACCCCTTTGTTCAAATGCCGCTTCATAGTTTCAGCAACAACAAGGTTCTCGAATATCGCGCCGAAATGAGGGCTTTCGACAAGTTGCTGAATCGACTCGATTCCTAGCAGGTAGCAAAGCAGGCCAGTATCGTAGAAGAATAGCTTCGGCGCCTTGATCAAGCGCTTCTTCCCATTTGAATGATAGGGTTGCAACGTGAAAACAAGGTAGCTTGATTCAAGCACGGAAAGCCAACTTCTAATCGTCGCTGCCGAAACGCCCACGTTCTTCGACAGCGTCGATATGTTTTGGAGATTGCCGGCGCTTTGTGCACAGATCGCCAGCAACGTATGGAAGGCAGATTTGTTCCGCACATCTAACAAGCCCGCAACATCACGCTCAACGTATGTGTCGATATAGCTTGGGAAATAAATAGCAGGTGGTATTCCCGTTGCGTGAAGCCGAGGATAGCCCCCTCTTAAGATGAATTCATCAACGTCGACGTGTTTGCTCTGCCAGTTTTGAATCTCGCGGAACGAAAATGGCAGCAGCTTAAGAAGACCAACGCGGCCAGCTAAAGACTGCCCAATGCTTTTCATCATGAGAAAGTTTTGCGATCCGGTAAGCACATATTGGCCAGGATTGCCACGCTCATCGGAAACAACCTGAATCATCGAGAACAGACTCGGTGCATACTGAGCCTCATCAATAATCAATCGGTCGCCCCGATTGCGAATAAAGCTCACCGGGTCCTCAAGCGCAGCACGCCTGATTTGAGGGTCTTCGAGATTTACATAGGAATAATCAGGAAACGTATGCCTAACAAGCGTCGATTTTCCGCTTTGTCTCGGCCCAGTAAGGGAAACGACGGGAAACCATTCAGCCATCTGTTTCAGCTGATCCCCCAAATCCCTGACCACAAAGTCGCCCATAACGAAGCACCGTCCTTGATGCCATAATTACCATAATCTGCAAGTAGAATTTACCATAATTAGTAAGTAGGAAAGACCATGATTTTAAAGTATCAGTCACCATAATCTATAAGTAGAGTTAATGACGCATATTTGAGTTCAAGCGATTCCACGATAGTCGAGCTGGTTCAATACATAAACAAATTGCATAGGGCTAGACGCTAGTAGAAGCGCTTAGCTTTAAAGGAGCATGAAAAATACTGGTTGGAAGTCGTAAAACCATAAGTTGAATCGAATGTTCTTTCTTGAGTATTTTCAACCTCCGGATTAACGAACAGATTTAGCATGAATCAACCTGAGATTCAACAAAGCGACTGATGGAGTTATCAAACCAGTTCTCAGCCCATTTCAACCAGCTATTTTGCAAACTCCTTCTTTTACAGCCCCCTTTATTTATGCTGGCAACAAGTATATCGTCATTGAAAGCCCGCCCCCATCAGCAGCTCTTCTAAACGGCATAAAGCTGATGGGAGGCTCAGACTCCCCAATTCAAACTCGCCGCGCCCTTGCAAAGACCCCTTGTACGCGCAGAGCGCCTTCACTCCCATGTCGCCTCGTTCCACAATGGAAAGGCGAGCCCTGATTCGGGGCCAATGCGGGTCACTTGCCTGTGTCAATCTCCTTGGGCCGCATCTGCGGCAGCACGTCGTGCCATGCCTTCGGCAGGGACTTTCCCGTGTAGGTCACGAGCGTCTCGTCAAGGCTCTTTGTCGCCCAATGACCCTCACCACGCACCAGCTTCCTCAGGTTCAGCACAGCTACCCTCGTCCGCCTGCCGTCCTCGCCGAGCGCGACGACGATCTCACCGAGGTTATCCTCAACGATGAGGCGCTTTGTGCCGAGCTCATCGACAAACACACGCCCGAGCATCGACTTCTTCCTGCATAGGGCGCTCTCGTCGTCGACCTCGGCCAGGCGGGGGTCAAAGTCGCGCAGTACGCGCTTCGAGAACAGCCGTTGCAGCGGCGCGACGTTGCGGGACAGCTTATAGGCGCCATGTCTGAGGTCGACCCGAACCAAGCTATCGAAGTCGGTCCCCTCGGACCGCTCAAGAACCTCGATACCCTCGACATCCGCCGGGGCCAGCGCCATCGACGGAGACGGTGTGAGCACGTCGGCATCATACTCCACGAGCGCGGCATCGCATGTCGCTGGCGTAATACTCGCCGTCAGCGTATAGAACGGGTTCATATCGAAATACCGTTCTATTGAATCCTTCATATTCTCGAGCAGCTTCGGGAAGGACGCGAACGTGTCGACCAATCCGTACTGAGGCGAATAATAGAACACCAGTGAGCCGTCGGCGGGGTTCACCATGATGTGGTGGTCAAAGTTCACGTCCACGATAAGGCCATGGATGGTTCCATAGAACTTGAGCCGCTTCATCTCGCGCGAGACCTGTTCCTGCCTCTCCCTCAGCGGCGCGAGCGCGGCGAGGTACTTGGTCACAACAATGTCGAAGTTGTCATGCGCCCACTCGATGTTCTCGCTCAGAGCGACCTTCTTCGTCTTGCCACCGTTGACGATGGATGTCCCGCCCTCGCCCACGAGGAAGAACCCATAGAACCCGTGCGACTTGATGACGTACATCTCGTTCTTCTCGCAGCGCTGGCGAATCATCTTACCTGCACCCGCGTACTCGCCGATGAACCGGTAGAAACCGAGGTACTCGTCGGGCGTCGTCGGGTAGCAGCCGTCCGCGAGGTCGGCATAGGGATTCCTCACGCAGCCCGTTGTGGCAGTCTCAAAGCGCATGCCCAGCTTTGGGTCGTAACCACCCCTCTTGTGATAGCCGACCTGGTTGTTGGCATAGAGAACCGCGTCCTCCGTCCTGATGTATTTATTCTGGTGCGTGTGCCCCGAGAAGTAGACGGCATCCCTGTCGAGGTGCCCGAGGCAGTCCTCGACAGGATAATGCGTAGCGCAGACAAAGCACTTGCCGGTCGCACGGGCGTGCTCGCGAGCGGCCTCATAACCAGCCGCGAAGAGACAACTCTGCTCAATTTCATACGCCCTTACACGCGCCTTGGCCACCTCAAGCTCGTCTGTGGCACCGGACACGCCTAGCTCGACCTTCGCGTAAAGCTTCCGGTCAACCATCATCGCATCGCAGCACACGAGGTTGCTCGCGTTGTAGCGCTCGTTGAGAGCCGCGAAACCCGTCCCTCCATAGATGACACACCCGTCGTCTTCCACATACTCGTTCTGTAGAACGGCGTAGCCCAGGGGCTCGAGCCTCTCTTTGTAGAACGCAACCGCAGTGTCAACATCGGGGAAACCAACGTACTCATGGTTGCCCAGAATCACGATTGCGAGATAGTCAAACGTGGGACTATACCGATGCAAGTCGAACTTGAAATCGCGCAACTCAAGCACCCTCGCGACCTCAAGCTTGCTCTTGAGATTGGCCTTGACGCCCTCCAGTCGACATAACTCCTCCTTCGCAGCGGCTGCGTCCAAAATCTTCTTCCTCACAGAGCGTGGAAGATTTCGCTTCTTGTAGTCATCACTCGCGAGGTACAACTTGATGCCGTCGATACCGCCCTTTCGCGCAATAAAGCGGTTATAGTCCAGATATTCGTCGACCTTAGCCCTCAACCGTTTGAACTCGTCCTTCTGTGCCCTGATGAGCCTGTTGACGCTCTTAACGCTGCGCTTGATGTTCGCCTGCCGACGCACCGACTCCGGGTCGAGTCGCGAGTCTATCAGCCGCTTCTTGAACTCCTTGTACTGAGGATATGCCACTTTCAGCCAATAGCGCCTGCAGAATTCGACAGTCACGTCCTTGTCTGACGAGATGTCGCCCAGGAAAATCGGCTTCGGCGCAATCCAGCCAATCTTCCAGCCCGCAAACCACGGGTCGACATGGGACTCTCGAAGAGTCCTCGCCGCACCGTCGATGGTTTTGCCGAGGTCACCGCCGTAATACTTCACGTGATGGAGCAAGTGCATGTCAGAGATGTACTCGATAGCGGTTCTGTCCCCGTTGCGGCCATTCCCGCCGTAGTACAGCAGCGGCTCGCACGCCGCGTCCTGCGCCGCGAGGTTAGTACCCGTTGAGCGCACGGCAAACTCATGCTGTTCACCCACAGCCATGTCACTCTCCTTCCGCACATCGCCTTCCATGTTACCGCGCAGACGTGTCGACCAACTTGCCATCCTCCGCCTTGCACATGCCAGGAATGGCGATGCGCCCGCGTGTGCACGTCATGCCAACCACGTATGACTCGGTCACGGGGCTCTCTCCAACGAACAGCATCGGTGCTGCGTGCTCAAGGTTGTAAACGTAGGCGACTATCTCGGGTATCTCGGGCAACTCGCAATCAATCTCGGCAGCGCCCCCGGTCACTGCATCGTAAATCGACAGCGTCCACCCCTTGTGCATGTGCCCGTCAATGAACGCCCTGACGGCTGTGAACCCAACGTCGTGCGCCGCCAGGTCGCCTTTCCATAGGACGCCGCCCATGGGGGACGGACACGTCACGTATCCCATGCTCATCTTCCCATTCCTCCCGCAGGTGTTTCCGCACCCGCTCGTGGATAAGCGCTGCTATCGCGCCCATCGGCTTGAGCACACCTCTCAGTCAACGACAACGACAACGACAACGACAACGACAACGACATAATAAGGGATTTTCTTCCCTGCTTGCCGCGACGCAAGGCTGAAGGATGAGGCTATATTCAGCCAGTTTTGTATATGCGTCTCGGGAAATGATGCTTGCCCTCTATAGCAATTTCCCTCGTCATTATTTTCTTTATTCGTTCTACACCCACTTAGGAGAAGTATATGGTGGCTCGAAATGATTGTATCCTGAACTTTAAAGCGCTTATCAAAAAGGCCGGAGCTAGCACTCCGGCCTACTAAACCTTGTTGCAAAACTAACTCTTTTGTTGACTATCGAAGAATAGGGGGCATCCCTTTACCCTATTCCGCAGAGGCCACTTGCAGGCCCTACAGCCCCAAGTCTCCCGCTACTTCGGCGGCGCACTTGAGGGCGTCGGCCATGGCGTTTACCACGAGGCTGCTGCCGTTACGGGCATCGCCGGCGGCGTAGATCGTTGCGCTTCCCGCCGCGCCTTCCGCTCGCAGGGCTCGGTGCGAATTGCAGCCACCTGCCATCACGGGCAGCGCGCGGCCTTGCGTGGCCAGCGGCACCCCGAACGCGTCGAACACGCCGTGCTCCGGGCCCGCAAAACCGCAGGCCACCAGCACCAGCTGCGCGTCGATCTCGCGCTCGGAGCCTTCCGCAGCCTGGGGTTTGCCAGCCGACCAATCGAACGTGCGCACCTGCAGACCACGCACGTGCCCCGCCTCGTCCAGCAGCACCTTCTGCGTGTCGGCGCACCATTCGCGCAGGTCAGAGCCCTGCAGCGCCGCCGCTTCTTCCTGACCGTAATCGGTCTTCTTCACGTTGGGCCATTCGGGCCACGCGTTCGACGCCGCGCGCTCCTCGGGCGCGCACGGGCCATACTCCAGCTGGCGAACCGTGCGGGCGCCTTGGCGCACCGCCGTGCCCATGCAGTCGTTGCCCGTGTCGCCGCCGCCGATGACCACGACGTCTTTGCCCACCGCCGTGATGGCCGGCTTGCGGCCTTCCAGCAATGCGCGCGTCTGCTCGCTCAGGTAATCCACCGCGTACACCACGTCGCCCGATGCCAAGCCAGCATCGAAGCCCTCCGCGTTCACGCCGCGCGCCTGGCACGCGCCCGCGGCAACCACCACGGCATCGAACTCATCGGCCAGCGCCGCCGCCACGGCCGGGTCGGCTGCATCCACGCCCAAGCGGAACTCGATCCCCAGATCAGCCATCAGATCCACGCGTCGCTGCACCACGGACTTGTCCAGCTTCATGTTCGGGATGCCGTACATCAGCAGGCCGCCCGCGCGATCATGTCGCTCGACCACGCACACGCGCGCCCCGCGACGCGCCAGGTCCCACGCGGCCACCAGGCCTGCCGGGCCCGAGCCCACCACGGCAACGCACGGCGCGCCCTCGCCCGCCGGTGCGAAGCGACGCGGCCCGCCATGTTCCCACTGCCAATCGGAGATGGCGCGCTCGTTGTCGTGAATCGTCTCGGCCTCGTCGTTGCGCGCCAGGTTGCACGCCGCCTCGCACAGCGCCGGGCACACGCGGCTGGTGAACTCGGGCATGGGGCTTGTCAGCGCCAAACGCTCCGCCGCCTGCTCCCATTGTCCGCGCCACACCAGGTCGTTCCACTCGGGAATGAGGTTGTGCAGCGGGCACCCCGAAGGGCGCGCCGACCCAAACGCCTCGCCCACCTGGCAAAACGCCACGCCACACGCCATGCAGCGGCTTGCCTGCACGCGCGTTTCGTCCTCGGAAACCGTCTGATACAGCTCGTCGAAATCGCGCGTGCGCTCCTCAACAGGTCGCAGGCTATGCGCCATGCGGCCGTGCTCCAAAAATGCTCCGGGCTTTCCCATGGCCTACTCCCCTTTCTTCATGGCATCGAATGCGATCTGCAGCGCTTCCTCGTGCGACTTGCCGTGCGCCTCGGCGTCGGCAACCACGTTCATCACGCGCTCATAGTCGCGCGGAATCACTTTCACGAAATGACGCTTCAACGTGTTGAACTGGTATAACAGCTTGATACCGCGCGGCGACTGCGTGCGTTCGGCGTGCTCTTCGATCAGACTGCGAATCAGCTCGATCTCGTCCGCCGAAGGCTCGCACAGGCGCACCATATCCTGGTTGCAATTGCCCGCCAGCGTGCCGAACTTGTCGTACACGTACGCCACGCCGCCGGACATGCCGGCCGCAAAGTTCG
>OLRT01000799.1_pt1 | contig 23704 bp, 18 predicted proteins | sample 1672021 | NCBI WGS metagenome assembly OLRT01 (sample SAMEA3136637, study PRJEB25190) | human gut metagenome | reverse complement strand
GCATTACCATCATCGCCCCCACGCCCTACAAAAAGAAAATCGAGGAAATGAAGCGCGACCCGGATACCCAGGCTCCTATTCTGGATGCGGATGGCAAGGCGGTCATGGAGGAAAAGGAAATCGAAATCCCCATGTTCCGCCCGGTCAAGGTGTTTGATGTTTCGCAGACGGACGGAAAGCCTCTGCCGGAGCTGGCCTCCAGCCTGTCCGGGACGGTGCCGCACTATGAGGCGTTTCTGGAGGCGGTGCGGCGCTCCGCCCCGGTTCCCATCGAGTTTGAGCCGATGGCCGCGAACATGGACGGCTATTTTTCCTCCGAGCAGCAGCGGATCGCCCTCCGGGAAGGCATGAGCGAGGTGCAGACCATTTCCGCCGCCGTCCATGAGACCGCTCACAGCAAGCTCCATGACCCCAAAAAGTATGAGGCGGAGCCGGCCTGGAAGATCGTGATGGTGAGTGAGGGCGGCGTCAAGCACGATTATCGCCTGGACTTTACCACCGAAGCGGAGGCGGAACAGGCCGCCGCCGAGGATGGCTGGCGCTATGTGGACGAGAATCAGTTTGAGTGGCGGCTGGAGGTGGAGGAAGATCTGATGGCGGTGAAACAGGCCGCCAAGAACCGCAACACCGAGGAAGTGGAGGCCGAGAGCATTTCCTATGCGGTCTGCCAATATTTCGGTATCCAGACCGGCGAGAACAGCTTCGGCTACATCGCTTCCTGGTCCAAGGACAAGGAGCTGAAGGAGCTGCGGGCCAGTCTGGAGACCATCAACAAGACCTCCTGCCAGCTGATTAACGACATTGAACGGCACTACAAGGAAATCTGCAAGGAGCGCGGCATTGACCTGACCGCCGCCCCGGAACCGGAGCAGGCACCCCAGCAGGCTGCGGAAGAAGTATCCCAGCCCAGCGCCGAGTACCGGGAGGCCCTGCTGGTGCTGGATGATACCACCTATCTTCATGTTCAGCCCTGTGACACCGGATGGGATTACACACTCTACGATGTAGCGACCATGAAACAGTTGGACGGCGGCCAGCTGGATGGAGCAAATATGGGGCGTTCTGAAGCTATCGGCCACATCTGTGAGGACCTGGGCATGGGCAGCAAGTCCATCAAGTATGCCCCGCTGTCCATGATCGAGACTTTGCAGGAGGCCGCCTACCAGCAGACCGCAGAAGCTGTCGCCACCCAGCTGCCGGATGCCCAGGAGCAGGCGTTGGACGAGTATCCCATGCCGGACCCGGCACTGACTCAGGATGATCTGGAGAAATGCGGCTACCTGGACGGTGACCTTCTGCCCCTCTCCAAAGAGCGGGCCTATGAGCTGATGGAGCGCGACCTGACCGTTTACATCGTTCAGGAGGGTGAAAACCCGGAAATGGCCTTTGATACCGCCGATCTGGACGCCCATGACGGCATCTTTGCTGTATCCCGCGAGGAATGGGAGGAAAGCCCGGAGTTTGATAAGCTGGTCAAGGACCGCATGGCCCACCAGGAGGAACGGGAGCAGGCGTTTCTCTCCCACAAGGGGGACTGCTTCGCTATTTATCAGGTGAAGCACACCGACGAGCTGCGGGACATCCGCTACGAGGGCCTGGAATGGATCAAGTCCATCGGGCAGACAGTACAGCGGAACAACTATGAGCTGGTTTATACCGCCCCGTTGCAGCCCGCTGATATGAAAGGCGATACCACCGAACAACTTTTTTACCGCTTCAACAATGAACATCCCACCGATTACGGCCATCCATCTATGAGCGTAAGCGACATCGTTGCCATCAAGCGGGATGGCAAGGTATCCTGTCATTACTGCGACAGCTTCGGCTTTGAGCAAGTTCCCGGATTTCTGCCGGACAATCCGCTGAAGAACGCGGAAATGGCGGTGGAGGATGACTACGGCATGATCGACGGAATCATCAACAACGGCCCCAAGGAGCCGACGGTGGCCCAGCTGGAACAGCAGGCCCGCAGCGGCCAGCCGATCTCCCTCATGGATTTGGCTGCCGCCGCCCACCGGGAGGACCGGGAAAAGAAAAAGTCCGTCATGGAGCAGCTGAAAAGCCAGCCTAAAACGGAACCAAAAAAGACAGCGCAAAAAAAGAGCGCGGAAAGGGAGCTTTGATATGAACAACTTCACCTTTGAGGAAACGAACCTTCTTTGCATCTACAACACCGGCAGCCGCACCGGGCTGATCAACGCTCTGACGGAGATGCGCGGTGAGCTTTCGCCGGAGGAAGCCGAGCTGCGGGAGCTGACCGACAGTGCCCTGGGCAAGCTCCAGGCCATGAGCGACGCCGAGTTTGCCGAGCTTGAGCTGTTCCCGGATTTCGACGAGTAAGAACCACGCAAAGATCCAGCGGGGCGGCCTGATGTGCCGCCCCATTTCTATTTAACATGAAGGGAGGACAGAAAACCATGCCATCCAAAGCTGAATTTTACCGGCAGATGGCCGAACAGGTATCGACCCAGCTTGTGGGCAGCTGGAAGGAATGGACGGCTTTTCTTACCACTGCCGCCCGCCTTTATAAGTACCCGTTCCATGAGCAGATGATGATTTACGCCCAGCGCCCGGATGCCACCGCCTGCGCCGAGTATGATTTATGGAATGAAAAAATGGGCCGGTATGTGCGCCGTGGCTCCAAGGGTATTGCCCTGGTGGACGATTCCGGCGACAAGCCCCGCCTGCGCTATGTGTTCGATATTTCCGACACCGGCACCCGCGAACACTCCCGTACCCCCTGGCTGTGGCAGCTGGAGGAACAGCACATTGGGCCTGTGTCGGCCATGCTGGAACGCAACTACGGCGTTGCCGGTGACGATCTCGCCCAGCAGCTCACGGATGTAGCCGGAAAACTGGCGAGTGAGTATTGGGACGAGCATCAGCAGGACTTCCGCTACATCGTTGACGGTTCGTTCCTGGAGGAGTACGATGATCTCAACATCGAAGTCCAATTTAAGTCCGCCGCCACCGTCAGCATCGCCTACGCCCTGATGTCCCGCTGTGGGCTGGATACAGACCAGTATTTCCAGCATGAGGACTTCATGCCGATTTTCGATTTCAATACCCCGGCCACGGTTGGGGCGTTGGGAGCGGCGGTCAGCCAGATCAACCAGCAGGTGCTGCGGCAGATCGGCGTCACCATCCAGAATTATGAGCGCGAACAACTCGCGGAAAGGAGCAACCACCATGAAGAACAACCTGACTTACACGCAGAACGGGGATTACCTGATTCCCGACCTGAGCCTGAGCGAACAGCCGGAGAAGCCCCTGGGCAAGTACGGCAGGATGCGAAAAGCGTACCTGAAGGACCACCGACCCCTGATCTACAATCAGTTGCTGCTGACCGAGAAGCTGTACCCGCACCTGCTGGAGATCGACGAGACGGCGAACAGCCGTCTGGAGCAGATGATGCCCCAGCTGGCGGCGGCAGCGGGCGCGACGGAGCAGTTGAAAGCCAGCGACCCGATGAAGTGGGTGGGCCTGATGAACACCTGCAAGGCCCAGGCCGAGGAGATTCTGATGGCGGAGCTTATTCACAGCTGAGTTTCTTCCTCTCCGAAGCAGAACAAATCAGAATCATAGATGAAGCAGAGAATGTGAAAACATCCTCTGCTTTTTCTTTTGCCCAGGCTGACATCGACCATGTGCTGCGGCTGGGCGGCAACACCTATCGTCAGAGAGAGCGCATTGTCGCGGCCTTTGAAGAACAGAAGTCCACTGTTGAGATCGCAGAAACCCTAAAAAATCTGTACCATGGCGGCAACGGGATTGGCAGCATCACTGCATGGTATGCCGAGGATGGAATCCATCTGTCCCATGGCAAAACAGCCCGTTACGACAAGTCCGCCCAGGTCATTTCCTGGGAGAGTGCCGCTGAGCGTATCGTCCAGCTTTTGCAGGACGGCCAGTTTGCCACCAATGTGGAGCTGGCTGAGGCTGCGGGCTATGAACGCTCCCTCCTCGCGGAAAAGTTCTGGTATCTGTACCACGATTTCAGCGAGAAAGCCAGAGAAGCCGGGTATCTGCCCAGCCTTGCCAACAATCCGGGGCGCGGTTTCCCGGAGGAATCTGCATGGCTCACCGAGCAGCTGAAAAGCCCGGAGTTTCGCCAGAACCTTGCGGAAGAATACGCTGCGTTCTGGACGGCCTACCAGCAGGATCGGGATTTGCTGCGCTTCCACTACCACAAGCCCAAAGAGATTTGGGAAAACCTGCGAGATCTGTCCTTGCCTCGCACCACCTTTACCTCTCAGTTGACGGAAGTACCTTCGGTCAAGCAGTTTATCTCCGAGGACGAGATTGACGCGGCCATGACCAGAGGCAGCGGATTTGAGGGCGGTAAGGGCCGAGTTTTCACCTTTTTCCAGGAACCCCATACGGATAAGGAAAAGGTAGATTTTCTCAAACACGAGTATGGTATTGGCGGTCACTCTCATGCCCTGTCCGGTGCAATGAAAAGCGATGAAAGCCACGACGGAAAAGGTCTGCACTACAAAAAAGACGGCTGCCCGGATGTGCATTTCACTTGGGAGAAAGTTGCCAAACGGATTACCGACCTGATCCAGAAAGGACGCTATCTCACTGAACAGGAACAGGAGGAGTACGACAAAATCCAGGCAGAAAAGGCCCTGGCTGAAGAAGATGCCCTGCAAGCCCAGCAGCCGGACCCGGTTGTGTGGGAATACAACGGCGTCAAGGAGCGCCACCCGGATGATATGGTCCTGTATCAGATGGGCGATTTCTTTGAACTGTACGGTGAGGACGCTAAAACTTCTGCTGCGGAACTGGGCCTTAATCTCACGACCCGCACCATCCCCGGCGGTGGCCGTGTAGAAATGTGCGGCTTTCCGGCAAACCGGCTGGAGCAGGTTGTGGAACAGCTGCGGGATAAGCATGATGTGACCATTTCCGATGTCCCGGAGGGCGGCAGGGAGCGTCAGGAATATTCCCTGCCCTCTATCGACCATGAGGCAGAACAACACATCAATGCCCAGGAAGCGGAGTTTGGCGCAGACGGGACCAGAGTATTCCGGGATACCGAAGCAACCGCAGCCCCTACGATTCGGGAGCTGCATGAGCAATACAAGCCCATTGTACTTGCCGCTGTTATGGAAGATGTGCCATATCGCAATGCCTGCGGTCACAGTGACTACGAGAACGCCGTGATCGAGGGCAACGCCGCTATTCGCCGTGCCGTCCTGGGGTCCGGTAATATGGGGCTGCTTCGCCTCTATTCTGACACCCCGGAGTTCCGGCAGCGCCTTCATCGGGAAGTCATAGACGAGACCTATCCCAAGCTCCATGAGCTGCTGCGCCCTCTCTCGGACAATGACATCGACAAGGCTATCCAGGACTGGAATGGCAAAATCGAAAGCAAACACGCCGTTGTCCGCTACATGAAGGACCATGCACGGGAGAAAGACACCGCTGCGTGGCTGGCCCATGAGTTTGACGGCAGCGACGGCAAAACTCCGTTTGCGGTCCGCCCGGAAAGCCCCGAAGGAACGGCGCTGCCCTGGCCCAAGGTACAGCGCCGAATCGCCCAGCTCATCAAGGAGGATCGCTTCTATACCCAGGTCGAGCAGGACAATCTGGACGATGTGGACCCCATCGCCATCCGGGAGGCCCTGGCCCAGCGCGGCATTGTGGACGGCCATGTGGTGGACCCGGAAAAGCTGGACAACGACCCTTTTATTCAGCAGGTCATGCGGGATGTGGAGGCCATATCCAGGGAGACCGCACAAGCGGACCAGCAGGAACAGCCCGTTCCTGACAATTCGCGTGTTCCTGTGTCAGATGAAGAATATGCTGCGGCCCGTGGCACGGTCCGAGAGCGAACCTCCTACGATCCAGCAGTTCCTCCCTACAATGTGGGTGATATTGTCTATCTGGATGATCGTCCCCATCAGATCACAGAGTTGCGGGATGACACGGTGCAGCTGCTGCCCACCGGCATGAGCTATCCCATCTACCGGGCTGAGAGCCGGGAACGGTTTGAGCAGCTTTTGCGGGAGGATAACCGCAATGACTTCTATACCGAGTTCCTGCCTGCAAATCTGGATACGGTGGACCAGGACCTGCGGGATGTGCTTGCCCATGGCCTGATTGGTGAGGCGGACAAGGCGGAGCTTTCCGAGCTTCTTCGCAACGGCAAGAGCAACCAGGAGGTGGCCCTGTGGCTAAGCCGGGCATATCCCAACATCGTGGAAACGATGGAGCTGGAGACCGGCGAGACCGCCGATTACCGCACGATGCCGGAAGGTATTGAGTTGGAAGTGCTGGATGCAGATGAAAAGCGTCTGGCCATGCTGTTCTTCCAGTGGAATGAGGTTGCGCCTTTGCTGCGCGGGATGTATGCCCGTCAGCTGGACGGTTTTGGTCAGGAACGCCCCGAACCGGCTGCCGAAGCCCCGACCTTCCAATCCGAGACGGTGGCTGTCTATCCGGGCGACAAGAACCATCTGCCCTATGATGTGGTGGTTCAGACCCTGCGGACCGATGAACCGGAGCCTCCCGCACCTGCCATCGAACCGGAAAAGACCCTGGATGAAGTGCTGGACGAACACCCCGTTTCCATCCAGGTCAATGGCGAGTGGCAGACCTTCCCCAATGCCAGGGCTGCCGAGGAAGCCGCTTATGGGGAGTACAAGGAGAACCTGCGCCGCACCGCCGAGAATTTCCGTATCACGGACGATCACTTGGGCGAAGGCGGCCCCAAGGCCAAGTTCCAAGCCAATATTGAGGCAATCAAGCTGCTGAAATACCTGGAGAAAACCACCGGGCAGGCAACGCCGGAGCAGCAGCAAGTCCTCTCTCGGTATGTGGGCTGGGGCGGCCTTGCCGACGCCTTTGACCCTGACAAGGAAAGCTGGAGCAAGGAATATTCCCAGCTGAAGGAGCTGCTGACCCCGGAGGAATACGCTGCCGCCAGAGGGTCCACCCTCAATGCTCATTACACCAGCCCCACGGTGATCCGGGCCATTTACGAGGCTGTGGGCCGCATGGGATTTGAGACCGGCAACATCCTGGAGCCGTCCTGCGGCGTGGGCAACTTCTTCGGTATGCTGCCGGAGGAAATGCGAAATAGCCGTCTGTACGGCGTGGAGCTGGATTCCATCAGCGGGCGTATTGCCCAGCAGCTCTATCCCAAGGCCGACATCACCGTGGCAGGCTTCGAGACCACCGACAGGCGGGACTTCTATGATCTCGCCATCGGCAATGTGCCTTTCGGCCAGTATCAGGTCCGGGACAAAGCCTATGACAAGCTGAATTTCAGCATTCACAACTACTTTTTCGCCAAGGCTCTGGACCAGGTGCGTCCCGGCGGTGTGGTGGCTTTTGTGACTTCCCGTTACACGATGGACGCCAAGGATTCCAGCGTGCGCCGGTATCTGGCCCAGCGCGCCGAGCTGCTGGGGGCCATCCGTCTGCCCAATGACGCTTTCAAAAAGAACGCAGGTGCCGAGGTCGTTTCGGACATCATCTTCCTCCAAAAACGGGACCGTCCGCTGGACATCGTGCCGGAGTGGACGCAGACCGGCCAGACCGAGGACGGCTTTGCCATCAACCGCTATTTCCTGGACCACCCGGAAATGGTGCTGGGCCGACAGGAACCGGAAAGCACCGCTCACGGCATGGACTACACCGTGAACCCCATTGAGGGGCTGGAGCTGGCCGATCAGCTGCATGATGCCGTGAAGTACATTCGCGGCACCTACCAGGAGGCCGAGCTGCCGGAGCTGGGCGAGGGCGAGGCCATCGACACCTCCATCCCCGCCGACCCCAATGTGAAGAACTACTCCTACACCGTGGTGGACGGTGCAGTGTATTTCCGGGAGAACAGCCGCATGGTGCGCCCTGATCTCAATGCCACCGCCGAGGCCCGTGTCAAGGGCATGGTGAGGCTGCGGGATTGTGTCCAGGAACTGATTGACCTGCAAATGGACGCCGCCACACCGGACAGCGACATCCGAGAGAAACAGGCGGAGCTGAACCGGCTCTATGACGATTTTTCCGCTAAGTACGGCCTTATCAATGACCGGGCAAACCGGCTGGCCTTTGCTGACGATTCCAGCTATTATCTGCTCTGCGCGCTGGAGATCGTGGACGAGGATGGCAGGCTGGAGCGCAAGGCGGATATGTTCACCAAGCGGACCATCAAGCCCCATGAGGCGGTGACTTCCGTGGACACCGCCAGCGAAGCCCTGGCCGTATCCATCGCGGAAAAGGCCCGTGTGGATATGGAGTACATGGAACAGCTTACCGGCAAGACCAGCGACGAGCTGGCCTCTGAGCTGCAAGGCGTGATCTTCCGCCTGCCTGGGCCGGTGCCGGAGGGAGAACGGCCTGCCTATGTGACCGCCGACGAATACCTGTCCGGCAATGTGCGGCGCAAGCTGCGTCAGGCACAGCGGGCGCTGGAGGTCAGCGAGATTTTCCGTCCCAATGTGGAGGCGCTGGAAAAGGCGCAGCCCAAAGACCTGGACGCTTCGGAGATCGAGGTGCGCCTGGGCGCTACCTGGATCGACAAAGAGTATATCCAGCAGTTCATGTATGAGACCTTCAACACCCCGTACTACCTCCAGCGCGCTATCCAGGTCAATTATGCCTCTTTCACCGCCGAATGGCAGGTCACGGGCAAAAACTCTGTATCCGAAAAAGATGTGGCGGCCTACACCACCTACGGAACCAGCCGTGCCAACGCCTACAAGATTTTGGAGGACAGCCTGAATCTGCGGGATGTCCGCATTTACGACACCGTGGAGGACGCGGACGGTAAGGAACGCCGGGTACTGAATGCCAAAGAGACCACCCTGGCAGCCCAAAAGCAACAGGCCATTCGGGAGGCTTTCCGCGATTGGATTTGGCGGGACCCGGAGCGCCGCCAGACCCTGGTGCGCCAGTACAACGAGGAAATGAACTCCACCCGGCCCCGTGAATACGACGGGTCCCACATCACTTTCGGCGGCATGAACCCATCCATCACCCTGCGGGATCACCAGCTGGGCGCTATCGCTCATGTGCTGTATGGCGGCAATACGCTGTTGGCACACGAGGTCGGTGCGGGCAAAACCTTTGAAATGGTGGCCGCTGCGATGGAATCCAAGCGCCTGGGGCTGTGCCAGAAGTCCCTCTTTGTGGTGCCAAACCACCTGACGGAGCAGTGGGCTTCGGAGTTTCTGCGGCTCTATCCCTCCGCCAAAATCCTGGTCACGACCAAAAAGGACTTTGAGACCCATAACCGAAAGAAGTTTTGCGCCCGCATTGCCACCGGCGACTACGATGCCGTTATTATCGGCCACTCGCAGTTTGAGCGTATCCCCATCAGCCGGGAGCGCCAGGAACGGCTCCTCTACGAGCAGATCGACGAGATTACCGAGGGGATTGCCGAGGTGCAGGCCAGCGGCGGCGAGCGTTTCACGGTCAAGCAGCTGGAACGGACCCGCAAATCCCTGGAGGCGCGGCTGGAAAAGCTCCAGGCCGAGGGCCGCAAGGACGATGTGGTGACTTTCGAGCAGCTGGGTGTGGACCGTCTATTCGTCGATGAAGCACACAACTACAAGAACCTGTTTTTATACACCAAGATGCGGAATGTGGCGGGCCTCTCTACCAGCGACGCCCAAAAGTCCAGCGATATGTTCGCAAAGTGCCGCTACATGGACGAGATCACCGGCAGCCGAGGGGTTATCTTTGCCACCGGCACCCCGGTCAGTAACTCCATGACCGAGCTTTACACCATGCAGCGGTATCTCCAGTATGACCGCTTGCAGGAACTGAGCATGACCCACTTTGACTGCTGGGCGTCGCGCTTTGGTGAAACGACGACGGCGCTGGAACTGGCACCGGAAGGCACCGGCTACCGGGCGCGCACCCGCTTCTCCAAGTTTTTCAATCTCCCGGAGCTGATGAACCTGTTCAAAGAGGTGGCGGACATCAAAACCGCCGATCAGCTCCATCTGCCCACGCCGGAGGTGGAATACCACAACATCGTGGCCCAGCCTACTGAACACCAAAAAGAGATGGTGCAGGTTCTCTCCGAGCGCGCCTCCAAGGTACACAGCGGCAGCGTTGACCCATCGGAGGACAATATGCTCAAGATCACCGGCGATGGCCGCAAGTTGGGTCTGGACCAGCGTATCATCAACCAGCTGCTGCCGGATGAACCCGGCACCAAGGTCAACCAATGTGTGGCAAACATCATGCAGATTTGGCGGGACGGCGAGGCCGACAAGCTGACCCAGCTGGTGTTCTGCGACATTTCCACGCCCCAGGCGGCCCCTGCGAAAAAGGCGGCCAAGGCGCTGGACAACCCCACGCTCCATGCGCTGGAGCAGGCTGTGCCGCTGGACGAGCCGGAGCCGGTCTTTACCGTCTATGAGGACATCCGGCAAAAGCTCATCGCCCAAGGGATGCCCGCCGATCAGATCGCGTTCATCCATGAGGCCAACACCGAAGTCAGAAAAAAAGAGCTGTTCGCCAAGGTCCGCACCGGCCAGGTGCGTGTCCTGCTGGGCAGCACCGCCAAAATGGGCGCTGGCACCAATGTGCAGGACCGCCTGGTGGCGCTCCATGACCTGGACTGCCCGTGGCGTCCGGGAGACCTTGCCCAGCGCAAGGGCCGTATCGAGCGCCAGGGCAACCAAAATCCCCTGGTCCATGTGTACCGCTATGTGACTGAGGGAACCTTTGACGCTTATTTGTGGCAGACGGTGGAGAACAAGCAGAAATTTATCAGCCAGATTATGACCTCTAAATCGCCTGTGAGAAGCTGCGACGATGTGGACGAAACGGCGCTGTCCTTTGCCGAGATCAAGGCCCTGTGCGCCGGAGACCCTCGTATCAAGGAGCGCATGGACCTGGATGTGGAGGTCTCCAAGCTGAAGCTGATGAAAGCCGACCACCAGAGCAAGCAGTATCGTCTGGAGGACCAACTGCTGAAATACTTCCCGGAGGAAATCGAAAAGCACAAGGGCTTCATCCAGGGCTTTGAAGCAGACCTGGAGACCCTGGCCGCCCACCCCCACCCGGAGGACGGCTTTGCCGGTATGGAAATCCGGGGCGATACCCTGACGGACAAGGAGAACGCCGGTGCCGCCCTGCTGGATGCCTGCAAGGAGGTCAAAGGCTCCGAGCCTGTGCAGATCGGCAGCTACCGGGGATTCACTATGTCCGTGGAGTTTTCGGCCTGGAAACAGGAATATACGCTCCTGCTGAAAGGCCAGATGACCCACCGGGCAAGCCTCGGCACAGACCCACGCGGCAATCTCACCCGTATCGACAATGCGCTCTCTCAGATGTCGCAGCGTCTGGAGGCGACCAAGGCCCAGCTGGACAATCTGTACCAGCAGCAGGCCGCCGCCAAGGAGGAAGTGGGCAAGCCTTTCCCCTATGAGGATGATCTGCGGGTAAAGTCCGCCCGCCTGGTAGAGCTGGACACACTTCTGAACCTGGATGGCAGAGGCCGTTCTCAGCCGGAGTCCGTGATCGCCAAGAGCGCACGGCCCTCGGTGCTGGACAGCTTGAAGCGCCCGGTGCCGCCCCGAAGCCCCGAAAAGAAACCGAAGCAGCATGAGGAGGTGCGATAACATGAAACCCAACGATCTGAATACGGCTCTCTATGAGAAGATGACCGCCGAACAGGACAAATTCCGGGACTGGCTGAAAAGCCAGCCCCCGGCAGAGGTCCTGAACCACGCCTATGAGTACACTGTCCGGGAGGACATCGTGATGGCGATGGAGGAGCTGGAGCTGACTGACGCCCAGGCCCAGGCGCTGCTGGATTCGCCCACGCCCCTGGCCGATGTGTACCACTACTTTGAGAAGGTGGAGACCGACCACATGGATGTGGTTCGGGACTGTATCGAAATCAGGGCCGATGATGTGTGCAGGACCCAGGCGGAGCTGCGGAAAGCCGCCATTTACCCTCACTCCGCTGCCTATGCGAAAGAGCATGGGGAGCTGGAGCAGTACCGGGCTTCCAATAACGCCAATCTCCAATGCAAAGAGGCCATTGAAGCAGCGGTACGGGAACATTTCGACGGGATGTATCTCAGTCACGACGCCGCCAAGGGCGTGATTGAGACCTACGGTATGGACCGGGTCATGCTGGTCCTTGCCAACACCGTCCAGCTCCAGGACTGGGATGGGCGCTACTCGCCCCGCAACAAAGAATGGGCAAAGACCATCCCCAACTATAACTCCGATACCGTCCGGGTTGGCTATGCGGTAAACAGCCACCCCGCCGTACTGAATGGCTTTATTGATCTGGTGCGCGAGGAACATCTGCGCCGCCAGCCCTTGACGGCAGAGGACATCCAGGCAGAGGCGGAACGGATTTTGCGGGAGCTGCGCGCGCCGGATGTGCCGAACAGCCCCCACGGAACCCATTACATGGCCCGCATTTCCCCGGAGTTTTTGAACCGTGCCGGGAGCAAAGACCATGACCGGCTGATGAATCTCCTGCCGTTTCGCAGTCTGGCGTTTACCGGCATGAAAGGGATGCCCGGAACCTATGCCACCATCCTGGCCAGCGAGGATCGCTCCAAGGAGCTGCGCCAGCCCCGGCCTTCTGTCCGGGAGCATTTGAAGCAGGAACCGAAACAGGCAGCCCCCAAAGCTCCGGGCCATAAGAAACGGGAGCCGGAACGGTGAGCGCCCCGAAGCGCAAGCGGGATGTCCAGGTGAATTTCCGGGTCTCCCAAGAGGAGCTGGCGCTGATCGAGCAGAAAATGTCACAAGTTGGGACAAAGAACCGGGAAGCCTATCTGCGGAAGATGGCCCTGGACGGTTATGTGGTGCAGCTGGATTTACCGGAGCTGAAGGAGCTGGTATCCCTGCTGCGCCGGAGCAGCAATAACTTAAACCAGCTGACCCGTAAGGTACATGAAACCGGGCGTGTCTATGACGCTGACCTGGAGGATATTGCCCAGCGGCAGGAACAGCTATGGGAGGGCGTGAAGGAAATCCTAACCCAGCTTTCCAGGCTTTCGTAACAGGGATATATGCCCCATCTGCGGAGGGAGGAACGGCGTTCTTTTCGCCGCGCCTTCCTCCGCTTTTTTCTTTTGCCTACATCCTTGTCTTTTTGAAATGTTGGAAGGATAATATGGGTAGAAAACAGATTGCCGCAAAGGAGTTGAGAATAGATGAAAACCTTTGAGAAGGTGTTGGAGATTTTTCGTGAGTATTTGGACTGTGATCTGGAGGAAGAAGTCCTCCCTTGTCGAGAAGGTTATCTCCGCGTAACATGGAATGGTGATTCCCGCTACTGTGTGGATGGACTTCTCAGCCGGACACCGGACGAACTATTCGAGGTGCTGTTATCCGATTATCGCAACTATGAAGAACTGCGGCTGACTAAAGGATGCCGAGAAGTGACGGAAGAAGATGAAAGACAGGCAGAAATTCTCTGTCAGAGCTTTCGGGAACGATGGAAGGAGGAAGAAAAATGAGGGCGATCTGGTTCATTCTGAAACTGCTGTTGAAGATTTTAATGGCTCCGGTGATTCTGTCGCTGACCCTGTTCATCTGGATTTGTGTGGGGATTGTCTATGTCTCCGGTTTGGTGCTGGGGCTTATCAGCATGGTGGTTGCTCTGCTGGGTGTGGCAGTTCTGATTACTTACTCCTTGCAAAACGGCATTATCCTGCTGGTGATGGCATTTCTCATTAGTCCATATGGTTTGCCAATGGCTGCAATCTGGCTACTGGGCAAGGTACAGGACTTGAAGTTTACCATTCAAGATTTTGTTTATGGATAATATGAAAACCTCCGACGAATTTCGTCGGAGGTTTTATGGTTCCAGGTTATCTTCTTGAAAAAGCGGCGATGCAAAAAAGGTATCTATCCCAATCCCCATTCCTTGACACATTTCGTGAATGATCCGCAGCTTAACCGAATCATACGAGCAGTTGATGACATTTCCAATCGTAGACTTGGGAACACCGCTTTTCATATACAGCTGATACTGCGTCATATTTCTTTCATCCAGTAATTCAGAAAGACGTTTGCTCACCGCCTCATTTAGTTTCATTCAATACACCGCCCCTGTAACTGTACTATATTTAGTATATGGGCAGTTCTGCTAAAATTAGTCCCTGTACCTGTACTAATAAAGATATTTGCGGTATGATGGTAATAGGGGTGCCATCGTATGAATGTAACATTTTGTGGCCATTCGCAAATCACAAAAGAAGATAAGATTGCGAGTTGGCTTCGCACAGTAACACAAAGTCTAATTGAGCAAGGAGCAACAACTTTTTTTCTCGGAGGATATGGAGAGTTTGATAGTTTAGCAGCATCCATTTTGCGGGAACAAAAGAAAAAGTATCCACAGATTAAGTTGGTTCTTGTCTTGGCTTATCTCAACACCGGGAAGAACACTTCCGGCTATGACAGCACCGTGTATCCGCCGCTGGAAACTGTGCCACGCCGTTTTGCGATTTCTCATAGAAACCGCTGGATGGTAGAAGCCAGCGATGTGGTAGTAGCGTATGTTCTCCATGATTGGGGCGGAGCTGCCACGACGCTGCGGTGCGCCAAGCAGAAAAAGAAGCAGATTATTTCATATCGTGACGAGATGGGCAGCTGAGGCTGCCCATTTTTTGAAAGGAGGGAAACTTCATGGCAACCACACGCATTATGCCGCTACACATTGGCAAGGGCCGGACCGAGAGCCGTGCCATTAGCGAGATTATCGACTATGTGGCCAATCCGCAAAAGACCGACCACGGCAGACTTATCACCGGTTATGAGTGTGATAGCCGTGTAGCCGACGCCGAGTTTATGCTGGCAAAGCGCCAGTATATTGCCGCCACCGGACGGGTCCGGGGCGTGGACGATGTAATCGCCTACCATGTTCGCCAATCTTTCTGCCCTGGGGAGATTACCCCGGAGGAAGCCAACCGGCTCGGTGTAGAATTTGCCAAGCGGTTCACCAAGGGCAAACACGCCTTTATCGTTTGTACCCACATTGACAAGGCCCATGTCCATAATCATATCATTTGGAGTTCGGTCAACCTGGACTGTGACCGGAAGTTCCGCAACTTTTGGGGCAGCACAAAAGCCGTTCGTCGATTGAGCGACACCATCTGCATTGAGAACGGACTGTCCATTGTCGAGAACCCAAAGCCCCACGGCAAAAGTTACGACCAATGGCTGGGCGATCAGGCGAAGCCCTCCCATCGGGAATTGCTCCGTGCTGCCATTGACAACGCTATGGCACAAAAGCCTGCTGACCTGGACGAGCTGCTGAAGCTGCTCCTGGAATCTGGCTGTGAAGTATCCAAGCGCGGCAAATCCTACCGTTTGAAGCTCCCCGGCTGGGGCAAAGTGTCCCGCCTGGACAGTCTGGGCGATGGCTACACCCTGGAGCATCTGCTGGCTGTCCTCGCCGGTCAAAAGGAGCATACACCCCGTCAGAAACCGGGCAGGCAGGCAGATCCGCCGAAGGTCAATCTGCTGGTTGACATCCAGGCAAAGCTCCAGGCCGGAAAAGGTGCCGGGTATGTGCGGTGGGCCAAGGTCTTTAATCTGAAACAGATGGCACAGACCGTGAATTATCTCACAGAGCATAATCTATTGGAGTATGCTGTGCTGGAGGAAAAGGCTGCGGCGGCCACGGCTCACCATAATGAGCTATCAGCAAAAATTAAGGCAGCGGAGAAACGCATGGCGGAGATCGCCGTCCTGCGGACCCATATCATCAACTATGCCAAGACTCGTGACACCTATGTGGCCTACCGAAAAGCTGGCTACTCAAAGAAATTCCGCGAGGAACATGAGGAAGAAATTCTGCTCCATCAGGCGGCAAAAAATGCCTTTGATGATATGGGGGTCAAGAAGCTGCCCAAAGTTAAGGAACTGCAAGCTGAATATGCTCGGCTGCTGGAGGAAAAGAAAAAGACTTATGCCGAGTACCGGCGCTCCCGTGAGGAAATGCGGGAGCTACTGGCGGCAAAGGCCAATGTGGATCGGCTCATGAGCATGGAAGAAGAAAAGCAGTCAGAAAAGGAGCATGAGCGATAAAATTATTTGAATAAGCGCAAAGCAATAAGTTTCTTTTTCATGTTATATATAATATCAATCTATTGATTTTTTTACGGGAAAATGCTATAATCTCTACATAGCAATACTAAATAGCAATGGAAAGGAGCGGACTGAGTGGACAGTAGATATATTCAACAATTCAAGAAAGGCTCTCTTGAAATGATTCTTCTCTGTCTGATTGCAAAGCGTGAAACCTACGGTTATGAAATTATTCTTGAATTGAATAATAACGGCGCTTCTGTTCTGGGTTATGCAAAAGAAGGAACAGTTTACCCCATTCTTTATAGATTACAGCAAGCCGAACTCATTAAGTGTAGAATTGCACCTTCAACGGCAAATGGTGGTTCAAAGAAATATTATTCTCTTACAGGAAAGGGACGGGAAACCTTGGAAGAATTATTAAAGTTTTGGGATAGTTACACGGAGTGCGTAAACGGTTTTATTAAGGGGTACACCCATTCGGAGAAGGCTATATGAGAGAAGTTTATATTAAGCAGGTTAAAAAAGAACTACTGCTACCTAAGAAACAAAAGCAGATTGTTTTACGAGATTTGGAAGAGATGTTTGCATCTGCAAAAGAGCATGGAGAATCAGAACAGCAAGTAATTGAGAGATTGGGTGCGCCTAAAGAGTTTGTAATAAATACGGAAGAACAATTTGGTGTGGATCATGCATCGGTAAAGAAGCGCCGAGGCATCATTCATATAGTTTCCTCTGTAATTGTAGCTGTTGTGGCTTTCATTGTGTTCGGAGTGATGCAGCTGGGCAAAACTCCTGATAATGTAATAGGTCAAGCTGATGCAATGACAAACATTAAAATAGATGAAGTGAGAGCCATAGATCCTTCATTTATCTTCTTACTAATTGGGACAGTCGCAATCATTTTAATATTCTTCCAGATGATAACGTTCATGCGAAATAATAGGAGGAAATGATGATGAAAAGAGGTATTGTTTTACTCGTACTCTTGATGCTCTGCCTGTTGACAGCTTGCGGATCGAAGAACACTTTGAAGGCCGATTCATTGATCCGCGATAATACAGGGATCGATCCCGATTCATTTGTTTATTTGGACGCAGGCGTTTGGCCGGAGAATGAATATACGGAAGAACTTCCGGTTCCTCCAGGTACAGTAAATACCGCTTATATTGATACTACAAATGAGTTTTGTGTTGTAATGCTCAACGAAGTAAGTGATGCAGACTTTGACAATTACATTACCGAATTAGAAAATAATAAATTTTCACAGATCGAAAATGTTGACGAAGAGATAGAGGGTGAAGGCTATATCTCTACGGGCACATTATATTCTAATGGCACAACCAGTGTCAGTATGTCTTTGGCTGATGGCACACTTGGAATGTATATTGTTATTGTTGAAGAAGGTGAAGAATAAGTAGGACTATTAAGTTATGTAAAACCGATCTGTCTGTCCCCCCTCGCCTAAAAGGAGATCTATTATGAAAAAGTACATGAAAAAAGTGATGTCCATTTTTCTGGCAGTATGCCTGTTTTGTTCTTTCGGAACTCTCAGCGCCTTTGCAGCTGAGGACGATCCGGCTCCGGTGGTCATCGGAGAATTTGATGGCCTGCTGAAGGATTGTTGGACATCTGATGCTCCTATTCCTCGCGCCGTTGCTAATGTACGAATCAATTCCTACGCGACCTACGATAAAGAGGATGGCGTTCAGGTCAAGGTAAAGCTGTATGTTCCGTGGTATGAATTCCCCAAACCTGAATTTACCGCAATGAGTGGTAGTGTCGCTGTGGCGCTGAACGGCAGCACCCATTCCACAGGGTTCTTTGAAACAGCCAACGGTGAAGAAACCATCGAATCTGATGTGAACACTGGAGTGACCGGCAATTCTGGTAACACTGGTACAGTGACTGTTTCTGGTGTCGCTACGGCAAACAATGCACTGGCAGGTGGCGGTACATTTGGAATTACCTATAACATTACCATTCCCTAACCCACAATACTCTAAAGCAGGTATCGCTTCCTTGTAAGTAAGACCGCAAATGGACAGTAGATTGGTTTTGGGCGTTGTCATGCAAGCCCCTGCATGACAACGCTTTTTTAGTTGTTCAGATACGAGAAAAAGCCATGTCCTGGAATGTTCAGGGCATGGCTAAAAGCGTCCGTCGGACGCGCAGCCGCAGAATGAAATTCTGCGTTCATGGGGGTTTGGGGGATACCCTCAACAAGCAGCGCCGGGAGCCGAATGGCTATCCAGGGGCATTGCTTGCCAATATTATCCCGAATCCAAGATAACTTCGGCACAATCAGCTTCCTTACAAACCCGTAAGGTTGCTTCAAGCCACTTTATGATATAATCTACTTATGTACTCTCACTCTTAATGAATGGAGGGATCAGAATGATAACCCTATTGCTCTTAGAAGATGATTTCAGCCTGGTGGATGGGCTGGTTTATTCTTTGAAAAAGAATGATTATTCCGTGGAGGTTGCCCGTACCGTTCAAGAAGCTCTCGCCTTGCTGCCAGAGCTTGACCGCTTTGACCTGTTGATTTTGGATGTGACCTTGCCGGACGGGACTGGTTTTGAGGTTTGCGAAGCGGTTCGCCGCCAGAATGTCACGATACCGATTCTGTTTTTGACAGCATCGGATGAGGAAGTCAATGTGATTCGTGGACTTGACTGCGGCGGAGACGATTACATCACGAAGCCTTTCAAGCTGGGGGAATTGTGTTCCCGTATCCGGGCGCTGCTGCGCCGGAGCGGCTTACAAAAGCAGCCACGCGCTGACATCCTGCGTTCCGGCCCGGTGTCCATTGATCTTGTCACAAGCCGTGTCATGCTGAACGGCCAGCCTTTGGAAGTGACCAGCATGGAATACAGACTGCTCTGCCTGTTTTTGAAGAATGAAGGGATCACCATTCCCCGCAGCCGCATCATGGATCTTTTGTGGGATGGTAGCGGCAATTTTGTAGACGATAATACCTTGTCAGTGTATATCCGCCGTTTGCGGGAAAAAATTGAGGACGATCCATCCAAGCCAGCTCACCTGTTGACTGTCCGGGGATTTGGGTATCAATGGAAGGATGGAAAGGGGGCTGTGCGATGAGTTTTCTGCGTGAAAAACGTGCTCGTTTCTATTTCCTGTTTTTGAGCGGTATTGCTCTCGTGCTGTTGCTATTTTCCATCCTTATGACTTGGCAGCATACCCGGCAGGCACAAGAGCTTCTTCTGGAAAAAGAAGCCTCTCTTGCTTCCTCTCTTTTGGAGCAAGGAGTTTCTGCGGAAGTTGTTGCAGAAGCTATGAAAAGCGAATCTATCAGCACAAACGGTTTGACATTTATGGAACAGATCGGACATACAAGTGCCACACCGCTGCCGCTGTCACCGCTGGCAAGACAGACAGCAATTTCGTTTGGGATTTTCACTTGTGTGATTCTTTTCCTGCTTGGATTCGCTGTGCTTTTTGGCTCTGCCATATATCTGCATCGCCAGGATGCGCTGTATCAAACTGTTATCCGCATAGTGAATGAATATTCGGACGGCATTTTCCAAAATCATTTGCCGCAAAACGAAAACGGCCTGCTATACCAGATGTTCGGCGGAATTGAAGAATTGGCTGTCGCTTTGCAGGCAAAAAACGAAAATGAACATAAGTCTAAAGAGTTTTTGCAGGAAATGGTGTCAAATATCTCTCATCAGCTGAAAACACCTCTGGCTGCGCTTTCCATGTATACCGAAATCATTATGGACGAGCCGGATCAGCCGGATACCGTAACTTCTTTTGCAGAAAAGTCAATGGCCTCTTTACAGCGGATTGAGCAGTTAATCGGAGCATTATTAAAGATGGCACGGCTGGATGCTGGCAGTATTGTTTTTGAAAAGAAGCCAATTCTCGTAACGGAACTGTTAGGGCAGGCGCAGGCACCTTTTGCGACAAGAGCAGAAATGGAAGGAAAGCAGATCATGTTGTCAGGCCCGCCTGATGAAATGCTTACCTGCGATTTTGAATGGACCAGCGAAGCAATCGGCAATCTTATTAAAAATGCGCTGGATCATACCGGGCGCGGCGGACTGATTTGTGTAGAGTGGAAACGCTCCCCGGATATGCTGCGGATCAGCGTTTCAGACAATGGGTGCGGGATTTCTCAAGATGACATTCACCACATTTTTAAGCGATTCTATCGGAGCAAACATTCCAGCGACCATACCGGTGTAGGGCTGGGCCTGCCGCTTGCGAAAGCAATCGTAGAAGGCCAGGGTGGAATAATTTCCGTAGTCAGCACTCCCTGCGAAGGAACAACTTTCACCATCTCCTTCTTCACCAACCTTACAGAATCGCAAGGTTAAATTCACCGGAAAGTAAGCTGTTCCTGCTATTCTGAGAGAAAAGGAGGTTAGACCTATGGAAATTTTGAAAGTACAGCAACTTTGTAAAACCTATGGCTCTGGTGAGGCCAAGGTAGACGCCCTAAAAAATGTCTCCTTCTCTCTGGAGAAAGGACAGTTTGCTGCGGTAGTCGGAGAATCCGGCTCTGGCAAAAGCACTCTGCTTAACTGCATTGGCGCGCTGGATACGCCTACATCTGGTAAGATTCAGATCGACGGCCAGGATTTATTTTCTATGAAGGAGGAAAAACGCACGATTTTCCGCCGCAGGAATATCGGCTTCATCTTCCAGTCCTTTCAGCTTGTCCCGGAGTTGGATGTAGAGCAGAATATCATTTTCCCGCTTTTACTGGATTACAAAAAGCCGGAGCAGGCGAAAGTGGAGGAAATTTTGGAAGTGCTGGGCCTTACAGAACGACGGCACCACCTGCCGAGTCAACTGTCCGGCGGACAGCAGCAACGGGTGGCTATTGGCCGGGCGCTTATCACAAAGCCAAAATTGATTTTGGCAGACGAGCCTACCGGCAACCTGGACAGCAAAAACAGCAGTGAGGTGATCGCTCTGCTGACACAGGCATCCCACCGGTATCAGCAAACCATTTTGATGATTACGCACAATTCCAATCTGACGGCATCGGTTGACCGGGTGTTCCGGGTAAGGGACGGTGTTTTGAAAGAGTTGGGAGGTGTGCAGCAGTGAAACATTATCTCAACCTGGTTTCTATTTCCGATAAAGTGCATCGCCGGCAGAGCCGAATGACGCGCATCTGTATCATTCTGGCCGTATTTTTGGTCGCTGTGATGTTCGGTCTTGCTGATATGTATCTGCAAAGCATGACCACTGAAACAAAACACCAGACAGGCGACTGGCACGCAAAATTTTCCGCCATTGATGAAGAAACGTCAGCTTTGATTGCAGCAAGGCCCGAAACGGAACTTTCCGGCTGGCAAGGCACACTTCCGGCAGAGGCTGGGGTTACAGTTGACTCGCAAAGTGTTGCTCTTGTCGGGATCGAAGAACCTGTTTTTTCCAAAATATACTTTGGAACCTTTTTGGAAGGAATGGCGCCATCAACCGATTCCGAGGCGGCCATTTCCGAAACGGCCGCCCAAAACCTGAATCTCTCCGCTGGTGATTCGGTATCTTTAACGCTGCCGGATGGCAGTACCCATTCGTTTACTGTGACAGGAGTTTTTAACGATGAGGCCGCCAGCCTGACTACGAGAAATGCCAGTACCATGCTGGTCACGCCTCAGGCGCTTTCCAGTCTGAATTTTGGCAGCACATCACCCTCATGGCAGTATGTGGTTTGCTTTTCCTTACTCTGCAAAATCCCGGATACGATTCAGGACATTATCACACAAAACGGACTTTCTGCCGAGCAAGTTCTGCAAAACGAGAATCTGCTCAGTATGCTGGGGCAACTGCCCAGTTCCAATGTGTCGCAAATTTATTCGGTTGCCTTTGCTCTTTCGCTGGTGGTCATGGTGACCTGCATCCTGATGATTTCCAGTAGTTTGAACAGCAATGTCAGCCAACGTACTGAGTTTTTTGGCCTCATGCGTTGCCTTGGGGCTACGCGCCGTCAGGTTCTGCGCTTTGTTCGGCGGGAGGCACTTCACTGGTGCGTGACATCAATCCCTATTGGAATCGGACTTAGTATCGTCGTGATATGGGTGCTGTGTGCTGTGATGCGGCGGCTGAGTTCCGTATGGTTTGGCTATATGCCAGTTTTTGGTATCAGTTGGCTGAGTATTGCCGTCAGCATTGTATTGGGGATCGTGACGGTTCTGTTGGCGGCACGTTCTCCCGCGAAATTTGCATCTAAGGTGTCCCCGCTGGAAGCTGTCACCGGCAGTGCCCGCCAGAATACGACTTTTCGGCACGCCGCAAATACCCACCGTTGGAAAGTGGATGTGGCCCTCGGTATCCATCATGCAAAAGCTAAACGCCGCAGCTATCTCCTGATGACCTGTGCTTTTGCGACCTGCCTGACATTGTTCTTAGGCTTCTGCACATTGGTTCCCTTCATGAAAAATGCCTTCATGCCGAAGGAATGGGCTTCTGAGCTTTCCATCGTCAGTGAATCCAACACCTGCTCCATCCCATTCGAGCAGCGGAACGCGGTATCGGAGGTTCCTGCTGTCAGCCATGTCTTTGGGCGGATGTTTGCTTATGATGTACCGGCAGAGATCAGTGGGACGCCCCACAACAGCAATCTGATTTCTTATGAGGAAAATCAATTCCGTTGGGCACAGGATCGGCTGGCATCTGGTTCCGTGGATGCGGTTGCCAATACGCCGGGTCAGGTACTGTTTGTAGCAAATACCGGGACACCGGCACAGGTTGGCGATACAGTCACTCTGGAAATCAACGGAGTGCCGCAGACAGTCACCATCGGCGGCATATTGACCGATGATCCTCTCGCCCGCGCGGAAGGCACTGAGACATTGATTTGTTCGGAGGAAACCTTTACGCAGCTGACCGGCGAAACCGGCTACACGATCCTGGATGTGCAGTTCCGCTTCGGCGCAGGAGAAGAAGATGTAAAGGCCGTGGAGGCGCTGTTTGCGGATGGTGTTGCCTTTACCGACACGCTGAGCAGAGCGCAGCAGCAACGCGGACTCTACTACGCTTTTTCGGTGCTGGTCTATGGCTTTTTGTCAATTATCGTGGCAATCACGGTGTTTCATATCATGAACACGATCAGCATGGGGGTATCTGCCCGTACCCACCAATACGGAGCTATGCGGGCCATTGGCATGAGTAACCGGCAGCTGACCCGTATGATCGCATCCGAGGCAGCAACGTATGCTACCAATGGAGTGATACTTGGGTGCCTGTTGGGGTTGGCTTTTCACTGGTTTCTCTATACCAGCCTTATCACCCGCACATTTGGTGACGCATGGGGCATCCCTTGGCCAGAACTTTGCCTGATCATCGCAGTGATTTTGGGCACGACGGCCTTGTCTGTGCGTGGACCGGCAAAACGAATTCAAGCCATGTCTATTGTGGAAAACATCAGCGCGCAATAAGTTTCGGATGATAGGGGCTCTGCCTTTTAGCAGGGCCCCTGTCATCTTACAAAATCGCAAGCTAAAATTCACCTGTTTGTAAGGTTGGACAAGTAGAATTAGCTCAACCGATTACAAAGTGACTTTAACTCTGCCGGACGACGGCAAAAGAAAAAAGCCGTCGTTCAGCAGGCAATCGCTATGCCATCATTATATATTGCGGCGGCTTTAGGAGGGAGCCGCCGTGAAGCAAAGACCGCTTCGACATAATTCGG
>OLRT01000798.1_pt1 | contig 23713 bp, 19 predicted proteins | sample 1672021 | NCBI WGS metagenome assembly OLRT01 (sample SAMEA3136637, study PRJEB25190) | human gut metagenome | reverse complement strand
GGCCCATGCTGAAGGTCTTGCGGGGCAGCACGCCGCCCAGCACAACGCCCTTGAAGAGGTCTGCCTTGGCAAAATCCGGCAGCAGAATGGCCGTTGCGGGCTTGGCCGGGTTGGCAGCCAGCGCAATGGCGGCACTCTCGCCGTGGATGTAATCGACGGTCACGCCGGGGTGCTTGGGCAGATAGTCGGCCAGGAACGCCTCCACGCTGCCCACCGTCAGCGGTGCGGGCGGGTTCGCCAGCGCCACGGCGCACTCGCCGTAGGCATCGGCCAGGCGCAGCCGCTGGTCAGACATCGTTGTGCTGCTCCCCTGCTGCTGGTCCCAGGCGTCCAGCGCGGCGTACAGCTCCTTGGCGGCAACGCCGAACACAACGCGGTGGATGGGTTCGATTTCAATGGCGGGGCTGTGGACGTTGCAGACCTCGGCCAGGCACCAGCGGGCCGGGTGGGTCTTGCGCTGTTCCTCGCTCAAGGTAGGCTTCAGTTCCTCCCAGTAGGCTTTGGCGGTGGCCAGGCTGTGGTTGCCGTCGCCGACGGCCAGCACCATGGGCTGCTGCCCCTTGGCGGCGGGCCAGCGGTTGGCGAACGCGGCAGGGTCAGCCAGTTTGGCAAGGGCCGCGTCGATCTGCGCGATGAGCGCCGGATCCTCGACGGCCCAGCCGCGCAGACGGCCGCCGCCCAGCATCAGCTCGCCGTCGTAGAGCGGCGGAAGCTGGTCTTTCACAAGGCCGATGGGCTCGATCAGCGTGCGGTCGGCGTCGTCGGCCAGCATCATGACGTGGGGCGTTTCCAGCGTCGCACCGCGGCGCACTTTCAGCCGCGGCGGGATGCGCTCCACGACGGTGCTCTCGCTGGGGCGGATGGCGGGCTGGCTGCCCTTGGCGTAGTCGTAGGCGTCGAGGTCCACCGCGCCCACAAGGCCCTGGCGGACCGTGCCGTCCATCTGGGTGCGCTCTACATAGACGTAGCCATGTACTTTCCGCGTCAGCACGGTGCGGCGGTATTCGTCCATTGTGCGGCGGATGCTTTGCAGGCGGGCGTCCTCCTGCGGGGTGCCCAAGTAAGCCTCCGGCAGGACGATGTGCAGCGTGCTGGGCCGGCCCTCGGCGCGGGCCTCGGCGCGCTGCCAGTACTCCGGCTGGGAGGTGAACTGGTCCACGGCAATGCAGGCCCACGGGTCCAGCGGAACGCTGGCGGCGGGCAGCAGGATATCAGCGGCGGTAAAACAGGCTTCGGACATGATAACGACCCCCTGACAAATGTAGATCGACCGCCCTTACCGGGCAGCGGGTGGGCAATGCCCGCCCCTGCAAGGAACGGACATTACAAAACGACGGTATGGCCCACCAGGGCGTAGATGGCCAGGCTCAGCACGCCAATGTAGATCATGGAACTGGGCAGGCCCTGGAAAATCGAGGAAATCGCTTTGCTGCGCAGACGGCGGCGGCCTTCGCGCACGACAAAGACGGCGAACACGTAGCCGATACCGCTGCCCAGCGCAAACGCGATGCTCTGTAAAATCGTGTAGTTCTGGTTGGAGCAGATGAGCAGCGTGCCCAGGATGGCAGTGCTGCAGGTCGCCAGGCTCAGCTGACTGCGGCAGCCGGTGCGCAGTTTGCGGGGCAGCACGCCCAGCAGCAGCCAGGCCACGGCCATGGCGGCGACGCCGCAGGTCAGGTAGACGATGGGGCGCAGCGCCGAGATCGGCAGCCAATCGGGAAGATAATCGCGCAGCCATGGAAAAAGACGGTTGTGCGCGGCCCAGCCCAGCGGTGCGGACAGCACCATGACAAAGAGCAGCGGCAGGCCGAAATCCCACACCTGGGCGCGGTGGTCAGGCACGAGCTTTATCAGGCGGGTGACGCCCAGCGCACGCGCCAGCACGACGTTCTCTGCAAAGACGGCCAGCACCATATAGCTGATAAACTGCACGATACCGTTAAAAATCTGCTGTGTCTCAATGCTTGCGGTCAGCATACAGGCGGCGCACCTCCTCGTGTTTATAGTCCGTGTACAGGTTGGCGGCGGCGCACCAGACGGCGGCCAGGATACCTACGATGACAAACCCGCCCGCGGGCAGTGCGGCCAGCGGCAGCAGGGCGTTGTGCAGGATGACATTGCCGAACACCGCGCCGGTAGCCAGCAGCTCACGCAGGCAGCCGACGATGAGCAGCACGATGCACATACCCAGCGCATTGTTGAAGCCATGGCGGAACGCATCCTTAACGGGTTCCAGGTCGGCAAACTCCATGCGCTTGACGATGGCAGGCTCCACGACCATGATGGGCAGGTAGATACCCAGCAGCGACAGATCAGTGCCGAACAGCCGGTAGAGCAAAATATACGTGGGAATGTAGAGAAGCGCGGCGGAATAGCAGTACACCACCGGGCGGAAACGGTTTTTCGTCAGGTGGCAGACGGCCACGGCCAGCACGCGGGTGAACGTGACGAGAATCAGTGCGGCGATGCAGAGCATCAGCGCACGCTGGCCGTCCAACGCGGCACCGATGACCGGGGCCATACCGAGGCCGCGTACCAAAACCGGGTTGGAAAGCCAGATGTGGTCGGCGCGGATGCGCTCGTTCAAAGCGGCTTCGGCCTCGGCGTAGGTGCGGGGCATCCCGACCGGGCCGCGGCGCTTCGGGGCGGCCTCGGGCGCAGGCACAGCGGGCTTGGGCTGCGTTTGCGGCACAATCTGGGGGGCCTGAGCGCTTTCCGGGATGAACTGCTGTGTGGTCTGCACGGGCTGCACGGGCTGTGGCGCGGGGGCCGCCTTCTGGGCGGCGGCACGCAATTCGGACTGCGGGACCTGCACGGTGCGGGTCGCGTCGGCAGCGGGTTTGCTGGTGCGGATGGTGCGGGAATTGGTCGCGTCGGGCTGCGGCTTGTCTGCAAGGGATTTCGCCGCGCGCGGCGGTGGGTTTGTGCCGTACTCCCGGTCGCGGTAGGTGCGGAAATGGCTTTCCTCCTCCTGTGCGAGCTTCTGCCGCTCGGCTTCGCGCTCGGCCTGGCGGCGCTGGACTTCCTCCAGCATGGCGCGACGCTCGGCGGACGTGTAGCGCGGGCGGCTCGTCGGGATGATGACTGTGTCGCTGTGGGCGGCCGTGTTGCGGGTGGGCGCAGCGGCGGCCTGCGGCTGCACGATGGGCTTTTTCTGGGCGGCAGATTCAGCCTCAGTGGGCGTCTTGCCGGCCTGCATGGCGGCGATGGCCTGCTCGATCTCGGCACGGCTGGCACCGCGCTCGGCCATGCGGCGGGCCGTCTCGACCATTTCCTTGGTGATGTGCGGGATGATCAGCGTCTCGTTGCGCTCTTCACCCCGGCGGCGATTATTCGGGTTTTGCTGCATTGGCAAGGCGCTGTTCCTCCTCTCTCATAAAGCGGATGCGCTCGGTGCGGTGGCTGATCAGGTCAAGCCACTCGGGGATAGCGCCCACGATCAGCAGGGCGCAGCAGACAGCGCCCTCATAGGGGCTGAACGCGCGGAACACGTAGGTCATGATGCCCAGCGCCGCGCCGTAGATGATGCGGCTCATCCGGCGGTCAGGCATCGTGACCGGCTCACAGATCAGGAACAGCCCGCCGAACAGCGCCGTGCCGGACAGAATAACATACTTTTCCAGGTAGACGCGCTGGCGGATGAACTCCCACGGTAGGCTGAAGGCAGGCAGCTCGTTGAGCTGCGGGAACAGCCACGGCAGGCCGATGACAAAAATAAAGAACGGCAGCACGACAGAAAGCTTGATGCGTCCGCGCACGAGCAGGAACAGCCCGCAGGCCATGACCACCAGCGCGGCGCTGGTGCCGACGGCGGCGGAGACGTTGCCGGTCAGCAGGTTCATCGTGCTGGCACTGGGCAGGCCGCCGGTCCGCAGGGTGGCGTTCATGCCCGCGACGACGGTGGTGTTCACCTCGCCAAAGAGCGGCAGCTGCGTACCCGGGACCGGGTAGAAAAAGACATTTTTCGGCCACGAGACACCGGCCACGACCATGCCGACGGCGGCGGGGTGGAACGGGTAGTGCCCCTCACCGCCGAAGGCCTCCTTGACCAGCACGGCAACAATGACGGCGGCGATGACGATGGGATAAGAGATGCTGGCGGGCATCATCAGCACGATCAGCGCGGCAAAACACTCGCTGGACGGCTCATGGGACTGGTAGCCGGTGCCGTGCAGTGGGGCCAGGGCACAGTCGCACAGGTAGGCGGTCAGAAGGGCCGCCAGCAACAGCAGCAGCGGGCGCGGGCCGTAGTAATACCACGACATACCGATGAGCGGTACCGTGCACCACAGCAGGTCGCTGTAATAGCTGTAATTCTTGCTGCGTTCAATTTTTTTACGGTTGGGCATGGGGTAAAAGCTCCTTTACTTGCTGTGCAGTACGCGCGCTACAGCGGCGGGGTCGGCGGCGTTGAAAAGCGAGCTGCCGGCCACGAGCCAGTCGGCCCCGGCTTCACTGCACAGGGGGCCGGTCTCAACGTTGACGCCGCCGTCCACCTCAATCAAAGTGGAAAGACCGCGGCGGTCACATTCGGTGCGGATAGCGGCAATACGCTCCGGTGTGGCAGGGATGAATTTCTGCCCGCCGAAGCCAGGTTCCACGCTCATGACCAGCACGAGATCCACGGCGTCGAGATAGGGGTAAACGGCCTCGACCGGGGTGCCGGGGCGGATACTGATGCCCACCTGGCAGCCGGTGGCGCGGATGGCGTCAATGGTCTCTCCAACCGCGTCGGGTACAGCCTCGAGGTGGAAAGTGATGAGATTTGCACCTGCCTTGGCGAAGTCCGGGGCGTAGCGTGCGGGCTCGCTGATCATCAGGTGGACGTCGTAATAAACTTCAGGCAAAGCGGCGTGCAGGCATTTCAGCACCGGCGCGCCGTAGCTGATGTTGGGTACAAAATGGCCGTCCATCACGTCAAAGTGCATCAGGTCCGCGCCTGCGTCCAACAGGCGGGTGCAGTCGCTTTGCAGGTTGGCCAGATCCGCCGACAGGATCGATGCGGCAACTTTTGTCATACTCTATATACTCCCTTTGTGTAGTCCCTCTTATATAGCAGTATGTGCAGTGTGCACATATAAAAATATTATAGCCCAATCCGTCCCAAAAAGCAAGCCGCCCGCAGGGGGTGCGGGCGGCAGGGATGATTTGGAATTATGATTTGTTTTTATTCTCCCACTGGTGCACGGTTTGCAGCTGGAACTCAAAATCCCGCGCGTCTTTGGCGAGCTGGCTGGACAGGATAATGCCCGAGATAAACAACAGCAGCGCCGCCACCAGCACAAAGCAGCAGACGATCAAAGTCGGGAAGCGCGGCACAAGCCCGGTCTGGAAATATTCGCCCAGCACCGGCACCATAAAGCCGATGCCGAACACCGCCAGAATGGCCGCCAAAATGCCGAAGAACAGGAACGGACGGTAATTTTTGAACAGCCGTGCGATGGTGCCCAGCACTTTAAAGCCGTCAGAGTAGGTGTTCAGCTTGCTCTCCGACCCTTCCGGGCGGTCGCGGTAGTCGATGACGACATTCTCCACCTGCATATTGCGCTGCAGGGCGTGGATGGTCATTTCCGTTTCGATCTCAAACCCGCGGGACAGCACCGGATAGGTCTTGACGAACTGGTAGCTGAATGCGCGGTAGCCGGTCATGATGTCCTTGATCTTGCCCCCGAACAGATGGTTCGTGCAGAAGCGGACCAGGTCGTTGCCAAAGTTGTGGAACGGCCGCTTATTCTGGGTGTAGTAAGTGCTGGAAAGCCGGTCGCCGACGACCATGTCGGCCTGGCGCTCGGTCACGGCGGCGACCATCTCGGGCGCGGCCTCGGCCGGATAGGTGTCGTCGCCGTCAACGAGAATATACGCTTCCGCGTCGATTTCTCGGAACATACGGCGCATGACATTCCCCTTGCCCTGCTGGTACTCGTGGCGAACAACGGCCCCGGCCCTGGCAGCCAGCTCGGCGGTGCCATCGGTGGAGTTGTTGTCATAGACATAGACGGTGGCATCGGGCAGTACGCGGCGGAAATCCGTCACGACCTTCTCGACGGTCTTGGACTCATTGTAGCAAGGGATCAGTACGGCGATTTTATCCATAATACTCCTCCGGGAAATTTACATCCAGAATTGAACAAGGCGGCTGACAGTGTAATAGAGCGAAGGGTTCAGCCCCTGCAGCCACGGCTCCATGGCGAACAGCGTGCAGAAGCGGTAAACGGCGGTGTATGCCACGGCGGCAGCCATGACCACGCGCAGCGCAGGCAGTGCGGCAGCGGCGGTGGCATCCCCCACGGCGGTGCGGCGGCTGAGTGCGCCCTCGGCACAGAACCAGCACAGCGCCGCCCCGACGAGCAGCACCGGGCTGTAATCCATCAGATAGCGGTAGAGCACCCCGGCCATTTCGCAGTCCACAACGGTCATAACGGCCATGGCGGCGATGCCGTCGTAGGCAATGCCCGCCACGGCGCGGCGGCGGTGCAGACAGCGGCGGAACGCGGGCAGCAGCGGCATCGCCAGCACCCACAGGTAGGGCGTGGCGGCCAGCATACCGCCGGTGAATTTCTCGCTGATGGTGCGGATGACGGCGTTCGTCTGGACGTCCGTCTCCCGCAGGAAGGGAAACACGCCCTGCCAGCTGGGCAGCTCAAACAGGCTGGTAAACACGGCAGGCCCGATGCGCACGGCATTGAAGCCGCGCTGGGTCATATCGTTGCCGGTCAGGTTGTAGTTGGCACCGAAGTCAAGCGGCGAAGCGAACCGCGCGGCGTTGTACCACATCAGCCCGGCGGCGACCACGACCACCGGTAGGATAAAGGCGGCGGCCTCTCCTGCCCCGGCGCGGCTGCACAGCCGCTTTTGCCCGATGTACCGCTGCCAGAAGATGGGCACAGCCAAAAAGGCGAACAGCTCCATCTGAGGGCGGCACCCAGCCACCAGCGCTGCAAACAGACTGCCAAAGACGAGCTTGGTTGCAATGGCCCCGCGCTTTTCCACAGGGGTGTTGGCGGCGGAAAGCCAAAGCCACAGCCCCAGCATCAGCAGCGCCGCACCGCAGAGGATGGCGTACTCATAAATGTAGGGACGCACCAGCAGGTAATACAGCTGGCTGCCCAGCACCACAGCGGCCACGGCCAGCAGGTACGCGGCGGCGGAGGTCTGCGGGAACCACCGGCGCACGGCCTGCCCCACCACGCCGAAGCAGGCGGCGAGGAGCAGCAGCCCCAGAACGACCATGCAGGGCGCATAGGCCAAATTCTGGATGCCGGTCAGCGCCTCAAAGGGCAGCTGGAACAACAGGCACGGCACAATGCCGAAATAGACGTAGTAGCGCCCATTGTAGAAGGCGTGATCCCAGTGGATATCGTTGATCTGCGCCGCATCCCGTGCCCCGGCGTCGTAGGGGTTCTCCAACGCCAGCAGCTCGGCGGGCGGGTCGGCCTCCAGATCCAGGCGGCCATTCAGCAGGCTGTGGGCCAGTGCGCCGTACTGCTGGTAGACGAAGCTGACGGTGCTCTTACCGTCCCAGAATGCGGTGTTGTAATCTTTTGTGGCAAGGCCGGTGTTACCCGGCTCCCAGAAAGGCACGACCACCACAAAGGCGGCCAGAACCAGGCCCAGCACGGCGGCTGCGGCGCGGTCGCATACATTGCCCGCCAGCCAGCGGCGGTGCCATAACCCGCTGGCCGGGCGCAGGCCATAGACAGCCAGCAACGCCAGAAATACCGCGATAAAACGCAGAACCGAGAAATCCAGCGCCCGCGGGGCGTTCGCCGTGATGCCGCTGAACGTCAGCGCCACCGGAAACTGCGCGTAGGTGGAGCTGTACCCGGCGGCGGTCAGCGTCATCATGCTGACATTGCCGGTCAGGTCCAGGCTGATGGTGTGGGTGCGCGGGGCCTGCAAGCCGATCTGCCAGCTGCCGAAGCGGGTCAGCTCGGTATTGGCGGCATCGGTGCCCTCAATGGTGAAAGTGACGGCGCTGTCCGCGTGGAGCGGGTCTGTGTCGTCACTGACCAGACCGTCAAACCGCAGGTTGTAGATGGGGTGGTCGATGTCCAAAAACCGCAGGTAGGTCCGCCCCTCGTCCAGCGAGATCGTACCCAGCCCACGCCCGACATTGATGTTTTCGTCCAGGTAGTCAACGAGCTGGAACGGCTCATAGCTGTGGGTGTTGAAGTAGGCAACGTTGCCGATGAATACTTCCAACCCCAGCGCCGTGACGAGCAGCAGCGGAACAACGGCTTTCAGCCCCTTGCGGCCAAAGCTGCGCAGCCCGGCGGTGACGAAACCGGTCCAGCCGTTCAGCGCTGTGACGGCCACGAGACGGAACGCATTGAAGCCGATGGTCAGCCCGGGGCGGTGGTAGGCAAAGACCGCGAACAGCCAGGTGGCCAGCCATAGGCCGACGGCCCAGACGATGTCCTGCTTTGCAACGCTGCGGCGCTGGATTTTGCCGGGCAGAAGTCCAAAGAAAGCAGAGAGGAGCGCGGTAAGAACAAGCGCTATAATAAGGTACATGGGCGGTGGAAACCTCCCTTACAAATAGAACCGTGGTTATTCATCCCGGCAGCAAAGCCGGACAAAAAAGCAGCTGAGGGCGAAGAACGTGATGGCTAACTCACGATGGGTAAAACCAAAATGGATATACGAGTGGTTCTGCGTAAAATAATACCACACAAACGGCATACAGGCAACTAAAATAAGCGGCGCAAGGGCCGTGAGCCGCCGCACGGACAGCACACGGCGGTGCAATGCCAGCAAAAGCGAACCCACCGCCAGCAACACCCACAAGAGAATCCATGTGCGCAGTGCATAGGGCTGAAGGTTGTTTTTCAGCGTGGCAGTGTAGGTAATGGCCTGCCCCACTGTCTCATGCGAAGCGCGCAGCAGGATGCTGTCCCGCGCTTCAAGGAAAAGATTCTCCTGCAGAACAAGGGAACCCAACAGCCACTTTTCAGCCCAGAAGCCGACATAGCCGACACCCCACCACAGGCAGAGACGGATGCTTTGATGCAAACGCTGTTTCCAAGAGGTATTTTCCAGATTCAAATACAACACCAGCGGTATGCCCAGCGTGACAAGAGGGTACGTCAGAAAATCAAAATAGCTTGTCGCCATGCCGAGCGACAGGAAAAACAGCCAAGGATGCTTTTTAACGGCGTCGGGATAACACAGCAGAAAAGCGCAACCGCCCGTCATAATCAGGAAACAGGGCGTATATTGCAGGCAAAGGCTTGTGGCTGCGGGCGTCAGCGCACCAAACAAAATAACGAACGGGAGCAGCAGATACCCGAGCTGCCGCCGCGGCAGAAGATACGCAATCCACAACATAAGGCCGAGCTGAACGAGCATATTCAGCCGCAAAATGTCCTTGTAATCAAACAGCAGCAGAAGCGGGCGCAGGATGGCGTTTTGCCCCTGCCAGTAGCGGGCATACGCGCCGTAAGCAGCATCACGATTGGAGGAGAGAGCGGCGGTGAGCTTGGCGTAAGACCAGTTCAGTGTCTCATCTGACGGAGGAATAATTGAATAAATAGCAACAGCCTTGGTGAAAGCAGACTCGTCTCCGTCATAGATGGCCTCAGACAGAATTGTGGCTTCTGTCAGGTAGTCGAGATGTGTTGATGTATCGTCCTTTACGAGCACAACGGAGCCGTTGGAAAAGGTGTCTGGGGTGCTTTCCAGGTGACTGCGCATCCGCGCGGTCGGCAGGCTGAACGCAACGACCAACAGCAGATACCCGATTGCGGCCCAGCCGATAAGCCAGAACGCCGCCAGGCCAAACTTACGTGGGGGCAAAATAGATTTGTTCATATGGGGGTTCCTCTAAAATGAGCACGGGGACGCGGGAAAAGCGGCAAAAGCCCTTCCGACCACCTCCCCTGGAAGGGGAGGCTTTCACGCGGGCAAAGCCCGCGCAAGAAGGCACCCCCTCTGGGAGAACTGGCCGAGCTTGCGAAGCCTGAGGGGGGGCTTTACCGTGCGGGCGGTGCAGTCTTACTCTTTCGCGTACTTTTCAATCTCATGCAGCCAGAAATCAGCGGTTTTGTCCCAGCTGTATTTCTGCAGGACCGCATCGGGCGCGGCTACGGGCTGGGCGACCAGCGCGTCCAGGTCTACATCATAGTCATAGGGGTCGAAATACCGCGCTGTATCGCCGTACAGTTCCGGCAGACAGGTGGCGTTTGCAAGTGCAATGGGCGCGCCCAAGGCCAGCGCCTCCAGCGGCGGGATGCCGAAGCCTTCAAACACGGCCGGGTGCAAAAATAGCTTGCAGTGCTGCATCAGCGCGGCGTTCTCGGCGTCCGAGACATAGCCCGGGTAGAATACGTTGTGTGTGTCCTTGGCTTCGTTATCATCGCCGAAGGCCCGAAGGTCCTTGCCGCCTGCCACCACAAACGTCTTGTCAGGGTTGCGGCGGGCGACCTCGCGGATCCATTTGAAATTCTTGTGCTTGGCAAGGCTGCCGAGAGCGTAGTAGTACTCCCCTTTCTGGACGCCGGGCATCTTTTCAAAAATGCTCTCGTCGGGGGTCACACCCTTCATATGCTCCCAGCCGTTGTAGGTGATGCCGATTTTATCCAGCGGGATGCCGAGCTTTTCACTGATGAGGTGGCGCTGGTTGTCGCTGACTGTGAACACCCGCTGGGCAAACCACTTCGTGGACAGACAGTGTACCCAGAACTTGAAGCGGAAAAAGCCCTTGTCGGTGTCCATGACCAGCGGGCGGATATCGTGCAGCACGGTGACGCTGCGCTTGGTCAGCAGCATATCGCTGGCCAAGCCTACATAAAACGCATGGGTGCGGCGCAGGTAGGCGGGCAGCACAGCCAAATTGTAAAAATATTTGACCGCTTTCAGCGGCACCAGCTGGATGTTTTTCAGCTCCGGCAGGTGAATGGGGCGGCCGTCGTCGCGGTAGGCAATCCGCACATCCAGGCCGGTGCCCTCAATGAGTTTGTCCAGCCGGACGACGGTCTCATAGACATAGCGCGGGATGCCGGTGATATTATCACACAGTACCGTGCCGTTGATGACGATGGGGTTCAATCCAGTTCCTCCTTCTCCCAGTGGGAGCAGTCGAGCAATTCCTGCTGCCAGTCGGCCATGCGGCGCTCGCAGTATTCTTTCAGCTCGCGCTCAAAGCGTTCCTCGCTGAAACTGCGGCTGTGCTCGCGAATTTCTTCTTTAGAATAGGCAACGCCGTCGCGCTCAAACCGCTCGATGCAGTCGGCCAGGCTTTCGACGGTCTGCTCTTTGAACCAGTAGCCGGTCTTGCCGGGCACAACGCTCTCGCACGCGCCGCCGCGGCCATAGGCCAGCACCGGCGTACCCGCGCTCTGGGCTTCCACCGGCGTGATGCCGAAGTCCTCTTCACCCGGGAAAAGGAACGCCTTGGCCCGCAGGTAGTAGCTGCGCACTACCTCGTCGGAAAGGCCGCCGCCCAGAAATTCCACGGTCGGCCCGGCCATGGCCTTGAGCTTATCCAGTTCTCCCCCGCCGCCGATGACGACGAGGCGCTTGCCCAGCTTCGTGCAGGCCTGCACGGCCAGATCAACGCGCTTGTACCAGGTCAGGCGGCCCACGGTGAGGTAGAAATCCTCTTTTTCGACAAAAGGTGCTTCGTTGATGTGGCAGCCGGGGTAGATCACGTCACTGTCACGCCGGTAATATTTTTTGATGCGCTGCGAGATATAATGCGAGTTGGCGATAAAATAGTCCACGCGGTCGGCGGCGCACTTGTCCCAGACGCGCATCTTGTGCATCTGCCCCGGCATGACGAGGCGGGCAAGCCAGTTGGCATTGGCGCGGTAGGTGTAGTAAAAATCCCACACATAGCGGATGGGCGTATGGCAGTAGCAGATATGCACGGCATCCGGCCGGGTGATAACACCCTTGGAGCAGGACGAGCAGGACGACAGCACAAGGTCGTACTCGGTCAGATCGAACGCCTCAAACGCGGCGGGCATCAATGGCAGCATGGCCTTGTAGAGCTTGTTGGAAAACGGCACCTTCTGGAACCAGCTGGTGCGGATATCGTAGCTCTTGAACCATTCGGGCATATTGTTGGGGTCGTACACAAGGGTGTAGATGACAGCATTGGGGAAAACGTGCTTCATAGCGTCCACAACGCGGTCGCCGCCGGCATAGCCGACGAGCCAGTCGTGGACGATGGCAACTTTCGGTTCCTTTTTGCTCATGACGGACACTCCTGTTCGGTAACGCGGGGCGCGTTACTGCAATTTTTCGTCGTTGACCATCTTGCCGCCGAACACCGTGCGGAAGATGATCTTGATATCCAGCGCCACGGTCCAGTTTTCGATGTACCAGATATCGTAGCGGATGCGCTCGGCAATGTCGGTGTCGCCGCGCAGACCGTGGACCTGTGCCCAGCCCGTGCAGCCGGGGCGTACCTGCTGGCGCACGAGATAGCGCGGGATTTCCTCTTTGAAGTGCTCGACGTGGAAGGGCACCTCTGGCCGCGGGCCGACGAGGGACATATCCCCCTTCAGCACATTGAAGAACTGGGGCAGCTCGTCGAGGCTGAACTTGCGGATAAAGCTGCCGAAGTGGGTCTTGCGGGGGTCGTAGTCGGTGGACCAGCCTGTCTCCTGCTGCACATTGACCCGCATGGAGCGGAACTTGTACATCATGAAGGGCTTTTTGTTCAGACCAATACGCTCCTGTTTAAAGATGATCGGCCCGGGGCTGGACAGCTTGACGCCGATGGCCGTGACCAGCATGATGGGGCTGGTCAGGATAATCAGAATCAGGCTGCCGAGGATATCCAGCCCGCGCTTGACGGCGGCGTTGAGCAGGTTGTCAAAGGGCGTCTGCCGCACGTTGATGAGTTTGCACTCGTCCAGCACATCGATGGTCGGCCGCGCGGGGAGGTAGTCGCTGTAAAACGGCACCATCGTAATGCGCACGCCGTTTTTGTCGCAGGCGGCAAAAACGTGGGGCAATAATTCGATTTCGTCGGCTTCCAGCGCCACGACGACCTCATCCACGGCGATTTCGTCCAGCTTGGCGGCCAGGTTGTCATACCCGCCCAGGAACTTTACGCCCAGGCCGGGCTCTTCCACTTTGGCAAGATAGCCGTCCACGACGAAGCCGTAGTAGGGGTTATGCTCCAGCGCACGCAGATAGAGTGCGGCGGATTTGCCGCCGCCCACCAGCAGAATGTGGCGCAGGCCCAGCCCCTTGCGGCGGCGGGCACGGTCGACCCAGCGCAGGACCATCCGCTCAAACACGACGGCGGCGGTGGAGAGAATGTAGAACAGCGCCAGCACAATGCGGGAGTAGTCGTCCAAGTGCAGTAAATACAGCGCACCAATGAAAATCAAGAGGCCCGCTGCGTTGATAACGGCAATTTTGGTGCAGCGCTCGGCCAGGCCGTGCAGCCGCGCATTGTTGTAAATGCCCGCCACCCAGTAGATGAGCACCAGCACCAGCGACGTGGCCAGCCCGGCAATGATGTTGCGGGGATCCTGCGCCACGGCCAAGGCCGGGCCGGCACCGCCGGGCTCAAAATAGCGGACATAATTAAAACGAATATAGTTGGCAAGCAGAAAGCCCACAAACAGCAGCGCTGCATCCAGCAGCACAAACAGCAGGCTTTTAAAGCGTTGGTTTTTTTCCAGCAAGGGTAGCCTCCGTGAAACAAGTAGAAGTAAACAATCTATTCTACCATATTTCTACTGTTATTGCAAATCAGCGGTACAATTCCTGCAGCTGATCCAAGGTCTTTTTCATCTCGGCGCGGACCTCCGGCGGGCCGGAGACGACGACGCCGGTGCCAAAACCGGCCACCCAGCCGAAAAACTGCGGGCTGACCTGAATCTCGGCGGTCATTGTGAAATGCTCGCCGTCGGGGCAGGGCGTTAAGATCGGCCCGGTGCCGAACCGATCGATCATCGCCCCGGCAAATCGGTTCTCGCACAGGAGCGTCACCCGCTTCAGGGGACCGTTGAACATGCCGAACATCTGCTGCATATAGGCATTCACGTCAAAATTTGCGTATTCCTCGGCACCTTCGCGGGTGGTGTCGGGCAGCTGGTGGACGTTCTGCATCTTATCTACGCGATAGTGCTTGAGCCGCCCCTCGGTGTAGGCGATGAGGTAATAGTTGCCGTTCTCCCAAACCAGCACCCAGGGGCTGACACGGTAGAGCTGGCCGTCGTGGCGCGGGGTCATCCGCTTTTGCAGGTTCCAGTCGCAGTATTTGAACTGTACCTGCTGCCCTGCCGTGATGGCAGTGTGCAGTGCATCGACGGTGTAAAGGATTTTCTCGTCGGTGCTCTTGATGCGGCCGCTGACCAGAACCTTGCGGTCCAGCTCCGCCTGCCGGTATTTCGAGGTGAACTGCCCCAGCTTGTCAATGAGGATTTTGGATTTGCGCGCCGTGATAAATTTGCTGGCGTAGACAGCGTCCACCAGAAGTTTCAACTCGGCCAGCTCAAAGGGAGTCTCGGTCATATAGTAGCCGCCGCCGCGGCCGCGCTGCTGCACGATTTCGTACTTGGAATCGGGCAGGTTGTTCAGCGTGTTCAGGTCATCGTAGACGCTCTTGCGCTCGGCCACGACGCCATGCTCCTGCAATTCTTCCACCAGCTGCGGCACGCTGAGGGGATGTTTTTCGTCCGTTTCGCGGGCGAGAATCTCCAAAAGGACAAGCAGCTTGCGTTTTTGGCCTTCTTTGCGCGGCATAACAACGGCTCCTTTCCGGCAATATGCAGATATAGTCCTATTATACACCCTATAAAGGGAGAGGGCAAGAGGGACGCCGCCTCTTACAACTCCATCTCCGCCAAAATCTCCCCCAAATCCGCGAAAATATCCGTGGGCAGCATGGCGGTCATGCTGCGGCGGCGGGCACAGCGGTCGGCGGCAGTGCCGTGCAGCCAGACGGCGCAGGCGGCCATTTGGGCGGGGGTGCGGTTCTGCTTCAGCCCGGCGGTCAGCAGCCCGGCGGTCAGCCCGGCCAGAATATCCCCGCTGCCGCCCCGGGCCAGCCCGGCGTTGCCGGCGGCGTTATGCAAAAGCTCCCCGCCCGGCGCGGCAATCAACGTGCCGCTGCCCTTTAGAACGGCGACGCAGTGATAGGTATCTGCCAGCCGCAAAACGGCCTGCTCCCGGTCGGCTTGTACATCGGCCACGGTGCAGCCCAGCAGTCGCGCGGCCTCGCCGGGGTGGGGCGTCAGGATGGTATTTTCCGGCAAGGGGTCCCGCAGCCTGCCCGCCGCAAGCGCGTTCAGTGCGTCGGCGTCCAGCACCGCACCCGCCCACGGCGGATTCTTGCCCAGCAGGGCGCGGCAGACTTCCCCTGCCCCCTCCCCCAAGCCCGGCCCGGCCAGCAGAACGGCGTGTTTTTCGGCAAACCAGCTGCGCAGTGCGGCGGCGTCCTGGGGGTGGATGCCCCCACCCGCCGCCGTGCGGCAGCCGCAGGCACAGCATTCCGGCGTGCGGGCCAGCACCATCTGCACGACCGGTTCCACACTGGCCAGGTACACCAGCCCCGCGCCGCCGCGCAATGCGCCCTCGGCACACAGGGCCGCTGCGCCGCGGTAGGCAAGGCTCCCCGCTGCGGCCAGTACACTGCCGTAGCTGCCCTTGTTGCTGTCCGCCTGCCGCCGGGGCAGCCAGCTTTGCACCAGTTCCCGCGTGATTTCCTGCTGCATCTTGCATCCCTCCGAGAATGTATTATAATAAGTATATTATAAAGCATCTGCGGCGAAAACGAAAGGGGCAGTTTGCATGATCCGCGCATTGGAAGAAATTTTGGCAGAGACAAAAAACATGGTCTTTTTCGGTGGGGCGGGCGTCTCGACCGAGAGCGGCATCCCGGATTTCCGCTCGGTGGACGGGCTGTACCATCAAAAGTTCAAATACCCGCCGGAGACGATGCTCTCTCACAGCTTTTATGAACGACACACCGATGAATTTTACGACTTCTACCGCCAGAAGCTCATCGTGCACGGCGCAAAGCCCAACGCGGCCCACCTGCGGTTGGCGGCGCTGGAGCGCGAGGGCAAGTGCAAGGCCGTTGTGACCCAGAACATTGACGGCCTGCACCAGGCGGCGGGCAGTAAGGTCGTGTATGAGCTGCACGGCTCTACCTTGCGCAACTACTGCACGCGCTGCGGCAAATTTTTCCCGGTCAGCTTTATTGAGGATGCGGCCGGCGTCGGCGACGGAGTACCCCGCTGCGACGAGTGCGGCGGCATCGTGAAGCCCGACGTTGTGCTCTACGAGGAAGGCCTGGACGAGCAGACGATGGAAAACGCTGTGAACGCCATTCGCAAGGCCGACACCCTTATTGTCGGCGGCACAAGTCTGGCGGTCTACCCGGCAGCGGGGCTGCTGCGGTATTTCCGGGGTGACAACCTTGTCGTCATCAACAAACAGCCCACCTCGGCGGACGCCATGGCCAATCTGCTTATCCACGAGCCAATCGGCCGCACGCTGGACCCCAATGACAATGTGGAGGCGTAATTTTTACACAAAAATCTATGGTTTTTTCAAAAAAGGCATTGCAAAACGCCGGGGATTTTTGCTATGATAGATTCGTAGCGATTTTATAGGGAACAGTACATAGAGGGGGACGGTTTTATGGCAAACGCACTGACGGATTTTACCAAAAAACGTGAATTTTTGGTCTGTATGGACTCCGACGGCTGCGTGATGGACACAGTGCGCATCAAGCATTCGACCGTCATGTGCCCCGAGCTCATCCGCGTGTTTGCGCTGGATGATTACGCGGAGTTTATCACGGCAGCTTGGGACGAGATCAACCTGCACACCATCACCCGGGGCATCTCCCGGTTTGAGAGCGTGCGGCTGGTGTTTGACCGGCTGAAAAACCGCGGCATCGAGATTCCCGGCAGCGAGGATATTGCCGCCTGGGTCGATACCGCCAACGAGCTTTCTACGGCCAGCCTGCAGCGGGAGCTGCAAAAGACAGGCAGCCTGGCCCTGCGCAAATTGCAGGAGTGGAACAATGCCTGCAACCGCCGCATCCAGGCCTTGGAGCCGACGTTTGAGCCGTTCCCCGGTGTAGAAGAAAGCCTGCGCCAGCTGCACGCGGTCGCCGATGTGGCCGTTGTCAGCGCCGCGAACGAGAGCGCCATTGCCAGTGAGTGGAAGCGCTACGGCCTGGCCCGCCACGCGGATGTCATCTTCGGCCAGGAAGTGGGCAGCAAGGCAAACTCCATCGCCACAATGCTGGCCTGCGGGTATGAGAGCCGCAAGGTCATGATGGTGGGTGACGCTATGGGCGACGCCCAGGCCGCCGCCGCCAACGGCGTGGCCTTTGTGCCGATTCTGCCGGGCCGCGAGGCCGACAGCTGGCGGCGCTTGCAGGAGGAAGCCCTGCCGAAGCTGCTGCACGGCACCTTCAGCCCGGAATATCAGGCTGAACTGCTGGCCGCGTTGCGCAGCGCCCTGCACGGGTAAGCTAAAATACGCCAAAATTCGCGCCGTCACTCTTGTGACGGCGCTTTATTTATGGTATACTAACTATAATTATCTGCATAAATAAACAGCGCGTGTCATGCTGATGTACCGTAGGGGCGGGGCGCTGCGGAAATGCAAAATTCATCTGGGAAAAGGAGCCTCATGTATGGACTTATTACAGCAGGCCCGGGCAGAAATTGATATGGTCGATGCGGAGATGGCCGCCCTGTTTGAGCGGCGGATGTGCGCGGTGGCCGATGTGGCACGCTATAAGGCCGAGACCGGCAAGCCGGTCTTTGACGCCGCGCGGGAGGCTGCTGTGCTGGACAAAAACACGGCCCGCATCGCCGATGAGACGCTGCGCCCCTACTACCGCGCATTTTTAAACGATGCCATGGCGGTTTCCCGTGCGTATCAGCGGGCACAGCTGGGCCGGGACACCGCCGCCTATCAGGGTGTGCCCGGCGCGTGGAGCCATATCACGCTGCGGCGGCTCTTCCCCTTTGCGCGGGAATCCGCCTTTGCCACCTGGGGTGAGGTCTTTGACGCTGTGCAGAAGGGCGACGCGCAATTCGGCGTTCTGCCGTTTGAAAATTCCAGCGCGGGCGATGTTTCCACCGTGCTGGACTTGTTGTACACCCACCCCGAAATCATCGTTTCCAGAATGTGCGATATGCACATCCGGCAAGACCTGGTAGCTGTGCCCGGCGCGACGATGGAGACGATCAAGACCGTTGTCAGCCACCCGCAGGCCCTGGCCCAAAGCAGCGTTTTTGTGCAGCAGCACGGCTTTAAAACGGCCACCTGGGGCAACACGGCCGATGCCGCCCGCCATGTGGCTGAGCTGGGCGACCCCACCGTTGCGGCCATTGCCAGCGCCGAGACGGCGGAACTGTACGGGCTGCAAATTCTCTCCCCCGGCATCAACGCTGAAGGCGACAACACGACGCGGTTCATCGTCATTGAACGCGCCGACACCGCCCCCACCATGACTGGCGAGGGCCAGCGGCTGGCGCTGCTGTTCACAGCACGCCACAAGCCCGGCCAGCTGGCCGCCGCGCTGGATCAGATCGGCGCACGTGGCTTTAACATGGAGTGCATCAAGAGCCGTCCCCTGCCCCATGTTCCGTTTGAATATTATTTCTATGTGCAGCTGGTCTGCCCGGCGGGCAGTACCGGCGCAGAGTGCCAGGCCCTGCTGGACACCCTGACCCCTGTTTGCAGTACCCTGCGGCTGCTGGGTGCGTTCACCCTGGACGGTACGGAGAAATAAGCCATGAAGAAAAAGGATGTGCGAAGCATGAAACTAACGATGCAGCTTAAAAGCCGCAGCTACGATATTATTTTGAAGGCCGGCTGCCTTGCCAATCTCCACCAGTTTACCAACGTGCAGGGCCGCAAGGTCTTTGTGCTGACGGATTCCGGCGTGCCTGCCGACTACGCCAAAATCGTGGCCGGCCAGTGCCAGGACTCTACCGTCTACACCATCCCCCAGGGCGAGGGCAGCAAATGCCTGAAAGTCTACGGCCAGGTCTTGCAGGCCATGCTGGAATTTGGCATGGATCGAAAAGATTTGCTGGTCGCCGTGGGCGGCGGCGTTGTGGGTGATCTGGGCGGCTTCTGTGCTGCCAGCTATATGCGCGGCATTGATTTCGTCAACTGCCCCACGACGGTTCTGTCCCAGGTGGACTCCTCCATCGGCGGCAAAACGGCCATCGACCTGGGCGAAACGAAAAACATCGTCGGCGCGTTCTGGCAGCCGAAGGTCGTGCTCGTCGATTTTGACACACTGAAGACCCTGCCCCGCCGCCAGATCGTCAACGGCCTGGCCGAGGCGCTGAAAACCGGCATCATCGGCGACCCGCAGCTGTTCGCCCTGTTTGAGTGCGAGCACCCCGAGGAAAATATTGAACAGATTGTCTACCGCAGTCTGAAGTTCAAAAAGAAGATCGTCGAACAGGACGAGCGCGAGGGCAGCGTCCGCGCCTGCCTGAACTTTGGCCATACCATCGGCCACGGCATCGAGGCCGTGCGCGGTGTGCGCGGCCGCCGCACGACCGGGCTGTACCACGGCGAGTGCGTCGCGCTGGGCATGCTGCCGATGATTGAGGACAATGCTCTGCTCAAGCGTACCCGGGCGATCTACCGCACGCTGGGCCTGCCCACCCGCACCGGGGCCAACAAGGAAAAAGTCCTGGCCTACATGCAGCACGACAAAAAGGCCCGGGGGGATTCCATCACCATCATCAAGTGCCCCGGCCTTGGCTGCTGGCGCGCCGATAAGCTGCCGATGACCGAGCTGCCGACTTTCTTGGGCATAGATTGAGTGTGCAGGGGCGGATGCTTGCATCGACCCCTGCGGAGATATACAAGAGATAAACTTATGAAAAACACCTTTGGAAATACCGTCAGTATGACGATTTTTGGCGAGAGCCATGGGCCTGCGGTGGGGGCGGTGCTGGATGGCCTGGCTGCGGGGCTGCCTGTGGATGAGGCCGCCATCGCTGCAGCCATGGATCGCCGCCGCGCCCGGGGGGATGGGCTTTCCACCGCCCGCACCGAGGCCGACGCCGTGGAATTTCTCTCCGGCGTTTACAACGGCCACACGACCGGCACAGCCATCACCTTGATGGTCCGCAACCTGAACACCCGCAGCAGTGATTACGCCAAGACTGCTGACCTGCTGCGCCCCGGCCACGCCGACTACACGGCCTACGCTAAGTATGAAGGCTTTCAGGACGCGCGGGGCGGCGGGCATTTCTCCGGCCGCATCACGGCGGCCAGCGTCGCGGCGGGCACGATCTGCGAGACCGTGCTGAACAGCTTGGGCGTAAAAGTCTACACCCACATTGCCGAGTGCGCGGGCGTGCAGGACGCGCCCCTTTCCAGCGCGGCGGGACTGGTGATGCCCGACCCGCAGCCCGGGCATTTTGCCCTGCTGGATGCCTCAAAAGAGGAGGCCATGCAGACGGCCATCCGCGCTGCGGGCAGCGAGGGTGACAGTGTCGGCGGCATTCTGGAGACCATCGTCACCGGGCTGCCCGCCGGTATCGGCGAACCATGGTTTGACAGCGTCGAAAGCGAGCTGGCCCACCTGATGTTCGCCATTCCCGCCTGCAAGGGCATCGAGTTTGGTGCGGGCTTCGGCTTTGCCGCCCTGCGCGGCAGCCAGGCCAACGACCCCTTCACGATGCGCGGCGATATGGTTGCCACTGCCACCAACAAGAACGGCGGCATCAACGGCGGCATCACGAACGGTATGCCCATCGTGTTCCGCACGGTGCTCAAACCCACGCCCAGCATCTATAAACAACAGCATACCGTGGATTATATCGGCAAGACCGACGGAGAATTGCAGATCAAGGGCCGCCATGACCCCTGCATTGTGCCCCGTGCCGCCGTGGTGCAGAACACCCTGACGGCCTTCGGGCTGCTGGACCTTTTGACCGTGCGGTACGGCACCCTGGCCCAAAAGCACGGCCTGCCCCAAGAGTAAAAGGAAGTGAACACTATGCAGCAACCGCTGTACGGATTGATCGGCGGCAAGCTGGGCCACAGCTACTCCAAGATCATCCATGAGCAGATCGCGGATTACACCTACGACCTGCTCCCCCTGCCCACCGAGGCAGAAGCCCGCGCGTTTATGGAAAAACGCGCGTTTGCGGCCATCAATGTGACGATACCGTATAAGCAGCTCGTCATTCCCTACTGTGACGAGGTTGACCCTAAGGCAAAGGCCATCGGTGCGGTGAACACCATTGTGAACCGGGACGGCAAGCTGTACGGTTACAACACCGACTACGCGGGCTTTGCTTATCTGGCCAAGGCCCACGGCGTGGATTTTGCCGATAAAACCGTGTTGATTCTGGGTACAGGCGGTACGCATTCGACGGTCACAGCGGTCTGCCGCGACGGCGGCGCAAAAGAAATTTTGACCGCCAGCCGCACCGGTAAGGACGGTGCGCTGCTGTACAGTGAGGCCATGCACCGCCGTGATGTGCAAATCATCGTCAACACGACACCCTGCGGGATGTTCCCGAATGTCGGGCAGTGCCTGATCGACCCGAAAGCCTTCCCCGCACTGGAAGCCGTGTTGGATGTAGTGTACAATCCCTTCCGCACCGAGCTGCTGCTGCGGGCCGAGGACTGCGGTGTGACCGCGGCTGGCGGCTTTGAGATGCTGGTAGCCCAGGCCGTGTTTGCGGCGGAGCATTTCACCGGCAGGCAGCTGGATACGGCGGCCCTCATCCCCACTGTCAGCCGCCGTCTGCGGCACGAGCTGGCGAATGTCTCCATCATCGGGATGCCGGGCTGCGGCAAATCTACGGTGGGCGCGGCGCTGGCCAAGCGGCTGGGCAAGCGATTCGTGGATCTGGACGCGGAAATTGAACGCCGCACCGGGCATAATATTCCCGACATCTTTGCCCAGGAGGGCGAGGCTGCTTTCCGCCGCTATGAGGCGGAAGTGCTGGCCGAGGTTGCCAAGGACAACAGCCAAGTCATCGCCTGCGGCGGCGGGGTCATCAAAAATCCGGCCAACACCCGCGCCCTGCGCCAGAACGGACCGGTGCTGTGGGTGCGCCGCCCGCTGGAACGCCTGGCTACGGGCGGGCGTCCCCTCTCGAAAGGCGGGGCTGCCTTAAAGCAGCTGGAAGCCGAGCGCACACCGCTGTACGAGGCCGCCGCCACCGCCGCTTTGGAGAATAACAGCACCTTGACCGAAGCCGTGAATAAAGCAGTAGAACTGTTTGAAGCGGATGAGACGCTGTAAAAGCCTTCCCCCGAGGGGGAAGCCAAAGGTTTGTTTTATAGAGTAAAAAGTATATAAAAAAGAGGTTCCTCCATGATTATTTCCACCAAAAAAGGTACGCCCCAGGTTGAACTGGATCGCATCGTTGACAATTTCGAGAAGCAGGGCCTTTCCGTCACCTTGATCCGTGGTACGGATTACAACGTCTTTGGCCTTGTCGGTGATACGACGAAAATTGCTGAAAAAGACGTGCTGGCCAACCCCTGGGTCGAGAACGTGACCCGTGTGTCTGCCCCTTACAAGCGCGCCAACCGCCTGTTCCATCCCGAGGACACCGTCGTGGACGTCAACGGCGTCAAGATCGGCGGTAAGTCCCCCATCGCCGTAATGGCCGGCCCCTGCAGCGTCGAGGGTGAGGCCCACACCATCAAGATGGCAAAGGCTGTTAAGGCGGGCGGCGCAAACTTCCTGCGCGGCGGCGCGTACAAGCCCCGCACCAGTCCCTACTCCTTCCAGGGTCTGGGCACCGAGGGCATCCTCGACCTGGTCAAGGCCCGCGAGGAGACCGGTCTGCCCATCGTCAGTGAGCTGATGGACGAGATCCATATCCCCGAGTTCGAGGAGTATGTCGACGTCGTGCAGATTGGCGCACGCAATATGCAGAATTTCCAGCTGCTCCATAACGTGCGAAACATCACGGTACATACCTCGGTTATAATCGCGTGTGAGATAGGAAACCACCTTTTGGGGCTCATCATAAACCGCAGCAATAAGCTTTTGCCTGTCTATGGGCGGTAACTGGTAGAGCCGTTGGATGCTCTGTATATCGTCCGTAATCGCCATCACAAATTCTTTGACCGCCGGTTTCTGATCGCACATTAGCTCTGCATTGTCCCTATTAAGCCCGTAGAGCCTCATATCCTCGACTATGACCTTCTCCCTTTCTTGATGCCTTAAAGCCTGTCTCAGCTCATTCTCGAGCTGTTTACGCCTATTTTCTTCGACTTCTTTGAGATTTTCCAACATCTCTTTGCTGTCCTTTAGATCATGCTTAGAAGAATTGATACCCATAAGGCGCTCTCTGTTCTCCTGCCACCAATCCGCAAGATGGTCGAAGCTGTTCTCTATCCGATGAGCAACTTCAATCACTTTGTTCTGGACGTAGTCCGCCATGCTCTTTACCATATCGATTGCCTTGCGGGTGATCTTCTTTTCGGCTCGATTTGCTTCTCGGACGTTATCCAAAACGTCTCTTTTTATGGAGATATACTCCATCTCCATTTGAGGTTCCTCTTGAATATGCTCTTTAACATTTTCGTTGTATCGCTTCACTTCCGCGTTCCAGTCTTTAGCCATAGCTATATAGTCGGCAGAAGCTCCCTTGTACAATTTTTTCTGCGATAAATACGGAGATTGGTTGTCGTTGATATCGAATTCATACCCATGATCGGACATGATTTTTTGGTAAGCCAAGTCCCGCTGAATCATAAAACTCTTTTCCTTGTAGCGCGT
>OLRT01000794.1_pt1 | contig 23774 bp, 27 predicted proteins | sample 1672021 | NCBI WGS metagenome assembly OLRT01 (sample SAMEA3136637, study PRJEB25190) | human gut metagenome | reverse complement strand
TTTATTTTTAGCAAGCTTTAAACAATTAAGAAATACATTTTCTATAGAAATATTTTGTAAAGTATTATAGAAGTTTTTATTTAATTTATAAATTAAAAAGTTTCGTATTTCTTGACCTTCTAATTTTTCTCCATTAGAATTTAATCTACTAAATAAAAGGTATTGACTAAATATATCATCAGTTTCCTCAACTACTTCTATTCTTAATCTAGTATTTCTAACTATTCTTTGTAATCCATCTGGTAACTCCTTGAAAGTCTTTCCATTTAATTCAGTAATTATTTCACATCCCTGAAAAACTTTCTCTGAATCAGTACTTAAAATATTTATTAAAGTATTGGTTCTCTGAACACCATCTATAATTTCCCAATTATAATCCTCATTTTGAAATACAAAAATTGGTGGTAATGGAATTCCTATTAAAATTGACTCTATTAATTGTGATTGAGCTATATCATTCCATCTAAATAATCTTTGATAAGGTGGATCTAATACTAATTCATTTCTATTATTTCTTTCAATATATTCAGAAATAACCATATCAAAATGATCAACTCTAAACCTTCTTCTATTTGCTTTTACTTGATTATCTAACTTATTCATATATTACCTCACAATAAAATTATAATATAAATACATTATAATTGAATATATTTATATCTGTAAACAATATTGCACTAATTCTATTTATTACTATATGTGATATGTTTTATTTTGAGGAAGTCATTTTTTGTTAATACATATTAAAATAATAAAATAGTTGATTTTTCTTCTTTAGAAACTGTACATAAGTTTATTGAAAGATAATAACATAGATTTTAAATGTATTAGAAGGAATAAAGAGTATAAATGTTGTGATATAAACAATTCTTTTAAAACTAAAGAAGATGAAAGAATTGTAGATTTGATAGGTGCGCTGAGATGTTGAAGAAGAATTGGATTTCTTTTACTGAAAAACAGTATGAAGAAGCTAAAAATAATTTAAATAAATAGAACAAATAAAAAATCTAGTAGATAAGGATATTCCTCACCTACCAGACTTAAATAATTATGCTGTATGTTGTAAATAGTATTATAAATTCCTCTTACTTTACTATATCTGCTATATGTAAATACTAATAACTAGCTATTAGCTAATACATCATTAATAACTCTAATTTTTAATTCCAACTCCTCTATTGCCTCTAGTTCTTTAAGTCTAACAGTATTTACTTTTTTTTCTTTGAAAGCATTGTATATAAGAGTAAAAACCAGAACCATAATAAGTGAAAAAAATGCTCCAAGATACCAAATATAAGTATATTGTTTTGAATTTACAGTAACCAAAACACCAAATACTGCGATTACAATAGTAATTAATGATAGCGTAAAATTTGGTAAGTAAGATAAATCCCATTTAGTTCTATTATTCTTAATAGAACTTACTTCAACTTCAAACATAGACTTTTTCTTTCTTAATTCCTCACTTTTATTATCCTTTACCTCCTTGTAATACGCATCATACTTTTCTCCCAAGTCTTTTATAATCATAAAACTCCTCCTAAAGATATTTTTTATGCTATAAAAATATTCTATAAAAAAATATATTTCCCTTTATTTTAACTAAAATATTTACAAAAAAACTATTTTTTTATAAAATGTTATATATTATTTAAAGTTTTAAATAAAAAGACTGAGTATCTAATTAATAAATATTTAGTATAAAAGAAATTATAAATTTAATAATTTTCTCCAAGTGCCTTGTCCAACTATACCATCTACTGAAAGTCCTTTATCAGTTTGTAATGATTTTACGGCGTCAACAGTTTCATCGCCGAACCCTCCGTCTGCTCCCCACTTAGGTAATTTATAACCTAAACTTAATAATCTCTTTTGAATCAACTTAGTTACATTACCTTTCGCTCCTTTTCTAACAACAGGACATCCAGCTAAAGTTGCTGGTCCAGCTATTCCATCTACTTTTTGATTGGAAAAACCTTGCTTATTACATTCATGTTGTAATTCTCTAACCCATTCATCAACATTTACTGGCTTAGTTTCAACAATAGGAGCACTAACAATAGGATTAGTAACTACATGATTATCCAACGCATCTACTATAGACTTTGCAATTTCCTTATATCCAACTTCAAGATATTTATTTGCATCTTCTGTATCAACAAAGCAAACTTCTATTAACATAGATTTAGCTTTTGTTTTTCTAATAACATAAAGTCCTGTACCAGCTTTAACTCCTCTGTTTGGTATACCTAAAACATTTGCTATACTATTACAAACATCAATAGCATCTTGATATTGTCTACCTTCGTAAGTATACACCTCAACACCTTGTCCACCTCCTGCATTAAAATGAATTGCAATAAACCAGTCTAAATCTTCTCTATTTGCTTGTTGCACTACTAAAGATAAACTTTCATTTGTAGTTGCCGCATAATCAACAGTACAGTTATAAACAGTATTTCCTCTTTCCTTTAATAATCTTCTTACTTCTTCTCCAACTAATCTAGTATGCTCTCCTTCTTTTATAATTCCTACTGCTCCAGTTCCAGCACCTCTTAAAGTATGTCCATCATTTACTCCAATTTTCATTTTAATTCCTTCTTTCTTAATATATTTTTATAAAATTAAAAGACGATGATTACTCACGATCTTCTTTATCTGAATTAAATATTTCTAATTTATCTTTTATAATGTTTGGTAGTTCAACTCCACACTCTGCTAAATTCTCACATATTGAACCAGCTTCTTTATATATAAATAATCCTAATGTTGCATAGCTTATTAAAAAATTTAATCCTAATAAAATATCTAGCCCCATAACAAATACTAATGCTATAAATTCAGCTATCCATCTTATAATTCCATCTCTCATTATTCTGCTTTTATAACTATTTTTATTTTTCCAAGTTTTTAATAACCCTGTTCCAAAGTCTGTTCCTTTAGATAGTAAATAAAATAAAAATAATCCCAATACTCCAGTTGGTAATAAACTTAATAAACCTTCTTCAAACATTTTTCTTCCTCTTTTCTACAATCGATTGAAATTTTAAATATAAAAAAAGAACCTTTAGGCTCCTAATTTTTTCTATGAATATATTTGATATTTTCTCACAAGATATTATTGTGAACTATTTCACCCTATGTAAGAGAATAAGATACCACCTGAAAATAGGTTCTACTTAATGACTTATTCTCTTATTAAACTTATTTTATTCTTTCTTTTATCTTTTCTTCTAACCTTGAAACTAAATTATTAGTTTCACTATCTAACACAACAAAACTCTCTTTATTGTTACTAGATACTATAGCTCCTAATTCATCTACTTCTCTTGTAGTATAAGCTATTCTATTCCCTACATTATCTTTTATTACTGCAAATCCAGTTAATATCTTTATAGTTTTACTCATCTTCTTCATGCTCCTTTAATAATAAATTTTCTAATTCAAATGTTAATTCTTTCATTAAATCTTCTTCGTCAGTTTCTATTTCATTTTCAAAACTAAATATGTCAATTTCATCACCTTGTGTTTCTATATCTGGCAGATCTAATCTATTAATTTCATATCCTTTCCTTTTTGCTTTTAATTCCCAGCTAAATTCTGTGTTTTGTTCACCTTTAACTATGAAATATGTTTTATATCTTTCTATAGATGTTATTTTCCCATTATAAATTTGAGTGAAAACATGATATTGAGCATCTGTATTCACACATTCCAAGAACACATCATCAATATCAACATAACAAACACCTTCTTCATTTATTTTGCCAAAGCCTAAATCCCCGAAGAAATATTCTGCAGTTTCATATGCATTAATAAGTCTTGCTCCATAGCTTTTAGTTTCTTGTAAACAGTTCTTACTACCTTGAACACTTAATGATTTAGCAACTATATTAAAATTATGAAGAGTATATCCGTTCCCATTATAATTTCCCCAACTAATTAAATTATCCCCTGTACCTGGGTGAGAAACTTCAGAAACTAGAAATCTTGCATTAAAACTGTCTCCTGATTTATATCCAAGAACAGCTCCATTATCTCCATACATACCTAATAAATTATTTACTGTACCAGTTCCATTATTCCAAGATATTGCACCATCTATTTCTGATAAGAAATTTGTACCAGAATATAGTTTAAGCCTTTTATTTATATACATAGGTGCATATACATTAATACCTTTTTTATAAGCTACACCATCTACAATTTGATCACTACTCCAAAAATCCATAAAATTATATTGAGTATTGCTAGATGACCATCCTGTTGTTAAATCAGCTTTGTCAATATGTGAAATTCTTATATAATCCCCATATTTGGCTAAAGAAAGATTAACTCCATTTATATCTCTATTTTCATTAAAATAAGATATTGCTATTCTTAACATCTGCTCATTTTTTTGTGAGTCCTGAAAGGTAATTCCCCCAGAATCTAATCCAACCCATCTAGCTCCAGACTGACTTTTTGCTGTTCCAGTAAAAATTAAATTTCCATTAGTATCACTGTTTAAAACAGTTGTTCCAGCTTTATTTTTAATTGTTAATGCACCATTTTTTATAGTAAGTCCATTCTTATCCATTACAAATTGAGTTGTGCTTATAGACGAAGTTCCTCCAGTTATTGCACTGCTTATTGTAGTAGTAAGAGAAGTTGCTGTTAATTTGCTTTCAGCAGTAGAAACTCTATTTGTTAAACCACTTATATTATTATTAATAGTTGTTATCTTTGATTCTGTAGTGCTTACTTTTTGAGAAATACTATCTGTTGTAGATTTTATTTCTGATACTTTATTAGTTATAGTTTTATTTACAGTTGTTATTTGTCCATCTGTATAACTTTTTGCACTATTTATAGCATTGGCTTTAGCTGTATTTATTTTACTTTCAACATTTGTTTTAGTTTCATAAATTCCTGAAACAGAAAGATTAATTTGATCCTTAGCCACATTAATTTTAGAATCAGTTTCAGATTTAGTATAAGTTTCAGATTTCTTATATACATCAACTATATTAGCCTTTTTATCTATAGCTAAATCAACATCTTCAGGTGCTGGTGTCCAATCTGTAGCTTTGTTTCCCTTTTCAACCTTAAACATCTTCCATTGAACAGAACCACTTTGGATATAATCATGTCTAATACTTGTGCTCCAACTTGAATTTTTTAAATGTTCAGAGGTTACTTTAAAAGAATAAAGAAAAGTATGTTCTCCACTTCCACTTAATACTTTTTGTGCAGAACTACTAAATGTCCCACCATTCCAAACAGTTGAATTTCCATAACCTTGAATCCAACATTTAGCAGTTTGTCCACTTGTATCCACTATATTAGTATATTTATATATTAATTTAACAGTTACAGTATCACCAACAACTAGACCATCAGTTAAAACCTTAGCCAAGGATGGGCATGTATTTGTTCCCCCTGAAAAACTACTATAAGCAGTAGTGTAAATATTTGAAGTTCCTTGTGCTAAATTTCTTCCACCAACTTGCACATTATTAACAGCTGTTGTTATTTTGCTTTCAACATTACTCTTAGTTTCATAAGTATTTTTAACCCCAAGTTCAATACTATCTTTAGCTACTTTTATTGCAGAATCAGTTTGTGACTTAGTATATACTTCTGATTTGACATACACATCAGTTTTATTTGCCTTTGTCCCAATTGCTAAATCAATATCCTCAGGGGCTAATGTAAAATCTGTAGCTTTACTTCCTTTTTCAAGTTTTAATTTAGATACATATATTAATCCATTGGCACTTATACTTAATAATAATGCTCCTGCTTTATAAGAATCTTTAGTAACTTTTGATGTTACTGAAAATTTAGTCCAAGTATTTTTTTGTATATTAGCATACTTAAACACACATAAGTCTTCAAAGCTAGAAGAACTATTATAATAATTTCTAAATGCAAATTCATTTGAACTCCCTGTTAAATTAATCGAACTATCAACATACACCCAACCAGACAATGTAATATAGTCATTTGCTTTAAGTGATAACCTAGAAAGGTCTATTGTTTGTGAGCCTTGATACCTTGCATTACCACTTGCAAAATTATTTCTTGTAATTTTAAAAGAATTACACCCTTCTACTTTTTTATTAGTATCTAATACAACATTTGACCAATTATTTGTATTTCCTAAATTACCTGTCGCATTTAAAAGTGTATTTCTTCCACCTATTTCAATAGAATCAAATTTACCAATTAACTCATTTTTCATAGTAGTTAATTCAGTTGAGTTAACTTTTAATGTTATTTGATTTTTTAACTGCTCAATACTTGATCCTTGTGTAGATACTTTAGAGTTTAATCCATCTATTAAATTAGTATGACTATTAACTGTACTCTTAGTTCCTTCAAGATCTCTTTGAATACTATTAACTTTAGTATCAACACTTGTAATATTACCTGTTAATTCATTTATCTTTGTTGTATGTGTTCCTATTGTACTATTAATAGAATCAACTTTAGAAACAGTTCTATTATAATCATCTTTAAGTAAAATAGTTTTACCATCTTTAACTATTTGAGTATTATTAATAGCTGTATTTATTTGTCCTTGCATTACATTTATAGTAGTGCTATTACTTTCTGTTATTTGCTTTACAGTTTCAATTGAACTATCAACATCTTCTGGAGCAGCATTCCATACAGGGTTAGGATTTTCTCCTTTTTCAATTTTATATTTATTAGTTTTTTCAATAGATATTCTAATATACTTTATGCCTAATGGTATCTTATATTTAAATGTTATACTTTCTGTTAAAACTCTAGTTCCTATTTTATTTTTATTTTTATCAAAACAAACTATCCTATGATATCCATTTGTAGAAAATTTACATACTGTGTATATTTCTCCCTCATTTACTTCTATGTAATCACTAGTCCTATAACTTGAAGCGTTAACAAAACTAGTATCATTGTAATATCCATCTACTGTATTATTTTCTATAAATAAATTTCTAGTTTCTTTACTATCTACATTAGATTTAAGAGAATTAAAAGCTACTTCTAAGCTTTGTCCTACAAAATCTATTGCCACTTTACTAGCTTTAATTAACTGTGTATTAGTATCTTTGTTAAGACCAGTAATAAGAGAAGTATAGTTTATTTGCTTTTCTCCTATAGCATCTGTAGCAACCATATTCCCTTTTATTAGATTATCAGCTATAGCCTTTTCCTTAATTCCAGTATGGTCTATAAGTGTTGTAGTACCATCTTCTCCACGCAAAATAAAGTTAAAATTCCCCTTGGCATCTTGTCCCATCTGAATTCTAACTTTATTATTTTTATCTTTAAATTGTTGAGTAGCTCCTACAATTTCAATTCCACCATTATCACTTACTATTCTAAATTTATTAGTAGAAATATTACCAGCATTAATTTTAGAAACATCTAAATTAGCTATCATGGCATTAGTAATAAATCCATTTGCTATTGTTAACTTATCACTTGTTATTCCTCCAGCTTGAATATTTTCACTTGATAAGTTCCCATTTACAAGTGTTTTTATATTTGCTAGTTCAGAGTTAATTATATTAATATTACCAACAACTGCATTTAATTCTGTTATATCTGCTTTATTTATTAATGCATTATTAATTTTCACATCATTTGCTATTAAATTTTGTATATTAGCATTAATTGCGTTTAAATCTGATATATGAGCAACATCAATTATAGCTTCTTCAATTTTCGCAGTTTTAGCTTCTAATATTTGAGTTCTAATAGATACTGCTTCTACATCTTTAATGTTAGCTTTTTCTATTAATGCTTCTTTAATTATTGCTTGTTCTATTACAGCTCTATTAACTTTGTTTGTAGTACTCCCAGAGCTTGAAAAATTATTTTTATTTTTACTTTCTCCCTTTGCTCCTATTTCAGAAGTAAGTCCACCAGTATAACTAATCTTTTGACTTAATATAGGTATCTTTCTTATAACATTTTTTATATCTGTTACAGTTACAATATCGTAAGGATCTAAGGATAAATCTCCTTGCCATTTCATAGAATAACCTAAATAAGATAATCCATTTAACTTATTATATAAATCATTTAATATAGTTTCAGTTACCCAAGGATTTTCAAATCCCAACTCCATAGAATCAGTTCCAGTTGAGCCTTTATATAAAATATTATTTTCATCTATTTGACAAGAAATTTTACCTATTTTATATTTCACTTCTTCTCTCTTATAATCAAAATAATTATTGCCATCTATAGATTTTTTAATTTCACTTAAACTTTTAATAGTAAACTTACCATCTCTAGTTATAACAGCATTACCACCACAAATACTTGCTACATACGAAAGAACCTCTCTACAAGTAAAGCCTCCCAACTTCCTTACTGTGTAATTTGGAAGGCTTCCTATAAATTCTATTCCTGTTATTTTAGATAGCTCATTAACTACTTGTTTTAATGTTGGCTTATCTCCTAAACTAGAGAAATAAGGAGTTTCAAATTTTATCATGTTATCATAGGCTGTAAATTTAGTTGTATAGTCAGTTTTTTCAATATCATCTATATTGAATATACCCATTAATATATATTCTATTGTAGAGCCTATTTTTAATCCTATTTCAACTTTAATTTGGCTTGTACTATAAATAATATCTCCTCTATTTAGTAAAGTTAAGTCTAAGCTCTGGGATATTGTATCCCCTATACTAAAACCTTCTTGTGGTTGAGTATGTTCTAGAGTTAAATTAACTAACTCATCATTATTATAAATATTATTTCCTATTGTAATTTTACATTCAAATTCTCTGGAAGGCTTATTAATTTCTAACTTATAATTTGCTGTTGTATTTTGCATTTTACCCTCCTTATTTTTTATTAATCATTTATCATAAAATCTATTGTCATAAGTTCAGCTGGAGAAATATTATAATCAGAATTTAATAAATCATCTAACTGGATCATGTGTATATCTATTTCATTTTCTATAGATAACAACTCTTTTATATCTCTATTATAATCTTCAATGTGTTCTTCTTTTAAAGGTATAATACCATTTTCATTAACATTTAATTTTCCTTTTTCATCTTTTTCCCCATATTTATTAATTAACTTAGCCTTTTCCTTATTGTAAGCTTCAAGCTCTACATTTATTTTATTAATATTCTTTGTAATTGCATAAGCTACTTTAACTGGTAATTTAGCATTACTTAATTCTCCTAATGTATTAATTGTGTTTACTATTCTTTCATTGCTTAAAGTTAATTTCATAATTATTTTCCTGCCTTTCTTATCTTTGTTACTTCTTCTGTAGATTCAGACTTTAATAATTCATCTTCCAATTTATAAACTTGTTCCTCAAATGATGTGATATCAGCTCTAACCTCAACTTTATTAGAATTATACAATTCTTGATTGGTTATAGTTTTATTTACATTTGCACCTGCTCCACCATCACTACTTATAGTTGCACTCATCCATGCAACTTGTACTCCATTAACTAAACTTGCCCCACTTAAAGTTATATTTTTATCTACTTTTAACATTATTAATCATCCTTTCTATTTCTCTATAAAATTCATTTTTAAGCCAATCCACTTAACTTGTTTAGTTTTTTTATCATAAACATATGCAGGAGCTGTTCTATCTCCTACATACATTGTTTTAGTTACTGTTCCTTGTTGAGGATCTGGAAAAGTAACTGTAAAAAAAACACTACTTACTGCTATAAGTAATGTTGATATTTCTCTTTGTGTTAATGGTGACCATTCTAAAGCTATTTTTCTTTTAACTCCTATTCTATCTCTAATCATTTCACCATTTGCATTACGATTTGATTCTCCATCTAAATCACTAATTGTAACTTCAAATGATTTAGGAGTAGCAATCGCTACTCCATTAATACTAAGCATATTACCACTCCTTATTTATACTGGAATTAATGTAATTCCACCTTGTCTTTGCATTTTTCTTAATTGGTTTAAAGCAACTTTTCCTATAATTGAGCCATCTATTTGTAGAATTAAATCTCCACTCATTGAATTATCGTTGCTATTTCCTACACTCACTGGCATTCTATCTGCTACTTTAGCTGCTAAATCAGTTATCCATCCTGTGTTGTTCTCTAAAGGCATTACTGCTTCCTTACCAGCTTCCCCTACCATAGCTATAGTAGGAGCATCAACTATACCACCTTTTGCAAGTTTAGGTATTGTAGGAATATTAATTCCCATTCCACCAAACCCAGGTATCCAATTTGGCAATTTAATTTTATTTAAACCTCTAATCATTGCATTTATTGCATCTATAATAGCATTTAATGGTTTCTTAGCAATATTAGTTAATCCATCAAATATACCTCTAAATATATTTTGTACTCCCTGCCAAGCTTTTTGCCAATTTCCAGTAAACACTCCTACGATAAAATCTATTAATCCACCAAACATAATTTTTAAACTTTCTAAAATAGGCTTGATATAATTACCTACATTTCTAAATGCCTGTATAAACTCATTTCCTAACCAATTTATAACTGGTTTTAAGCAATTATTCCATATTACAATAAGTATTTCACCTATTTTCTCTATTGTAGGCTTCCATGCTTGCCATATTTCATTAAGTCCATCAATTATCTTTTTAAGACATTCACCTAAAAATTTAACTACTGGAGCTATGCAATTGGTCCACAATGACATTGTTACTTTTACTATATTATCTACTACAGTACACCAAGCATCCCATAACAAAAATAATATAGGTTTAAGTACTGTAACTAAAAAGTCACCAACTAATTTTAATGCTCCCATAATTGCCTTAAAATATGGTGTTAATGCACTTACTAAAACATTCCATCCATTAATTAAGGCATTTCTAAAACTATCACTGGTTTGCCATAGATATAAAAAAGCTGTTGTAACAACTGCTACTGCTCCTGCTATTAATGCTGCTGGAGTTGTTAATGCTAATCCAGCCAACCCTAAAGCTGTTGGTATTAATTCAATCCAGCCAATTACACTTGCTATTGCTCCAGTAATTGCACCCCAATTTCCTGCAATAAAAAATGCTATTATTCCAGAAACTAATCCACCTATAATAGATAATATAATTTCTTTATGCTTTTTTATGAAATTTGAAATATTTTTAAAAATATTTCTTACTTTATCAGCAAATACTTCAACTTTACTTAGTAATCCATCAGTAGCTTTCTCCTGTTGAGAAAAATCCCAATCATCCATTCCAATATTACCAATACCAGAACTACCACCAGATCCACTATCACTATCTGAACCAGTTGAGCTAATAGTATTTATTTCATCAATTCCCATTAACCCCTTTATTTCTTTAGCTGCTTTTTTGGCTGCACTTCCAACTCCACTAGTTGAATTGCTTAAATTATCCATTGCATTAGTTGCACTTGATACATCAGAAGCTACAGTTCCTATACCTGAACTTGAATCACTCTTTACACCAAATAACCGTTTCATAAATGCACTAAATACATTAGCCAGTTGAACTAATTTCCCCATAATTGTATTTATCACTTTTATTACTGGAGTTAATGCTGCAATAAATCCTTGTCCTAAACTTGCCCTCAAACTATCAAATTGTAATTTTAATATTCTTACTTGATTGGCCCATGAATCACTTGTTCTAGCAAAATCTCCCTGTGCTAAAGATAATTGTTGTTGAACAAAAGCGTATCTTAATGCAACCTTTTCTTGTTCTGTCATTTTAGCTGTAGTTTTTCCATAACCATTTGCTAATGCATATTGATCTAATGCAGTTTGTGTCATTACTACTCCTAAATCTTTTAATGATTCAGTTTCGCCTGTAAATACTGATTTTAATTTAGTATAAGCTTCTCCTTGTGTAATATTATAAAACGAAGCTACATCTCCAGCTAATCCAGTAAGTGTTGTTGACATTGCATAAGCTTCACTTTCTACAAACCCGAAGGCTTTTGCCATTGCTCCAAATGTTCCAGTGTATTGTTTAGCCATTGTTTCACTTAAACCAAATTGAAAAACTGCATTTTGAGCAAAATTATTTACTTGCTCATTCATTTTACTAAAAGTAACATCTACTACATTTTGTACTTCTGCTAAATCACTTCCTAAATCAAGGCATGCTGATGTAAATTCAGTTATTTTTTTTATTGCAAATGCTCCAGCTAATATCTTCCCAGCTTTACTTGCTATATTAGTTATTCCTCTCATTTGCCTATCAAATTGATTTTGATTAACAACTAAATCTAAACCAATTTGTCCTACACTTTCTGTTGACATATCTCACCCCCTTAATGAAAAACTAAAACACCTAGAATAAACTAGGTGCTTACTTACTATTGGCCATTGAGATGAACATATTTTTAAATGCATTCATTGCATCTTCATAACTTTCTTTGTCAACATTCTTAGATTGTCTTCTTTTCCAATCACTTTGTATTCTTTTTTGATCTTTAGTAAATCTTTTTATTACTTCTTTATCCTTTTCGGCTCTAATTGAAATAATTTGCCCTAATGGTGTATCTGGCATAAGTCCACTAAGTAAAGTTGCAAATTCACTCCATGTCATATCCTGTTCATTTCTCAACCTTATTCCATATTGCTTTGCAAAACTTGCTTCTATTAAATCATAATCATCTAATAAATCATACCAAGATTCTTGCTTATCTTTAGCTGGGTGTATTAAAATTCTTTTCTACTTCTTCATAGCTTTGGTCAGAAACTCCAGCCATAATACCTATAAATAAAACTTTATAATCTGCAAATGACAATTCCATACTTTCAATTTCTTGAAAAGCATTTTGTCCTAATGCTAATTTAACAACCTTATCCATCGCTGCTAATTCATTTTTATTATTTTGCATTTCTTGATTAATTAATAACATAGTATTTTTGCTATTATTAATTTTATATTCCTTTCCTTCTGCAATTTTTATTACTGGTTTATCATTACTTAATTTCTTTGAAATATCTATCATACTCATTTTTTATTCCTCCGTACTAATTGTTGGCTTACCATTTGAAAGTACTTCAAACTCTAATACTCCGACATTTGTTGCGTCCCCAGAACCTACATTTGTAACATTAACTATACAATCAAATGATACTTTTGTTCCATCTGGAAATATCCATTCAAATTTACTCTCTAAATCTTGTGCATTTTTAAATAATAATCCTGCTACATAATCATTCCCATCATCTCCAACACACCTTTTACCACTTAATGAAATAGAAAATCCTTTTCCTGTTGACATTCTTCTAGTCAAACCTTCTTGGTCTAAAGCCGACCATTCTTCGATATTGTTATCCATAGATAATGAAAATGTTTCTAAATCTTTAATAGTTTTCATATCTGTTGGTTGAGTACTAGTAGCACCCTTTATACCTATTTTAAATTTATTTTGGTGTACTGGATAAACTCCACTTTCTACTTTAGACATTATCCCTCATTCCTTTCATAATAAAATTCTATATCTATAACTCTTTCATATATTCCTTTTTCATCTGTTCCTACATCTATAGGCTCATTTGTATTTAACTTAATCATTTTTATTCTATGATTATTAATAACTACACTATTTTGCTTTAATATCTCTTCAAATAATCTATATGAGAACTCTTCTGTTTCCCTTGCATTTAAATTCCAATGTATAAATACAGTAATTGCTTTTACTTCATAAGAAGAGTTTTCACTACCTCCTAGAGTTATTCTAGGAGGTATAATATTTTTACCTTGATATACTCCAATTGATTTATTATTCTTATTATCAAGCTTTCCTATATAATAGTTATCTGCTTTATTTTCAAGAGTTTTTAACCAATTTCTTATATCTGCTAAACCTAACATCAAACCCCTCCTAATCTTTTATAAAACTCTTTAAAAGTCTTTTTGCAGAAGTCCTTTTCTTCTCCATCAATCCAATCTGCATACCACTTACCTTTTGCATTTGTATTCTCATGGGTTTTGAAATTATATTCTGGATGATAATATAGCCTTCTTGCATATGGAGTTGATGAAACTAAAGTAACAGTTCCTTTTAAACTATTAGAGTAATCAACAAATGTACTCTCATTTTGAAGTGTTCCCTTATCAAACGGAATTACCTGTGCTTGTACTACTTCTGTATGTAAAGCTTCTGCAGTCATTTCTAAAGCTTGTATTTGTGCTCGTGTTAACTGTTTAATTCTTTGTTGATTAATTATTACAGTACTTGTCGCTCTTGCCATAACTTAAACCAACTCCAACTTAGTATAATTAACTGTTCCATCTGGATTACGTGCTTTTTCACCTTTGTATATATTTCTTTTACCCTCAAAGACTTTTACTTCTCCATCAGATATAACAGAAATACCAGGAGCAATATCTCCTGGTATCAAGACAGTTCCTTCTATTTTAATAAGTTTCTGTTCTGCTGTTAAAACCGTTTTAGCCTTATCTTGATAATTACATTTAGTATCAATTTCAATAGCTTTTAAAGGCTCACCATCTTCACTTATTCCTTCTTGAAAAATAATAACTTTAATTGGAGTTTTACAAAACTTTTTAGGTACTAAACATGGATATTTCATAATTAAAACCTCCTAAAACTTAATGAACATAATCCTGTTTGTTTTAATGTTTCATGTAACTCTGTTGGTATTGCAACACCTTTTATTAATTGAACATTCCAACTACCACCAAAGTTCATTGATACTCCATTAATGCTATAACTAGATAATACATTTTCAATAAGTTCTGCATTTTCATACTCAAACTCTGCTAATTCACAAGTTACTTCTTTAATAATATCCTTTTGAAAATCTGTTAATTTTTCAAACCCTAAACCCTTAATCCTATTAAAAGTTAATGTATCAATATGCCTACTTGCTTTTCTTAATGATTTATCTATGTCACTATCATCTATTTCATTACCTTTAAAGATACCTGTATAATATGCTTTGTCTACATATGACATATACTCACATCCTTAAATTAAAAGAAGGATACTATTGAGCACCCTTCTTTAATTCCTTATTTTCTTCTTTTAATTTTTTATTTTCCTTTTCTAACTTTAAAGCCTTTTCCTCTAAAGTTTTATACTTTTCATATGAAACTGATTTACCAGCTCCATACTCTATTATGTTTCCTACATCATCTGTTATGTCATAACCTTGTGCTTGATACATGGCTTTTTGAGTTTCATCTATTGTATAAACCTTATTTCCTTTTGTTGCCTTCATATATTATTCCTCCTATTTATTCAGCTTCTGCATTAATAGCAATACCACAAGCTTTATTTTTTATTAAGAATGTATCACCATACTCTCTAGTTTGATATACATACTTATCTGCTGTTCTTGAATCTGTACCTGGAGTAAATAACTTCATATATGCATATTTACTTCTAGTTACTTGGCATGATGGATGAATAAGTATCATATATATTTGTTTTGCATCTCCCGCCGGGACACATCCATTAGTAAAATTATACTTAGTTTTCATTCTTCCAGATGGAACTTTTTCTATATTTACATCATCTAAAGAGTAAACACTTCTATCAATTTTCCCATTATTTGAATTAACATCAATATTTCTTGTTAATCCTTCTGCTCGTTTAAGCATCTTGTGAATTGATGGAATAACATAAAGTATTCTTCCTTCACTTGGAACTCCTGCATCATCCATTTTCTCCATTTGGTTATCAAACCACTCTAAAATATTAGCTGTAGTTAATGTTGTAGTATCTATTACTGCTCCATTTGCAGTGTAAGTCTTGGCTTCTGAATATAACTTAGAATATCTATAAGAATCTCTTTCTGGAATAGCTTGTTCTGTTTCAAAAACATTTTGAACATTTGCTACTTCTATAACCAAATTAGTTTGATCTATATCCATTGGATCTAAAGCGAATTCTATATCTCTATCATGTGCTAATTTCTTTGGTTCCCATTCATTAGATATGCTTCCAGTATTAAATCCCATATTTGTTCTACTATGATCTTTATATCCACTAACTGTGATATTAGGTAATTTAATAGTTTGTGCATTAATAAATTTAACTTGTGGATTAGATTGTTCTAATGCATAAGATGTTAGCTCCTTTGCATATTTTTGTTGTAATGCTTGTTCAAATTGTTCAGCGTAATTGTATACTGTCATATTTCCATCTCCATTTCTTATTTTTAATTAATTATTTAATTCCAAATGCCCTTGCTATTGCATCATTTGGATTTACTTTTTGTTTTGTGTTATTAGCCCCAATTATAAAACCATTTTTATTTTGTTCTGGCTCTTGTTGTTGTCCTTTAAAAGAAGGATATTTTTCTAACACCTTATCAATAGCCTGTTCCATGGTTAAATCATCATTAAGCATAGACTTAGCTAATATAACTACATCATCTACAGAAGTTGATGCAACTCCTTTAGATAAACAAGTTACTTTTGTTTCAGCTAATAAAGCTCTTTCTTCAGCTGCAACTCTTGCCTTTTCAGCATTAGTTAAAGTTTCATTTTTCTTTTCTTCTTCTGTTTTTTGACTTTCTTGCCATTGCTTAAAAGCCTCTAACTCCTCTTTAGATGGTTGGTCTTTCTTTGCTCTAGCAACTCTTTCCTTTACTATTTTGTCTAACTCCTCTTGAGTAAAAGTTTTAGGCTCTTCACCTATTCCTTCCCCACCTTCTGGATCACCTTCATCTCCTGATGGATTTCCTTCTCCAGCAATCCCAGCTCCTCCATCTGCTTGAAGTAATCTTCCCACTCCTAGCCTTTTTCTTAAATTACAACTTGTTATAAACATAACTTCCCTCCATTTATAGTCTGTAGACTTTTATTTCCTTACACAGTTTTAGGCCTTAAGCAAGTTTTGGGCATAATAAAAGCACCTACTTACGTAAGTGCTAGTTATCTTTCTTTTAACCACATTTCTTTTTTATTTTTATACTTTATCTTATTTTCATTATCAAAACTTCTATTTTCAAGATTAGTATATCTTTTAACTTGTCTTTCAATATAATTTTGATTTTGTTGTTCATTATATAATCTTATATTTTCTTCTTGTTCCTCTTTAGTGGGTATTATAGGTTTAGATGTTATTTCTTCAAAATATGTTGTATGAGTATCTCTACAGTTTGGATGATATAATCCTTTTGTTATAGCTAAACTAAGTAATGGATATGGTCCATCTTTAGAACTTCCACCACTCCATACATCATCAATATATATTTTACCTTGATGTGGAACACATTTAGGACAACCCCCACCTCTACTTATCACTATAACTGTACTTATTCCCCACTCTTTTCTCTTATCTCCTTCCCCTTGAAGGTAAGCTCTTTTATTTGCTGTTCTAATAGCCATATCAACATAACTTACAACATTAACTCTAGCACCATTTTTATATTCTATACAATTAATACCGTTGGCCATAAAATCTCTACTTGCCATATCAATAGCTTTTTCTATGGTTCCAGCACCAGTATTGGCATATATTTGAGCATTAAATATTATTTTTCTATATTGATCATTAGCCATTCTTAACATAGCTAATTGTGCTTTCTTGAAATCTTTCTTAGTAGCTTTAATTAATGCATTAAGTTTTCTATCATTTATTCTAAAAAACTTAGCATTTAAAGTAATATTCTTTTTCTTTCTTTTTTTGAATATATACCCTTCTCTTAATGCTGATAATATTTCAATTTCTTGTTGCATATTGCCCTGTTTATAGGCTTTTTCTAATACTTCCTCTATCTGTTCATTAATAGTTGAAAAATATCCTTTGAATTTCTTTATATTATTACTTCTATACTTTTCTAATGCCTTAAGTTGCTCTGCTTGCCACATACTCCATTCAAAACCTTCTGTTTTTTCCCAATCAGTATGTCTTTTAATATTTCCAATCATAGAGTTTATTAATTCTTCTTCTATCCTTTGAAACGCTGCAACTATATCATAATCTTTATCCATTACTATATACCTTATAGCCTTGTGCTTTATATTTCCTTATTTCTTCTTTTAATTTAGTTTTTGAAGGTAATATATCTCTTTTCATTTCAATGATATTATGTTTCTCTACTGCATATATACCTAACTTTACAAGTTCCTTTGCAATATCAAATAATCCTTTAAGCTTATTCTTGTCCATCTGGTATACTCTGTTGTTTATTATTACTTTCTTCATTTAAATCTCCTCCTACAAAAGGTTCCTCCATAGTAATAATTCCATTTTGCTCTTTTATTCTTTTAACTTCTTCTTCTTTCCATTTATCATCTTTACTATCACCCCACATTTCCTCAACCTTTGCTTCTATAGACATTGGTGTATTTGGATTAGATAGTGTTTCAACAACTGCTTCAAATGAAGGTGATGCATATTCTCCAAAACTTATTTCTACTTCTAAATCATTAATACTTTGGTTTAAAGAAGAATCATAAGCCTTAAATATTACATCAACTAATCTAGGTAACATTTCAGTTAATGCATCTATAATAGCTTGCCTTGAATAAAGGGTTGTCTTTTCTTTTTCTCTTTGAGCTTCTGCATTATCTAACTTTTTATTATCAATTCCTAATGTTGATGGAGAAATTAATCCTTGTAAACATAGATCTAAAGCTGTAACGTAAGTTTGAAGATAAGATTCTGTTGGTATACCTGGTTGTTCAGTAATGATTTTACTATCTGCATTTTCCTTCATACTCTTATCTGTTTGAATAAACCTATTATCAAAGTAGTTAGGCTTCATTATTTCTCCAGTCTTAATATCTCTAGGCAATAAATCATCTGGTATATATGTTTTTGCTCTTCCTGCTCTTAATGCATCTATCCATTGACTCCAAGTTTCATCTAAACTATCAAAGTTATCTGTTTTACCATCAAATATACTTTGTCCTCTACCTTCCCACTTTTCTGATTCATATATCATAAATGGAACTGCCATATTAAAACTCTTATCAAAAGTTACATCTGCTAAATCACTTGTTTGTGGAATAGTATTCAATGATACTTCGTTATTATTTATGAATAGTTTATATGTTATATATCCATAACCGTAAGTTTCTTTTAAGTTATACACTCTTGTTTTATGTTTATAAGCAGTATTAAATATAATTTCTTTCATACGCCCTCTTTCATATACCATTTCAATATCATCACCATCATAAAACTCTATAATAGGATATTTAGATATATTGGAATCAAATGATATCTTAAAAACACCATCACCAGCTACTAAAACTTTCTTTGTTGATTTATCTAATAATTTATAAAATTTATTTTCCTTAACTATAGCTTCCCATGTTTCATTTAAACTTCTATCTTCAAAAGATATATCATTTAAATCTGTTAATGTAATATCAGCTAATTTATTAACTATTATTTTAGGTAGTCCAGTATGTATTTTTCTTATTTCCATACCTACTGTTGGAACACTCCCCCAAAATGAGAAATTATTATTTTGCAACTGCTTATATAATTGCTCTAATTCATAACTATCGCCCCTGTACCAAATCTTATTTTTAAATACATTTGTTTCATAGTTCATACTTTCTTGTATATTAAAATTAGTTGTTTGAGCTTCTTGTATTCTTAAAAAGCTTCTCATAAAATTCCTCACTTTCTCTGTTATCTTCATTTTTCACCTCTATTCACTCCATATAACATTTTTTATTATTCAATAACATTTTATACCTTTTAATCAAAACTAGCCTTAATTTTGATTGTAAAGCCATATATCATATATAATTTTATTTCTACTCATAAATTTATTTTTAAGCTTTTTCTTTAATTTTAAAAACTGCGTAGAATAATGAATTCACGCAGTTTTTTATCTAATTGGCTTATTTACTTAGTTTTATAGAAGTATAAATATTACTTTTCACATTTTACGCAGTTTTATCGCGATAAAACACGCATTTTTATTGAAAATAAGCTATTTTTCTCTTTTAAATATCATAAATTATTTAAAATTCCTATGCAATTTTTATAAGGCAACCAACTATATTGAGTACTATTAATCATATGGTCATTTGCATCTTCTGGAGTATTATCTTTATCCTCCATCCAGCTATATGTTTCTAGTTCAGATATATAATTTACACAATGCTTTAAAACCTTGTATTGATTATGAGCAAACCAACCTAATTGAAAATTTATTCTATCTATAATGCTTGTTTTCTTCCATGCATTATTAAAGTTATATACTGTGCCATTTAGCCTTTTGTATTTAGCAAACTCTGTTATAGTAGCCTGGTCCGCTGAATCTATAAATACATCTTTAGCAAATCCCCATTCTTTTCTATTTCTCTCTAAGAAATCTATAAAGTTCTTTACCGTATCACTTGGAGCTATAGGTATATCTAAATTAGCATTATTATACACCCTTTCATCTAGTACAAAGCAATTACCTTTATTAGTAATACCAATAAAACTCATTGATATTGTATCAGGGCTATTAGTTGAATAAGCTGTATCTAATCCAGAACTAAATATTTCAAACCATTCTGTTTGTTGTCTATTACTTCTATCTCTAATAAACTTTTTAGCATACTCTTTACTAACAACATGATTCTTTCTTTCAAAGTTGCTAAATATAATTCCTGTTGCTCTTCCTCTTAGACCTAATATCTTATTTTTATAAAGCTTAGTACCTTTGGGAGCACTTAACTTTTTCTTTTCAATATCTTCTTCACTTAATGATGCATTATCATAAAAAGAAAAGAACCAGTATGTCCAGTTTGTTTTTTCCTCACTGTTCAACTGCTCCATTATTTCCCTTGGTACATCATCTTTATATTTTTCTAATGGTCTAGCACAATTTATAAACTCTTTATAGATTGGTAAGTTTGGATCATCTGGATTGAGTGTCATCATCAAGTAATCATTTCTTGTACTTATTTCTCTAACAAACTCAACATTTGCTGTATTAACCTCATCTATAAGAACACATCCAAATTGTGAACCTAATGCCATCTTCCATTTTTCTTTATTATCATAACCTAAAATATATATTACTTTTTCACCATTTGGTGTGGTATATCTTATATGTGGTATCTTATCATCTTTATCACCATTACCGTTATACTTAACAAACTCCCCAAATACATCAGTAATTCCATATTCTTTCTGTATTATATTCTTTTCAGCTACTCCAGTAGTCTTAGCTGCTATAACATGTTGTTTCTTTTTAGACTTAGCAACTTGTAACATAAACTTTAGTATTCCTACTGTAGTTTTTCCTGCTGCAGTTGTCCCTTCTAAACATTCTACTTGTGCATTATGCTTTATAAAATCTTTATATTTTTTTGATAACTTATATTCATTTGACATATTTTCTCCAACTTTTTTCTTTAATAAATTCTATTTTTTATCAAATGTTTAGTTAAAGTAAACTTCCATCCTATTTTTACCCATTACAAATGGCTTAAATTCATTAAATAAATTTATCAGCTCAAAATTTATTTCGCTAAATTTTTATTTTGCGAAATTTTATATTATTCACTTAGTTGTTCTAATATAGAATCAAGCTTAGTATTTTTGTTCTTATCTGTGTTTTCTTCACCAGTTATTTTAGATATATCTAACTTAAGTTTTTCTATTCTTAATTTTTGTTCTTCTGTTACTAGATCCCAATTCTTATGAACCATTTCATCATACTGCTTTATCATATTAAATAAAGTTTGCATAGCTTTTGATATTGTTGTTACTGCTACATTCTCTTTATCCCAAGCAAATTGATATTCCCATTCATCTGTATGCGATGCTTCCCCATATGCTTCTTTGCTTTTTACCTTTGTAATATCATTTTTATTTTTTACATGGATAATCTTTTGCATATTTAATATTTTAGCCTGTTGTATTAATATATTGCTCCACAGCATATCTAATGGATTTTCACTCTTAAGCTCTTCTATTACATTCACCATACTTCTAGGTAAATACTTAGATAAAAACTTATTATCTCTAAATCTTGATTCATCACAGTATATACCATGTTTAAGTTGTCCTATATTCCCTAATGCATTTTTATTGCCTTTTGGTGCTCCACCTTTATTAATCCATTTATCTTCTCTTCTCCACAATTTTATATTGCTTTCTTTTTCATTTAGTTGTTCTGCTATAGCTTTACAAGTTAGCTTTCCTTTAGACTGTTTAAATAACTCATAAGCTAAATCTCTATTAGGATTTCTTTTTCTAGCCATTACACACCTCCATTACTATCCTTTAATACCTTTAAAGCAAGTTCTTATAACATGTGAATACTGTTTAGGTTGAGTTTCCAGATTTATAATTAACTCTTTTTGATTTTAAAATTTTAATTATTCTTTCTAAAAACCTATTTAAAACCTTTAAAATCAATACTTTGAACCACATTCCTATTATAACTTCCTTATGCGAAATAACACCTATAATTACACATACTATTTTTTTAGTGCATATATTAGTAGTAATTTTTATTTTTTCTTTCTTATATGCATCTGTTACTTTTTTTCGTATTAAGTACAAAAAATTATAATTTTGAATCTGCTATTCTTGATGCATCTTCTTTAATTTCATTATCCAATCCTAAGTAATGTTTTGTAGTTTCTATTGACTTATGTCCTAAACTTTTTCTAACAAACTCTAAATCTCTTTTTTCTTGCCATAACCTTTGAGCATATGTTTTTCTTAAACTATGTCCAGTAATATGTTTTAATCCTAATTCTTCTCCAACTTTTTTTAATATTGCACTATACGTTTTAGGAGTTATAGGCTCCCCAGGGTACTTTTCACTTTCAAAAGCATATTCACTATTCTTTTTACCTTTAACATATTCTTTAATTTTCTTTCTAAGATTTGTTTGAATTATTGACTCTCTAGGAGCTGGTGGCTTTCTTTTTGAATTAGGATTATTAGCAATATGTGTCTTCCATGCATTATACTGTTTACTTTCTTGAATAATAAACTTATCTTCATCCAAAAACTCTTTTAATTCTCCATTTGTTAATCCTAAGTAGTCAACTAATCTATATCCAGTAGCAACGCCAATATAAAAAATCATTAAATTTCTTTCTGGACAATCTTTACTTATTTCTTCTAACTTATATTTAAATCTATTATAATCACGCTCTTGAATAGGAAGTGCTGGTACTTTCTTTTTTCTTTCAGTATCTTCAAGTATTATTTTCCTCTTTCTTCTAGCCATTACCTCACCTGCTTAATTGCTCCACCTCGACCACGCTTATAATATCTACTAGACATTAATTCTTTTATATTTAACTTCTCTTCTCTTTTTCTTCTTTTAACTTTTTTTATTTCTTTTTGCTGTAACTTACTATACTCACATGGTTGTAACTCCTTTAAAATTTCTCCTATCTTCATTTCCACTTCTCCTCTTTAATATTTTTTTATAAAATAAAAAGAGCTGTTATTTCTAACAACCCTTAAACTCATTTGTTAATCTTCTTGGAACATCCCAAGGAAGTACACACCCTATATTCTTTTTTAAAACTATATCCCCATCTTCTTTAGTTTCATAAATTGATCTATTCTTTAATATAAAAGTTTTATCACTCATATACTGCTTACTTTCATATTTTGTTATTTTTCTAACTTCATTTTCATAAAACTTAAGATGTTTTCTATTTTTTAAGTGAATAGGTTTTAAATCTTTAAAATTTCTTCTTATGCATGTCTTAACAGCTTCTTTATTTAATTTTAATTGATCTGCTATTTCCTTTGCATTAAACCCATTGCAATATAGTTGCCCTACTAATTCTTTGTTCATCCCTATTCCTCCTTAAAAAATGATATAGTTTGCCCCAACCCATTAAAAGGGGTCATTTTTAATTTT
>OLRT01000789.1_pt1 | contig 23815 bp, 29 predicted proteins | sample 1672021 | NCBI WGS metagenome assembly OLRT01 (sample SAMEA3136637, study PRJEB25190) | human gut metagenome | reverse complement strand
TATAATTAAATTATGGTTTGCAACCTATAGCAAGAAAAGAGGAAATAAAATGGAAACAAGAAAGTATGAAGTAACAGTAAGCGAAAAGAAAGGAACTTGCGACAACGCATTATTCGAAAAAATGGCAAAAAAAGGAGATTTAACAGCTATTAAATTATCTGAGATAGTAGGAGTAGAAGTTAAAATAACAGGATTTGCAAAATGTCATATTGTAACAGACGAAAAAGAATTTGATATAAACTATTTTGATACCGAAGAATACGGCTTAGTATCTAGTGGTAGCGAAATATTTACAGAAAGTGTAGTAGATTATTTCGGAGAAGTAGAAAGCGTAAGACTAACAGAAGTAAAAACAAAGAAAGGTAAAACATATAAAGCAGTACCAGTACTAGGAAATAACAAAAAAGAAGAAACTACAAAAAATGAAGTAGAAACAACAGACGATTTACCATTTTAATTTTGTAGTAAAGGAGAATAAATATGCCTAAAAAGAAGGAACTAACCCGAGAGGAACAAGAATTATTTATTGAATTAAAGAAGTTAAGTAAAACAGCTAACCAACGTATAGTAAGGTTAGAACGCGAGTTTCGGGAAGGATACTTGGGCTACAAAATATTTAAAAGAAAAGCTTGCAAGCGAACCGTTGCAAGCTTGGTCTGTTTCGGGGCGTGTTAAAGCCAATAAATCTATGACAGTTACACAAATGAAAGCAACTATAAAAGCTACAAAAGAATTTTTAAATAGTAGTATTAGTACTAAAAGAGGAATAAAGAAAGCTAAACAAAAAGCAATTAAAACATTAAAAACAAGATTTAGTACTGATGTTTCGGATATATCTTACGAGGAAGCAGAAGCATTAACGAATTTTTTTGACGATAAAGAAGTAAACGGAATAACAAATTTTATACCTCGGGTCTGATGTATTAGCAGTAATAGAAGAAGCAAGAGAAAAGCAAAACGATTATGAAACTTTTTATAGTCAAATGCAAAGTATCATACAATGGAACAGAGGTTATAACATAGAAAGTATACTAAGAAAAATATATACAAAGTATGTATATAGAGGTAGTCAGAATACTGACGAAATAGAATTATTATACAGTAATGTTATAGAACTTGTAAACAATGCTAGTAGTGAAAGTGATTTACAAGAGGTAGAAAGTATAATAGCAAATTTAATGTCAGAAGGGAAAATAGACGGCAAAGAATATAATTATTTAATAAATGTCATAAATGATAAAAGAAAAGAGATTTAAAATATGAAATATTATAAAGAATTTCAGTATCATTTTGGGGACATAGTAGGCGAAAGAAAAAAAGTAGATAATACTATATATTCGTTAGATATAGAAACATCAAGTTATTTAATATTACAAGGTAGAATATTACCAGCAATAAAATATTTAGAATTAACAGAGGAAGAACAAAAAGAAGCAGAATTTAGAAGTTGTATGTATATTTGGATGTTTTCTATTAACGAAGAAGTATATTACGGTAGAACTTGGGAAGAATTAAAATGTTTTCTAATGCGATTAGATTATTATAATAATAGTAAAAAAATAGTATTTATACATAATTTAGCGTTTGAATTTCAATATTTAAAAAGTATATTTAGATTTAAAAATGTAGTAGCAAGGAAAAAACATAAAGTTATGAAATGCGAACTAGAAGATTATAATATAGAAATTAGATGTACTTATCAAATGTCAAATTGTGCATTAAAGCAATTACCTAAAATATTTATGTTACCAGTAGAAAAGAAAGTAGGCGATTTAGACTATACTTTATTAAGAACGCCAGCAACGAAACTAACAGAAAAAGAATTAGGATATTGTGAGTATGACTGTTTAGTTATATATTATTATATAAAAAGAGAATTAGAAACATACGGCAGAGTTGACAAAATACCGTTAACAAGTACGGGACACGTAAGGCGAGAACTAAAAGAAAGAATATCGGAAGACTGGGACTATAAAAGAAAAGTTAAAAAGTCAATAAATATAAACCCTCATATATTTAATTTATTACAAGAAACATTTTCAGGACGGATACACACACGCTAACTGGATATTTGTTGACGAAATATTAAAAAATATAGAAAGCTGGGACTTTACGAGTTCTTATCCATATATTTTAGTTTCACATCAATTTCCATCTACTGAGTTTCAAAAATGTATGATAAAAGATAGAAAACAAATGTTAAGTAGATTTGCATATATATTAGTAGTAGAATTTAAAAATATAAAATGTAAATATTATAATAATTTTATTTCGCAAAGTAAATGTAGAGAAATAAAAAAGGGTAAGTATGATAACGGACGTGTAATGGAAGCAGAAAGTTTAACAATTACACTAACAGATGTAGACTTTTATTTTTTAATAGATACTTATAAATATGATAGTTACGAAATAAAAGAAAGTTATTATAGTGTTTACGATTATTTACCTAAACAATTTATAGAATTTGTCTTAGAAAAGTATGTAAATAAAACAGCATATAAAAATGTAGAAGGTATGGAAGTAGAATACGCAAAAGAAAAAAATAAATTTAAAACAGAGTTTTTATCTAATGTAGCTTATGATATAAAAAAACCTATTAATAAAATATTTGAAACTAACAATAATTTGATTGAAAATAAAGGAAAGTATAACTCTGAAAATATAAATAATCATACTAGGTTAGTTAAACAAAATTGTTATAGACTTATAAGGCTTTTAAACAATATAGAATATGTAAGTAGGATTGATAATGGAACATGTACTTTAGAATTAAGAAAATGTGATATTGTTAAGTTACTAGAAAATATAGTTAAGATATCTAAAACGTACACAGATAAAAAAGGGATAGATATAAGCTTTAAAAGTGAAGTGAATAAGAAAATATTATCTTTAGATATAGATAAGGTAGAGAAAATAATTTTAAATATATTATCAAATGCAATTAAGTTCACTGATACAGGTGGAAGAATAGATATAAATTTATATATGGAGAATGAACAAGTTTGTATATCTATAAAAGATACAGGGATTGGTATACCAAAAGATAAGACAGAGGTAATATTTGAAAACTTTGAACAGTTAGATACAACTTTATCTAGAGGTTGTGAAGGGACTGGTATGGGACTGTCTGTAGTAAAGAAATTAGCCAACCTAAATAATATAAAAATAAATGTAGAAAGTGAATTAAATAAAGGGAGTGAATTTATAATAACATTACCTAATAACATAGTAAGTAAAAATATTAAATTACAAGATAAGTTTGCTCAAGACGAAAAGATAGATATTGAGTTTTCAGACATATATCTTAATCTAACTTCGTAAGGGGGAATTAATAAGGAGATTAATATGTATAAGTATATAAATTTATTTAGTATATCAATTTTTCTTACTAGTACATACATATTATATGCAAATTGGACAGCTAAAAGAAATAAGAAAAATACAATGATATTGATGACTTTGATAACTATAGTTGTATATCAATTTAAAATAATAATAAAAGGATCTGATATAAATTTATTAGAGTATAATAGTCAAATACTTATGATGCTATTAATATTAAAGTTAAATTTATATAAATTGAAAAATCATAATTTAAAACTTGTTATGAATATGAATTATATTCTATCATTATTGCCAATATTAGTATCAACTAATTATAAGTTAATAGAATATAATAGGTTAGTTTTATTATATATGTTAATGGCAACTGTATATATGTTTTCAATTAGTATATATAATTATAGTTTGAGTAAAAACTCAAAGATTATACTAATTTTGAATTTGTCTTATATAGCTATATGCTTATTAGTAAAAAAGAATATATATATAGCAAATATGGGATATATATTAGAACTAATGTCATCAATGATGATATTAAGATATATATATACAATATATATAAAAGAATCAGAATTAAAGAATATAAAACTTTCTAAAAAAATAAGTTTATTTAGAGATGAAATAATCAATGATAATGAAAAACTAGAAATAAATAAGAACATATCTATGGCTATAAAAGAAAACTTAGATAAAAAGAATAAACTTTTGAATACTATTTTAGATCAAAGTAATAAGTGTGTAATATTAATAGATAATCTAGGTAATATAGTTAATGAAGATGAAGGTTTTTATAATATGTGGAGAGAGTATAAATCTTTTGACGGTGAGTTAAGTTTATTAAAGTTTTTAGATAATAGCGTAAAAAATAAGGATAAATTTTTAAAATATCTTAGATTGTTAGACAAAAAAACAGATAAGCTTAAAGGAGAATTTGAAGGCAAGGATGGTAGATACTTTGCTTGTACATATTGTAAAATAATTATAGATGATAATGAGATTGGTTTTATTTGTTATATAGAGGATATTACATATAAGAAGAAAAGTGAAATGAAAATAAAAGAAAATCATGTGAAATATAAAAAGATAGTAGATAATATACCATATTCAATACTACTAACTGATGAAAATAATATTATATATAATAATAAGAAAAGTGAAAATATAGATTTTAGAAGTAAGGAAATAAATAATGCCCTATTTAATTCAAATAAAAATGGAGAATTTAAATATATGTATGAAGATGACAAAGAAATTTTCTTGAATATAGATAGAGCAAGCTTTAGAGATTGTAATAGTAAGAAAAATGTAATAGCAATTAGAGATATAACTGAGTATAAAAAATTACTGCAAAAATTAAAGTTAAGTAAAGAAAAATATGAGTCATTAGTAAATATAATACCAGAAGGAATTTACATAGCAAATTTTGACAATAATAATATAACTTATGCGAATTCTAGGTTTTTAGAAATGACAAATTACAAAACAGTAGAAGAAATAGATATGGATAATATAAGTAATAGTATGATAATTACAACTTCTAAGGATGATGAAAATATAAAATTTCAAAGAAGGACTGTTAAATCAGGGCAAAAAGATATGCATATAGAGTGTGGAGGAACAATAATAGAAGTAAATAAGAAATTAAATGTTGTAGGAATAGTAAGAGATATAACTAAGCAAGTTAAGGCAGAGCTAATGGAGATAGAAATAGAAAAGCAAAAAATAGCTAATAAAATAAAGTCTGAATTCTTTATAAATATGTCTCATGAATTGAAAACACCGTTAAATGTAATATCATCATCTAATCAATTAATGTCAATTTTACATAAAGAAAATATAAAATTAAATCCAGATAGTCAACTGTCAAATACGGTTAAAATTATTAAAAAGAATGCAGATATTTTAATGGAGATAATTAATAACATCATGGATCTATCTAAATTAGAACTAAATGTTTATGAAAGTAATAAAGATTACTATAATATAGTAACTTTAGTTGAGGATACAGCTGTAGAGTTTAATGACTATGTAAAATTAAATGATATAGAAATTTTCTTCGATACAGATGAAGAAGAAAAGATTGGTCTTGTAGATCCTAAAGATATAGAAAAAATAATATTAACTTTATTAACTATGATATTAAGATATTCGGATAAAAAAAGTTTAGTAGAGATATTATTTACAAGTAAACATAGTAAGAATATAATAAGTATAAAAAATACTGGAGGATATGACTATAATAAGTATATAAATGATAAAGATAGAAGGATTTTAGATATTGCAGTTTCTTTAGCGAAGCATATAATAGTTATATACAATGGGAAAATAGATATAAAAACTGATTCAGATAAAAATATAGAAGTTACTATAGAGTTAAATCTAGATAAGGATATAAAGAATTATAAAAGCAGAGTAAGAGACGATAATGATGAATTTATTTATCAAAAATATTTAAATATGTGTAACTTTTAATATAATATAGTATATATACTCCAATAAGTGGAAATAAAGAAAGAGGAGACTAAAATGAATATAAACTCAAATACTAATACGATATGTCTTTTAGGACATCCTATAAAACATAGTTTTTCGCCAACTATACATAACTATTTATTTGAAAAATATTCTGAGAATAATATATACGTATGCTTTGATGTAAAAGAAGATAAATTAAAAGATTGCGTATATGGAATAAAAGGATTAGATATAAAGGGGTGTAATGTTACAATACCCCATAAAGTTAATATAATTAAATATTTAGATAGTATAGATGATAATGCGAAATTAATAGGAGCTGTAAATACTATAAAAAATAAAGGAGGTATATTAAAAGGATACAATACTGATGGGCGAGGCTTTGTAAAGTCGATTTTAGATAAAGATTATGATATAAAAAATAAAAAAGTAATGATAATAGGTGCAGGTGGTGCTTGTAGAAGTATAGCTATAGAAATGGCATCACAAGGTGTGAAGTCTATAGAAATTAGAAACAGAAGCTTAGATAGAGCAAATGAAATTATAGACTCTATAAATAAGAATTTCAATACAGAGGCTAATTGTTCAAAAGATGCGATAGATAGTAATTGTTTAATGGATATAGATATTTTAATAAATACTACACCTATAGGTATGGAAAGTGATTTATGTCCAATAGATACAAATATAGTAATAGATAAAAAGTTACTAGTTTGTGATATAGTTTATAAGCCACAAGATACAGTTTTTCTAAAGTGGGCAAAAAAAAATAATTTAGAAATTATATATGGAATAGATATGCTTATAAATCAAGCACTAGAGGCTTTTTATATATGGACAGGTATTAATCCTTGTAATGAAGATTTTGAACATATAAAGAAACTTTATGAAAATAGTATTTAATAAGTTTTAACTAGGAGGAAGTTTGAAAAATAAAAGTGATGGATTTACATCTATTGAATGCGTAGTTAGTTTATCTATAATATGCACTTTAGTTTATATGGTTTCAGTATCGTTATATAATAATTATTTTATATTAAATAGCAATATATCAAAAATAGAAATGACAAATATTGCAAAGTCTACTTTAGATTACATAAAAGAAAGTGTTAGAAATAAAAATATAAGTGGTAATTATAATGATACTGAGACTATCAATGACTATGAAATTAGAAAAATAGTAGAAGAAGATGAATATTACTATAAGTGTTATAAAATAGTAATAGAAGTAAAGAAAAAAGAACAAATAAGGAGGCTTGAAAGCTATGTATTACAGCAATAAAGGCTCCGTATTAATATTTATATTAATAGTATTCTCTATAGTAAGTACAATAACTATGATGTGTATAGGATTAAATTATAGCAATAGTAGAATTAACAATTTAAATTATCAGAATATAGTTATGAAAGAATCTTTATTAAGTTCAATAGAACTTGTACATAGCAATATATTAAAAGAAGTAAGTATAGCCCTTGAAAATAGTGAAACAGAGGAAGAGTTTAAAAACTATTTTCTGGGAAATATATTTGTAAATAATATAAAAAACATCTCAAATAGTCAAATTCAAAATACAACCATAAGAATACCTAGCAAAATAATTTATGATTCGAGTGGATTAATTACTTTTCAAATAGAATCTACATTTAAACAAGATAACTATACAAAAAAGTATAGAGCGAATGTAGAAATAAATACAGACTTAAATTTTTTTAATACTAGTGATGAAATAGAAAATAAATTTGAAACTTTAGGTATAAATAATCTTAATAAATTCACGGATACATATGACAAAACTATAAATTACGAAAAAGAAAATAATTTAGAATCTGAAAATAAGACTGATAAAATATTAGATTCTAATAATGAGACTATAAATAATGATAAAAATATCGAGAATGATAAAGTTGAAATTGAAGATGAAAATAATATAAAAATAAAAAATATAGACCCAAGCAGTATAGTTACAGTTTATGATTATAAGGAGATATAAAAATATGAAAAGAGAAGGAATGTGACTTTAGTAGAACTTGTAATAACTATAAGTATAATACTACTAATAACAACTTTATGTTTTCCTAGTGATAATGTAGAGAAGTATCAAGTAAATTCATTTATAAAACAATTATGTTCAGATATAAGATATGTAAGGAATATAAATATGATGGGAAATACAAATGCTTATGTATATCTAAATAATAATGATGAAGGTAGTGGTTTTACTTTAAATGAAAATAAAAAAGATATAAAACAAGTACATTTACCTAAGACATGTAAAATAGAGTATACGAGGCCAATGATAAAATTTAAGGTAGACGGGACACCATATCCTTCTGGAACGACTATAAAAATCATTTATAAAGATATAAAAAAAGAAATAACAATAGTGCCTATAAGTGGAAGAGTGCTTATAAAAGAAGGTAAGTATGAAGTATAGAAAAGGATATATACTTATAGAAAGTGTAATAACATTATCAGTAATAATGATATTAGCATCTATAATTTATTCAATAGTACATTTATCAATTAATATAAAATTAAATATAGAAGATAAAATAGAACTTCAACAACAAGCTATGGAAATTACAAACTATATTGACGAATTAATTGGAAATTCTAAAGGTATTATAGGTATAACTTCAAAAGAAGAAATAAATAATTTCTTATCAGTGACATCAATTAAATGTAAATATAAAGATAGTAGTAATAAGTTACAAGATAAAGAAATTAAATTTATTCCAAGTAGCAATAAATTATTTATAAAAGATGTAACAGCAAGTAGTGGGTATGAAATTGGAGATTATGTAGATAAGGTACTGATTTCAAAGGAAAATAGTGATAAAATTATAGATATTAAATTGAAGTTATCAAAAAACAAACAAATTTATGAAACTAAGTTCACTATAGATATAATAAATTTTAAGGGAGAAGACATATGAGAGTAATACTAATAGGATTTATGGGAGTAGGAAAAACATCTGTAGGTAAAAAATTGGCTAAAAAGTTGAATTTTGATTTTATAGATACTGATTATGAAATAGAAATATTAGCAAATAAAACTATACCTGATATATTTGAACAAGATGGAGAAAAACATTTTAGAAAACTAGAAAGTATTATATTAAAAAAGTTTATAAAAAAAGAAGATGTAGTAATATCAACAGGTGGAGGTATAATTACTACTAAAGAAAATTATAATATATTAAAAAATGAAGAAAATGTAATATTTCTAGATGCAAGTGTTGAAACTATAATAAGTCATTTACAAAATGAAAGAAATAAAAGGCCGTTATTAAAAGAATGTGAAAATTTAAATAAAAAAATAGAAGAATTATTGTCTACTAGATATGAAAAGTACAGAAATGTAAGTGACATATTAATAGATATAAATGGTAAAAATATAGACGAAGTAATTAGTCAAATACTTGTTTATATTTGATGATTTATGATATTATAATTATATGAAATTGTAATCAGATAGTTGGAGGTAATTGTGAAAATCTTAGTAATTAATGGTCCAAACTTAAATATGTTAGGAAAAAGAGAACCTCATATCTATGGAAATGCAACCTTAGATGATTTAATAAGCTTTATAAAAGATACATTTAGAGAGAATTTTGAAATAGAGTTTTTTCAAAGTAATCATGAAGGAGAAATAATAGATAAACTTCATGAAGCAAGTGATATATTTGATGGAGTAGTTATAAATCCAGGAGCTTTTAGTCATTATAGTTATGCGATTTATGATGCAATTAAATCTATCAATATTAATTGTGTAGAAGTACATATTTCTAATATTCATCAAAGACAAGAGGAATTTAGAAAGAAGAGTGTTACAGCAGGTGCATGTATTGGGCAAATATCAGGCTTTGGTTTTTATGGATATATATTAGCGATAAATGCATTAGTTAATAGTATATAAATAATTATAATTTACTTGACAAGATTACAATAGAGTATATAATTTACAGAGTATACGATAATAAAAGGATAGATATGGGCAAACTAGTAATCTAGAGAAATATTTGCCTAAAATTAAATTTAGAGATTTGATTATAATAATAATATAATTGAATTAATCCTAAGTATCGAAGAATAAAATTATTTTTATATGGAGGGACAAAATGGTAAATGCAAGTGATTTCAGAAAAGGTGTAACATTTGAAAAAGATGGTCAACCATGTTTAATAGTTGATTTCCAACACGTAAAGCCTGGTAAAGGAGCAGCTTTCGTTAGAACTAAATACAAAAACTTAAAAACAGGAGCTATAAGAGAAGAAGCTTTCAACCCAAGTGATAAATTCCCTAAAGCTCATATAGATACAAGACAAATGCAATACTTATATAATGATGGTGAATTATACTACTTCATGGATGAAGAAACATATGATCAAATACCATTAAACTATGAGCAAGTTGAAGATGCTATAAAATTCTTAAAAGAAAATGAAGTAGCTACTATAAGATTCTATCAAGGTCAAGCTTTCCAAGTTGAAGCTCCAAACTTTGCAGAATTAGAAGTAGTAGAAACTGAACCAGGAATAAAAGGAGATACAGCAAGTAACGTAACTAAGGCAGCTACAGTTGAAACTGGAGCAGTTGTTCAAGTTCCTTTATTCATAAATCAAGGTGACAAAATAAAAATAGACACTAGAACTGGAGAATATTTATCAAGAGTTTAGTTTTTTATGTATAAAAAGCTTGTATATCTTAATAATAAAGATGTACGGGCTTTTAATTTATATAAAAAAGAAAGAGAGGGGTACATATGAAATATTTATATGAAGAAGTAGCATATCTTAAAGGTCTAGCTGAAGGGTTAGAGATATCAAAAGAAACTAAGGAAGGGAAAATAATACATAAGATAATAGATGTATTAGAAAGTTTTGCAGATTCTATAGTAGAACTAGATGAAGAACAGTGTGATTTAGCAGAATATGTTGAGTCTATAGATGAAGATTTATCAGATATAGAAGATGACATATATGATGATGACGAGCTAGATGAAGATTGCGATGATCTTAGTTTTATAGAAATGGAATGCCCAAACTGTAATGACTTAGTAGAAATAGATGAAGAGTTATTATATGATGATGAAGTTGATGTAGTTTGTCCGAATTGTAAAGCTATAATATTATCTTCTGATGATGACGATTATAGTTGTACAGATTGTGATTGTGAAGAATAATTAAATATAAACTAATATGCCTATGAGATAAAAGTCTCATAGGCATTTCTATATAATATAAAACTTTCCAACTTAAATACATAGTAAAATATATATTTAAGTTAAAAACTTAAAGTTATAAAAATATTATAATAATGAAAAATTTATGCAATTTATATAATAAAGTTTAAATTATAAATATATTTATTTTAAAGTAAATAATATATAAAATACTTTATAGAACATAGTTAAAAACTAATTTTATTTTGCAATACTTTTAGAAAAATAGTACACTATAAGCTAGGAAAGTTAATTCGGAGGTATTATAATGAAATTAAACAAAAATATATTAGACAGCATAGCTCAATTTGAAAATATTATCGGATATAGATTTAATAATAAAGAATATATATTAGAAGCACTTACTCATAGTTCATATTCTAATGAAAATAAAGGGTATAACTTTAATGAAAGATTGGAGTTCTTAGGAGACTCTATACTTAGTATAGTCATAAGTGATTACTTATTTAAAAAAGAAACAGAATTACCTGAAGGAGAACTTACTAAGTTAAGAGCTAATATAGTGTGTGAAGAATCATTAAGTGAAGTAGCTATTAGTATAAAACTTGGAGAATATATGCTACTTGGAAAAGGAGAAGAAGCAACTGGGGGAAGAGAACGAATATCTATTCTTGCTGATGCTTTTGAAGCAGTTATAGCAGCAATTTATTTAGACGGAGGACTTAGAGAAGCTTCTAAATTTATATTAACATATATGAAAGATATAATTACAAACTCTAGAAAAGGAAAAATATTTAGAGATTATAAGACTCATCTTCAAGAGGTTTTACAAAGCAAAGGTGAAGTTAATATATGGTATAAATTAATAGATGAAAAAGGTCCAGACCATAATAAGAAATTTGTTATGCAAGTTGGTATAGATAGTAAGATTTTAGGATTTGGAGAAGGTAAAAGTAAAAAAGAAGCAGAACAAGTTGCTGCAAGAAAAGCATTAGATAATATTAATTAGAATTTAAAAGAGTTTATAGTAAAGGGTGATAATAAATGAAAAAAAGAATAATACCTATATTTGTACCTCATAGAGGTTGTCCTCATGATTGTATATTTTGTAATCAAAAGAAGATAACAGGGGTTAGCACAGACATAACTAGTGAAGATGTAAAAAATATAGTAGATGAATATTTAACTACTATAGACAAAGATGCTAATGTTGAAATTGCATTTTTTGGAGGGAGCTTTACTGCAATAGATGTAGATATACAAAAAAGTTTATTATCTGTAGCTAAGGAATATGTAGATAAAGGATTAGTCAATGATATAAGAATGTCTACAAGACCAGACTGCATAGATGAAGATATACTGAAAATGTTAAAAGAATATAAAGTTAGTATAATTGAACTTGGTGTGCAATCTTTAGATGAAGATGTACTTAGAGATAGTATAAGAGGGCATCATGCAGAGGAAGTATTTAAAAGTGCAAAATTAATAAAGGATTATGGTATACAATTAGGACTTCAAATGATGGTAGGTCTTCCATCTGATGCAGAAAGAAAGTGTATAGAAACTGCAAGGAAATTTATAGAAATGAAGCCTGATTGTGTAAGAATATATCCAACGTTAGTAGTAAAAGAAACAGGGCTTGAAAATTTATTAAATGAGAGAAAATATAGTCCATTCACATTAGAAGAGAGTGTACAAATAGTAAAGAAACTTTTAGCTTTATTTTATGTTAATAATATAAACGTAATAAGAGTAGGACTTCAAGCGACAGACGATATACAACTTGGTAAGGCTATACTTGATGGACCTTATCATCCAGCATTTAGAGAATTAGTAGAATCTGAAATGATTAAAGATTACTTAAAATCTATTGTTATAGAAAATAAGGTTAAAAGTAATATATTAGTTAAGACGAATAAGAAGAACATATCTAAAATAATAGGTAATAAAAAAAGTAATAGTAATTATATGAAAAATGAATTAAACGTAATATTAAAAACTAAAGAAGAAATTATAGATACAAATACATTAGAGATTGTATTAGATGATAACATTGAAGTAGAAACTAACATGAATCATATTTATGAAAGTTTATATAAAATATACAACCTTTAGTTTTATCATTGAAGGGAGAGAGGACGTTGTATTTAAAGCGACTTGAAATAAAAGGATTTAAGTCATTTCCTACAAAAACAGAGATAGTTTTCAATGAGGGAATAACAGCAATAGTTGGTCCAAATGGTAGTGGAAAAAGTAATATATCAGATGCTATTAGATGGGTTTTAGGAGAACAAAGTGCTAAAAGCCTGAGAGGAGATAAATTAGAAGACGTAATATTTGTAGGAACGGAGTCTAAAAAGGCTATGAACTATTGTGAAGTAGCTATAACACTAGATAATAGTGATAATAAATTAGATTTAGGATTTAGCGAAGTTACTATAAAAAGAAGAGCTTATAGAACAGGAGAAAGTGAGTTTTTCTTAAATAATAAAAGTTGTAGATTGAAAGATATAAAAGAAATACTATTAGATACAGGTATAGGTAAGGATGGATACTCAATTGTAGAACAGGGTAAAGTTGATGAAATACTTAGCAATAATCCTGTTAATAGAAGAAAGGTATTTGATGAAGCTTGTGGTATATCTAAGTTTAGATATAAGAAACAAGAAGCAGAGAGGAATTTAAAACATACTAAGGAAAACTTAGAAAGAATAGACGATATATATATAGAAATAGAAAATCAACTTAAGCCATTATTTTTACAACAAGAAAAAGCAGCAAAATATTTAGAATTTAGCAAAAAGCTAAAAGTTCTAGAAGTTAATAGTTGTATAAAAGAAGTAGCTGAATTAGAATCAGAGTTAGATGAATTAAATAAACATAGTAATTTATTAGGAAGTCAATCTAACGAAATTCAAAAGCAAAAGAGTACTTTAGAAAAGGCTGTTGAAGAAACTAATATAGAAATAGAAAATATTAATGATGGAATAAATAAGTCTCAAGATTATATAAATACAATTAAGTCTGTAATATCACAAAAAGATGCTCAAGTTAATCTTATAAACGAAAAAATAAGAAACTGTAAAAATGAGATAGAAAGAAATAAAGAAGAGATTATTTATATAAAAGAAAAATTAAATAGTGACAAAATAACATTAGAAAAATTAATAAATCAAAAATATGAAAAAGAAAAAATTATAAATGATTTAAATATAGATATAAAATCTATAGAGTCTAATAATAAAGAAAGTAGAGATAAGATAGAAACTATCAATAGAGATTTAGAAAATTTAAAGGACGAAATAATAAATCTTTTAAATAATAAACAAGATGCTACAAGTAAACTTTCAACTTTAAATGCTAATAAAGAGAATATAAATTTAAGAAAAGAGACTATAGATTTAGATATAAGGGAAATAAAATATAAGATAGATAAAAAGATAGAAGAAGTATCAAAAGCTTCGGCAAAGTTAGAAGATAAAACTAAATCTATGGAGAGTTTAAAAAATGATGAAGTAAAAACTAATAATGATTTTAATATACTACTAAACAAAAGTAATAATATAGAAAAGCAAATTCAAGATAGTAAGTATAGCCTAAATGATTATAAATCAAAGCTTAATATATATATTGAAATGGAAAATCATTATGAAGGATTTAATAAAGGTGTAAAAGAAGTTCTTAAAAATAAAAACTTACAAGGTATACAAGGGGCTCTTGGGCAAGTTATAGAAGTTCCTTCTAAGTTTGAAAAAAGTATTGAAGCATCACTGGGTGCTTATATGCAAAATATAATAACTAATGATGAATCAAGTGCTAAGTTTGCTATAAACTATTTAAAGAAAAATAACTTAGGTAGAGTTACATTTTTACCTATGAATATAATTAAATCTAATAAGATAGATACTAGAAATATAAAAGTAGGTACAAGTTTTATAGGAATAGCTAGTGATTTGATAAAGTTTGATGACAAATATAGAAATATAATAGAAAATATACTTGGTAGAACTATAATAATAGATAATATAGATAATGCTATAAAGTTTGCCAAAGAAAATAACCATAAATTTAAGGTAGTAACATTAGATGGAGAAATATTAAATCCAGGAGGATCTTTAACTGGGGGGAGCTTAAGAGTAAGTGGAAATATATTATCTAGAAAAAGGCTTATAAATGAATATAAAGAAAAAATAGAATTATTAAAAGCTGAAATAGATAGATTGTATATAGAAAAAAATGAAGTTGATAATAATACAAAAATAATTAAAGAAAAGCTAAAGCAAATAAGTATAGATATAAATAGTCTTGATAAAGAAATTATAATTGAAAATGCAGAGCTTAATAAGTTTAAAGAAGAAATAAAATCCTTAAAAATAAGTGTTGAAAAGTTAGAAAATGAAAAAGATGGATTAGGTTCTAACTTAGAATATATATTAGAAAAATCTAAATTAATAAAAGATGATATATTATCTATAGACACTAAACATGATGAAAATAAATTACAAATAGAAAGTTTAACTAATAAGTTAAAAGAATATAACTCTTTATATGAAGATGATAAATTAAAATTTGATAACTTAAACTTAAATCTAGTGAAGCATAATCAAATATATGAAAGTATAATTAGAGATATACAAAGAATTAGTGAAGAAAATAAAACCTTAGAAAATAAGTATGTACAAATAGAAAAGTCTTTAAATGATAAAACTATAGAAACATCTAAATTAGAAGAAGATATAGTTATAGAAGAAACAGAAAAAATAAGCTTAAATAAACAATTAGTAGATAATACGAGAAGTCTAGAAACTAAAAAATTATCAAAAGAAAGTTTAAAAGAAAAATTAGAAGATTTAAATAAAGAATCAAAAAATATAGACAGACAATATATTGATTTAAAAGAAAGTTTATTTAAAGTTGAAAGTAAAATAGAAAGACTAAAATCTAATAGAGAAGATCATATAAATAGTTTATTTGAAAAATATGAAATAACTTTAGATCAAGCTATAGAAATGAAAGATGATAACTTAGATGTAGATAAAAGATATCTTGAAAATATAAGAAAAGAAATAAGAAATCTTGGAAATGTAAACTTAGATTCTATAAAAGAATATGAACATATAAAAGAAAGACATGATTTCTATAGTGAACAAAAGAAAGACTTAGAACAGTCTATAGAAGTTATAGAAAAGCTTATATATGAACTAGAAGAAAATATGAAAAAGGAATTTGAATCTAATTTTAACAAAATAAATGAAAACTTTAAGTTTGTATATAAAAGATTATTTGGTGGAGGTAATGGAGAATTAAAGATTGTAGATAAAAACAATATATTAGAAAGTGATATAGAGATAACAGCTCAACCACCAGGAAAGAAAATGAAAAACTTGAACCTTTTATCAGGGGGAGAAAAAGCTCTTACTGCTATAAGTATATTATTCTCTATTATACTTGCAAAACCAACTCCATTCTGTATATTAGATGAGATAGAAGCTCCACTTGATGATGCAAATATATTTAGATTTGGAGAATTTTTAAAAGAATTATCTAACGATACTCAGTTTATATCAGTTACTCATAGAAGAGGAACTATGGAAGCTGCAGATTATATATATGGAGTAACAATGCAAGAAAAGGCAATATCAAAGGTTTTAAGTTTAAAACTTAAAGAAGCAGAAGAAATTATAGATGCTATATAATATCAAGCTTAATAGATTAAAGATATCTACTTTTTTATAAATAAAGATAAAGTGAAAATAATATAATTTAATAAACTTATATAAAAAATTACTTAAAAATATTTAATTTATATTTGTTACTTTCTATATAGTTCAAGGATTATATAGAAAGTAACGATATAGTTACTAAAATTATACATAGATTTAGTTTAAACTTAAATTATACTAAATAATATTAGTTATAGGAGGAAAATAAGTGTTTAAAAAGCTATTTAAATTTGGTAAGAAAAAACAAGAAGAAGCAAATGACAATGAAGTGGTAAATGAACACGATACTGCTATTGAAGAAAATAATGATAATGTAAATGAAAGTAAACAAGAAGATATAGCAGTATCAAATGAAGATGTAGTTGAAGAGAAAGTAGAAAATGAAGAAACTAAAGATTTAGAAAATAGTGATGTGTCTGAAACGATAGAAAGTGTAGAAGAAAAAGATACTGAAGATGAAAATTTACATAATCAATCTGAAAAAATAAATGAAGATGATATAGTTGAAGAAATAAAAGAAAACATAGCTACAGATGAAATAGAAATAAATGAAGAGAAGATTGAAGATACTTTAAATGATGAAAAAGTAAATGAAGTCGTAGAAAGTATAGAAGAATCTACAATACATAATCAAGAAGTTATTACAAGTGAAGTAGATGAATATATTAAAGAAGAAAATATTGAAGTTGTAGAAGAGCCTCAAAAGAAAGTAAATTTATTTGAAAGGTTAAAGCAAGGATTAACTAAAGCTAAACAAGGTATAACGGATAAAATAGATGATGTATTAAAATCTTATACAAAAGTAGATGAAGAGCTATTAGAAGAATTAGAAGAGATATTAATAACAGCTGATGTTGGTGTAAATACAACTATGGATATAATAGATAAACTAAGAGATAAGATCAAAGAAAATAAAATAACAGAGCCTTCAGGAGTTAAAGCCGAATTAAAAAATATAATAGAAGAGATATTAACTAATGAGAACTCTACATTAAATGTAGAAAAGTCTCCAACTATAATACTTATGGTAGGTGTAAATGGTGTAGGTAAAACGACTACCATAGGTAAATTAGCTAATAGATATAAACAAGAAGGTAAAAAAATTTTACTAGCGGCAGGGGATACATTTAGAGCAGCTGCAATAGAGCAATTAGAAGTTTGGGCAGGAAGAAGTAATGTTGATATAATAAAGCATCAAGAAGGTGCAGACCCAGGAGCTGTTGTGTTTGATGCTATAAAAGCTGCTAAAGCTAGAAAAGTAGATTTATTAATATGCGATACAGCAGGAAGACTTCATAATAAAGCTAACCTTATGAATGAATTAGGTAAAGTATTTAAAATAGTAGATAGGGAATTCCCAGAAGCTAATAAGGAAGTATTATTAGTAGTTGATGCCACTACGGGACAAAATGCAGTAGTACAAGCAAAAACATTTAAAGACGTAGCAGATATAACAGGAATAGTTTTAACTAAGCTTGATGGAACAGCAAAAGGTGGGGTTGTACTTGCAGTTAAGAGTGAAGTTGATGTTCCAGTAAAGCTTATAGGTGTTGGAGAAAAAGTAGAAGACTTACAAGATTTTGATGCAAAAGCCTTCTCTGAGGCGCTATTTGGGAGTAATTAGTAATTAAAATAAAATGTTGACAACAAACGCTATATGATATAAAATACAATGTGTAAAGTAAATAACCTTTACAGTATGTATCATGGAAGTGTGATTATGAATATAGAAAAAATGGTTGAGATTGGCTTGCTATTTGAACAATATAAAGAATTATTAACTGATAAGCAAAGAGAAATAGTTTCATTATATTATGAAGAAGATTATTCTCTAGGTGAAATTAGTGAAAATTTAAATGTATCTAGACAAGGTGTATACGATACATTAAAGCGTTCAGAGAAAATACTAAAGGATTATGAAAATAAATTACATTTAGTAGAAAAAATACAAGAGCAAGAAAAACTAACTAAAACTATAATAGATAAAATTGTTGACATTAAGCAAGATTTATTGCAAAATAGAGATTGTGCTAATTTAATCCCTAAAGTAGAAAATATAGAAGATATATGTAGGGAGATGTTAAAATGATATTTGAAGGATTATCAGATAAACTACAAGGAGCACTTGGTAAGTTAAAATCAAAAGGAAAACTTACTGAAAAAGATGTAAAAGATGCTATGAGAGAAGTTAAACTTGCGCTTTTAGAAGCTGACGTTAACTTCAAAGTAGTTAAAGATTTCGTAAAAAAAGTTCAAGAAAGATGTGTTGGACAAGAGGTTATGAGTAGTTTAACTCCTGGACAGCATGTAATAAAAATAGTTAATGAAGAACTAACAAGCCTAATGGGTGATGTATCTAGTAAAATTATGATATCTCCTAAACCACCAACTATAATAATGATGGTTGGTCTTCAAGGGGCAGGTAAAACTACTACATCAGGTAAGCTTGGAGGTTACTTTAAAAAACAAGGTAAAAGACCACTTCTTATTGCCTGTGATATATATAGACCAGCAGCTATAAAACAATTACAAGTTGTTGGAGAAAAATTAGATATACCAGTGTTCAATATGGGTGATAAAGAAAGCCCAGTAAACATAGCTAAAGCAGGACTAAGTCATGCTATGAAAAATAATCATGATTTAGTTATTATAGATACAGCCGGTAGACTTCATATAGATGAAACTTTAATGGATGAATTAAAGTCAATAAAATCAGAAGTTAAACCACATGAAATTCTTTTAGTAGTTGACTCAATGACAGGACAAGATGCAGTAAATGTTGCAGAAAGCTTCAATGAAGCTCTTGGTGTTGATGGAGTTGTATTAACGAAACTAGACGGAGATACTAGAGGTGGGGCTGCACTTTCCATAAGAGCTGTAACTCAAAAACCTATAAAGTTTATAGGTATGGGGGAAAAACTAGATGATTTAGAACCATTCCATCCAGATAGAATGGCATCTAGAATATTAGGTATGGGAGATATCTTAAGCCTAATAGAAAAAGCTCAAGAATCTATAGATTTAGATAAAGCTAAAGAATTAGAACAAAAAATTAAGAAACAAGATCTTGACTTTGAGGATTTCTTAGAGCAAATGGAACAAATTCAAAATATGGGTCCTTTAGATAAAATTTTAGGTATGATACCAGGTATGGGTAATATAAAAGACCAACTTGGGGATGTAGACCTAAATGGAAAAGAAATGAAGAGAACAAAAGCAATTGTTCAATCTATGACAATAGAGGAAAGAAGAGACCCAAGTATATTAAATGCTTCTAGAAAGAAAAGAATTGCTAGAGGTAGTGGTACAAGTGTACAAGATGTAAACAGACTTATAAAGCAATTTAATGAAATGAAGAAAATGATGAAGATGTTTACAGGATCTCAAAAAAGTATGAAGAAAAGGGGCGGTTTTCCCGGACTTCCTTTCTTTAAATAAATAAAAAATAGACAAAAACATTATTCGGAGGTGCTATTATGGCAGTTAAAATAAGATTAAAAAGAATGGGATCAAACAAGAAGCCTTTCTACAGAATAGTAGTTGCTGATTCAAGATCTCCAAGAGATGGAAAATTCATAGAAGAAATAGGATACTACAACCCAGTTTCTCAACCAAAGCAAGTTAAAATAAACGATGAGAAAGCTGTTAAGTGGTTATCAAATGGTGCACAACCAACTGATACTGTAAAAACTTTATTAGTTAACAACGGTGTAATGGAAAAATTCGAAGCTTCTAAGAAATAATAATTTTTAATTAGGAGAGATGAGTATATGAAAGAGCTAGTGTTAGATATAGCTAAAGCTCTAGTTGATAATCCTGATGCAGTTGTAGTTGAAGAAACAAGAAAAAATGATGAAATCATTTTAAAGCTTACTGTTTCTCAAGACGACATGGGAAAGGTTATCGGAAAGCAGGGCAGAATAGCTAAAGCTATAAGAACTGTCGTAAGATCTGCTGCAAACAGAGAAAAAGTAAAAGTTTCTCTTGAGATAGTATAAAAGGATTAGGTATATGCCTAATCCTTTTTGTATATACTCAAAATACATAATTATAGCTAATAAATTTAATAATATAATAATGAAAGAAAGTCATAAAGATTTTTAACATAAGGAGATATATTAATGGAAAAGCTAACACATTTTAAAATAGGACAAATAGTAAATACTCAAGGTTTAAAAGGAGAAGTTAGAGTTTATCCTTTTACTGATGATATATATAGATTTGATGACTTAGAAGAATTCTACTTAGGAAAAGACTTAGAAACTAAGTGGGAAGTTGAAAGAGTTAGATATAAAGGCAACATGGTTATAATGAAAATAAAAAATGTTGATAGAGTTGAAGATGCAGAAAAGTTAAGAAATAAGTTCATGTATGTTTCAAGAGAAGATAGTAGAGAATTAGAAGAAGGTGAATTCTTTATAGCAGACATGATAGGTATGGATGTATATACATTAGATAATAATCATATAGGAACATTAAAAGATGTATTACAATATGCAGCTAATGATGTATACGTTATAAAAAGTAACGATGGTAAGGAATTTTTAATACCTGCTATAACTAAGTTTGTGCCTACTATAGATATAAATGAAAGAAAAATGATAATAGACCCTATTAAGGGTATGTTAGACTAGGTGATAGTATGAGATTTCATATAATGACACTTTTTCCAGAAATATTTCATTCGTACATGAATGAAAGTATAATGAAAAAAGCAGTAGAAAAAAATATAATAGAAGTTAACATATATAATATAAGGGATTTTTCTACTAATAAACATAAAAAAGTAGATGATTATCCATTTGGTGGTGGAGCAGGAATGGTAATGACTCCACAACCTATATATGATACATATAAACATATAATAGAAAAGCATGATATAAAAAATCCAAGAGTAGTATATTTAACTCCAAAAGGTAAGGTTCATAATCAAAGTATTGCACAAGATTTTTCTAAGCTGGATGATGTAATATTTTTATGCGGGCATTATGAAGGAATAGATCAGAGGATAATTGATTTAATAGTTACTGATGAAATATCTATAGGTGACTATGTATTAACAGGAGGAGAACTTCCAGCACTTATACTTATAGATTCTATATCAAGACTTATACCAGGAGTATTAGGACAAAATGAATCATTTGAGGAGGAGTCTTTTAAAGATAATTTATTAGAATATCCTCATTATACTAGACCTAGAGAGTTTATGAACTTAGAAGTTCCATCAGTTTTACTATCTGGAAATCATAAGAATATCGATAAATGGAGATATGAAGAGTCGATAAAAATTACCAAAGAAAGAAGACCAGATTTGTACAAAAAAGCTTGTAAATAAACAATATATATAGTATAATTTTAAATGTTGAAAAAATAAACGGGCATTCCTCTTTTTACACGTAGGAGGTAATTAAGAATGTCTATGATACTAGGAGGAAGAATAATGAACGAATTAGTAAGAGCATTAGGACAAGAACAATTAAAGAAAGAAGTTCCTAACTTTGGACCTGGGGACACAGTAAGAGTTCACGTTAAAATAGTTGAAGGTAAGAGAGAAAGAATACAAGTATTCGAAGGTGTTGTTCTTAAGAGACAAGGTGGAGGAATACAAGAAACTTTCACAGTTAGAAAAATATCTTTCAACGTTGGTGTAGAAAGAACTTTCCCAGTACATTCTCCAAGAATAGAAAAGATAGAAGTAACTAGAAAAGGTAAAGTAAGAAGAGCTAAACTAAACTACTTAAGAGGTAGAGTAGGTAAAGCTGCTAAGATAAAAGAAGCTAGATAATTAAACTTTACTATAAAATAAAGGACTGATTTTATCAGTCCTTTTTACATATATTGATATTATTAATTTAAATATAATATCGATGAATAGATTAAAAATTTATATTATAGAAATAATAGAAGTATTATATTAAATACTTAAAAAAGATTATAATATAATGTATAAATTGAAATAAGAAAGAATAAATAATTTACATAAAGGAGTGATAATCATGGCAAGAGGAGACAGAATGGGAGAAAATTATGATGATTATCTAAGAGATGATAATTTACATATAAACTGGTATCCAGGTCATATGAAGAAAACTAGAGATTTAGTTAGAAATAACTTAAAACTAGTTGATGTTGTTGTAGAACTTTTAGACTCTAGAATACCTTTTAGTAGTAGAAACCCAGATATAGATAATTTAGCAGGGAATAAGCCTAGAGTTGTCATATTAAATAAATGTGATTTAGCAGATAGGGCTAAGTTAGATAAATGGATAAAATACTATAAAGACCGTGGAATCAAAGCAATACCAGTAGATACTTTAAAAGGTGTTGGCTTAAATAAATTAGTAGATGAATGTAGAAATGCAGTTAAAGATAAAATGGATGCATTAAAAGAAAAAGGAAGAAAAGAAAGACCTATAAGAATAATGATAGTAGGTATTCCAAATGTTGGTAAATCATCTATAATAAATAAATTAACAGGTAGAAAAAGTACAGTTACAGGAGATAGACCAGGTGTAACTAAAGGAAAGCAGTGGGTTAGATTAAAAGGAAACTTAGAATTACTTGATACACCAGGTATACTTTGGCCTAAATTTGAAGATCAAGATGTTGCACTTAATTTAGCATTCTGTAGAGCTATAAAAGATGAGATACTAGATGTTGAAACTTTAGCTCTAAGACTAATTGGAAAGCTTATGGAGATAGAGCCAGAAAAATTAAAGGCAAGATATAAGCTAGAGGAATTAGGTGATAGAGATATAGAAACTATGGATATGATAGGTCGTAAAAGAGGATTTATAATGGGGAATAAGGAACTTGATTATACTCGTATAGCAACGACAGTTTTAAATGAATTTAGAGATGGAAAAATAGGAAAAATAACTCTAGAAGTTCCTGAAGACATAAAAAAATAGATACAATATAAAAAATATCATCTAATGTTAGATGATATTTTTTTACGTATAAGGAAATTATATCATGAAAAAAGTGGAAAATTTATGGATATGAGTAATATCAACTTTATAAAAGTAAAAATGGGATGTATCCGTAGCGTGAGCAAGGATATATCGTTGGCGAAATGAGCGAAGCGAA
>OLRT01000779.1_pt1 | contig 23969 bp, 20 predicted proteins | sample 1672021 | NCBI WGS metagenome assembly OLRT01 (sample SAMEA3136637, study PRJEB25190) | human gut metagenome | reverse complement strand
GTTGCCCCCATACGGACCTGAACCGTACGCGTCTGCCAATTCCGCCACGCCCGCGAATTGGCGCCTGTCTCTCAAGGCAAGAATATATATTACGCTACTTATCCCGGATATGCAAGCCTAAATTTAAAAAAGATTTCGCGAACCGGAATTTTTTCCAAATCCGCGCTATACGAGGCCCTTTGCCCACGATTTCCAGGTCGCAACGGCAACAATCGCCAGCAACGCCGTGGTGGCGCAAAGCAGTGCGGTATCGATCGGCAGGCCAGAGGCATACGTTGTTGGCAGCACGCCCGTCAGCACCACGCCCGGCCCCAAGTAAAGTGCATCGAAGCCCGCATGCGCCACCGCACACGGCCACAAACTGCGCGACCGCGCGTACAGCACGCCCATTACCAGACCGAACAAGAACGCTTGCGCAAACTTCACCAGCGTTTGCAACATCACGGTGGCGCTTGCGGCTGCATCGGGCGCTCCCACGTGCAGCAGCGCGAACAAAACCGCGGACAGCAGCACCGCGCGCTTTACAGCCCAATCCGCACCTTCGCCGCCGGCGCCCAACAAGCTCTCAAACGTTTCGATGGCCAGAACACGCATGAAAGCTTCCTCGAATGCGCCCGTCAACGCGCAGACGACCAACAACAAAACCAAGCGTTGCGCAAATATACCGACCGAAGGAAACGCCTCGCCCGCAAGCGAGCCAGCAAACGCGAAGTCGGCAAAACCCCAGGACGCAAGCGTTATCACACCGCCGAGCACGCCCACAAGCACCACGGCAGCGCCAACAGCCATTCCATGTTGCACACTATTCGTACAACGAACACGACGGATCACACGAGGACACGCGAACGCCACGGCACCAATCGCAACGGCGGCAAGCAACGCCTCTTGCAAACACGCACGCAACAGCCCATCGGCCGGCAGCACGCTCATCACCGCAAACGACACCACCAGCACAACAATGAATGCCGTCAGCGTCTTCCCGCTATTCACCTCGCACCTCCTTCACGCGCTTCCGCAACCCATACAGAAAGGGCCGGCGCCTTTGTGGCACCGACCCTTGCGCTTCGCTATTACCGTAAGTTTTACAGCCCCAGCGCCTTCTTCAGCGCGGACACGCGACGGCGGCTGACCGGGATTTTCTCCTCGACGCCGTTAAGCGTAAGCAGCAGCGTGCCGCCGGCAACGGGCTCGATCTCCTCGACCATGGACAGGTTCACCAGGTAGCCGCGATGCACGCGGAAGAACCCGTGGCCGTCCAGGCGCTTCTCCAGCTGCGCCAGGCTGACGGTGCTGAAGTAGCGGTCGGTATCCGTTTGCAGGTACGCGTAATCGTCGCGCGCCATGACGAAGCGGATCTTGTCGATGCTGATGAGGATTTTCTTGCCGGCCTTCTCGACCGGGATGCGCTCGGACTTCTGGGCCTGCGCATGCAGCTGCACGTGCTCGCGCACGCGGACGATGGCCTGCGCCAGGCGATCGGTTTCGACCGGCTTCACCAGGTAATCGATGGCGTTGACTTTGAACGCGTCCAGCGCGAATTCGCTGTAGGCGGTAACGAACACGACCGCCGGCGGGAACTTCAGGTGCTGCAGGGCCTCCGCCAGCTGCAGGCCCGTTGCCTCGGGCATGTTCACGTCAAGGAACATGACGTCGCAGGGATATTCTTTCAGCTTCTCAATGGCCTCGCGCACGCTTGCTGCCTCGGCCACCACTTCGGTCTGACCCAGTTCGTCGAGCAGGAACTTTAGTTCGGAGCGCGCAGGGGCCTCGTCGTCGACGATCATCGCTTTCAGCATGTTTTGGGGCCTCCTTGCTTTCCTGTTGTGAAGAAATTTGCACTGTAACGGGTCACATTATAGAGCATGGGTGAGGGGGATTTCCACTGCGGCGGCGGAGTGATTTTCTTCGGCGCAAGCGGCGCGAACGGTAGCAATCAGACTTCAGAAGGCCGCTTTTGGCGGTGGGCGGTGTTTTCGGTGAGCAGCATTGACAGGCAAACACCACCCCTTTCGGGGTATTGCGCGACGAAAAGGGCTTGATGAGCGCAGGCAAGGCGCGCGGCGGGGATGACGGGTGCGCATCAGATGCGCCAAGAAAGGCATCCGCAAAGCGTGTGGATACCTGGCAACAGTCTGGCGAATTTGCCCATCTGGTTTGATACGCGTATCACAAAACGTCCATGCTTCGGCAACAGCCGTTTCCCACAGCGCGCGCAGATTATGGAGCTGTTCGATGAATGACAGAAGGCAAGGCTAGCGCCACCAGGGGCGCAGCGATGCGCGGGAAGCGCCCGAACAGCGCGCGGGCAGGGCGAGCGTCATCGAGGAAGGGGAGCATTTCCCCTTCCCTATTCTTGACGATGCTCGCCCCGTGCCCCGTCGTCCAAGCACCCACTTTGCGCCAGGCGCTTTCCCTAGAAATCAAGCTGCATGAGCTTACCGATGGTGAGCGCGTAGATGCGGAACGCTTCTTTCAGCAGGTCTTCGCTGACCGCCTCGTCGGGGCCGTGCATGCTGCCGGCCCAGGCGGGCGCCTGCACCCACGGCTTTTCGGGGCCGAAGCTTGCCGCGCGGGAGAATTCGCGCGCGTACGTGCCGCCGCCCATGGTGAACGGCTTGGCGTCCTCGCCCGTTGCCAGGTTGTACGACAAAAGCAGCGCCTGGATCTCGGGGCTTTCGGGGTCGACCAGGAACGGAACGTCGTCGCGCGTCTTCGCGCACGAGCCGCCGCACGCCTGGGCCAGCGCGTCAAGCATATCGTTGAGCTGGTCGCCCGTGGTGGACGTGGGGTAGCGCACGTCGATGGTTTGCGTGAACCGGTTGCCCTTCGTTGCCGCGAAGCCCGCCACGATGGTCGGCTCTCCGAAATGCTCGTCGGTGCAAGCCAGGTTGATTGCGGTGCCGTCCGTTGAAGCCGCGATGTCGGCGACCACGCGGAAATAGGCGCGCTCCTGCCCCTCGACCAGGCGATTCTTCAGCAGGTAGTTCGCAAGCAGCCCGATGGCGCTCACGCCGCTTTCCGGCAAGCTTGCGTGCGCACTGCGTCCCGTGGCCACAATGCGCGCAAGGTGCGCATCGGCAGCCGACCAACCAGGCGCCGGCTGTACCCCTGCCTGCGACGCCGCATCGGCCAGCAGGCGCGCGGCCTCGGCCGGCTGCACGGGCTCGACCGCAATGCCTTCGGCAGCGGGAAGCTTTTCGGCATCGGCCCACACCACGGCCTGCGCATGGCCCGGCACGGCGTTGATGGCCGTGCCACCTTCGAACAAGATGACCGAACGCGTTTCAACGGGAAGGTTTGCGCTGGTCAAAAGGCCGTTGTAGATGCCCTTCTCGCCATAGCACACCGGGAATTCCGCATCGGGCGTGAACAGGAACGCCGGGTCGGCGTGATGCGCGCGGTAATAGCGTACATCGCCCATGCCCGTTTCCTCGTTCGCGCCGAAAATGAAGCGCAGCGTGTACGGCAGCCGCGGCGCCTCGCCTGCCTGCTGCAGCGCGCGCCACAGGTTCATGGCGTGCAGCGCCACCACGCACGGGCCCTTGTCGTCGATGACGCCGCGCCCGACCAGATACCCGTCTTTGCGCGTGACGGCGAACGGTTCGAAATGCCAGCCCGGACCCGCCGGCACCACGTCCATGTGGCCGATGATGCCCAATTGCGTGTCCGTTTTGCCGGCGAAATCGGCGTAGCCAACATAGCCTTCGTCGTCGTGCGTTTCGAAGCCCATGCGTTTTGCCAGGTCAAGTGCCGCAGACAGCGCCGCACGCGGCCCGGGGCCGTACGGTGCGCCTTCGGCGGCCGCGCTGCGGTCCTCGAAGCTGGGAAGGCGCACCAGCGCATCGATGTCGGCGACAACCTCTTCCCAATGCGCATCAAGATATTCCTGAATGCGCTGTTCAAGCAGCGATTCTGCGGGCATCTGAACCTGCGCGCTTTCGTTTTCCATGAGGTCTCTCCATTTCTTGTTGTACGATCAGCGATGTTCCGATATAATGCTAGAGCTACATGCCCGAGTGGCGGAATGGCAGACGCGGCGGTCTCAAAAACCGTTGTCTCACGACGTGCGAGTTCGACTCTCGCCTCGGGCACCATTCAAAACCAACGGCCCCGCACACGCGGGGCCGTTTTCGTTTCCCAAGGCTATTCGTGCCACTGGCGAATGGCGCCGTCGACCAGCACCAGGCGCACCGTGGTGCCCTTGCCAAGCTCGCTTTCCGCTTCCAGGCGCGTGCCGGGGCCGAAATAGCCGCAAATGCGGTCGTGCACGTTGCCCACGGCAATGCCCATTCCCTGCGTTGAACTGGGGTGCAAGATGTTCTGGCACGCTTCCTGCGTCATGCCGTTGCCGTCGTCGATGACGGACACGATCACGTCGTCGCCCGTGCGCATGCCCGTGACGCGGATGGTCAGCTTGCCCTCAGACGGCATGGCGTGGCGCACGGCGTTCTCCACCAGCGGCTGCAGCAAGAACGGCGGCACCATCATCTCGTTGACCTCGGGCTGGATGTCGCAGATCAGCTCAAGGCGGTCTTCGCCGAAGCGCGCCAGCTCGAACATGAAGTAGCGCTGCGTCTGCTCGACTTCGCGCTGGAACTCGATCAGGTCGCGGGAATCCTCAAGCGTGCTGCGGTAGAACTTCGCGAATTCGCGCAGCAGCGTGCGCGCCTGCGCAGGGTCGGTGCGCGTCAGCGACGCGATGGTGTTGATGGTGTTGAACAGAAAATGCGGGTTGATCTGGCTTTGGAGCATTTTGAGCTCCATCTTCGTGGCCAGAGCCGTTTGCTCTTCAAGTGCCGATGCGGCCATCTGCGTGGACAGCAGCTGTCCGAAGCCCACGGCAATGGACTTCTGCGTTTCGCTGATGTGGTTGGCGCTGCGGTAGTAGAACTTCAGCGTGCCTTTCACGTCCTTGCCCACCGCCAGCGGCACGATGATGGCGGCGTTGATGCCGTGCGCGCCGTTTGGGAAGCCGATTTCTTCGGGCGTGAACAGCACGCGCGTTTTGCCATCGGCCAGCGTGGCGTACGTGGCCTGCGTGCGGATGATGGCTCCCGTGGGGTTATGGGACTCCTCGTAGCCGGCATACCCCAAGATGGAGTGGTCGTCGGTAATGGCAACCGCAATGGCCGCCGTCGAAGGCAGCAGCAAGCTGCAGATGCGCTGCGAAGATTTCGCGTCAAGCCCCTCGCCCATGGCCTCAAGCGTTTGGCTGGCCAGCTGCAACACCGCGTTCGATTGGCGCGCGCGCACCGAATCGGGGTCCATAAGCAAGCGAATAAGCACGGTGATGGCCAACGTGAACACCACGCCGGCAATGAACAGCACCAGCACGTTCGCCTCGGGCGTGACCAGGTTCCAAATAATCACCAGGCCGGCAAGCGCCACCAGCACCGACATAAGCATTTCCAACGTGAAGAAACGCGGCAAGTTTCCGCGACGATCTTCGATGTCGACGTTCATTACGTCAGCTCCTTTCCGCAAAAAAGGCAGGTGCAGCGCCCAAACCCGCAGCGCTGCACCTGCCCGAAAGACGTTCTAGCCCAGTATACCGAACTCGTTGAGCATGAGCAGCACGGCCGCCACCAGCAAAAAGCCGCCGAACGCGAAACGCAGCTGCCGCTCGGGAATCACGCGCACCAAACGCGCGCCGATCACCGCGCCGGGAATGGTGCCGACCACGATGGAGATGCCAGCGAAGTAGTTGATGTTGCCCAGGATGGCCTGCTCGATGACGCCGGGGATGGCCAAAATCATGATGGCGATCAGCGACGTGCCCGCCGCCAAGCTCATGGGGATGCTGAGGATGGCCAGCATCATGGGCACCATGATGAAGCCGCCGCCCACGCCAACGTACCCCGAGGCCAGGCCCGCAACAAGGCCGATGCCCGCGCCTTGCAGGTAATGCTTGCACGTAAGGTTAGGCTGGGTGGGAATGGGATTCGAAACCGCAGGTTCGGGAGAGTCAGCGAGGGCGCCCGTGGCCGCAGCGTCGGCAGTATGCGCTTTCCGGCAAGACAGCGCAACACGTGGGGCCTTTATCGCCTTCTTGAACATTTTATAAGCGCTCAGGCCGACCACCAGCGCGGCCACCACGATAACCAGCCAACCAGGCGAAACGCTTGCCAGCCACACGCCCACGGGTGACGTCAGCGCGCCGCCGATGCCCAGGGCCACGCCCAACTTCGGCACGCAGGTTTTCGCGCGCATATGCGATGCCACGCCCGAGATGGACGTGGGGATGATAGCGAACAGGCTGGTGGCCGTGCTGGCAAGCGGGCTCATGCCGAACGCCAGGCGGAAAATGGGCACCATGATGGTGCCGCCGCCCACGCCGAGCAGGCCCGACATAACGCCCACGAAGATCCCCGCCAACGCCGGAGCGGCAAACTGCAAGAAAAGGCCCATCGGTTCGCTTCGCCTTCCCTATTCCGCGATGTTCAGGCGAATTTCGCTGGTCACGCCCGGGTCGACGCCCGCCGCGGGTCCGGCAACCGGGAATGCGACAGACGGATTCGTTTCCGCCTGGCGACGCGCAACCGACTGCACGATGGCCGTGTGCAGAATCTGGTCGTTCTCCATGCGAGCCATCAGCTCGGGCCACACGAACTGAAACTCGAAGTACTTCGAGCAGTTGCGCTGCGCGTACATGACGGCCTCGGCGCGCGCCGCCTTCGCCGCCTGGCGATACGCCTTTTTGTCCTTGCGCGCGAAGCTGCGCAGGATGGCCGTGATGCGGATGCGTTTCGTGATGCCCGGTTCCAAAAACGGCCCGGGATACGGCTCAAGCGACTGCGGTTTGACCTGCATCAAGTCGATTTGCGTACGGCTGTACTCCATCTTGCGGTACTCGTACAGCCAGCGGAAGATGTCCTGGCGGAAACGCGTACCCTCGCTGGTGGACGCCGGCGGCAGGTGGCGCAGGCACCACTGGTTGTCGAACCAGATGTCGCTGCCGTACATGCGCAGGTTCAGCATGTAGTCGAGGTCTTCGCCGCGCGCGATCCACGGGTCGAACGACAGGCGTTTGAACGCTTCCTTGTGCAGCGCCAGGCAGCCGCCGCACACGTGGTTGCTGCGCGATAGGCGCGGACCGCGCATGGCCTTCGTGATCCACGCGTTGAACGCCTTGCCCTGCTGCCAGAAATGGTTGTACCACTTGTCTTGGCTTTTCGACAGAAACGAGCCCTCGGAGTTGAAGTAGAAGCCGGATTTTGCAAGGATAGGTACGCCTTTGCGCGTAAGTTTTCCCAGGCCATACACGCCTTTTTGCAGGAATTCCGCGTCGTCGATAACCTCGTCGTCGTCCAGGAACACCACGGAATCGAAGCCCATGACGTTGGCGAGCACCAGCCCCAGGTTGCGGATGGCGCCATAGCCCGAAAGGCCGATTTCCTTCTGCAGCTTGCCCAGGCCCAGCTGCTCCATGCGCTGCTGCACCAGGCCGTATTCCGCCGCGCCGATGACGGCGACGTTGAGCGAGGGGAACCGGGAGACGATGTCCTGCACCTTGTCGGCGGCCTGCGCTTCGGTGGATTGGTCGGCGGCAACCAGCACGATGATCTGGCCGATGCCGCGCACCTTTTGCAGCGATGTGAGCAAGCGAGGCAGCTCGCCAGGGTTTTTCAGCGGAGTGGTGTGATCGTACGTTGCCGTCACGCTGGTAGGTTCCTTGCGGCGGCGCGAGGAAACGTACGTAGGGATAACGATGACCGGGTTCATGCACGTCCTTTGGTTTGAGTTCGTTTACGCCGGCGCCTTCGCGCCCGCGCGTGCGTTGCTTACGGTTAACCCTATTATTGTAGCGTTTTTGCCTTACGAACGCGAAACAGCCCCGTAACCAGCCCTTATCGGCGCTTCTTGCCGCGGGATTTTGCGGGACGGGCGGCGCGCTTTTTGTCGCTGGCTTTTTCGCCGCGCATGCGGCGGGCCTCCTCGCGGCGCGTGCGCAGCGTGGCGGTTTCCTGCTTGAGCGCCTGGTAGCTGGCGAAACGTTCGGGCGCGATGTCGCCCACCTCCACGGCGGCGCGCACGGCGCAGCCCGGTTCGTTCTCGTGCTTGCAGTCGCGGAAACGGCAGTTTTCGGCCGCTTGCTCGATATCGGCGAACGCGGCGCCGATGCCGGCGTCGGCATCCCACAGCCCCAGCCCGCGCACGCCGGGCATGTCCACCACGTAACCGCCGCCGGGGACGGCCACCATCTCGCGGCTTACCGTGGTGTGGCGGCCCTTGCCGTCACCTTCGCGCACGCTGCCCGTTTCTTGCACGTCTTCGCCAACCAGCATGTTGACCAGGCTCGACTTGCCCACGCCCGACTTGCCGATCAGCACCGTGGTGGTGTTTTCGGGCATAAGCGCGCGCACGGCCTCCACGCTTTCGGCATTGCCGTCGGACACCACCAGCGTGCGCACTTCGGGGCCCGCCAGCGCGCGCACGCGGGCGGCCACCTCTTCGACCTGCGCTTCGCTTTCGGCAAGGTCGGCCTTCGTGAGCACCACGGTCACGGCCGCGCCCGTTTCGTACGCCAGCACCAACTCGCGCTCCAGGCGGCGCAGGTTCACCTCGGCCAGCGGCTGCGCCACGATGACGCGGTCGAAGTTTGCGGCAAGCACCTGCGGCACGGCGCGCTCGGTGGGGTCTTTGCGCACGAACGCGCGCTGGCGGGGGCAAATGGCCTCGATGATGCCCTTGTCGTGGCCCTCCGGCGCGTTCACTTCCACGAAATCGCCGATGACGGCGCGCAGCTTCTCGCCTTTGACCAGGGACGTTGCATGTTCGCAACGTACAAGGCGCCCATCGGCGCACTTCACCAGCGGATACCCGCGATCCAGCTTCACGACCTGCCCTTTTTGCAAGCCCGCCTCCTTGCTTCCTTATCGCTGCCGCTCGCGCAGCAGATAGAACACCGCCATCATGACCAGCCCGATCATGATGGTAATAATGCCGGGAATGAACGCCTCGAACTTGAACTCGTCGGGCGTGGCCTTGCCTTTTTCCGTGACCGACACCACCTGCGCGTGCAGGTCCGACACGCCGTCGTGCGAGGGACACGCCAGCTGGAACGTGCCGCGCACCTGCAGCGTTGTTCCCTTGCGACCGTACGCGCCATACATGTCGATCTTCGCGGCTGACTCGTTCGTCATGTATACGGAAACCGTTGACGCATCGACGGCAGATGCCAGCGTGATCCAGCAGTGGTGGCCGTCGCCTGCGTCGATGCGGTCGCCGACAACCTCGCCCGTGACCTGCACCGTTTGCTTGTCGTAGTACGTGTCGGCCGTGCTGAGGTCCGTGATGGACGTGTCGTAGATGAACGAGCTGTCGGGCAGCTGCGTGACGTCGACGGCGTTGCTGCCGTCTGCGGGCTCGTCGGCCCATGCGGCGGGCACGATGAATGGGCCTGGCACCGCAAGCGCGCCTTCACCGGCGGGCGCCGGGCCGGCCGCGGCGGTCGGCGCAGCGCACGTAAGCACGGCTGCGACAGCGACCGCGAATATGCCCAGCGATGCATTGCTGAACAGGCGTTTCGCCGACGTGTTCTTCCTGCTTGCGAGCACGACCGCCGGCACATTCGCCATCGCGCGCGTCAAAACGTCCCTTGCGGCCTTCGCCCTGCTCTTCGCCAGCTCCATCATGAGCGCCTCACCAGCCTACGCGGGTCAAGCGACACCACAACCTCCACGATGAGCGCAATCAGCGTCACGAACTCCAGACGGCCGGCCCACATCTCCAGCATGTAGAACAGCTCAAGCGAAACGGGCATGCCCTGCGCGCACAAACCCGACGAGATGCCGCTGTTCGACGCCATGGCCACCGATTCGAAAATAGCCTGCGTGGCCTCGTAACCGTGCGCGATGCCCACCAGCGAGCCGACGGCATACGTGACCACGTACAGCACGAACACCGTCATGGCCTCTTTCACGATTTCGGGCGACAGGATGCGTCGGCCCAGGTGGTTGTACGAAACCACCACGCGCGCCGAGTCGGGCGCCAGCGTTTCTTTCACCGTGGCAACCAGCGATTTGATGATCAGTCCGATGCGGTTGAACTTGATGCCGCCCGACGTTGACCCCGCACCGCCGCCGACGGCCATCAGCGCGGCGATAACCAGAAACGCGCCGGAGGTCAGCGACGTGGTCAGCTGGTTCGTGGTGATGTTCTGAAAGCCCGTGGTGGAGAACGCCGACACGATCATGAACACGCCGCGGCGCAGCATGGTGGTTAGGTTCGAGAAGTCGGAGCTTGCCGACACCGACGCCGCAAACACCAAGGTCATGACGGCAATCCAGATGAACATCGTGCGGATTTCCACGTCGCGGAAGTACACGTTCAGGTGGCCTTTCCACAGCTCGGAATGCAACACGAAGCTCACGCTGCCGATGATCATGAGCACCATAAGCACCACTTCGATGGGAAGCGAATGGTAGTACATGATGGACGCGCTCATGGGCGAGAAGCCGCCGGTGCAGAAGCTGGAGATGGCAAGCCACAGGCCGTTGAGTACGGCGCGCGGCGCTTCCATGCCCGCAAACGCGCACATGATGGCCAGCACCGTGGTGGCAACCAGAATGAAACCCAACGACAGCTTTGCGATGAACTGCGCCGTCTGCACCACGTTGGGAACCACGTGCTCGCTGCGGCCTTCGGACACGAACAGGCTGGCGCCCGAACGCTTCCCGAACAGGCCAAACGATAGTGCGACCACTACAAGGCCCAAGCCGCCCAGCAAAATCATGACGAAGCGCCACATGCTGTCGGCGTAGGAAAGGTGGTCAAGGTCGGAGATGATGCTGGCACCCGTGGTGGTGATGCCGGACACGCTGTCGAACATGGCGTCAAGGAACGTGTCGTAGTGGCCCGACAGATACAGCGGGATGGTGGCCATGAACGCCAGAACCACCCAGGCCAGACCCGTGACCACCAACGCCTGCTGGCGGTTCAGGCGACCAGGCTCGATGCGCATGAAACGAAGCGCCGAACCGACGATGAGCGAAAGACCGATGGAAAAGAGGTAATGACTTGCAGGAATCCATTCCTGGAAAATGATGGCGGTAATCAGCGGGGCAAGCAACGCCACCGACGAGAACAAAACCAGCATGCCCAGGTAATGGCCGATAACCCTGATGTCATACCACGTGAAGCGCTGCCACATTGCGGTGCCTACCCCCGCCACTCGGCGCGCGCGTTGAATGCGAGCACGGTCATCCCATCACGAACCTTACGAGGATCATGATGGCCCACAGCCCCAGAAGGAACACCAAACAGCTCAGCACCACCACCGTGAAGCTAAGAAGCGGCGTTTCAACCATCTGGAATATGTCGTGAATGCTTTTCTGCATAGTGACTACATATAATAGTACAAAAGCGGCTTGACCTCGACCAAGGCCAAGCCGCTTCATATTTCGCTTCCAGCCGGCAGGCCGGCGGAACCATTTAAGCCATCAATTTCGTCACGGCGTTTGCGTAGGCTACCGGGTCGGCGATGGGCATACCTTCCACGATAAGCGCCTGGTTGTACAGGATGTCGGTGTACAGGTTCACCTTGTCGGCGTCGCCGGCTTCCTGCGCGCCCTTCAGCACCTCGAACACCGGGTGCTTCGCGTTCAGCTCAAGCACGCGCTGCGACTTCACTTCGCCCATGCCCTCGGGCATCTGCGACATGAGGCGCTCCATCTCCAGCGACACGGGGCCTTCGGTGGTCACGGCCGACGGCGCATCGGTCAGGCGCGTGGACACGGCCACCTTCGTGATGGCGTCACCCAGATGCTCCTTCATAGCCTTGAGCAGGGCTTCGTTGTCCTTCTCGGCGGCTTCGGCTTCCTTCTTCTCGTCCTCGGTGGCGAAGTCCAGGTCGCCGGATGCCACGTTCTTCAGCTCCTTCGGGCCGGTACCCTCGATGTCCTTGCCCTCGGCGTCCTTCTCCGGCTCGGGGCCGTAGTTCATCATGGACTGGAAGCAGAACTCGTCGACGTCCTTCGTGCACAGCAGCACGTCGTAACCACGGCCCAGCACCGTGTTCACGATCGGTAGCTTCGCCAAACGATCGATGCTGTCGCCGGCGGCGTAGTAGATGGACTTCTGGTCGGCGGGCATGGTCTCCAGGTACTCGTCAAGCGTGACAAGCTTCTGCTCCTTGGCGCTGTAGAACAGCAGCAGCTCGGCCAGCTCGTCTTTCAGCATGCCGTAGCTGGTATAGATGCCGTACTCCAGGCCGCGGCCGAAGTTCTCGAAGAACTTTTCGTAGCCGGCACGGTCGTTCTTGAGCATCTTCTTCAGCTCGGACGTAATCTTCTTCTCTACCTTGCGGGCGATGGCGCGCAGCTGGTTGTTCTGCTGCAGCGTTTCACGCGAGATGTTCAGCGTAAGGTCCTGGCTGTCCACAACGCCGCGCACGAAGTTGTAGTGGTCGGGCAGCAGGTCCTCGCACTTCTCCATGATCAGCACGTTGGAGCTGTACAGTTCCAGGCCCTTCTTGTAATCCTTGCTGTACAGATCGTACGGAGCGCGACCGGGGATGAACAGCAACGCGTCGTAGGACAGCGCGCCCTCGGCGTGGATGCTGAACGTGGCGGCCGGGTCGGTGAAGTCGTGGAACGTCTGCTTGTAGAACTCGTTGTACTCTTCCTGCTTCACGTCAGACTTGCCGCGCTTCCAGATGGGCACCATGGAGTTGATGGTTTCCACCTCGGTGTACTGCTCGTACTCGGGCTTGTAATCGTCGCCGGCGTCTTCGGGCTTCGGCTTCTGGCGCGACTTCTCCACTTCCATGCGCACGGGGTAACGCACGTAGTTGCTGTAGCGCTTGATCAGGTCTTTCAGGCCGTATTCGCTGAGGAACTGGTCGTAGTTCTCTTCCTCGGTGTTGTCCTTGAGCGTCAGGATGACGTCGGTGCCGTTCGTTTCGCGCTCGGCCGCCTCGATGGTGTAGCCTTCAACGCCGTCGGATTCCCAGGCCCAGGCCTGCTCTTCGCCGTATGCCTTCGACACGACGCGCACGGACTTCGCGACCATGAACGCGCTGTAGAAGCCCACGCCGAACTGGCCGATGATGTCGACGTCGTCGCCCTGCTGCTCGGCGTTTTCCTGTTTGAACGCCATGGAGTCGGAGTGCGCGATGGTGCCGAGGTTGCGGTCGAGGTCTTCCTGCGTCATGCCGATGCCGTTGTCGGACACGGTGATGGTGCGGGCGTCCTTGTCGAAGGAGACGTCGATGCCAAGCTGGTCTTTCGTCAGCTGAACGCTGGTGTCGGTGAGGCTTTTGAAGTACAGCTTGTCAACCGCGTCCGATGCGTTGGAGATGAGCTCGCGCAGGAAGATTTCGCGGTTGGTGTAGATGGAGTTGATCATGAGGTCGAGCAGCTTTTTGCTCTCTGTCTTGAATTTGCGCATGTGGGGGCGCTTCCTTTCCGTTCGTGCTAGACGCCGTGGGATTGCTTCGCGCGCTTCGCTTGTTGAAAGTGGGACAAAGGGACTGTCCCTTTGTCCCACTTTTGCGTGCAAGCGAGCCGGCGAATGAAACGCCCCGCGAGGTGCGGGGCGCGTTAGCAGTCTCACAGCTTGAGTGCTAATTTGAATTGTAGTCTGGCACTCGAAGGTGTCAAGTGACAGAAAGGTGACAGCGAAAAGCTACTCGGATATTTCAACATCCTCGTATTCGATTTCGCGATTGTCGCGCAGCCAGTCGAACACGCCTTCGCAATCGGTGACGGTGAGCAGGTTCGTTTTGCACGCCTGCGCGTTGTGCGTGACCAGGAAGTCCGCCTTGATGTCCACCGCGGCGTTGACCAGCAACTGAGCGGCGGGGTCTTCGCAATTCGACGCGAGGAGGCGATCGATTTCGGTGTCGCCTACGCCTTGCACGCGGATGAACGTACGCAGGCCGCGCAGGCGCTCAAGCGCGCGAGGCATCAGCGCCGGGTTGCCGCCATCGGACAGGCGGTACGCAAGGTCCACCATCTGGATGGACGTCATCCACAGGTCGAATTCGCCGACGCGGCCGGCAATCATGATGAGGCGCGTGGGGCGATAGTGAGGCTCGCGTTCGAACAGGAAGTCGAGCACCACTTCGGTGTCGAGCAGCATGCGTGCTTCTGCCATTTAGTTCGCCCCCTGTTCTTCGGCGGAATGTACAGCGCGCTCGGACGGCGCGCCGACAGGTGTTGGAATGCTGCCGCTTTGCGCCTTGGCAGCAAGGTTGCTGCGAGCGGCGCGCGCGGCGTCTTCGGGTGAGGCTTCAGGATTGGCGTCCTGCGCCTGCGGCTGCGCGCCGGCGGGCGCCGCAGCAGGGATTGGGGCAAAAGGCGAGGTCAGAGGCGCGACGTTCTTCTTTTCGGAAAGCGCATCCACGAAATCGGCCGCGCGAAACCAGGCTTCTTCATCTTCCGCAACGATGTTGCCCGTGAGAAACGATGCGTCACCTTTTTCGATGAGGCAGTCGTACATGCGGTTGATTGCCTGGGAAGCGGTCAGGCCCTCCCTGTGCAGGATTTGCCCGCCGCGACGTTTTTTGCCAGGGGCCATGCGGCCCGTGACCATTGCCTCGCCCATTGCAGCCTCCTTTTACCAGCGACACGTCGGGCGATGCCGACGCGCCATGTGTGAGTGCGTGGTTCTTCATATTGTACAACGATTTACGTACAACGTCAAGGATGCGAAGCGATGCTTTTGGGTGAGATTCACGAGTTCTTCACCTTTTTCACCTGGGGAAATGGATGCTGCGGCTCATAGGCTACATGGGGTGATTAGCTGGCTGCGCATTACCCGCGTGATGCCGAAATTGTTGCGCTTGCTGTGTTATACCTGTATTCCTATAGGTTTATACTGTAATATGCTGTTCACGAAGATGCCACCAGGGTTTGATACCATGGTTGGCCGGAAATCAGCCCGGGGGCCGCGCGCACCCGGGTGCGCAGTAAAAAACACGGAAGGCGGTCGGGAATGCCCGGTTTGAAGTTCTCCATCATGGGCGACTCCATCAGCACGTTCGAAGGGTGCACTCCCGACGGCTACACGCTGTTCTACAACGACGAGCGGCTTGAAACCTCGGGCGTGACCAGCCCCAGCGATACGTGGTGGTCGCACGTTGCCCGCGCGCTTGGCGGCGAGATTTTGGCCGATGATGCGTGGTCGGGCAGCATGGTGGACGGCGCGGGCTTCCCCGCCGCAAAAAGCCCTGAGCGCGCGGAGGCGCTGCTGGGCGAAGACGGGCAGACGCCCGACGTGGTGATCACGTTCATCGGCATCAACGATTACGGTTGGGGCGGCGCGGCTGCTCAAGCCGCAGGTCACAGCCACGCTATGCCGAAATGCATCGACCTGGCAAGCGTGCCCGAGCAGGTTGCCGGCGCTGCGCCCGCCGATGCCGCCGAGCAGTTCGGCAACGCATACCGCACCATGCTGCGCAACATTCGAGCCGTGGCGCCCAATGCGCTGGTGTACTGCGTCACGCTGCTGCCCGGCCGCACGCGCGGGGTCGACCACCCCGAGTTCGCGTATCGCCTTCGCGGCGTTCACCTGGACGAATACAACCGCGCCATCCGCGAAGCCGCAGCAGCAGAAGGCTGCCGCGTCGCCGATGTGCGCGCATTCGGGCACGACTACGAATCGCTCGAGGGCACACACCCCACGAACCTCGGCATGCGCCAGTTCGCCAGCATGGTCGTACGCGCCATGCAGTTGGCGGACGCAGAAGCGGAAGAGGAAGCGGCCAACGCCGCCGGCGCCACCATCGACACGCAGCCCGAAGCCGCAAACCCCGCACTTGACCTAGAAACATTCTGCGGCGCCCCCGCCAGCGCCGAAACTTGCAACGCCCTCACCTGCATAGGCTGCCCCCACGCCGCCAACACCGGCAACCAATGGCTCTGCAGGTGCCTGAAGTAAAACGAAGGCCCCGAGCGCATCGCTCGGGGCCTTCGCGTGTTGACGTTAAACTGCAATTCGCTTGCGCAGTTTGCTACTTCACCAACTCGATCTTCTCGATGTCGTCGCGGGTGGTTTCGCGGTAGAGGACTACGCGCTTGCCGATGACTTGCACCAGCTCAGCGCCCGTTTCATCGGCGATTTCGTAACCTGCGTGCGCTGCTTCCTTGCCCGTTTCGCACAGCACGCTGACCTTGATAAGTTCGTGCGCCTCAAGGTCCTCGTCGATCTGCTTCAAAACGCTTTCGGTCACGCCTTCCTTGCCGATCATGACGCAAGGCTTCAAGTTGTTCGCCATGCTGCGCAGCTGGCGGACCTGCTTGCCGGTGATTGCCATAGGTGATGCTCGTTTCTCTTCGTTGCTTATGCAAAACGATGCGCAAGCGGAAATCGCCTGCGCATCCAGTTTCGTGTTGATTGGTTCATTCTACACGGTCAGCAGGGAAAACGGGCCGCGAACCCGCACGTTCCCCACGCGTTCACCGTTCCTTCAACGCTGCTCGCTTCACCGCTGCCCGCGAGTAGGCCAACGCCAGGGCGCAACCGAACGCGGCTACGCAGGTGGCGACCACCATGGCCTCGGCGAAACCTTGCGCAGTTGCAAGCGCGGCGCTGGCGCCCGCCGCAAGCGCGCTGGCCTGGCCCGTCGACAGGATGCCCGTGTACAGCGAGGGCCCGATGCAAGCTGCGATCTGCACGAACGTGGTGGAAATCGCCACGCCGAACGGATTCATCTCGGGCGGGAGCGTGCGCAGGCCCGCCGTTTGCGACGGCGAGAACACAAAGCCCGTGCCACCCATGACCAGCAGTGCCGCCACGAACACCGCCGGCAGCGAAAGCGTGGGCGCAAGGCCCGCCATCAGGCCAAACCCGACAGCGATGACCGCAAAACCCGCCGGCAGCAGCGGCCACTCGCCGCGCGCATCCATGATACGGCCGCCCAGAAGCGTGGTGCCCGCGTTCGCCAGCACGGGAATCAGCATAACCATGCCTGCCATAAACGCGGTCAGGCCCGTGCCGCTTTCAAGGTACAGCGGCAGCAGCACGCTGCAGCTGAAGCTGCCCATCATGGCGACAGTGGTCAGCACCACGGACGGCCAGAACGCGCGGCTTTTCATGGGCGATAGGTCGATAAGCGGATGATCGCAGCGCAGCTGGCGCCACACGAACAGCGCCGCGGAACCCACGGCAACCACCAGCGCGCCAACCGCCAACGGCGTGTCGATAGTGAGCTCCACGAGGCCAAAGCTCAGCAAGCTCAGGAACACCGCGGAAAGCACCACAGACGGAATGTCCAGGTGAGCGGGCGAAAATCCCAGGTTCTTCACCGAGAAGATCGCAAGCACGGCAAGCACCGCCATGGCAATCACGGGCACAGCGAAGATGCTGTGCCACCCGAACGTGGTGACCAGCGCGCCGCACACTACCGGCGCCAACGCCGGGCCGAACGTGATCATGCAGCCACCGATGGACATGAACGTGCCCATTTTCTCCTTCGGCGTGACCACCAGCACCGTGTTCATCATGAGCGGGATGAAGATGCCCGAGCCGACCGCCTGCACCAGGCGCGCGGCCATAAGCAGCTCGAAGTTCGGGGCAAGCAGACCCATGAGCGAGCCGACCAGCGTGAACGCCGCCGCCGAGAAGTACAACGGACGCAGCTTGAAGCGGCGGTAGGAAAACGCCATGCACATGACCATGATGGTGGCCACGATCATGTAACCTGTGACCAGCCATTGCGCGGCAACCGAGTCCACGCCGTACTCGCCCATGACCGAGACGAGCACCATGTTCACCAAGTTCTCGTTGAACCCGGCCAAAAATGCGCTGGCGTAAAGCACAACCAGCAGCATGACCAGCGGTTTTCCTTGCATCTTGCATCCTTTCCCGCATACCGTTACCAGGCAATCGAAGCGCGCGAAGAACCCGGCGGCGGTCGAGGACGCACGCGATGCGAGGACTCGCCATCCCGCGCGGCATGCGTTCCCAATCGCTCGCCCGAGCGGTTGCATCCCCGAGCGTCGCCCAATCGCAAGCAGCCGGGCAAAGCCAGCAGCAACGCTGCGGAGCCCACAGCCCTGCGGCGAGCTCGGCCATCGCAGAACTCCGCACCGCCAGGCACGCCAACCGAATTCTGGCGACCTGCCTCAACGCATTCGATTGTGTTTTGGAACCCCGGTAAACTGGCGCACGCGGCGCGGAAGCGCGAATGCGTGGCTTAAAGGCACGCTTACTCGTGGTACGCCCGCATTGTACTCGGCGCAACCCAATCGCGCGAACAACTCGCACAGGAAAAGCAATTTTACGGCATCACGCGAAAAGCCCCGGCGGGGCCGGGGCTTTTGGGCCGCGTGTTGGAGGAGGGGGAGTCCAGCATGCGGCGAAATGGCAGCGCGCCCTTCTGCGAAGAGGATGCGTGAAGGGCGCTTGCCTTTCGAAATGTTGTTATTTCTCGTTTGCAGCTAGCTTGACCTTCTCGCCGCGCTTGGCAACCACCGGCATGGTGATGGCGCTTGCGGGGCAGGCGTCCACGCAAGAGTGGCAGCGCGTGCAGTCGGCCAGCGTGCGCTCGCCGTACTCGGGATGACGCAGGTTGATGCCGGCTTCGCACACCATGGCGCAACGGCTGCACGGCGTACCCTTGCTGGTTTCCAGGCACTTCGAGTCGTCGATGGTGGGCTTGAACGTGCGGCTGAAGCGGCTCATCAGGTTCATCAAACCTGCCATCGGGCAAAACCGCGTGCACCACTTGCGCAGAAACACCAGCTCGATAATCAGCATCAACGGGATGAGCACCACGGCAACCGTCATGTCGGCGTTGGCGAACAGGCGCCAGAACACCAGCACGGTGGCGAACGTCAGGCCAATGGGGCACACCAGGCAGAACACCGGGAAGCCGAAGATGGCCGTGGACAGCAGCGCGCCGCCCAGCACGTAATGCCGCGAGTCCAGCTTCTGGCGCTGCTGCTTGCAGGCGCTGCAGCTGCCGCAGTTGCCGCCCTTGCCGCCGCAACCCAGCTCGAACTTGGCGATGTCGAGCATCTCGTCGCGTTTCTCCTGCTCAAGCTGCTTGCGCTTCTTCGGCGAGCGGAAAAACGCGCGCACCTTGTCAAGCACGGGCACCGGGCAGATCCAGCCGCAAAACGCGCGGCCGAACACGAACACCAGCAACGCCATGATGATGATGCTGAACACGGCGCGCGGCACCATGGTTTTCGTGGCCAGCATGGTGGTGAAGGCGCCAAGCGGGCACAGCGCGCTGAACGCGTCCCAGCCGAAGCCGGACAGCGTGCCCATGTTGATGCCCGCGACCAGGCAAATTGCCAAAAAGCAGAACACAACGGCCGCCACAATGGTGCGAATCTTGCTCAATTTCATGACAGCCTCCTTACAGCGAAGACGCGGGTCGGACGACAATGGCGCGCTCGGTGGCGCCGGCAACGATGGAGCCTTGCTGCAGCGACACGCACACGCTCTCGCACGCGCCGCAGCCGACGCACTTGTCGCCGATCACGTACGGACGGCCGCTGTAGCCTTCGCTATCCAGCTGAATGGCGTCGTATCCGGCCTGCTTGCAGGCGTCGTAGCAGAAATGGCAGCCCGTGTCACGGAACGCCAGGCACGTCTTCTGGTCGATCTCGGCCAGGCCGATGATGGTGTTGTGCGCATCGGCGTCCGCCGGCAGCGAAAGCGCCTCAGTGGGACAGTTGCGCACGCACAGCGGCACGCCGCCGTTTTCCTCGGCGCAGAAGTCGCAGTAATCAGTGCTGAAGTCCAGCTGCGGGCTGCGCATGCCCAGAAGACCGTCCTCGATTTTGGCCGGCTTGATGACGTGGCGTGGGCACGCCTCGTAGCACTTTTCGCAGCGAATGCAGGCGCTGACCAGGTGCGCTTCGTCCTGACCTCCCGGCGGGCGGTTCAGCGGCACGTGCCCGGCATAGCGCAGCGCACCCAAGCCCAAAAGCGCCGCGGTACTGCCCACGCCAATGAGCAGCGAACGACGCGACACGCTCATGGGTTCCTTCGCCCGCTTGGCCGAAGGCTGCGCGGAAGTGGCATCGGCAGCCGCCGGCGCCGCGTTCGTCTCCTTCTTCTCTTCGCTCATGAAGACCCCTCTTCTCGTCTTACTTTCCTCTTCTTGCACGGCAAAGCGCGAAACGCCTCGCCGGAAATGCCCTCACATCCCGAAAGTGGGACAAAGGGACTGTCCCTTTGTCCCACTTGCCGGTGCAACGCGAGATGCCGGTGGCGGCACCCCAATCAACGCGAAAACGCGTGCATGAGGGGGCTTCCGTTGCCGAAAGCGGGGCACAGTGTGAAAGCCCCCTCCAACACGCTTTTTCAAACCGCGAATCCTTGCAGGTCAGACTCGCGTTCCTGCGAAACCGGCCGACCAGAACCGGCCTCGCATTCGCAAAACAACCAGGTGGCACGCACGAAGCACCGCCTTGCAACCGAGGGGCAATCCCCCGCTTCGCACCCGGTTCGGGGCCGGCCGACCTGCAGCCAGCCCCTTCATGCGGCGGGCAGACGCACCACCCGCCGCAAACTTCCTAGAACAGGGCGAAGATGTGCATCGCGGCTGCGTAGAGAAGCACGCGCCAGATGATGCCGCCGATGATGCAGCACACGCCTGCACCGCCAGCGTAGACGGCCAGCTGCTGACCATCCTTGCCCTTGCCCAGCCAGGTGACCACGGCCGGCACGATGATGCCGACGATGATGGCGCCCAGCCAGAACATCAGCGCGTTCGAACCAGCCAGCAGGCTGCCGACCACGGCCGCGCGGTCCACCATGGGCACGTCGGGCAGCGTCGGGTCGAAGTAGAAGCTGATGTCAGCGGAGTACGTACCAGCGGAGCCGTTGATGATGAACACGTACACCAGCACGACGACCAGCTGGGCCACGGCGCCGACCAGGGCGGTCTTCACCATGAAGTCGCGGGACTCGGTGTCGCCGGTCACGCCAGCGATCACGAGCGCGGCCAGGCCGCCCATGAAGATCGTGTTCGTCAGGTAGTACACGATCAGAAGCGGGGTGTCCCACGTGGGAAGCGACGGCATCAGGTAGGAGTCGCCGGTGACCATGGGAAGCGCCAGGCCAACGATGATGGCCAGGACGCCGACCCACTTCGGAGCCACACCGTCTTCAGCGCGGCGTGCGAACAGGAAGAACAGCACAATCGCGATGAACTCGATGACGCAGCCCCACAGCTCGAGCGTGATGCCCGAAACGCCGTAGCCGTTGCCGGCAAGCAGCGCGCCGAACGCGTTGAAGATGCGCTCCCAGTGCTGCAGGTGCATGAACACGCAGATACCGCCGACAACCAGGGTCACGAGCGCGGCGATAAGCGCCACGTTCTGCATCTTCTTGCCCTTACCGAGCACCGTGAGCAGGCCTTGCGCGCCCAGGATGCCGCCGGACAGGCACAGGAAGAACGTGAAGAGGATTAGAGGCCATTCCGGATTCATGAGTCTACTCCCTCCACTTTCGACCCTCGCGGAGCAGGTACATCAGCTTGGGCTTGTTGCCTGCGTCCTTGAGATGATGGATATCGTTTTCCGTGTACGCCTCGACGTAGTCCTTCAGCTTGACGCGGGTCTTCGTCATCTCGTCGTACTGGCAGCCGGGGCTGTCCGGATGTGCCGGGCCCTCGAAGTTGTCGACGCCCTTGTCAAGATCGCCGAAGAAGCGGGCGCGGGCGCCGCACTGGGCGACGCACTGCGGCAGCTCGCCCTGGCTGATGCGCTGCTCGCACATGGTGCACTTCTCAACAACGCGCTCTTCCTCGTTGAGGTAGCGAACGCCGTAGGGGCAGGCCAGAGCGCAGAAACGGCAGCCGATGCACTTGGACTTGTCGATCTGCACGGTGCCGTCCTCGCGGATATGGGACGCGCCGGTCGGGCACACGCGCACGCACTCGGGGTTCTTGCAGTGCTGGCACTGAACCGGAAGGAAGTACATCTCCACGTCCGGGTACTGGCCCGAGCCGCCCTCGATGGGGTGCGGACCGATGCGCAGCGTCTTGATCCAGAAGTTGCCGACGTCAACGCCGTTGATTGCCTTGCAGGCAACCGTGCAGGCCAGGCAGCCCGTGCAGCGGTTCAGGTCGGTGATGATCGCGTAATTAGCCATGGGTGGAACCTCCTTTCCTTATTTGTAAGAGCCAAGCTTGTCGCTCAGCGAGCCTTTGTTGCTGTACTGGCCCAGCGCGTCGTTGCCGACGGAGCCCTGGGACAGCTTGCCCGTTGCCAGCGCGTCAGGCGACTGGATGGAGGGCTGGCAGCCCTTGGCGTCCATGTTGGCGAACGTCAGCTCGACCTTGGCGTCGGCCAGACGCGGGTCGTTGGACAGCCATTCCTTCAGACGCGGGTCGTTAGCGTTCGTGATGGCCGGGTTGCCCTTCGGATCGCACGGCACCGGATTGTTGAACGGGGAGTTCTCAGCCGTTGCCTTGTAGATCAGCGCCGGGATACCGCGCAGCTGCGAAGCTCCGCACACCCAGCACTGGGCGTACTTGTCCATGCAGCAGTTGATGCCGACGAGTTCGAAGCCGTGGCTTGCCGTATCCATCTCGGGGTACCACCACGCGTGGTTGGCGTTGATGGTGCCTTCCTTGATGCCGTAGTACAGGTCGGCGACCTCGCGGACTGCGCCCCAAGGCGTGCGAATCCAGACCCAATCGCCCTGCTCGATGCCCATGCGCGCGGCGTCGGACGGGTTGATCTCAACACGTGGCGACGGCCACAGCTCGCGGCACCAAGGCAGCTGACGATGCTCGGAGTGGAAGTACACGGGCTGACGGGAACCAGTGGTCATGATGAACGCATGGTCGTCGCCGTACTTCTGCAGGTTCTCCTTGTACTCTTCCATCAGATGATCGCCCTTGTAGTTGTCATTGATGTAGGAGTCGGTCGTCGAAATCTGGTCGGCCTGGTCCTTGTGGTAGTAACGCGGAGCCTCCACCTTGGAGTTCTTCGGCTCGAACCAGTGCGGGAACTTGTCGATGTCCGGAATCTTGCCATCGTAAGCGGCGCGATCCGGGCTGCAGGTTTCCGCGAACGTCTTCGTGGTATCCGGGATGTACGTCTCGGCGATGGTGGACCACACCTCGACCTTGGCGGTCGGGGTCATGAAGCCGCACTTCTCGTCGATGGCGGCGTACAGGTTGTAGCCACCCTGCTGACGACGGTAACCCATCTCCCAACGACGGTACGTGCCCCAACGCTCGGGATGCCACTTGCGGCAGTCGAACCAGCCTTCTTCCTGGAACTTCGCAGCGTACTCGGGGAAGTCCGGGCCCGCCACGTCGTTGATGGCCTGCGCGGGCTGCTCGGCGGCGGCATAGCTCGGGAACGCCGGGATGACCTGCTCGGGCTCGTTCTCCTTGTCCTTGAACTCCTCAATGCGCCACCAGTCGGTAGCATCCTTGAGCACGCGGTACTCCTGCTGCTCGTAGGTGACGTCGCCGCCCATCTGCACGAAGTTGTTGTAGTCCAGGTTGTTCCAACCGTCGTAGTTCAGGTCGCGGTCGTTCCAGATGAGAGCCGAACGGTCCGCCGGGATGTCGGCGCGCGTCGGATGCTCCTTGCCGGAAACGGCCTTCGCCATTGCCAGGTGCAGGCAGATAACAGCAACCGGGTCGTAGACGCAGTCGCCCATGGGCTCAGCTGCACGCTGACCAGCGCCGAAGATGCCGCCGGCGCCCTGGGACACGCGGCCGGTGTTGACCTCGAGCCAGTGCAGGACGGGGATGACGATGTCGGCGCAGCCGTTGTTCGGGCAGCTCCACAGGTTGAAGTCCAGCCAGAAGTCCAGGCGGGTCAGAGCCTCCCAGGCCTCAAGCAGGTTGGACTCGTTCATGAAGTCGCCGGACATGCACACGCCGCCGTGGATCTGATACGGGGTGTCGATGCCGTTGATGGAGTCCCAGATAGTCGCGGAGTCGGCCCAGCGGTTCCAGTAGCGCAGCAGCGGGAAGCGCTCGGCGGAAATCTGCTTGGCGTTCTTCTCGAACGGGGTGGTCTTGCCCGGCCAGCTCTTGGTGG
>OLRT01000777.1_pt1 | contig 23990 bp, 20 predicted proteins | sample 1672021 | NCBI WGS metagenome assembly OLRT01 (sample SAMEA3136637, study PRJEB25190) | human gut metagenome | reverse complement strand
TCTACCGCGAGGGCGAGTGCCTCGACTACTTCCCGAACCGCGTCAAGGACTGCACCCTCATCCACCCGGAGATGTGGGAGGACTAATTGCCGCGTAGCGGTTGCCGCAGCCAAGGCGGCAACCGCTTTCCCAAACAAGCTTCACATCCGAGCGCCCGGGAGAGGTGGTCCCACCGCGCATAGGGACAACTCCTTATTCCTCTTCCGGGCTTCGGGCCACACAGAGTTCTGACCACCTCATACTTGGATAAATATCGCAGACATATGCTATCTTCCAGTATTTCTCTTTCTTTTTATACAATCTGCCTTATATATTTGCCAGCAAGCACATAGATGCTATAAGGGGTTTGTGCGTTGCTGTGCGCTTGTTCGGCAAGTGAGGCCGACAATTAAGGGGACAGCAATGAAGCCAACAAGCTAAGTACAAGCTCATTGGCTTCATCATGATGTTCTGCTCATCCTCGTTGATGGGCGGCATCGGAGCTTTCGCTCGTTTTATCGACGCACCTGGTGACTTTATCTCGTTCTGGCGAAATTTCGCGGGCCTGATTGCCCTGTCGATCATCTTCTTGTTCATTGGGGGATTCAAGAAGCTGAAGATGACGAGATTTTCCGGCACCATGTTGCTATCTGGTATCTTCCTTGGACTGCTTTCCGGCCTGTACTGCCTCTCGACGCAGTACACCACGCTCGCAAATGCCTCGTTCTTGATTTACACCGGTCCTATTTATTCGACCATTCTTGCCGCGATTTTCCTCAAAGAGAAAATCAACTTCAAAGGCATTTGCTGCATCATCGCCGTAGTTATCGGCATGCTGTTCATCGTGGGTATCATCACGCCTGAGGGCCTGACGCTTGACCTCGATCCGAAGTATTCGTTCGGCAACGCTATCGCATTCGCATCCGGCGTTGCATATGGCCTGTACCTGTTCTTCTCGCGCTACCGCGAGGATTGCGACTCGAACGTGCGCAGCTGGTGGAACTTCCTGTTCGGTTCGCTTTCCATCGTCGTGCTGCTCATTTGGCACCACTTCTTCCTGCAGCCGCTTGCTTACACGGAGAAGATCAATGGCGTGACCCAGTTCGACGCGGACGGCCAGATCATCACCCATGCGTGGAACATGTTCACCATGAACGGCTCGTCCTGGGCAGTGCTCATCGCTGCGGCGCTCATCACCGGATTCGGCGCATTCTACCTGCTGACGTTCGCGACGAAGCGCCTGAAGGCTGGCGAACTTGCCGCTATCTCCTATCAGGAAACCATCATGGCTTCCCTGTTGGGCCTGATCATGTTCGGCGAAGTTATGACGACCTTCCAGCTTATCGGCGGTGCGCTGATCATCATCGGCGGTGTTGCCCAGATCTTCTTCTCCACGAAGGCCGCTAACGAAAACGCTGACGATGTTGAAGCGGGCGCCGCGGTCCCCGCGCAAGTCGGAGCAGGCGGAGCAGGCTTCATCGATCCGACCCCGGACGGTATGGATCCAAAGCTTGAGGCTATGGCCGAAGCTGCACAGGAAGCCGCTGACGATTACGACAGCAAGCATCCCAAGGAATAAGCGCTCTAGCTCCTGTATTCACATGAAAGGCATGCCGTTTCGGCGGCATGCCCCTATACCGGCCAGCTGCACCGCTGGCCAACTGAAGGGAGGGACTCCCCATGAAACCTACTGTCTACATGGAAGAGATGGACGCCTTCACGTATCGTGACAAACTCGCAGGCGATTCCGTATTCTTCATCCCCGTCGGCGCACTTGAGCAGCACGGTTCACACATGGCCATGTGCGTTGACGCGGCGCTCACCAAAACCATGGCCGGCGAAACCGCTAAAGCGCTTGAGGCCGCAACCGGGAGAAAGGTCAACGGCATTGTGACCGCCCCTATCAACTACGGCTTCCGCTCGCAGCAGCGCAGCGGCGGTGGTTTCCACCTGACGGGAACCACCAGCCTGCGTGGGACGACGCTCATTGCGCTTGCCCACGACATCGCGCTGAGCCTTATAAGACAAGGCGCACGCAAGATTGTACTGATGAACGGCCATTACGAGAACTACCAGTTCGCATTTGAGGGGATGCAGCTGGCTCTCGAAGACGCTCGCGCCGAAGGCGTCAACGACGCGAAGATTCAGCTGCTTTCCTACTGGGACTTCGTCGATGACGCCACCATCGAGCAACTGTATCCTGACGGATTCACTGGCTGGGACCTTGAGCACGCAGGCGTTATGGAAACGTCTTTGATGCTGCTGTTCTTCCCTGAGCTGGTGGATATGGACCGCATGGACCCCGAGCTGTATACGGGGCTTCCCGCAACGCTGCCCAACTACGATGTGCTACCGATCATCCCTTCGTACACGCCGCCTTCAGGCTGCCTGTCGCACCCGGGCGAAAGCTCCCGCGAAAAGGGCGTCATCCTGCGCGACACCGCCGTTGCGAACATGGTCGAAGCAATCAAGCGTAAATTCGCCTGGTCGTATATCCGTTAAGGCATGGGCGGCGCCGAGCTTTTGCTGGCGCCGCCTGTTTCATATCGTACGGCTTTTTGCCGCCTGAATCTTAAAGGAGGTTTCCGTGTTTCGACTTTTTGAATCGTTCTGCATTGCCAAACAATCGGTCAACTCCTTAGGAGATTTTCACGAACCTAGATAGGAGCTCATCATGAGTGCCATCAGTACCGACATTCCTTGCTCGGGCGTAGAAGAAAAGAAAGTCCCGCTCAAGGTTGCGCTTTCTTCGTTCCTCGGCAACTTCATCGAGTGGTTCGATTACGCCACGTACACCTATTTCGCCATTACCATTGGCATGGTGTTCTTCCCGGACTCGGCGGTCGACTCCACGCTCATGGCGTTTTGCGTGTTCGCTCTTTCGTTCATTTTCCGCCCTTTGGGCGCATCGTTTTGGGGAACCATGGGCGACAAGAAGGGCCGCAAATGGTCGCTTTCCGTTTCGATTCTGTGCATGACCGGGGCAGCGTTTTTGATTGGTTGCTTGCCGTCGTATGAAACCATCGGCATCTTATCGCCCATCCTGCTGCTGGCACTTCGCAGCATCCAGGGCTTCAGCGCTGCGGGCGAATATTCTGGAGCCGCCGTGTTCCTGGCCGAATATGCTCCCGCAAACCATCGCGGCAAGTACTGCTCACTGGTTGCCGCCTCTACCGCCATGGGCTTGTTCGCCGGCTCCACCGCCGCGCTGATCATCAAAATGGCCATGCCCGAAGTAGACGTCATTGCATGGGGTTGGCGCATCCCGTTCTTACTGGCAGGCCCCCTGGGCATCGCGTTCCACTTCTACATCAAGAAGCGCGTTGACGACTCGCCGGTGTACGAGGAGATGGAAGAGGAAATCGAGGAAGAAGAAAAGGCCGAAGCCTCTCATCCCACCAGGCTCGTTTTCACGAAGTACCGCAAGCGCCTGCTCTCGAGCATTGCCGCTACCATGGTCAATTCCGTTGGTTTCTACCTGGTACTTACCTACCTCCCCACGTATCTGACGCAGTATGCCGGCGTAAACGCAGCCGACGCTCAGCTTGCCACGGACGTAGCGTTGCTTGCATACATTCTTATCGTGCTTGCAGCAGGCAAGATTTCCGACCATGTTGGACGCCGGCGCATGATGCTCGGCGCGTGCATTGCATTCATCCTGCTAAGCATTCCCGGCTTCATGATGCTCAACACCGCATCTCTGCCCATTATCATCGTAGCCCAGCTGATGCTGTGCATCACGCTGTCTATCAACGACTCGAATATCGCCTGCTATCAAGCGGAGATGTTCCCCACGGAAGTTCGCTACACGGGTGCAGCACTGGGTTCGAACATTGCCTACGTGTTGTTCGGCGGAACTGCTTCGATGGTGGCAACGGCGCTCATCGACTTCACGGGCAATGGCATGGCTCCTGCCTATTACATGATGGCCATTTGCTTGGTTGCCGGCATTATCCTGTGGTTCACCGCTCACGACTACAATGGTATCGAGCTGCACGATATCAAGTAGGCCACGTTCAATGCACCGTAACGCAACTGGCACGGTGCTGAAGACGTAAACCACGATATACTGGAACCGACCGTTATGGTTGCCGCCGAGTTTTGGCGGCAACCATTGTTTTTGCAGCACAAGGAGCATCTTATGGGCAAGCCCGAACAGAACAACGAGACAACGCGCCCCGCGCAAGCAACCGGGTCTGCCTCAACCACAGCAACCGAGCAAAGCAACCAGCAAAAGGTGAAGAAGCGTTACCGCACCGACCGTCACTCCATCGACCGCAAGCGCTTGCCTTTGCCGTTCAAGGTGTTCGGCGTTTTGTGCTTGGTTGCGGGCGCCGCATCCGCCGCTCTTATGACGCTGACCATTGTGCTTATGGCCATTGCCGTTGTTGGCGGAGAGTACGACCTGGGCGCCTCCACGGCAACGCTCACCATCTTCATCATCAACCTTATTCTTTACCTTATCCTTGCCGTGCTGTTCGCGGTGTTCGGCATCAGGCTGCTGCGCAACAAGCGTAAACATGCCGCGCAAGGTACCGAAGCGATGATCTTCCTGCTAGCCGGCGACATCATCTGCAGCATTATGCTCAACGGCCTGGGAGCAAACGTCATCCCCGACGCCGTTATCGCCGTGTTCCTCATTGTCATGCAGTCCTATCTTGACCCGGCGCTTGCCGGCGAGCGTGACCTGCAGCGCAAATTGCGCGATATGGAAACGCGCGAGCAAGCAGAAGAGGGCACGCTGGGCCTTGATCCAACGGGCAAAGGCTACATCACGCTGAACTTCTTCAACCTGTTCTGGATCTTCGTCGTCTGCAGCATTTTGGGCCTGGTAATCGAAACCGTCTTTCACATGCTGGTGGTTGAGCCAGGCGTGTACCAAGATCGTGCAGGCTTGCTGTTCGGTCCGTTCTCGCCCATCTACGGCGTTGGCGCCATGCTGATGACCATGGCATTGAATCGCTTCCATAAGGCACCACTTTTGGTGGTGTTTCTGGTCAGCGCTGTTATCGGCGGCGCATTCGAGTTTGCCGTCAGTTGGTTCATGCAATTTGCGTTCGGCATTGTAGCTTGGGACTACACGGGCACCTTCCTTTCTATCGACGGACGCACAAACGGCATGTTCATGGCCATGTGGGGCGTGCTGGGCGTCTTCTGGATCAAACTATGCCTTCCCTGGATGCTGAAGCTGGTCAATCAAATTCCTTGGAATTGGCGCTACACGCTCACCTCCATTTGCGCCGTCATCATGATTGTTGACTGTTGCATGACGCTGATGTCCCTTGACCGCTGGTACCAGCGCGAAGCCGGCATTGCGCCCGACAACGCCATCTCCCAGTTCATCGACGACCATTTCGACAACCAGTACATGGCCGAACGGTTCCAAAGCATGTCCATCGACCCGGGCAACGCTACGCGTACTTTGTAGAGCTTCCCCTCATCGCGTCCTGCGCGCCTTGTAGGCACCTCACAGCGAAGCCCACTAGCACCAGATTCTAATTTCGCTTATCTTGTCATGCGATTCTTAGACCGTTGGCCGTTGCCTGTCGTTGATGCGACTGCCTCGACGACAGGCAACTACGGAATCACCGCTGCAGCGTTTTCGCATCTGCAACGATATCGGTAAGCGATTCGCAGCGTCCAAGTAATGCCGCGGAATCAAGCAATGCTTTGCTATCGAGCGATTCACCCTCACCAAATAACTGGTTGCAACAACCCATAGATGAGCATTCCTGCCCTTTCGGCAATTCGCCTTCTTCAGTTTCAGGCAGCTCATCCCGCACTTCCAAGATGTTTCTCCAAAAGCGCTTGGGCATGAAATGCCTGCGCAACTCCGGGTGATACCGAGCCGGAATAGCTACGGCATCATAAAAGCCTTTCCAAGCAGCCTGCATGGTTGCTTCATCCTGGGCATGCAGCGGAAGATGCACGTCTCCTGTTTGCGCAAGATACCACCCCTCGCCATCGTAAATTCCTGCCACGTTATGCACCTCGTCGTAAAGCACGAAGCGCTGCGTGTTGAACCTGCCGGCAAACCAATCCATCAGAAGCGGCACCACATTCGCTTTTGGATTACAGCGCGCGAACCATACGTCGTTCTCGAAGTGCTCGAACCGAATGAATTGCTGCATGAGGTGCCGTTCGTTCATAACCGAGCGACTAAGTTTCGCAATAGGGCCGGCAATAGGATGCGCCAAGTCTTGCACAAGCTTTCGGTTCTGCGCTGCAGGGCGCGCCATCACGTATCTGATGAAGCGCCAAACCGCCATGCCCGCCGACGAATCGTCCGACAGCGACGCATGGAGCACCGCTTCCCACGCCTGCCGCCCTACGCGCTTGCACACTCCAACCTGCACGCGATGCGCCAAGGCGTCATCAGTGGCGATAACGCGCACGCTCTGCCCCAACCGCGGCTGCAGCGCGCCTTCACGGAATATATCCTGCGGCTGCTCGTGAAACGCATACGTTTTAAACACTGCCGTAAGCAAGCCTTCCGTGCTTCCGTCATACACATAGGCAACGTTTTCAAGCGGCTCAACCACTACGTTTGGCTCGTGCGATGCTTCCAACATTCCACCGTCGGCTTGATACGTCATGCTGGCACCTTTTCGCGGCCCTGCAAAGCGTTCTGCCAGCCAAAGATGCCATCGGCCATTGCGGCTACCGACTGGCCAGCATCCAGGCGTTTCCCGCCCAAGCCACTTGGGCTCCGCGGACTCCGCGACACGCCATTCCACCCCGCCCCGCTTTCGCACACAAACGCCTTTTGCTTCGGCAGCGCCGCAACGCCGCCGTTGTCGCCACGGCCAATGGACGCTCTGCCAACGCCCTCATCGAACAGGCTGAGCTGCCCAGGAAGCACTTTGCCCGACCGCGCACCATGTTTCCCGCCATCGATAGGACTTGCAAGTTGCGCACGCAGCGCTTCCGGGCTAAATTCAACCCCGCGCCCCTGGTACTTCCCATTGCACGTGATGAAATACCGGGCACGCTTGAACGCAATGCCTAGTTTGCGCAGCTCCTGCTCTCGCAAGCACGTTGTCCGACGCGCTTTCACGATCAAACGCGCACCGCGAGGGCCGATTCCCGGCACGCGCAGCAACACCTCAAGCGGCGCCGTGTTGACTTCCACGGGAAACGAATCCAAATGATTCAGCGCCCAAGCCGCTTTCGGATCAACATCTTCTTCCAAGTTCGGCGCATCGGCGCTGATGATTTCCGAGACATCGAACTTGTAAAACCGCAGCAGCCAATCGGCCTGGTACAACCGGTGTTCGCGATTCAGCTGCACGCCCGCATTCTGCGGCAAGCGCGCATCGGCGCTGACCGGCAAATACGCGCTGAAAAACACGCGCTTCAGTTCCAGCGTTTTATAGAGCGCCTGCGACAGGTTCAGGATTTGGTAATCCGTTTCCGGCGTGGCACCGATAATCATCTGCGTCGACTGCCCGGCAGGCACGAAAGCGCGCCGCCGTTCCTTCGGCCTGGTAGATGGCAGATACGTTGTTTTGCGCCGCGTCAACCCGCGTGTTTCACGGTCTTGCGCCATGTTGTCGCGAATTTGACGCATGGGCTGGATGATGCGCTGCTTGTTCTTCTGCGGGCACAGCAGCTGCAAGCTCTTTTGGCTGGGAAGCTCCAAATTCACGCTCATGCGGTCGGCCAAATGGCCCAGTTCGTCCACAAGTTCGGGCGAGGTTCCGGGAACGGCTTTCGCATGGATATAGCCCCTGAACTTGTGCTCTTCACGCAGCAGACGCAGCGTGCGAATCATCAATTCCGTTGTGTAATCAGGGTTGCGGATAACCCCGGAGCTTAAGAACAGCCCTTCAATATAATTACGCCGGTAAAACCCGATGGTCAGATCGGCCAATTCTTCAGGCGTAAACGCCGCGCGTGAAACCTCGTTGCTGCAGCGGTTCACGCAGTACGCGCAATCGAATACGCACACGTTGGTCATGAGCACTTTCAGCAACGTGATGCAGCGGCCGTCGGGTGTAAAACTATGGCAGCAACCAGCGCCCATGGCGTTGCCCAGCTCGCCTTTCTTCGAACCGCGCGATACGCCCGATGAGGTGCAGGCAACGTCGTATTTTGCCGCATCGGCAAGTATGGTGAGCTTCTCCAATACGTCCACGACGCCCCCCTTCAACAAACATCTGTACGAAATTGTGTAGGCTTCACTTTATACGTACAACCGTTCGTTGTCAAGAACATTTGTTTCAGTTTTGGAAGCTCGCAAACCAGCTATATTAAACGCAAACGGGGCCGCGCAACCGCGCGACCCCGCACCTTCGGCGTCCTTTTACTGCACGCCCGTCAAATCGAACGCCGGGATGAAGCTTTCTTTCGCCGCACCGCCCTGCTGCCAGAAATAGTCTTCGATGCCCAGCGAATCTGCGTAGTCGAGCAACTCCTCATATTCACTATCGGGAACCCGTTTCGCCAGTTCAGGGCATCGTTTCAGCTGCCCTTGCGCCCACGCATCACCCGTAGCCGCCGCATCGGCAAGCGCCGGCGTGTACTGGTTCATCAACGACAGCAGCACGCTTGCGCCGTAGCGTTCCCACATCGTGCGCACCACGCGTTTCGAATCCTCAAGCGCACCCGGCAGCATCAGATGCCGCACCACCACGCCATGCGTCAATCGCGGCGCACCGTCAACCTCGTCGCCTTCGGGCAAACCCGCACACCGCACCATTTCATCAAGCGCCGCCAAGGCAACCTCGGGATAATCCGGAGCCGAAGAATACCGTTTTGCCAGGTCAGACGACATGTACTTCAAATCGGTCAGGTACACGTCAACCGTGCCCACGTTGTCTCGCACCGCCTGCGCCGTCTCATACCCCGACGTGTTCCACACAACAGGCAGTGCAAGTCCCCGCTGCCGCGCCAACGCAACCGCCGCACGTGCCTGCGGTGCGTAATGCGTAGGCGTCACGAAGTTGATGTTGAGCGCGCCTTGCCCCTGCAGGTTCAAACACATGTCGGCCACCCGCTCAACCGACACCTCGACACCCGCCTGACCTACAGCGATAACCTGGTTCTGGCAATAGACGCAACGCAGCGGGCAATGTGAGAAGAAAATGGTGCCGCTGCCGCGCTGCCCGCTGATGGGCGGCTCTTCCCACATATGCAACGCCGCGCGCGCAACCATCAAGCCCCCGTCAGCCCCGCACACGCCGCGCTGCCCCGCCGCTCGGTTAGCCCCGCACGCACGCGGGCACAACGTGCAAGCAGCCAATTCACGATTGAAATCCACCAGCTCCAGCTCCTTCGCAATCCTCATAAACAGCGAAGGACCCGAAGCGCACGCAAGGCCAACCTGCCCCTGCAATGCGCTGCGAGTCCCCGCAACACCGCCGAACCGCGCCTTGTCGGCGCGCGGCGCTTAGTTAAAACCCGGGTATGCCCCCGTCATGCCGTCGTCGTCGATGAAGCCGGCATCGCCGAAATCGTCGCCGTAATCGGCGTCGTCATCATCGTCGTGATCGTGATGATGATCGCCATAGGCCTGCTCGGCGCGGGACCAGTCAAGCCCCTCGTTCGCGCACGCCTCCTCTTCGCGATACACCAGCGAAAGCGCTGCCGGCGCCTTGTCCGAGCCGCCGATGATGGCCAAAAGCTCCAGCAGGCGCTGGGCCGCTTCGGCCTGCGGCAGGATCAGATCGGCATCGTCTGCCGTGGTCAACGCTGCCGTGATCTCGGCCATGAACATCTCGACCGTGTACGTGCCATCGAAGCGGCCGTCGTTCACCGCCGCCAGAAGCTCGTCACCGGCAGGCGTCAGCGCGCCGGCGCGCGCGCCCGCAATCTCGCCCATGTCCGAAGACGTGCGCACCGCGTGGTACAGCGCATCGGCCTCGATGGCCGCGATAAGGTGCGAAACCGCCTGCAGGCTGTACGCCGCGCGCGCCAGCTGGGCCGAGCCCGGGCCGCCCGCGTCGGTGACCGAACCCACCAGCAGGTCAAGCACCTCGCGCGCACGCTCGATGCAGTCCTCTTCGCCGCCCACGAAGCACGCCAGGTTCTCACGCGCGGCGAACGCGTCGGGCACGGACACGTCCTGCACCACCAGCGGCGCTTCCACGGCCACCAGGTCGTCAACACACGCCATGGCGTTCAGCTCGCACGCGAACGTGGGCGTGGTGCACGACAGGTCCACGATAAGCGTGCCCTTGCGCGCGCCCTGCACGATGCCGTTGTCGCCGAAATACGCGTCCTCAAGCGCCGTTTGCACCGTGAAGTACGTGATAACGGCGTCGGCGGCGCCAGCATCGGTCACGCGATGCCAGCCAGCAGCGCACAAGCGGTCGGACACCATGTTGCCTACCGTGGGATGACCTGCGTAAACAAAAGCCTTCGTCATGGCTTTAACCCTCTTTCTTGATTTTGCGGGCAATGCGGTCGGCTACCGAAAGGTCCTCGCGCTTGTCCCCTCCCCAAAACACGACGGCCAGCATGCCCGGGCCGACATGGCTTCCGATAACCGGCCCGATGCTGCTTTCCAAAAACAGCAGATTGTCATCGGTTTTCGCCAACAGCTCCTTTAAACGCGCCGCGTCTTTCGGGCAGTCGGCGTTGCCGATGACCACGCAGCGGCCCGGCGCATGGTCGGCCATGCGCTTCTCGCAGTACTCCGCAAGCTGCTTGATGCCCTTCTTGCGGCCGCGCGCCACGCCCGTCAGCGCCAGTTTGCCGTCGATGCTGATGTTGAGCAGCGGCTTCACGTCAAGCTTCGCACCCGCGTACGCCACGGAATTCGGGATGCGCCCGCCGCGGTGCAGCGACTCCAGGTCGTCCACCATGAACTCGGCGTCCACGAAATAACGCGCCTCTTCGGCCCATGCGGCCAGCTCACGCGCCGTCATGCCGTTATCGCGCTGCTTGAGCGCCTCGTACACCAGCAGCGCCTCGGCAACGGAAGCCAGGCAGGTGTCCACTACGTGCAGCTCGGCGTCGGGATGTTCGGCCAGAAGCTGGTCGCGCACGATAAGCGCCGTGTTGTAGCTGCCCGAAAGGCCGCTGGTGAAGCTGAGGTACACCGTGGGCACGCCGGATTCGATAGCTTGGCCGAACACCTCTTGGAACTTCGTGATGGGCACCTGCGCCGTGGAGGGCTGCGAACCCGCGCGCATGCCTTCGTAGAACTCGTGCGACGTGATGGAACGGTAGAAGTCGTCGCAGTGGTCGCCCTTCTCGTCGATGTAGGGGAACTCCAACAGCCAAACGCCTTCGCGGTCGACCACTTCATACGGCAGGTCGCAGCACGAATCGATAATCAGATTGCATTTCGGACGCGTGTCCATGCATCTCCTTTCGCCGAAAAGCCCGCGCGGCGCGGGCTTTGCTTTTTCACCTAGGATTTTACGAAGCGCAGACCAGGCCTGCAGCGGGTTTCGTCAACTTTCCCGAAATAGCGCGCGCGCACTCGTAGGCGATGCCGATTGCCGGGCCAACGTGCAGGCCCACCACCGGGCTTACGGGCAGCACCTTCACGCTGCGGCCGAGCATGGGCTCGATAACCTCGTGCGCCCATTTCACCGCCGGCGTTTTGTCGCCGATGTAGTGCACCACGATGTCGCGCAGGCCGTGCTCTTCGATGTCGGCCTTCAGCGCCGCTACGATCTTGTCGAGCGCCTTTTTGCGCGTGCGCACCTTCGCGAACGTCACAGGCGTGCCGTCGCACACGGTAAGCACCGGGGCAAGCTGGATAAGGTTGCCCAAAAGCGCCGCCGCGCCGCCGATGCGCCCGCCCTTCTGCAAAAACGTGAGCGTTTCGGGCGTGAAGAGAAAGCGCGTGCGCCCGATGGCGTCAACGGCCGCCTGCGCAACGCCGCGCAGGTCCTCGCCCGCATCGCGCGCCGCCACGGCTTCAAGCACGGGCAGCGCTTCGTCGAAGCCGCACGACGTGGAATCGACAAGCTCCCACTTGAAGTCGATGTTGCGCGCGGCAACGGCGCGGATGGCTCGCAGCGCGCCGTCGTAAGCGCCCGAAAGGCCCGTGGAAATGAAGATGCCGCACACCTGGTCGCCGGCGCGCGCCGCGTCCTCGAACACGTCTTCAAGCAGCTTTTGGGAAGGCTGACTGGACGTGGGAATGTTGTCGATCATGTCGTAGATGTCGGCGTAGAACGCGTCTAAGTCCATGGTGGCGTCCTCGTATTCGACCCCGTCCCGGTTCACGTACAGCGTGACAACCTGGATATCAAGCTCGCGGGCCATCTCCTGCGTGATCGACGAAACGGAATCGGTGATGATTCTAATCATGTGCTCCCCTATCGATAAGCGCGTTGCGCCCCTACCAACCTTGACCTCAACACTACGCGATGCCGCGCAGCTTGCCAACAAGCGCACGGCGGCGCTCACAAAGACCATATTCCAATCCCACCGGATACGTGTGCGGGTTCAGCATGCGCTTCTGGCTTTCGTCCAGGCTGGCCAAACCCTCTCGGCAGCGCCGCTGCGCTTCCATGGCGCTACGATGCGCCTGGTCAAGCACCACTTCGCCATTGCGCGCCAGCGGGGAAAGCAGCGTTTCGAACCGCTTGCCCGACAGGTTTTTCTGCCGCAGGCTGTCAAGCGGGTCAACGATGACCTCGCGCTCTCCCACACCCGCGTTCACGTCGAACACCATGTCGCCGGCAATGTGGCCGTCGTCGTGGTAGTAGCGCCGCACGTCAAGCACGCCCGGCACGGTCAGCTTCGCCGCCGATTCGCTGATTTTCAGCCGGTCGGTCCACTCGGTTTGCCCCGGAGCGCGCGTGGCCGACAGCTTGTACACGCCGCCAAGCGTAGGCTGGTCGAACGCGCACGCAAGCTTTGTGCCCACGCCCCAGCTGGTCACAGGCGCGCCTTCGTCCAAGATGGACTGAATGGTGTATTCGTCCAGGTCGTTGGACAGCACAATGCCGCAATCGGTAAGTCCCGCCGCGTCGAGCATGCGCCGCGCCATCTTCGCCAGCCACGCCAAGTCGCCCGAATCGATGCGGATGCCGGCCAAACGCTGCCCGCGCTGGCGCATTTCAAGGCCCACGGTGATGGCGTTTTCGATGCCCTGCTCCACGTTGTACGTGTCCACCAGCAGCACGCAGTTGTGCGGGAATTCCTGCGCGTAGGCGCGGAACGCCGACAGCTCGTCGGGAAACGACATCACCCACGAATGCGCGTGCGTGCCCGACACCGGCAGCCCGTAGCGCTTGCCCGCCAGCACGTTCGACGTGGAAGCGCAGCCGCCCACCACGGCGGCGCGGCTTGCCCACATGCCGCCGCCGGCGCCCTGAGCGCGGCGTAGGCCGAACTCGGCCACGGGCGCCCCATGGGCCGCCAAGCACACGCGCGCGGCTTTCGTGGCGATAAGCGTTTCGAAGTTCACGCAGTTCAGCAGCGCCGTTTCGATAAGCTGGCAATCCATGATAGGGCCCATGACGCGCACAAGCGGCTCGTGCGGGAACACGATGGTGCCCTCGGCAGGCGCATCGATGTCTACGCGCAGCCTAAACGTGCGCAGGTACTCCAAAAATTCCGGTCGGAACAGCTTGCCGCCGCCGGGCGCGTCAAGACTTGCCAGGTAGTCCACGTCGTCTTGTGTGAATGCGAAGTCGTCGATAAGCTCGGCCAGCTGGTCGAAACCGCAGGCCACGGCATACCCGCCGCGAAACGGATAATCGCGGAAGTACGCGTGGAAGCACGCCTGCGTGGCACCCTGCCCCGTTTCCCAATAGCCCTGCGCCATGGTCAGCTGATACAAGTCGGTCAGCAGCTCGTATTCGTTTCTCACGTTGTTGCACGCCTCCTTGCGCGAAGCGCCCCGACGATGCGGGGCGCGGAATTGCTAGTTACCGTTTTGCGGCGTCTGGGCGCCCTCGCCGGTGCCGGCGGCCTTGTGGCTGCGACGACGCGCGCGGCGATGCTGCCCGGACGCAGCGCCGGATTGCTGCGGCTGGTCGGAGCGCGCATGCCGAGGGCCGGCCTGCCCTTCAGGGCGGTTTTGCGAAAGCGCCGAGGACTTCTGCCCCGGACGCACGCGCGGCTTGCCCTGCTCGGCGGGCTTGCGCTGCTGCTTGGGCTGCTGCTTTTCGCCGCCCTTACCGCCGCGTTCGCGCTGCTCAGAGCCACGCTGACCCTTCTGCGGCTGCTCGGGCTTGCCACCGGATTGCCCGCGGCGCTTCGAAGGCTGCATGCCACGACGCTTGGCCTGGCCGTCTTTGCTCTTCGGTGCGCCTTGCGCCTGCTTGCCCTCAGCTGCGCGCTCGGGCGCAGCGGACTGCTGGTCGCGCGCTACCTGGCGCTCGGCCGCTTCGGCAGCGCCGCCCGTCACCTTCGTGGAGCGGCGGCGACGCGGCTTGCGCGTAGGCGCCGCCTGTGCCGTTTCCTGCTCGGATGCACGCTCGCGTTCTTTACCGCGACCGCGGTTGCGACGGCTCGAACCCTTGCCCGCGCGCTCCGTTTCTTGCTTCTGGTCGCGCTTCTTGCCGCCGGGCACGTGGCGCACGCTGGTACGGTCGGCCAGCTGGTCTTTGCCGGAAAGCTGCGGGGTGGCAAGCGACGCCGCCGCGCCGAACACGTCTGCAGTCTGCGCGCTGTTCGCGCGCTCCCACGCGTCGCAGCCAACGCACTTCGGGCGGGCGCCTTCCTCGGCCGGCTCGAAATCGGCAAGCGGCACGCGCACGGGCTTTTCGCCCTCCACGCGCAGCGAAACTACTTCGCGCGGCACGTCCAGGTCGACCACTTTCGCCGGGCCATCGGGCGTTTCAATCTGCGCGTTCTTCTTGGGCGCGCGGCTTTTGAAATCCTTGTACGCGTCGTATTCGTAGCGCAGGCAGCACATAAGGCGCCCGCACACGCCGGAGATCTTCTGCGGGTTCAGCGACAGGTCCTGCTCTTTCGCCATGCGGATGGACACGGGGCAGAATTCGCCGCCTAAGCGCTTGCAGCACAGCTCCTGTCCGCAATGGCCCAGGCCGCCCACCATGCGCGCCTCGTCGCGCACGCCGATCTGGCGCATGTCGACGCGCACGTGCAGGCGACTGGAAAGCGTGCGCACCAGCTCGCGGAAGTCTACGCGGTTTTCCGACTCGAAGTAGAACACGGCCTTGTCGCCATCGAACAGGTATTCCACCGACACCGGGCGCATTTCCTCGGACGCCTTTGCCGCCAGTTCCTTAAACATCGGCAGCGCTTCGGCGGCTTTCTCCTCAAGCTCGGCGGCGCGGGCGCGATCTTCGTCGTCGGCTACGCGAACAACGGGCTTCAGCGGGCTTTTCAGCTTCTTCACCTGCTCGGGCGTGGCCTCGAAAGCGTTGTCGGACACGTGTCCGAACTCCGTGCCGCGCGCCGTTTCGACAACCACGTCGTCGCCGGCGGAAATCTCAAGCTCGCCCGCGTCGAACCACAACGTTTTGGGGTTGTAGGGCAAATTGACAGGCGCTATGCGAACCATGGCGCTCCTTCTTTCTATCGTCGATACGCCCGCGGCGCCGCATCCGGCATGCCGCGACCGTACAGTATGTCGCGAATCTCGAACAGCATCGCGTCGATGCACGTTTCAGGAGATACATTATACGAGATGGCGGCGTCGCAGCGGCGCACAGCGGCGATTGCCGCGGCCGCGCGGGGCGGCGTGGTTGCCGCGGCGGCCGCCTCGATGGCCTCGCGCGCATCGTCGTTGACCACCGTGTCGGGCGCGCCGGAGGCAACTACCATGACGTCGCGCAGCCACGAGCGCGCGATGCCGGCCAGCTGACGCAGCGACTCAAGCGTTTTCGCCGTGATCTGCCGCTTGTTGCGCGCCTCGATCTGGCGAATGGCCGACTTCGCCAAAAAGTCCGCGTTTTCCGCCAGCTCCGCTTCCTGCTCGGCACGCACGTCATCCAGCGGCAGTTTCACGCGAACCACCAGGTCAGCGGCGAATCCGATGATGTCCCAATCGTCGGCGCGGGCAAGCAGCGACAAAATTTCCAGCACGCGGGCGCGAAATTGCAAGCGCTCGTTCGACTTCAGGAACTCCACGGCGCGCGTAAGCGACCCGTCGCACGCCTGCAGCGCCACGCGGGCCTGCTGCGCCGACGCGCCGGAGTTCTGCACCACGATGCCCGCCGCCTCCGACACCGGAATGGTGCGAAACGGCACCACCTGGCAGCGCGATACGATGGTGGGCAGCACGCTTTCGCGCGTGCGCGCAAGCAGGATGAGCACCACGTCGGCCGGCGGTTCCTCAAGCGTTTTCAGGAACGCGTTTGCTGCCTGCGTGCCCAATAGGTCCACGCGATCAAGGATGTAGACCTTGCGCTGCGCCTGAATGGGGGCAAGCGACGTGTCGGCCACGATGGAGCGCACCTGCTCCACCAGATAGCCCGCCGCGCCTTCGGGGGCGAAAAATCGCACGTCAGGGTGCTTGCGGCGCAAAATGCGGCTGCACGCGTCGCACGCCCCGCACATGCCGCCGCGCGGGCCTTTCGGCCCCTTCGGGCACATGATGCCCTGCGCGAACGCGTACGCCGCCACCGTCTTGTTCGACCCCGCCGGGCCGCAGAACAAATACGCGTGGCTTACGCGCCCCGACGACACGGTGGCGCGCAGGAAATCGCGCACGTAGGGCTGCCCCAGTATGTTCTCGAACGCATCGGCCATGGGCGCCTACTGCTCTTTCGGCGCGGCGGGCGCCGGCGTGGGGCGCGTATCGTCGCGATAGTCCACACGTCCCTCGTGGGCGCGCTGCACGTCCAGGCGCTCGAAGTAGGCCTCGTTTTGGCGCACGAATTCGCCCATCCACGGAAACAGGTCTGCCAGCTGGGCAAACACCTGCACTGCCGTATGCGATTTGCGGCCGGACGACTGCACCAGGCGCACGCGCTTCGGGTCGCGGCGCGCAATATCCAGAAACGCCGCGTTCACGCGAGCGTGGAAGTCCTCGCCGGCGCGCTCCATGCGGTCGGCACCCGCGCGGCGCGTGGCGCGCGCAAGGCCGTCGGCCGTGCTGCCGCCGGACACCAGCAAGATGGTGCGATCGGGCACCAGGCCTTGGCAGGCGAACGCGTTCGCTGCGTCCACGAACGCGCGGTCAAGCCCGCGACCGCAAGCCTGATAAGCCACGGTGGAGTCGGTAAAGCGGTCGCACAGCACCACCGCGCCGCGCGAAAGCGCCGGCACGATCACTTCGCTGACCAGCTGCGCGCGAGCCGCCTCGTAGATGAGCAGCTCGGACGCGTCGCACATGTTCACGTTTTTCGGGCTGAGCACCACGCCGCGCAGCTGCTCGCCCACGTCGGTGCCGCCCGGCTCGCGCAGGCACACGACCTCGCGGCCCATGGCGGAAAGCGCGTTGGCCAGAAAGCGGATGTGCGTGGTCTTGCCCGCCCCGTCGCCGCCTTCGAACGTGACGAACACGCCGCGCTCGGGCGCTTCGGGCGCACCTGCCGGGACGCCAGCCTGAGCAGGCGCAACAGGCGAAGCGCCCGCGGGCGCGACCTGCCTGGGGTCGCGCATCGTGGGCACTTCGCTGACGATGCCGGTGTTGTGAATCTGGGTCACGGCGCTATTCCTGCACGGCGCCGGCCACGGCCGCCGCCACCACTTCCACGGCGCGCGGGTCGAACGGCTCGGGCATGATGAAGTCTTCGCTGAGCTCGTCGTCGGACACCAGCGCGGCCAGCGCCTCGGCGGCGGCAAGCTTCATCTGCTTCGTGATGCGCGTGGCGCGCGCTTCAAGGGCGCCCTTGAAAATGCCGGGGAACGCCACCACGTTGTTGATCTGGTTCGGGAAGTCCGAGCGGCCCGTGCCCACCACGCGCGCGCCGGCCTCGCGAGCCACGTCGGGGAAAATCTCGGGCGTAGGATTGGCCATGGCGAACAGGATGGCGTCATCGTTCATGGACTTCACCATGTCGGCAGACACGATGCCGGGGGCCGACACGCCCACGAAGATGTCGGCGCCGCGCATGGCGTCGGCCAGGCTACCCTGCTCGTCGTTGAGGTTCGTGGTGGCAAGCATGGCGCGCTGAGCTTCGTTGATGCCCTCGGAACGCGAGTTGATGATGCCGCACTTGTCGCACAGGATAAGGTTGCGGAAGCCATAGTTCAGCAGCAGCTTCGCAATGGCGATGCCAGCCGAGCCGGCGCCGTTGACCACCACGCGGCAGTCTTCCTTCTTCTTGCCCGTCAGGCGCAGCGCGTTGATGACGCCGGACAGCACCACGATGGCCGTGCCGTGCTGGTCGTCGTGGAACACAGGGATGTCCAGCTCGTCGATAAGCCGGCGCTCGATCTCGAAGCAGCGCGGGGCCGAGATGTCTTCCAGGTTGATGCCGCCGAAGCTGGGGGCGATGCGCTTGACCGTTTCCACGATCTCGTCGACGTCCTGCGTGTCCAGGCACAGCGGCACGGCGTTCACGCCGCCGAACGCCTTGAACAGCGCGCACTTGCCCTCCATGACGGGCATGGCCGCGGCCGGGCCGATGTTGCCCAGGCCCAGCACGGCCGAGCCGTCGGACACGACGGCAACGGTGTTGGCCTTCATGGTGTACTTGTAGGCGTCCTCAGGGTTCGCGGCAATCTTGCGGCACGGCTCGGCGACGCCGGGCGTGTAGGCCAGCGCCAGGTCCTCGCGCGTTTCGATCTTCATCTTCGGGACGGTATCCAGCTTGCCCTGCCATTGCTCGTGCAGACGCAGCGATTCCTGTGCGATGTCCATGCTTCGTGCGCATCCTTCCGTGTTCGCGGCGCGGCGCCGCTTGACGTGTCGTGTTTCGCGGCCGTTTTCGGCAGCGAATTTTTCCCTGTTGGATTATACCCCTTCGCCCCAGGCGCCCCCACCGCTGCGCCCGCTCTCCCCGAAATACACCCATCGGGTGTGTTTCGCCTGGTGGCGAAGGACAGTCCAGTTGATGAGGGGAGCAGCAGGCCGCTTCGTCTTCTCCCGAAGCAGGTCAACATCGAGGAGCGCAGCAGGCACGAACAAGGAAGAGGTTCGAAGACAAGCCCGCTCTTCGGATTTCTCGGCATGATTCATGCCGCAGGCCCCGCTTGGCAGCAACTTGGCGCACAATATGAGCAGCATTCAAGGAAAGGATCATCGTGGAAGACGAGAAACTGAACGGGGTTGCGGCCGCGCTTTCGGCCGATGCGGTTGCCGGCGCCGTATATGCCGCCGTGCGCCATTGTGCCACGCACCTGCGCCCCGACGTGCTGGCCGCCATGCAAACCGCGCGCGCCGACGAAACCCAAGCCCGCGCGCTGTCCGTGCTGGACTGCCTGCTGGAAAACGCCCATATCGGGCAGACCGACGGCGTGCCCATCTGCCAGGATACCGGCACATGCTGGGTGCGCCTGGAAATCGGCGAGGAGTTAAGCGTTCCCGGCAACATCCTGTCGCGCGTCAACGACGCCGTGGCCCGCGCCTACACCGACGGCCGGCTGCGCATGAGCGTGCTGGCCGACGCGCTGCTTGACCGCACGAACACCGGAGACAACACGCCCGCCTTTGCCGAAGTGGCTTTCCGCCCCGGCCGCGGCGCCACGCTGCACGTGCTGCTGAAAGGCGGCGGCTCGGACAACGCCAGCCGCGTGGTCATGCTTGCCCCCGGCGCCGGTTGGGAAGGCGTGCGCCAGGTCGTGCTCGACTGCGTGCACGAGAAAGCCGCCAACGCATGCCCGCCGCTTATCGTAGGCGTGGGCGTGGGCGCCACGTTCGACAAGGTGGCTGGCCTGGCCAAACACGCGCTGCTGCGCGAAGTGGACAGCTCCGCTGCAAGCCCGCAAGCCGCCGCGCGCGAGGCCGAGCTGCTTGCCGCCGTCAACGCCACGGGCATCGGTCCGGCTGCCCTTGGCGGCAACGCCACCGCACTTGCTGTGCACCTGGAAACCGCCCCGTGCCACATCGCCGCGCTGCCCGTTGCCGTGAACATGGGCTGCTCGGCCATGCGCTCGACTTCCATCGACCTGGTGTCGTGGGAAACCGGCCTGCCCGTTGCCAACCCCACCGCAAGCCTTGCGCACGCCGCCGTTGAGGAAGGGGCGAACCAATGAGCAAGCAAGGAATCATCACCGAGCGCCCCCACTTGGCGCGAAGCGCGAAGCCCCTTGCCACCCAAATTTCATACGCCCCCGCAAAGGAAGGAGCCGCGCGATGAGCGAAACCGCAAACGCCCCCGTGCGCCTGACGCTGCCGCTTAACAAGGTCGACCTGGCCAACCTTTCCGCAGGTCAGGCGGTGCGCCTTTCCGGCGATGCCTTCACCATGCGCGACGCCGGCCACGCTCGCGCGCTGACCGCGCTTAAAGCCGACGGCCAGCTGCCGTTCGGCCTTGCCGGCCAAACGCTGTTCTACGCCGGCCCCACGCCCGCCGCGGCAGGCCGCCCGCTGGGCAGCGTCGGTCCCACCACCTCAAGCCGCATGGACTTCGCCACGCCGCAGCTTATGGACGCGGGCATCGTGGCGTGCATCGGCAAGGGCAAGCGCAACCAGGCCGTCATCGACGCCTGCGTGCGCAACGGCGCCGTCTACTTCGCGGCCGTCGGCGGCATCGCGGCGCTGCTGGCCAAGCACGTTACCGCCAGCGAGACGGTGGCATGGGACGACCTGGGCACCGAAGCGCTGCGCCGCGTCACGTTCGACGACTTCCCCGTATTCGTTGCCGTAGACACCCGCGGCCGCGACCTCTACCGCAGCATCGAAGCCGGCGAAGCGATTTAGCACCCCCCCCCGAAACGCAAAGAGGCGGCGCCCCGCATGGGACGCCGCCTCTTGTTTGCGAGCATTGCGCGGAAAGCTAAACCGTTAACGCACGCTTAGTTGTTGCCGCGCATGGTCTGGCCACCGTTGGGATGGCACTGGCCGCAGGTGTCGACCTGGGCAGCATGGCCCTTGTGGCACTCGTTGCAGTTGATCTGGCCGTGCGGGGAGTTGTGCGGATTGTACTCGCCCAGCGACTCGGTCTGCTTGGCCAGCTCCTCGTAAGAACCGCCATGGCAGGACAGGCACTTGTCGTTGTCGATGTAGTAGCGATCGGCAAGGCCCAGGTTGTCCGTGTCGCCAGCCAGCTGCGACTGCAGCTCGGCCACCTGCACGTTCAGCTCGGCGGTGTGGCAGTCCAGGCACGTGGTGCCCTCGTGTGCGCCGTGCCAAGCGGCAAGGCCGGCACCGCCCGTCTCGTCGGTACCCTCGTAGTTGGCCAGGTGGTTGCCCATGGAATCATGGCACACCGTGCCGCAGAAGCTCGGCGTGTTGTGCCACGCCCAACCGCCGCAGCAAGCCACGATCAGCACCGCAGCCACGACGCCCACGACGATCGGCCAGCGCTTCTTGCCGGCGTTGTTCTTCTTCTCTTCTGCCATTGGTTACTTCACCCCCTGCGCGGCGGTCTGACCGGCCACGTAACCGAACGTGACGCAGCGGCCGACCGACGGGCCGAAAATATGACGCGGATAGTTGCCGGAGAAGAAACCGCCCGAGGCGCCGCCAGCGGCGAACAGGCCCTCGATCGGCTCGTTGTCGTAGTCAAGCACGTTGCAGTTGTAGTCCACAACCAGGCCGGACACGGTGGCCAGGATGGAAGACTGGTGCTTGATGGCGTAGTACTTCTCGCCCTCGATCTTCGTGGCCTTCTCCATGGGACGGTTGAAGTCCTCGTCCTTCTTGTTGTCCACGAACGTGTTGAAGCGCGCAACCTCGGCCTTCAGCGTGTCGGCAGACACGTTCATGTAACCGGCCAGCTCGTCCAAGCTGGAAGCCTCGAACGCCTCCTTGAACGGCTCAAGCTTCTCCAGGATGGTGGCGGCGTTGGCGCCCAGCTGCGTGGTGGAAGCCACGCGCCAGGTGTCGGTGCCGTAGTGGCGCTGCGCCGTGATGGCGTTCGAGCGCGCCTGGAACGGCAGGCCTTCGCTAGCGAAGCGGCGACCCTGCTCGTTGATCATGATGCCCGCGGAAACCAGCGCGGTGATGCCCAGGTTCGAGGCATAGAACGAGTCGGGGCTGCCGAAGTCGAAGTTCATGATGGCCGCCGGCAGCGGGTCCATCTGGCCGCCCACGGCCAAGCCCATCAGCTGGCCGTCGCCCGTGGTGCCTTCGTTGGGGCACCAGCTGGCGCACGCGGCAATGTCCTCGGCGCGGCACCAGGCCTTCAGCATGGCCGGGTTCGAATCGAAGCCGCCCGTGGCCAGAATGACGCCCTTCGAAGCGTTCACGCGGAAGTAGCCATCGGCATCCTTGCAGATGGCGCCGGTCACGCGACCGTCGTCCTCGCGGATAAGCTGCACAGCAGACGTGCTGTAGCGCAGATCGGCGTTCGAGCGCTTGCTGAACGTGTTCGCAAGGTCGGCCACGATGTAGATGCCCGCGCCGCCGGCGTTCTTCACGGTCTGCTCGCTCCACTGCGGGCTCTTGAAAGCAATCTCCGTTTGCGGCACCTCGAAGTTGTGCGCGCTGGGGTTACCTTTCTTGAAGTAGGTGTCGATTTGGCCTTCGCCCTCGTCGAACTTGTCCTGCAGCCAGTCAGCGGCCTCGCCGGAACGGTCGGCCCACAGCTTGATGGGATCGATGGGCACGCGGTAGTACGCCGCGTGGCGCATACGGTCCATCATCTCGGCCTTGTCGACGATGTTGTCGCCCTCTTCCATCTTCTTGCCGCCAACAACGCCCATGCCCTCGAACATGCCGCGGCCCTTCGTCATCTTCTCGATGCACAGGACCTTCGTTTTGCCGTCGTCGGACGCCGCCAGCGCAGCCACGCTGCCCGTCAGGCCGCAGCCGCACACCAGCACGTCGGTTTCCTCGGTGCGCGTGATCTCGCTTGCGGGGATGTCGCGCATTTCGAAGGCCACGGGGCCCTGACGCACGATGCCGCTTTCCACGTCAAGCACCGGCACGTTACGCGTCTTCACCGGGAAGACGTCGGTGTAGATACTCTCGTTGAAGTCGCCGCAACCGCCCTTGTTCTCAACCGTCACGCCGGCGGCCTTCGCCTCACCAGCGCAGCCAGTCAAACCGAAGGCACCGGTGGCCGCAGCCGCGCCGAGCAGGCTGACGCCTGCGGCACGCATGAAGCCGCGGCGGGACATCCCGCTTGCCGCTTGCTCTGCCATGTTCCCTCCCTAATAACTGCTTTTGGGGCGCAAACCCGACCATTCACGCCCGATTCCTCTCCGTTCGTACACCGTACGGAGTACAACGGTTATGTATCGTACACTGTACGGCGTACGTTTTCAAGCTTTCTCTGTGGACAATTTCCCACCGTTGGGGAGTTCTGGCGATATTTGCTTTAACCTTCGAATCCGTTTCAAGTTTTAAGCACCAGTTAGCAGGCGATTCACTCGTGGCACAGTCCCCTCAAAAACCAACAAGCACCGCAACCACGCAAGAGGAAGTGATCGACGCCGCGTTCCGCATGATCGATGCGCAAGGATATGCGAAGTTCAGTATCCGCGCCCTTGCCGAAGAACTTGGCATCGGCACCATGAGCGTGTACACCTATGTGCCCTCGAAAAAGCAGCTGCTGTTCTACGTGCTGCAGAAGATGCAGTCCGAAATCGACAACGCACCGATTGCCGGAGAATTCTGGGAAGACACGCTGCACCGCACGTGCGGATCTATCCTGCGCACGAACCTAGCGCATCCGAATATCAGGATCGTGCAGATGCAAACGCAGATCGAAACGCCGCAGCAGCATCGACGCAACATCTACTACCTACACATCGATCAGGGCATGTCCGACCATATCTACGAAACCATGTACAGCGTGGTGCGTTCATACTTGTCCGGGTTCATCGACATGGCCGTGAAGCGCAAGCTCAAGCTCACCACGAAGGCCGAAGACCAGTACGCCGGCGGGCGCTGGACAACCATCTCCGACGCGGACACCGACATCGAGATGTTCCACCAGGGCATCGACTTTATCATCGCCGGCACGCGCGCCATGGCCGCGCCCGACCCCTGCAACTGGCGCACGCCAGAAGACCCCGCCACGTGGACCTGGGGCAAGGAATAACTATTGCAACACAAAAGGCGGCGTCCCAAA
>OLRT01000773.1_pt1 | contig 24117 bp, 23 predicted proteins | sample 1672021 | NCBI WGS metagenome assembly OLRT01 (sample SAMEA3136637, study PRJEB25190) | human gut metagenome | reverse complement strand
ACATGATGGGTCTCATCGGCATGGGCAACAACCCCATGGTCGGTGCCACCGTCGCTTGCGCCGTTGCCGTTGAGGAAGCTCTGAACGCTTAGTCCTTCTTCGCAACTGCGAAATTGACTCATAGGGCCGTCGCCTATCAAAGGCGACGGCCCTATTGTTTTAGAAGCTCAGACGATAAATTGGGGCGAGGGCCCCTTCGGTCCACCAGTCAGCAACGGGAAGGAATCGTATCGCGCAGGCTCTTCAGATTCTCCAAAGCCGCCAACAGCGTCTCGTCCTTTTTGGCGAAATGAAAACGAATGAGATGGTTGACAGGCTCACGGAAGAAGCTCGAGCCCGGCACAGCGCCGACCTTTACAAGACGAGCCAGATCTTCGCAAAACTCAAGGTCACTCGAATAGCCAAATTCGCTGATGTCCATAAGCACATAGTAGGCGCCCTCGGGCGTGTTATGAACCAAGCCAAGCTCGTCAAGCCCTTTGCAGAACAGATCACGCTTATGCGTATAAAGCGCCAGAACCTCGTCGTAGTAACTTTGGTCGAATCTCAAAGCGCACGCTACTGCCTCTTGCAAAGGCGCCGCAGCTCCCACAGTCAAAAAGTCATGTACTTTCTTAATGCGCTCAGTAATCTGCGGCGCGGCGATGGTGTATCCCAAACGCCATCCCGTAATCGAGTACGTCTTGGACAGAGAAGAGCAGCTAATGGTGCGCTCGAACATCCCCGGAAGGCTGGCCATATAGGTATGCTTACAAGGGGCATAAACGATATGCTCATAGACTTCGTCTGTAATACAGTACGCATCGTATTTCTTGCATAGGCTCGCGATGAACTCGAGCTCTTCGCGCGTAAACACTTTTCCGCACGGATTTGAAGGGTTGCAAAGAACAATAGCCTTTGGCCTGTTTTCACAGAAGGCACGCTCTAGCACCTTGCGATCAAAATCGAATTGCGGAGGATTAAGCGGCACATAGACAGGCATTGCGCCCGAAAGAATCGTATCGGCACCGTAGTTTTCGTAGAAAGGACTAAAGATAACCACTTTATCGCCCGGATTGGTCACAGTCATCATCGCAGCCATCATCGCTTCTGTTGAACCGCATGTAACAACGATGTTCTCATCGGGATCGACAGGAATGCCCATGTACCGCGATTGTTTTTCGGCAAGCGCCTGGCGCATAGCCTGGGCACCCCAGGTGATGGAATACTGATGGTAGCGCGGCGAAGGATCCCTTGAGATCTCTTCGAGACTCTTAAGAAGCTTTGTAGGCGGATCAAAATCGGGAAAACCCTGCGACAGGTTAACTGCATCGTATCGAAGCGAGATACGCGTCATGCGGCGGATAACGGAATCGGTAAAACTAGCAGTACGGTCGGACAGTGGCTGCATTGTTGCCCCCTTGGTAGTACGAACGGGCTGAGTGTACTCCCAAAGGGGATGACATTAAACGCTAATGAAGCCTGGAATAATTTGGAAACGTTTTAACGCAACGACAGTGCCACAATAAAGCTTATGTTTACTGATACCTCATACATGGCGCTGAAAGGACAAATGCGACGCGTATGCCCCAGTGTGTGGGAGAAGGTGCCAGCAAGGCAAATAAGACCTTGAAAACTGATTCAGACCCTCAGGAGAAAACAGCGCCGTCTCGAATAGCTAATAAAAAAGCCCCACGAATGAGGCCGTAAAATCAGATGGTGGACCGTCAGGGATTCGAACCCTGGACCTTGGGATTAAGAGTCCCCTGCTCTAGCCAGCTGAGCTAACGGTCCAACTACTCTATGAGAGATGATGGGGTGGGTAAAGGGACTCGAACCCTCGACCTACGGGACCACAACCCGTCGCTCTAGCCAACTGAGCTACACCCACCATGTGCCTCTCTCAAAGCGCTTGATTATTATGCACTCCTACGACCAAGCGCGCAAGCCCCTTTTTTAACTTTTTTAGCCTATTTGCCATTTGCCGGCACGTTAAGCTTACAAAGAGGCTATTCATGTCCAATTTTCCTCCGACGCAACGCACGCCCCATCACATGACATACAAGAATGCCAAAAGCCGCGCCGCAACAATCAATCAAAACATCGACTGGAGTCCCGCAACGCCCGGGAACAAAACGCTGAATCGTCTCATCGACGCAAGCCACCATAACGGGGACGACGCACACCATCGCAAAACGGCGCATCGAAAGCTTCGGACCTGTCGAAAAAGCGCTGTGAACCAATATGCTCAATAACGCATATTCAGAAAAATGAGCCATTTTTCTCACCAAGAGATTGGTGAGCCAAGCTGAAGGCAATCCCACTCCAGATAGCCAAGACCGCACCATCGACACTACAGAAAGGCTCAGATGGGAACTGCCCGTTCCAGGGACAAGCGAGTTTCCCCAAATAAAGAGGGTCATGCAGCCTGCAGCGATGAGCCATCTACGCGAAAGCGACGCAAACGCATCACCTTCGCTCAAAAGAAAGCCAGCGTTCACGTACCCTATGCTTCCTGGGCGACAAGTCGTGGCATCGTCATGGTTCCGCCCTGAATAACGCGAAGATACTCATGACTGCGTGTGCGAACACTCTGCGAGGAAACTTTATCGAATTCCTCTTCAAGAATCTCGTTCACATGCGTATGCAAGCCGGTTGAGCGTGCGCCCTCCGCAATAGCCCTGCAGCGCTCTTGCGGAACGGGCGCTGTCGTTTCCGCCCTTTGAGCAGTCTGGAACGGCACTGCCTCGCCAACCGGGATAGCGCGCGTTTCTTCCGCATCCTCGGACAGGATCGCCAAGGCCGCCGCCCACATGTCCTCATGCCCACTGTAATCAACCATGGGCACCTCAATGGCCTCGGGCTCCTCGAGCTCCTCAGGCACCGGATCAGGACAAATCGAAGCGGCGGACGCCGCGACCGCACTAGACCTGGCAGCAGCCTGCTCTTGCGAATGGGAAGATCCCATCACGGCAGCATCGGAAATCGTCATAAAAGTGTCGGTAGATTCGCAGGCCGTATTGGAAGCGGTCCCACGCGCGATCTCTTCAAGGGCAATCTGATACATGTCTTTGGAATGAATGGGGTCGCAACTCACCGAAAGATCCGAATCAAGCAACGAGTCAATCTCTGCCCACGCCTCCTCTTCCGAAAGCGCGTCCACGGCACGGGAGATAACAGGCACTCCCTGCTGGTGTGCAACGCGGACATTCTCCGAGCGTCGATGCGCGACGGCCTCAACATGCTCGGCAGCCTGATCAAGCTGCTCCTCGTGCGAAGAAATCAAGCGCTTTGTAGCGGCAAGCATGCCCATTCCAGCAAGAGAGCCGATCGCAAATGGCATTGCCGCAGTTCCAACAACCGCATGGACGTCTTTAAACGGAATCGTCGCCGCAAACGCAACCGCGGGAATCGCCAGGCACGCACCAGCGGACAGTCCGGCCGTAAGAGCGCGATGCGCGCAAACGTTAGAAGCCATGACCAGAATCCCTTCGACTACTCACAATCCAACATCAGCAGCTTTCGCCATCTTTTGGTAGGCAAAAGCCACGCCTGCGCGCCTGCGGAAAATGATGAAGTTTCATGTAGCTGGGAAACGCTGGGCCCCAAGCAACGGATTATGGTTCGTTTCATCTGCGTTTTCCGTCGCGTATTATGGCCATTATGCGCAAAACCCAAGGTAATTGCAAGAATTGTTCGGATAAATGAACGACGACATCCAGGAAAAGCTGCAAAAAAGAACCGGGAAGGTCAATCCTTCCCGGTTCCCAGAAACTCTTACGAAAACGCGCTAGAGCGAAGCTTCGTGATCGGCAGCCTTTTTCGCCGATCGAATCAAGAACTCTTCGTTGGAATTCGTTCCCTTGAGACCCTTGATGAACGCAGCCGCACTGCGCTCGGTGTTGTTCATATTGGCGAGAATTCGGCGAATGCCCCAAACAAAAGGTCGCATGCTCTCGTCGATAAGTAGATCTTCGTTTCGAGTACCGGACGCAACCGGATCGATAGCCGGGAAAATACGACGGTCGGCCAGGTCGCGGTCGAGCTTAAGCTCCATGTTGCCAGTGCCCTTGAACTCCTCGAAGATAACTTCGTCCATCTTGGAGCCCGTGTCGATAAGCGCCGAAGCGAGAATCGTCAAAGATCCGCCGTTTTCGATATTGCGCGCGGCGCCCAAGAAGCGCTTGGGCGGATACAGCGCCGCAGAGTCGACACCGCCGGAAAGAATACGGCCCGATGCCGGTGCCGCGAGATTATATGCGCGAGCAAGACGGGTGATGGAGTCGAGTACGACCACCACGTCGCCGCCCATCTCGACGATACGCTTCGCGCGCTCAATAACGAGCTCGGAAACACGCGTGTGGTTATCGGCAGGCATATCAAACGTCGAGGCAACAACATCACCCTTGATGGAGCGCTCCATGTCGGTAACTTCCTCTGGGCGTTCGTCTACCAGCAGGCAGATGAGATGAACCTCGGGATTATTCGCAGCGATTGACTGGCAGATCTTCTTCAAGATAGTCGTCTTGCCCGCCTTGGGCGGCGAGACGATCAGACCGCGCTGACCCTTGCCGATCGGCGAAACGATATCGATAGCACGACCGGTAATGGAATCGCGACCATGCTCCATCTTTAGCGGCTCGTTGGGATAAATCGGCGTGAGCTCGGAGAATTTGGGGCGATGACGCATTTCCTCGGGATCTTTACCGTTGATGGTGCGGATCTTTGCCAAACCCGGGAACTTGTCGTTTGCGCGAGAAGGACGCAGCGTTCCCTCGATTACATCACCCGGACGCAGGCGAGCGGCGCGAATCATATTCAGCGGCACAAAAGCGTCATCGCGGCTGGGCATATACCCGTGAGCACGAATGTAACCAAAGCCTTCATTGGTGATGTCGAGAATGCCCTGGATGTCGCGGAAACCCTCTGCACGGGCAGCGGCGACGTAAATCTCTTCGACAAGCTCGGCCTTCTTCTTGCCAGCCACATCAAGATCGAGCTCTTTGCCCTTTTCGCGCAGCTCGGCAACCTTCATTGCCGTCAGCTCCTCGCGCGAGAGGCTCGGTTCTAGAGGAGCAGCATAGCGATTGTTTCCGCGTTGTTTGCGGTTCTGCTGGCGGCCATTGCGGCGATCGCCGTTGCGATCGTTGCGTTCAGCATGTTCGCGCTTGTTTTGATGCTTGCGGCGTTTATCGCCACGAGCGGAATCTGAGGAATCTGCAGTCGAAGCATCGCCTTCGGAAGTTGAGGCGTCCTTCTTGACGGATGTGTCTTTTGACTCATCCCCTTTGCCCCGCTTTGCCGCTTTGGGCTCTTCGACCTGCTTTGCCCCCTCAGGTTCTTTTTCCTCTTTGGGTGCGGCTTTAGGTGCGGGCGTATCCTGCTCATTCGCCTTTTCGGAAGGAGCCGGGGAGTCGTCTTGCGGTGCCTCCTGCGACGTCGCGGTCACCTTGCGCGTACGGCGAGCTCGACCAGGGCGAACGTCCTTTTCCTGCGAATCGTCAGATGCAGGAGCTTCGCTTGATGACTCCTCGGCCTCCTCTTTGCCCGTTGAGGCTTTGTCCACCTTCGGCTTACGCGTGCGGCGAGCAGGGCGAGCGGGCTCCTCGGTGGCAGAAGCCGGAGCCTCGGCAGGAATGGACACTTCCGACGGCTTCTCCGAATCGACGGGTTTCGCCATGTCAGTCGCCTTGCGGCGACGCGTTGTCTTCTTAGGTGCCGCGGGGGTATCGCCCACAAGCACCTCGACCTCGCGCTCCTGGCGCTGGCGCTCATCACGAACAACCTGCGCTTGCATGACTTGCGCAAGGGCACGGGCCTGCGCCACCTCCGAAGACACGGCTTCTGCCGTCTCCTCCTTCACCGTGCGCGTACGCTTGCGAGCGGGCTTCGGAGCAGCCTCTCCCTCAGCTTTCGGCGCAGCCTTGCGCGTGCGCCGCGGGCGCGCGGGGGCCTTCGGCGCAGCATCAACTTCAACAGGCGTTTGATTCTCGGGAATCTGAGTTTCTTCAGTTGCCACTATGCCTGCTCAACTACTTTCTTCCAGTCGGCCTCGAAGCTTGCGAGACCACGATCGGTCAGGGGATGCTGGAGGCATTTCTTAAGCGCAGCGAACGGCACGGTCGCGATGTCGGCGCCCAGCAGGGCCGCCTGCGTGACGTGGTTGGGAGTGCGCACGGAAGCGGTGATGATCTCGACCTGGTCGTCGACGTTCTTGCCAGTCCAGTCGTAGTTCTGGATGCAGGTAACGACGTTGGCCAGCTGCTCGATGCCGTCCTCGGCGATATCGTCAAAGCGACCGACGAACGGCGAGATGTAGCGAGCGCCGGCGTTAGCAGCAAGAAGCGCCTGAGTCGCAGAGAAGACGAGCGTCATGTTGATGCGGATGCCCTCAGCAGCAAGCGCATGCGTGGCGGCAAGGCCTGCCTCGCAGACGGGAAGCTTGACCACGATGTTAGGGGCGAGCTCAGCAAGGCGGCGGCCCTCCTCGATCATGCCCTCAGCGGTTGTCGCGGTGGACTCAGCAGAAACGGGAAGACCTTCGCAAAGCTCCGCGATCTTCAGCATGTGGGGCTCGAAGTCCGCAAGCTTGCCGCCCGTGCGGGCATACAGGGACGGGTTGGTGGTGACGCCGGCTAGGCAGCCCCAGCTTTTGGCCTCTGCAATCTCGTCAAAATCAGCGGTGTCGATGAAGAACTTCATGCGGAATACTACCTCCTTATATGCAGCCACTCTTGCCGTGGCATGCTTCCTATGAATAGAGAGAATTCAACTCGCCTCTTGCGCGAGTTCAAAGCAGCGCAAATACGCAGGTAAAGCTTATATGCGATCAGCAAATACGTAATAGAACTGTAGAAAGTGGTTGTGTTGCGCTCTTTTGCCAAGTGTAGCACAAGCATGCAAGGCGCAACATAACGGAATAGACCAGCGAGCTTTACACACTTGAAAACACCGATGCGCTATGGATCGCCTCGTTAATAAATCCATCGCACGGCGCGCATATTCCGTGACACTCCCACCAACCGAGCGAGATATTTCATAATCAAAAGCCATAAAACCATAGCCATTAATTTAATGATCCAGTTTGCTTTACATGCAGGTAAAAAATCCCTTTTGCATGGAAACCCCTGGAAACACAGGTATTTAAAGCACATCCGTACAAGCTTTGAATAACCCCATGCGCAACCTTCAACGTTAATCGAAAAATACTGCCGTTCATCCGACATTTGCGCATTTTGCGCGTATACGTTGCCCACCAAAGTGTCGATAATGCAGCCAATTACAGATTCCGCCGTGACTGCAAGGGAGGCGGCACGTGAAGCTTGAGGACTCTGGAATTTATCCCTTTATCAAGGATTATCCTAAATGCAAAATCCTCTATCGTTTTGGAAAGGGCGAATGTATCACCAACTCCATCGCGCGCAATGAAGACTACTGGTATGTAATCGAAGGCCAAATCGAGGTTGTGGCGACCTCGCACAACGGCAGGCGCATCCACGTAGACGACAACGTTGAAGACGAGTGGACCGGACATTTAAGCAAGTACTGGGGACAGAATCTATACTGCGACTGCATCGCAGTCACGCCCTGTGCCTGCATCCGCATTCCAAATCCCATCTTCAACAACCTTATCAAGGACAAAGACTTCAGACTCTTCTTCTATTTCAAGATGAGCTCGCGCCTTTACGATATGTACCGTCGCAGACTGTCCTACGACCTGTTCACCCCGCGCCAACGCTTTGCGGCTCACCTTATTCTCGATGCCGAGGATAACGATTGCTACATGGAAAACGTCTCCAAGACCTGCGACAAGCTGGGAATCAGCCGCCGCAATCTATACAACAACATCTCCGACTTCGAGGCACTCAAAATCATCTCTTATGAGCAAACCGGCCTCGTAAGCATCAGGGACCGCGAGCAACTGCGAAATATCGCCCAGCCCGCTCTGGAATTCAACGAGAATCGCGATTAGGAACAAACATCATGACCAAAGCACCGAACACCGTGGAAGTTACCTACGAGTCTTTCCGCATCCCGGTACAACTTGCGGATTATCGCACGATCGCTCTTACCGATGAAGAACGTGAGCGCGCCGTTCAGCAAGCATCCGCCGTGCCCGAAAGCCAGCAGGGGCTCACTACTGACTACTTCCTGCAAGCTGCATTTGTTGAGAAAGTCGCCAGCAATAGCACGCTACGCGTCCCCAAGCAGATTGCACACGAACGAGCCCTCTCCATGGGCCGCACGCTACAGCAAAAACTAGAGAGCGACCAACTTTCGCTGGACGATTACCTCAAGGCCATGAAGACCACCAAGGACCAGCTTATCGCTGAGTTCGAAGTTGAGGCGAAGCAGCAGCTCAGGCAACGCATCGTCCTTTTGGCGATCGCCAAGGCAGAAGGCCTCGAGGCCACTGACGCCGATTACGCCAACGAGGTCGAGCGTCTCTCCTCCTCCTACGGTATGCCTACCGAGGGCCTCGTGGGATTCTTCGCCGCTAGCGGCGAAAATGAAAGCGTGCGTCAGGATATCTCCGTATCCAAGGCAGCCGATTTCATGAAACAGCTTGTGCTCAACTAGCAAAAAACAAAGAGTCCTCTTTCCGATCCGGGCGCCTGAAACTTGCGGGCGCCCGGATTCGTTTTGTTAGAACGCGGCCGTACAAAGAAAAACGCCCTCGGCCGTAAGGCCGGGGGCGTCGAGAGAGGCTAGCAGATGGAACTACTGCAGATTCTGCATTTGATCGCCGGACTTGTTATTAATCCACTCGATCGCTTGCATATCCGTGCCCTTAATGTGGTTGATGAGCCAGTTGGTGACCTCTTCTTCAACCTTCTCGGCAAAAGCATCGGTCGGGCCGCCGGCCACGAGGTCTGCATGAAGACCCTTGACGGTCTCGACGAATGCGTCGTGCTTAGCTTTATGCTCAGTGAAGAGAGGATACTTTGCGTTCTGCATAAGTTCTTCTTCGCTAGCAAAGTGGAAAACCGTGTACTCGGCCAGGAAGTTCAGAGTCTCCTCTGCCTTAGCGGCGCGGGTGGCCTCGTCTTCGCTTGCAAGAGCAGCATAGAGGTCGTTGATGCGCTTGATGAGCTCTTTGTGCTGGCCATCGACAACTTCATTGCGGGTATAAAGGCTCGGAAGGAATTCGGCAGTCTTCATAATTAAGCTCCTTAAGGGTTAACCCATGCTTCAACAACTAGCGGGCTTACTCCTCGCCCTTCATCTTGTTGGGAAGCAAGATGGCGAAGATGGTGGAAACAATGTAGGCGCCCAGACCGAAGTAGAGCGACGTAGTGTAGGTGCCGGTCATGTCGAACAGGAAGGCGCCCATGAAGGTACCGAACGAAGGACCGATGCCCATGATGATGAGCGTGGAGAGGCCCCAGATCCTACCGAGGGAAGCGCCACCAAAGACGGTGCCGGCGTAGCCAGCAGCGCCACCGGGCTCAATGCCCCAGTAGACGGACAGCAGGACCATACCCAGGCAGACGATCGGGAAGTTACCGGTCAGTGCGCAAAGAACGCCAGCGATACCGAACAGCGGGGAGACGACGAGCATGAGACGACGAGCGGGACGCTCGACGCCCATCTTGACAACGAGGGCGTCCGAAATCTTACCGGTGATAGGCATAGCGAAGATGCCAGCAAAACCGATAAGCATGTAGACGACGTTAGCAAGAGGCATGCCAAACAGGGACTCCTGAGTCCAGCCGAGGTCGATGGTGAAGAAGCGAACGACCTGAGACCAGATGAGGAACTCGCCCATGACGGCAAACATGAAGGCGAAGATGTCGCACCACAGAGCACGAGTCTTGAAGGCCTCGCCAACAGTCCAAGTGCGAGCAGGCTTAGCGTTCTCGTCCTTCTTGGGCAGGGAGTCCAGGCCGAAGGGCTGAGCACCGATCTTGTCGGGCATGGGCTTAGCAACGGCAGCGGCGATAAGCAGCATGACGGCCATGATCACGGAGAGGAGCTTCATGCCCATGGACCAACCGGCGTTCTTAAGAACCGGGGAAACCACGATGGTGAGCAGCAGCTGGGCCATCGGGGCGCCCATGAAGGCAAGGCCCCACTTGGAGCCATAGGAGGCACCAACGTACCACTTACGGCAGGAGATGGTCGAAGAGACCCAAAGCATACCGGTGCCGACGCCAGCGAAGACGCCGTAGCTCAGCAGGTAGACCGGGAAGGACCAGGAGACACCCTCAGGAATGAAGGAAGTCAGGAAGAAGCCCAGGAAGCAGCAGATAGCGCCGATGATGTAGGTGGGCTTGGTGCCACGCTTGTCGATCAGCGAGCCGCTGAAGAATGCCGTGATGGCGTAGAACGTCATCATAAAGCAATAGCCGAGCGAGGCCTGGGTCGAAGTCCAGCCCATGCCGTCGACAAGCGACGTCTGCATGATGGAGAACGAAGACCTGTAGCCAAAGAGGCAGAAAACGGCAAGCCATGCAGCGATTACGGTACAAGTACCATATTTTTTAGCCGTCTCTTTGGAGATTGCCATGAGTGTAACCTCAGCTTTCCAATTGGTCGGCCAATGCAGTGAAGGACTGAGCCCTCTCGGCATCGCCGGCACGGTTGTACATAGTTGCCGCGTTGCGGGCGATCGACGGAAGCTGTGCCGTCAAATCGTTCGAAGCGCGGGCAAGGTCGATGAGCTCTGCCATGGCATCGCCGGCATCGGCGAAGCGCTTGGCGCGATAGAGCACCATCGCGTGAAGATTCATCAAGGTGTAGCGGTCCTGTGCTGCTAGAGTCTGTTCACCGGATTCAAGTGCGCTGCGCACGGCGGAAACAGCCTCATCGACACGCCCAATCTGCGCCAGAGTTGCAATGTGGTTGGAAAGGGCGCCGATGAAGTCCTCCCCTGTCGCGCAGCATACGGAGACCGCCTCGGCGGCAGCATCCGATGCCTGCTCCGCCTGCTCGGCAAAGCCACGCATAGCCCAAGAAACAGCCAGGGCATCGTGAGCGCGAGCGCGCAGAACGGCAGTGGGAACCTCGGGGTCGGGATCGCCCAAAGCGTTAAGGGCCTCCTCGATAAGACGAGCAGCGCGCTCCGGATCGGTTGCATCCAGGCAGGCATACCCGGCATTGACCAGAGCACTTGCATAGGCAGGCGTGTTCTCAAGGCCTTCATCGATCAGGCACTGACGAAGCTCCTCATACGTCTCCAGGCACTTGTACCAAGCGCCGGAGGAACGATAGAGATCGGCTAGGTCGGAAAGGGCGACAACAAGGCCCTGCTCGCGATTATGCTGCCATGCAGCATCCTCTTCGGCAAGGGCGTCGGCATCCTTGCCGCACGTACAGGCGACGCCAGCGCAAATCGTGCCCGATTCACGCAAACGCGCGATTTCCTGGGTCAGATAACCCTCGAGCGCGTTCATGTCCCCCTGGCGACGGTAATCGTTCACCGTCGCTCTATATGCGTTAGCGTCGAAAACCATGTCCAACGCCTCCTCAGCTACACGATTGAGATTAATTAGAACGGAGTGTCATCGCCGACATAGCAGGCGATGTTGTTGTCGAGATACAGATCCTGCAGCTCGCTCATGCGCTCGGGAGTCATATCGCCATGGTCGGAGTACTCGTACTCCTTACCCAGCTGCTCCCACTTGGTCTGACCCAAGCGATGGAATTTAAGCAGGTTGATCTCGTAGAGACCGTTCTCGTTCATGAACTCGATGAGGCGCTTTGCGTTCTCATCGCTGTCGTTAAAACCGTGGATCGTCGGCTGGCGAAGCACCAGGCGTCCGGGCCATCCGGAACGCTTAAGGGCGCGGATGTTGTTAAGAATGCGCTCGTTGGAAACGCCGGTGCCCCACTTGTGGGCCTCGGGATCCATGTTCTTGACGTCGACGAACGCGAAGTCCAGACGACGGAAGATCTTCATGAACACTTCTTCGGTAGCGTATCCGCTGGTCTCGATAGCGGTGTGCATCGAGAGCTTCTTGCACTCCTTAAGAACCGCATCCAGATACTCATGGTGCAGAAGCGGCTCGCCGCCGGTAAAGGTGACGCCGCCGTCAGAACCCCAGTTGTTGTAGTCGCGACGCAGCGTATTGACAAGATCGGATACCGTCATAATGCGAACGGTCTGCTTAAGAGCACCGGCAGCGCACGACGTGGTGCACTCGATGGTCTCACAGTCGTTGCAGATTTTCCAGTCTACACTCGGCTTTCCGTTCTCGTCGAACTGAATCGATCCGTGGGGGCACGCATCCCTGCATGCTTTGCAGCCTTGGTCCCACTTGCACACGCGGTCGGCAAACATGAACTGAAGCTTGGGACGCCAGCTCTCCGGATTGGCACACCAACGGCACTTCAGGGGGCATCCCGTAAAGAACACGTTAGTGCGGCAGCCGGGACCATCGTGCACCGAATAACTCTGAATATCAAAAATCATGCCTGTGGGCTCGGCGCTCATGGCCCCTCCGATCACGTGGTAGGAATAGAAAAGTCCCGGCCGGCCAGGCGATAGACCGGCCGGGACCTAAATCCCGCTATAGGGAAGTCAGAACGTGTTACTACGCGTTCTCGAAGTTCTCGCAGCAGAAGGCGCCGCAGTCACCGTATGCCCAGGTCTCCTTCTCGAAACCAGAGCAGGTGCCGATGCCATGAGAATCGGCATCGTGGAACTTAGCGCAGAACTTGCACAGCTTGCCGCACTCGAAGTTGGGGCAGGCGTCGGAGCCCTCGCCATCCAGCGGAACAATCATCCTGCTGACGGCGCACATGCCCTTTTCGCAGTCCAGCGCCAGGAAATGCTTGCACTCGTAATGCTTCATATCGAATACAACTCCTCAGTTTTCTACATCTCGTACTCAGTACGGTAGATGACCTCGTCCTGGATAGGCTTACCGATCTCGCACCAATACTGGGTGAAGCCAGCGACGCGAACCATGAGGTCACGATAATCGTCAGGCTTCTTCTGGGCCTCGCGCAGCGTCTTGGAAGACGTGATGTTGAACTGGACGTGGAAGCCACCCTTGCGCATGTAGGCGCGGATGACGTCGAGCAGCTTGCGAGTACCGTTGATGCCGGCCACGGCGCTCGGGTGAATCTTGACGTTCATCTGAGCGTTCTGGTTCCTGGAGTGGTCGTAGCAGGTAGCAGAGGTGAACACTGCGTAGATGCCGTTCTTGTCCGTGTTGGCGGCAGGCGAGACGGAGCCGTCGGCGTAGGTAACGCCAGCGAGGCGGCCGTCGGCGGATGCGAGGGTGATAGCGCCCTGCGGGCCGTGCGTGGACACGGAGATCTGGCACATGTACAGCGGCTTGCCGTAGTAGGACTTCAGGGTCGGCATGAGCGCGGTCATGAGGTCCTCGTAGTGCACCATGAGGTCGTCGACATAAGGATCGGCGTTGCCGAACTTAGGAGCGTTGACGCAGTCGGTGAAGATCTTCTCGTACTTCACGGCCTCGTCGGTAGCCTCGCGGCGGTCGGGCGAGAAGACGCCAGTCTCGAATGCGGTCTTGAAGCCGAAGTTGTGCTCCAGTGCATCCATCATCTCGTCGAGCGTGTACTTCTTCTCGTCGAAGACGTTCTTCTTGAGGGACGCCATCGCGTTGATGAAGGTAACGGTACCGCAGGACTCGAAGTTGATGGTGGAGTTGTAGCGGCAACCCATGTTGGAGAGGGTCTGGCCCTTGGTGAAGCAGTCAGGCTTCAGGAGGGAAGCAACCACAGGCGGGTTGTTCTTACGCCAGATGTCCATCTGGATGTTGTTGACCTTGAGCGAGATGTCGCACAGCTCGGTCATGTAGTCCATCCAGACATCCCAGACGTCGTCCAGAGTCTTGAGTTCGCGGTTGTGCGGCTCGAAGACCTTGATGCCGGTACGCTTGTCGACACCGTTGGTGAGGACGAGCTCGAGCAGCTTGGGCAAACCGGTGAAGTGAATACCGGTGCCAGCGGTCGGAGCAGCGCCGCCGGGGATCCAAGTGGTCTTGCCGTTGTAGTGCAGCGGCAAGAAGCAACCAGGCGAAGACTCGAGGCAGCCGCCGAGGCACCATGCGCGGGCGTCCTCGACCGTCATGCCCTCGTCGTGATAATGACGCAGCATGTAGTTCATACCGCACTGGTTGTTCATCCATGCGGGGTAGCCCTGGCCGCCCTTGCAGCAGCGAGCTGCCTTCATGAGGAACTCCTCAGGCGTCTTCTCGTCATAGAGGACGGAAAGCGTCGGCTGAGTGGTGCGGGCACGGGTGCCGGCCTCAACGATGAGGTACTCAAGCGGGGTGACAGCGGTCAGACCGTCACGAGCAAGGCCGCCGAGGGACAGGTTGTTGAAGGTGTTGCCGGAAAGAACGCCGCCGGTAACGCCGGAGGAAGCGAAGCACTCGATCGAGGTGATCTTAATGCGGTAGAGCTCGAGAAGCTCGATGGCCTCTTCCTCGGTGATGGTGCCGTCCTCGAGGTCCTTCTCATAGAAGGGCTGCAGGACCTGGCCCAGACGACCGATGGACTGGCCGGACTGCGGGTCCTCGTTGACGATAGCGAGGTGGCACAGGAAGGTGAGCTGGAGGGCCTCACGGAAGGTCGAGGGCTGCTTGTGAGCGATGTTGTGCATAACAACAGCGATGTCCTCGTACTCCTTCTTCTGCTGAGGATCGGGCTCGCACTCAGCGAGGGACTCGGCGCGCTTGCCGTAGTTGTCGGCCCAAGCGGAGAGACCCTTGGTGATCTCCTTCATAGCCATGTAGTAGTAGCCACGGCTCATGCCCAGCAGACCGTCGCCGTTCTCGGCAAGACCGAGGATCTCGGCGATCTTCTCGTCGCACATCTCGATGATGCGGTCAAAGCCATACTCGAGAGGCATGTAGTAGTTGATGATCTCGCGGCCCTGAGGGATGGCCCAAGAGTCAAACATGACGAGAACGGTGTCGCGATAGGCCTTGTACTTGTAGTAGTCAGGAATGGCCTCGGAGTACTTCTGGGTAACGACCTCGATGGAGCAGTTATCCCAGTACCTGGAAATCTTCACCAGGATGGGGACTTCTTCCTTGCGCAGACCGAACTTCTGAGCGATGGAAACGACGTTGCCATAGCTCTCGGTGACGTTGCCGCCACCGGCACCGACGACGGACATACGGTCGGCCTCGGCCAGAGCCGGAGCCTCAGCCTCGGCGAGGAGGGCCTCAGCCTGGGCATTGAAGAACGAAGCGTCGACCCACGGGAACGGGAAGGCACCACGCCAGTTCTTGGTCTTATTCATAACGAGCAGCTCGCCCGGCCAGATGGTCGGGGTGGTGTGTGCGAGAGCAGCACCATAAGCCTTAGCGCGACGAATCTCGGGAACGTCGCCCTCGTTCTCCCACCAGACACGGTTATACCAATATGGAATCTCCATATCGATGGTGTTCTTCATCTGGTAGTAGATGTTGATGAGCTTCTCAAAACGCGGGCTAGGCGCGGGAATCTCTTCCTCGGTGTAGCCGGCGTCAACAGAGACGTCCAAGCTCTTATCCTGCCTGTTGCGTGCCTCAAGAATCTCAAAGATCTTTGTCTGTTTGTCCACGGTGTACCTCCTTGTGTGCAAACGTGCAGACCCTAACTTCGTTGCGGTTGGCCTTCGTGTCCCTCCTTCGGGCTTCCCGCATCGCTAGGGGGATAGTACGTGGTGAACCACCGTTCAGTGACGTGTACTTTGCGCAAAAGCAAGCCGAACGGTCGCTCAGAGGATGTGTTCGGTATGTGGTGCGAGCACGATGCGCAGATTTACTATAGTTAACTATAAACTCTAGTTGAATAAAGTACGTTGTATATAAATCGCTGTACAAGAGAATGACCTCGTTCACCTGTGCATGTTTCACAATTGTTAACGAGTCAATGTATAAATTTGACCATTTCATGCATACCAAAATAAGCCTTTTTAATGTCTAAATACCCGGTGGAAAGAGGGTTTTAGACATTCGCAAGCGCTTTTAAGAACAAAAAAAGCCCGTCCGCGAACCGCGGACGGGCTTGCAAAATCCCCTTGAGAAAACGCCTTAGCAGGGATTAATAAAAAACTAGCTAACTTTACAGCGATTTACTACATACGCTGGGGCGCCGAGACGCCCACGAGGGAAAGAACCAGTCCAAGAACAGAGCGCACGGCATCGCACGCGGCCAGGCGGGCACGCGAAAGCGCGGGATCGACCGGACGGCCTTCGCTCGGCAGAACCTGGCAAGCGGCGTAGAAGCTGTGGAAGTCGCCAGCGAGTTCCTCTGCATAATGCGTAAGGCGGAAGGGCGCGCGATCGCGTGCGCAGCTAGCAATGAGCTCAGAGAGCTCAGAGAGCTTGCGGGAAAGAGCCAACTCGGTAGGGTCGATGAGCAAAGCATAATCCACGTTTTCGCCGATAGCGCGGGCAGCAACGGCATCCATGCCGAGCGCCGCCGCCTCCTCGGGCGTCACATCGGCGGCGCGACGGAGAATCGAGCAGATGCGCGCGTGGGCGTACTGCACGTAATAGACGGGGTTATCCTGCGTCTTGGCCTTAACCTTTTCGATATCGAAATCAATCTCTTGGTTGCTGGAGCGCGAGATGAGCGTATAGCGCGCGGCATCGGCACCGACCTCGTCCACAAGCTCGCGGAACGTGATCATGGTTCCACGGCGCTTGGACATCTTGACGGGCTTGCCGTTGCGCAGCAGGTTTACGAGCTGGCCGAGCAGAACCTCGAAGCGCCCCGGGTAACCCAGAGCATCGCAGGCGCTGCGAACACGATTGATATAGCCATGATGGTCGCAGCCCCAGATATCAATCACATGATCCACGCGCTGGAACTTATTCCAGTGATAGGCAACATCAGAAGCAAAGTACGTGTACTCGCCATCGGACTTGATGAGAACGCGGTCCTTGTCGTCGCCCAGATCGGTCGAGCGGAACCACAGGGCGCCTTCCTTCTCGTAGAGATAACCCATCTCGTCGAGCTTCTTGAAGGCACGGTCGACGGCTGAAGTGCCGGCAAGCTCTCCCTCGCCATCCTTGACGTAGAGAGTACGCTCGGAGAACCAAACGTCAAAATCGCAGTTCACGTCGTGGCAAAGCTGCTTGATGCCCTCGAGCATACGCAGGTAGCCGCGCTCGCGGAACTCCATCATGCGATCGTGCTCGTCGGCATCGACCCACTTGTCGCCATCGGTGCGATAGAAGTAAGCAGCCTCGTCGATGATGTAGGAGCCGCCGTAGGAGTCACGACCGAGCTTCTCGGCAAACTCATTTTGATACGGATGGGTCTCGGGATGCTCGTCGGCGTCGTCGGCAGCAAAGGCGTCACGATCGGCAACGAGGATCTTGTGCGCCTCATCGATATCGACACCGCGGGTACGAACGATATCGGCAAGCTGCATATAGCGCATGGCAACGGAGTTTCCGAAGGTATTCATCTGATTGCCGTGATCGTTGATGTAGTACTCGCGCTGGATGTCATAGCCGGCATGCTCCATAACGCGGCACAGGGAGTCGCCAAGGGCTGCCCAGCGGCCATGGCCGATATGCATGGGACCCACAGGGTTTGCGGATACGAACTCGACCTGGGTCTTGACTCCCTCACCGGCATTGCTGCGAGCGAAATCCATACCCTGAGCGCGTGCCTCGCCAAACACGGCGTTCTTGGCGGCAGCGGAGAGATAGAAGTTGATGAAGCCCGGGCCTGCGATCTCGACCTTCTCGACCGAAGCGTCCTCGGGAAGGTGCGCCACAATCGCCTCGGCGATCTTGCGCGGGGCGCAGTGCGCGAGCTTTGCCGACTTCATGGCAAGCGTAGTGGTCCACTCGCCATGCGAGGTGTCTGCCGGGCGCTCGAGAGCATAGTCGTCGAGCTCGAATGCGGGCAGCTCGTCGGCGTCGATGGCGGCAGCAAGGGCATCGCGCAGGAGCTGTTCGATCTTTTGGGACATGGGTCCTCCTCTATAACGAATCTCGCAGGCTCTTGATCGCCTGCCGAGCGCCTGCGCCAACTATCGGCACAAGCAGGCAATACTCTAGCACACCGGCCCGCCGACGCGCTTTTGCCCAACCGTGCAATCATGTGGGATTTTTCTGGTCATTTTCAACAAAAGCGCACGTAGAGATGCTATTCTGAAACAGGTACGCGTCTAAAAGATGGAGGAAGCATGTTTGAGATCGGTGAGCACGTGATACATCCGGGCCAGGGCGTCTGCACGGTGACGGGGTTCAAGGACTCCCCCACCCCCATGATCGAGCTCGAGGCGCACTCCGGACACTCGAAGACCAAGCTCCTCTATCCTGTATCGCAGGTCGACCGCCTTCACGCCTGTATCGACAAGGACCAGGCCGAAAAGTTGCTCTCCGACTACGATTCGATAGCGTGCGACTCGTTTACCGAGCGCAACAGCTCCCTTGAGGAGAGCTATTTCAAGCAGCTGCTCAAGCAAGGTGCCCCCACCACGGTTCAGGTCGCAAAGACCATGCGTTGCCGCATTCATGACGCAGAATCTCAGGCAAAGAAGCCCAGCAGCTACTATATGCGCATTCTCAAGGAAGCCCATCGCCGCTCTGTCGAAGAGCTTGCCGTTGCCCTGGGCGTGAGCGAAGACGATGTCGAGGCACGCATCGCGCAGACGTTTGAAGGTTTTGGCCAAAACTAGCATCATCCTCAAGAGAGCTTGCCGGGCGGGCGTGCACGTGTGCATGCCCGTCTTTGCTGTATGGGGCACTTTTGTGTTAGACGTGGCGCGATGATGGGTATTCATATCCCAATAGCTCTTCAATTGAAGGAATCTATCATGCGCTTTTTGCTCAATTGGCTCCTCACCTCGATCGCCATTGCGATCGCTACGTTCATCGTTCCCGGCATTGCACCATTTGGTGCAAGCGAGGCATGGGTGAGCTTCATGTTTGTCGGCCTGTTTTTGGGATTTGTCAACTCGCTTGTCAAGCCAATCATCACCGCCATCTCGCTGCCCGTGACCATCATCACGCTCGGAATCTTCCAGCTGGTCATCAACAGCTTCATGCTTGAGCTTGCAAGCTGGCTTTCTATCAATATCCTTGGCGCAGGAATATCCATCGCAAGCTTTGGCTCTGCCTTCATGGGCGCCATCATCGTGAGCATCATGTGCGCGATATTGAACGGCGTAGTTGAAGAATAGACAACAGCGCCTGGCCGCTTTAGGGCAGCCCGGCGCCGCTTGGATGGCCTAGATGTCTTGCGGCGCGAGATTCGCTCACGCCGTGTGCTTCGCTTTTTAAATGATGTAATCGAACGACTGGGGTTCTGCAACCAGATCGGCTACGGTCACGCTGTCCAGGTATTCGTTGATCATGGTGTGAAGTTTGGTCCACATGCCAAGCGTGGTGCACGTTGCTTCGTGATCGCAGGCGGCGGCGCCCTCGACAAGGCAGGAAACGGGCGCGAGGCTTCCCTCGGTAAGACGCAGAATCTCGCCCACAGTGTATTGATCGGCGGGGCGCGTTAGGCAGTAACCGCCCCCCTTGCCACGCATGCCGGAAAGCATGCCATTTCGCACAAGGATAGCAAGGATATTCTCCAGATACTTCTCGGAAATTCCCTGACGCGCGGCAATCTCCTTAAGCGGCGTGCGGCCAGCAGCCTGATGCTGCGCAAGGTCGATCATGACGCGCAGGGCATACCGGCCCTTAGTGGAAACAAGCATATGACTGGCCCTCTTTCCTCTTTCTTTAACCACCATATCATACCAAAATACTAGGTTGAATACATGCTGCAAGCTGGATAAATCGCCTCTCCAGGCAATCGGGGAGCGCCCGTCCGCTTCATCGTCTCGAAACAAAACTATATTCCTATTGACATACTAGGTTTTGCCTCGTTTAATACTGCCAACGGGAACTCATATATACCCGTAGACTTATAGGTTAATTGCTTCGGCGCGACTCGGAGGTTGTCATATGGAAGAGCAGAAACGATGTAGCAGCGGCGCATGAGCCCCTCTCGCGCCTCACACCTACCGCGCATTCGGTCCATTTTCTTCTAGAACTACCTGCTAAGGAGCACACCATGTCCAACGTCTATACTTCCATCGACCAGCTTATCGGCCACACTCCCCTGCTCGAGCTCACTCACTTTGAACGCGATGAAGACCTGCACGCACGCGTGCTCGTCAAGCTCGAGTACTTCAACCCCGCAGGATCTGTTAAAGACCGCGTTGCGAAGAGCATGATTGACGAGGCGGAGCGCGCAGGAAAGCTCGTACGCGGTGGCGACTACACCATCATCGAGCCGACTTCCGGCAACACCGGCGTGGGCATCGCCTCCGTAGCCGCCGCTCGTGGCTACAAAGTGATCATCACCATGCCCGAAACCATGTCCGTGGAGCGCCGCAAGCTCATGCAGGCATACGGAGCCGAGCTCGTGCTCACCGATGGCGCCAAGGGTATGAAGGGAGCCATCGCCAAGGCAGAGGAGCTGCAGAAGGAGACTCCCAACAGCATCATCGCCGGGCAGTTCGTGAACCCGGCAAATCCGGCCATCCACACGGCAACGACCGGTCCGGAGATCTGGGCCGATACCGATGGCGACGTTGATGTCTTTGTTGCCGGCGTGGGCACCGGTGGCACCGTGACTGGCGTGGGCGAGTACCTCAAGGAGCAAAACCCCAACGTGAAGGTTGTTGCCGTCGAGCCCGCTTCTTCGCCCGTGCTCTCCAAAGGCCAGGCGGGTCCGCACAAGATTCAGGGCATCGGCGCAGGCTTTGTGCCCGACGTCTTGGATACCCAGGTCTATGACGAAATCATCACGGTCGAAAACGACGACGCCTTTGCCACGGGCCGTGCCGTCGGCCACAAGGAGGGCGTGCTTGTAGGTATCTCCTCCGGCGCCGCCGTATGGGCAGCGATCCAGCTTGCCAAGCGCCCCGAGAACGAGGGTAAGACGATTGTGGCACTTCTTGCCGATACCGGCGAGCGCTATCTCTCCACGGCTCTGTTTGTCTAAGAGCCGAGGTGCGGAAGTCTGCCTACATCGGTGTCGATTGTTGTCGGCGCCCCTCTGCAGGCGGGCAAAATCGAACGCGGCGCACGCAAACGATATCGTGCGACGCATGCAGTACAATCGGAAAGATCAGCGGCGCGGGATAGGATGTGCCCCGCGCCGTTTTAATGCCGTTCAGACTTGAACGGCATCACGTAAGGAGCACAGATGTCCAAAGGGCGCGTACTTGTTGCCATGAGCGGCGGAGTCGATTCGAGCGTAACCGCTTATCTACTCAAACAGCAGGGATATGAATGCGTAGGCGTGACCATGCGTCTCACCTGTCCTGCACCCGACCCTGCAACGGGTATCAGCAAAGTCGACCGCGACATCGCCGATGCAAAAGCCGTTGCCACCCGCATCGGCATCCCCCATCGCGTGCTCGATCTCCAAGAAACCTTTGAGAAGAGCGTCATCGATCGTTTCGCTACCGCTTATCAGACGGGACTCACGCCCAACCCGTGCATCATCTGCAATCGACGCATCAAATTTGGAGCGCTACTCGACGCCGCGCTCGACATGGATTGCGACTATATCGCCACGGGCCATTTTGCAAAAACAGATCAGGCGCCCGACGGGACTTGGCAGCTCCACCGCGGAGAAGACCCCAAAAAGGACCAGAGCTACTTTCTCTATTCGCTCACCCAAGAGCGCCTGGCTCACACGATCTTTCCGCTGGCGGGCATGAATAAAGAACGCGACGTGCGCCGCATTGCCGCCGAGCAGGGTTTTGCCAACGCAAAGAAAGCCGAGAGCGAGGATATCTGCTTTATCCCCGATGGTGACTACGCAAGCTACATCGAACGACGATCTGGGTGCGCCACGGAGCCGGGCGACATCGTATGGCGCGACGGTACCGTGGTCGGACGTCACAGCGGTGCGCTGCGCTACACGATCGGCCAGCGCAAGGGACTTGGCGTGGCGATGGCGCATCCCGTCTACGTCACCGGCGTGGACGCAGCAAGCAATACCGTGCACTTGGGCGAGCTCGAGGACCTGACGGTCGGTGCCCTGCTCGCGAACGATTGGATCTGGAGCGCACCGGAAGACCGCATGGAAGCCGAGCTTTCCGCCGGCGGTATTCGCATGCGTGCTAAATACCGCTATCGTCAGGCGGACCAGCCGGCAACAATCACGCGCCAGGCCAACGGACAGATGAAGATCGTCTTCGATGCACCCCAGCGCGCCGTCGCCCCAGGCCAAGCCGTTGTCATCTATCGGGGTGATGTCGTTCTTGGCGGCGGAACCGTGACCGCCGCCCTCAAGGAGTAGCACGACGACGCGTGCATTAACGCAGAGCGCTCGTCGCACTCATTAGGAAAAACGCCGAGACGAGCATTGCGGCCCGTCTCGGCGTTTTAATGCATCAAAGGGCAATCGTCTTTTTGCTACTCCCCTACGTATGCACGCAGCAGTTCGTAGGTGTTGCGCACGCCATCCATGTGCGAGCGCTCGTAATTGTGGCTTGCATACACGCCAGGACCGATAAGACCGTGGCGAATATCGTAGCCAGCGCGAAGCGTCGCCTCGACGTCGGAGCCATAATGCGGATAAACATCGATAGCGTAGTCCAGGGACAGCCGCTTGGCCGTATCGGCAAGGGCGCTCACCAGCTCGTAGTTGTAGGGACCACCCGAATCCTTGGCGCAGATGGAAACCATGCGCTCGGTGCAGCCCAGGTCGTCGCCCACGCAGCCCATGTCAACGCTGATCATCTCGCACGTGTCGGCAGGAACAAATGCCCCGCCATGGCCAACCTCCTCGTACACGGTAAAGAGCAGCGAGACCTTACGGGCGAGCTTCACCTCGCCGGCAGCAACCGCCCGAGCCAGCCCCAACAAAACCGAAGCAGAGAGCTTATCGTCCAAAAAGCGACTCTTGATGTAGCCGCTCTTGGTGATCACGGTACGAGGATCCATAGCGATGATGTCGCCGGTCTGGATACCCAAGCCCGCCACGTCGTCCTTGGTGTCAACGTTCTCGTCAAGCAGGATCTCCATGTTCTTCTCGAGCGTCTCGACTTTTTCGTCTGCAACGTGAGAAGAAGGCTCGGTATTTAGGACCACACCCGTGTAGACGCGACCGTCGCGCGTGTGAACGGTGCAGTTTTCGCCATCTGCCGTGGACCACTGATGTCCGCCAAGAGTCGTCGGGCGCAGGCGGCCATTGTCCTTGATGGAACGGACCATGGCTCCAAGCGTGTCCACATGGCTTGCAAGCACAAGAGGCTCGCCCTCGCCGCCCAGGCACACAAGCACGTTGCCTTTTGTCGAGCGTTCGGGCGCAAAGCCCATCTCCTCGAGGGTCTTCATTACATAATCGGTCACCGCGCGTGTAAATCCCGTAGGACTAGGGATGGAAGTAAGGGCTTTGAGCTGCTCTCCGATGTAATCGAGCGTGTCGGTCATTTTCTCTCCTTAGAATCGATGCCTTAAATGTGGTCGAAATATGAAAATGTGACAAAATAAACCTGTCTACTTTTTGTCACACTCTAGGGGCATTGAGGGGCGCGGCGGGTGTCCCCTTTGCCGTAATCGATGGTTACGGATTTGACGCTCTCAACGTCGCCGCCCGTGAGGCGCCATTCGGTAAGCAGAATATCCATGGTCATAGGGCCGTCTTGCACCTTGAGCGTAACCGTAAGCTCGTCGCCGTCCTGCTCGACCGATTCGATCTCTTGCTCAGGGATCGAGGAGCCCAAAAGCTGGAGCTGGATGTAGCCGTCACGGGACGCCCAGCCCTCTTCTGGCTGAGCCACTTCGTCATCACCCACGGCCTTCGTCGCAAGAATGTCGAGCGAATCGTCCTGCTCAGCGGTCCACGAGACATCCTGTCCGGATAGTACATGATGTGTAACCAGGGCAACTGCGCCAAGAGCAACAATGCAACCGAGGCAAATCGCCACCTTTGTGGCAAAACGGGGTTTTGTCATATCGGGCTCCTTCCCGGTCGGTTTTCTCCATAGTACACAAGACGCGCGACAAACAGAAAAATGCCGGAAAGGGACGAACCCTCTCCGGCATATATAGCATCACTCAATAAAGACGCGCGGCTAGGCTGCCGGGCAGATCTTCTTGAAGAGCTCGATGACGTCGTCGAGCGTCGCCTCGCGAGGGTTGCCCGGGAAGCAGGCGTCGGCCATGGCGTCCTTGGCCAGGACCTCGATCT
>OLRT01000762.1_pt1 | contig 24235 bp, 18 predicted proteins | sample 1672021 | NCBI WGS metagenome assembly OLRT01 (sample SAMEA3136637, study PRJEB25190) | human gut metagenome | reverse complement strand
TTGCGAAGCAAAACTTTAAATGAGAGCTGCGAAGGACACAGTTCTCAGGTTTCCTGAGAATTGTGTCCAATACCGAGATACGGAAGTACATTGGAAAAGATATCGCGGATCACCGGCGCGCAGATCGTTCCGCCGTAGTAGACGCCCTGCGGATTGCGGATAATGCAAAGCCCCAGCACCGTCGGATGCTCCGCCGGGGTGAAGCCGAGGAATGAGGAAATATAGCGGTTGGCGCTCCGCGGAAGTGTCTGCGAGGTTGCCGTCTTTCCGCCGATGGAATATCCCTCGAGGTACGCATTCTTTCCAGACCCTTCTGAAACGACGCTTTCCAGAATTTCGCGCACCGTCCTGGAAGTTTCTTCCGAAAGAACCCCTTCTTTTTCCGGAAATTTCAGATGCTTTACGACATTTCCTTCTTCATCGAGCACATCCGTTGCAACATGCGGCGTCACCATTTTTCCACCGTTGACGAGCGCAGAGACCGTCGCCGCCAAGCGAATCGGCGTGATCTGGAAGGACTGGCCGAATGCCATCGTCGCAAGCTCAACCTCTCCGATGTTTTCCTCCTTGTGCATAATCGTCGATGCCTCGCCCGGCAGATCGATCCCCGTCTTTTCCATCAGGCCGAAATTCCGGAAGTAATCACAGAACTTTTCCACACCGAGCCGCAGCCCCACTTCAATGAACACCGGGTTGCACGAGTTCTGCGCGCCCTGCACGAAGTTTTCGGCTCCGTGTCCCGTCCGCTTGTGGCAGTGGATCCGGCGGTCCTCCACGATTTTGTAGCCGGGACAGAAAAACGAATCGTTCGGCGACACAACGCCCTCCGAAAGTCCCGCCGACATCGTGATGATCTTAAAGGTAGATCCCGGCTCGTACGTATCGTTGATGCAGGCATTCCGCCACATCTGGTTCAGCAGATCCTGAATTTCTTTTTCCGAAAGTCCCGTTGTATCCTGCTGCAGCGTGAACGGATCGTTGAGGTCGAACTCCGGCACATTGACACAGGCATAGATTTCTCCGTTCTGCGGATTCATAAGAAGAATCGAGACGCTGTCCGCCTGTTTTTCTGCCATCGCCTTTTCCGCTGCCTGCTGGCAGTACGCCTGGATATTGACATCCAGGCTGACCTTTAAGTCCCTTCCCGCCACCGGCTCCTGGCGGCTCTCCCCGATGCCGTTCTGCTCAATCCCGCGCGCATCCGTTGTCGTCAGGATTTTTCCGTTGATTCCTTTTAAAATTTCCTCATATTCCACCTCCAGTCCGATGATGCCCTGATTATCGCCTCCGGTGAAGCCGATAACGCGCGACGCCAGCTTCCCTTTGGGGTAATACCGCTTGAAATCCTCATCCACTTTTACCCCCGCGTATCCGTACGACCGGATGGTATCACCCGTCTTCTTGTCCACATTCGTCTTGACACGCTCGATTGAAGACCGCTTCTCCACGCGTTTCCGCGCCGTCTCCTCCGAAATTCCAAGCTCTTTTACCAGCATCGCAATCACCGCCTCCGGCTCCTCAATCTGGCTGTGGATCACGGAAATCGTACAGACCGTGCGGTTTGCCGCGAGAACTTCCCCGTTTGCATCAAGAATCCGGCCGCGCGCCGCCTTGATCCCGCGCTCCCGCTCGTGCAGATCATCCGCCTTCTCGGAATAATAGACGGACCGGAACACACACAGATACACCAGCCGCCCGGCAAGTCCGACCATCATTCCCATGCAGAGTACCCACAGAAGAACCGTCTTTTTCCGGTGATACGTTTTGTTTTTACGCATAGAATACCCCATAGCCGAATCCATTATGATAACACTATATGGAAACTGCTATGGGGTTATGTCTTTTGTTTTTTATGTTTTTTTACTCTTCATTGATGAGATCCAGCTCGGCATTTGTCAGACCGCCGTTCTCGATATTGCTGTTTTCAGCACTGTTTTCCGTATCGTCTTCCTGTACCGGTGCCGCTACGTTTGGATCATCCGTTCCGGTCTCGGAGCCTTCGCCCGTCACACCGTCCGTATCATCCGGGAATACGTTCAAATACGGCAGCAGTTCTGTGTAGATCTCTTTTACGATCTCCTGTGCCAGCACACTGTTCGCCTGATTTTCTACATCCGGCTCGTCCACAATCGCGTAAACAACAGCTTTCGGGTTTTCTACCGGTGCAAATCCGATAAAGGAAACGAGATATTTTCCATTGCCTCGCGGATACTTCTGTGCAGTACCTGTTTTTCCTCCCATCGTGTAACCGGCAACCTTTGCACTCTGGCCGCTTCCATCGGTCACGACTCCCTGGAGGAAACTTCTCATTTTATCGCTGATTTCCGCGGAAACCGTCTGACGCACCAGATTCGGCTCATTGCTCTCAACAACGGCTCCTGTGCTGTCCGTGATCGTCTTCATCACATGCGGCTGGTAATAATTGCCTCCGTTGATCAGAGAGGAAAACGCAGCTGCCTGCTGTACCATCGTCACGGTATAGCCCTGTCCGAATGTACTCGTTGCAAGCTCGGTCGGTCCCATAGTATCCTCCGTGTGAACCAGGCCGTACGCCTCACCCGGCAGGTCAATTCCTGTCAGACTGCCGAAACCGAAAATATCCTGATAGCGGAGAAATTCCGCTGCTCCCATCTTCTGTCCGATCTGCATCATACCAGCGTTGCAGGAGTTTTTCAGTACATCGGCCGGTGTCTGTACGCCATGTGTTCCCGGATAAGCTCCGCAGCGGATCATCTGCCCTGCAATCGTCTCAAACCCCTCACAGTCAAACAGGGTATCATCATCGATTACATCGAGGGAATATGCCGCCGCCACGTTCATCGGTTTTGCCGTGGAACCTGGCTCATATGCATCGGAAATACAGTAGTTTTTCCAGATGGCACTCAAAGCCTCCATTGTCTCGTTATCGTTCATCGCATCAATTTCTTCCTGCGAATAGAACGGTGTCAGATCTCTTGGATTGTTCAGGTCATACCAGTCGGAAGAATCCATACCAAGAATCTCTCCATTGTTCGGATCCATCACGACAACGCCGATATTCTTTGCCGCTTTTGTCTGACGGTTCGTCTCAGTGTCCGATTCGTCCGCGCCGTTCTGGACATGAATCCGCTCATTGTAATTCTCGATCGCCGTGCGGATGATCTTCTGAATATTTACATCAATCGTCGTAACCACGTTTTTGCCCGGCTGCGCCTCGATGATCGTCTGTTCCATATCCGCATCTTCGTTGTAATAGCCGAACTGGCGGCCATTCACGCCATTTAAGATACTGGAATAATACCCTTCGATTCCCCAGTCTGCCGTGTCTCCTGAATACGTAAAGCCGATCAGATCGCAGGCAAGTGAATTTAACGGATACGTTCTGTGGTAGGATTCCTCGAACCAGACGCCGCGGATGTTGGCACGGTATGCTTTTTCCGCCTGCTCGTTCTCATCGAGCTCCTTGTTCTTTTTGTCCGCGTACTCGTCCACATAGGCCTCAAACGCTTTTTTCGCGTCCATCGAGACCTCTCTGGCGAGAACCTGGTACTGGCTTTCTTTTGTCGTTTCGCCGGTCAGACGATCCCGGATATCCGTCTCGTCGAGTCCGAAGTATTCAACCAGTGCTGCTACGGTCGGATCGACGTACGGATGGGTATCGTTCTTTTCTTCATCTTTTACCGTCGTATTGGCAAGTTTACAGTCGAGAATAACGTTGTAAACCTTCTCACTCGTTGCCAGAATCGTTCCGTTCCGGTCGGTGATACTTCCCCGCTGGAATGGAATTGTCCTGCTGCCGTAGGACTGCTGCGTCTGGCTTAAAACCTGTCTTTCGTATTTTTCTCCCTTTGTGGCATTCACATACGTAATGTCAATCGCTAAAGCAACAAAAACCAGCATCACTCCCAAAAAGAGTGCTACCAGTTTTCTACTCATACGCCCACTTGTCTTCCGTCTCCGGAATGCCCCGCTTCGTTTTTTATTCTGTTTCTGTTTACTCACGTTTTCACCTATTTCGCATCCGGAACATCCTGATACTGTCTCACATAGCTGTTTTCTGAATCATTGAAATAAATTACCTGGGACTCATCTGCATATTTCATGCCGAGCCGGTTCTGTGCTGCTTCTTTGACTGCCTCAAGATCTTCGGAGGCAACCGTTGTATTGTAATAGGCGTCATTATCCGCCTTCAGATCGCTCAATTCTTTTTCTTTGCTGGTAATGTCTTCCGCCTGCGTGGTAACCACGGTCTGCAACTTGACATACGCAACACACGCCGCGATACACAGTGTGCAGACAATGGCAAGAAAAACAGCGTAGCCCGCGCTGATCTGTGTCGCCCGTGCCCGGTTTCTTCTTGTCTGGCTGCTCACACCCGATTTCAGAGGCCGTGCTTCTTTTGGTACTTCCTGCGGCTGTGCTGCAAGACGCCGTACCGCACTTCCGTCCTCAAACGTATCTGGCGTATAACGTTTCGTTCTATCTGTCGAATTTACCCTTCCATCTGCCCGTCTGGCCATAACTTCTCTGTCTCCTTCGTGCCGAGCCGTCACACTTTTCGTTCAAAGACGCGCAGTTTTGCGCTCTTGGAACGGGGATTTGTTTCCATTTCCTCTTCTCCCGGCAAGATCGGTTTCCGAGTTACTACGGTTCCCTTGGACTTCTTTCCGCATACACAGACCGGAAATTCCGGCGGACACGTACATGGATGCTCGTTTTTTCTGAAAATGTTTTTTACGATACGGTCTTCCAGAGAATGAAAGGTGATGACACAAAGTCTTCCACCGTCATTTAAGAGATCAATCATGCCGTCCAGTGACTCCGACAGAACGGTAAGTTCCTGGTTCACTTCGATACGGATTGCCTGAAAGGTTCTCTTGGCCGGATGGCCGCCCGTCGCCCTTATTTTTGCCGGAATCGAGCGCTTGATGATTTCGATTAACTCCCCAGTTGTTCGAATCGGCGCCTGCTGCCGGCTTACGCATATATTGTGTGCAATTTTTCTTGCAAAACGCTCTTCTCCATATTCATGGAGAATACGCGAAAGATTCTCTTCACTGTAATCGTTCACGACTTCGTACGCGGAAAGAGCATTTCTCTGATCCATCCGCATATCCAGTGGAACATCCTCACGGTATGTGAATCCACGCTCTGCATTATCCAGCTGATAGGATGAAACTCCAAGATCCAGCAGGATTCCGTCTACCCCGGTGACTCCGATTTCGGCAAGACGCGGAACCATATCGCAATAATTGCTGCGGATAATCGTGACCTGGTTCTGAAATGGTTCCAGGCGTTTACCCGCAGCAGCTATCGCAGCTTCGTCCTGATCTATGCCTATTAATCTCCCCGTGGCAGATAAGCGCTCACATATATGACTGGAATGTCCAGCGCCTCCCAACGTCCCGTCCACGTAGATTCCGTCCGGTTTTATCTTAAGGTTTTCAATGGTTTCCTTCAGTAATACTGATGTATGCGAAAATTCCATGGTCATCTCCTGTATCCCAACGAAACAGATCAGATCACAATGCCCATCTCTTCCATTGATTCGGCGATGGCATCCATATCATCATAATTGCTGTTTTCGTTCCATTTTTCCTTGCTCCAGATTTCAATCCGGTTGATATTTCCGGTAAGGACTACATCTTTTTCCAGACCAGCAAATTCCCGCAGCGTTGCCGGTACGAGAATCCTCCCCTGCTTGTCCAGTTCACATGACGTAGCACCTGCTACAAAGAAACGGGAAAAAGTTCTGGCGTTTTTGTTTGTAAGTGGTAAGGCTCTCAGCTTCTCTTCAAAGGCAGCCCATTCGTCGTTTGGGTAAATGGAAAGGCATCCGTCCAATCCCTTCGTCAGTACAAACTCTTCTCCCAGCTGTTCTCTGAACTTGGACGGTATGATCAATCTTCCCTTCGCGTCAATCGTATGACTGTACTCTCCCATGAACATAATGAAAACCCTCTTATCACCTGAAATGGCGGTCTCCCCACGCACCACTTCATGTATCGCGCCGCAGCCAGACTGCCACATCCGCTCCACAACGCACCACTTTTCACCACTTTCTACCACTTATATTTTTATTCTATATCAACTCAGGGAAAATAGCAAGGTCTTTTTTCTATTTCATTTTTAAGATTTTCCCCAAAATGCAACATTTTTATGCGCATTTTCCGCCTTTTTTATACCAATTTTGTATCAAAAAAGAGAAAACCTTTTTTGCCGGTTTTCCCCTTTTCTGTATTTTTATTCTGTTTTTTTCACTGGTTTTATCCTTAAGAATGGGCTGTCTCCCCACCGGATGATAATTTTTTTCGTTTCCATACCACCAGGATGGTACATCCCACCACAAGGCACCCCGAAAGGAGCTGGGAAACCGGAAGTCCCACCACCGGAAGCAGAAGCTGGTCGGTGCGGAGTCCCTCGATCCAGATTCTTCCAAGGCCATATCCTATCAGATACATCAGGAACACTTCGCCGTTAAATTTTTTTCTTTTCCGAAACCAGAAAAGAAAAAGCAGGACACCCACATTCCATAAACTTTCATATAAAAAGGTGGGATGCACCTGAATATACTCGACGCCGTTTACCGTCACCACATGATCCCACATTTTCTGTGTGATTTCATTGGCACGGACCGCGGAAACCGGAAGCTGCATCGCAAACAGGTTGTTAGTGTAGTCACCGAATGCCTCACGGTTAAAGAAGTTTCCCCACCGTCCCATAATCTGACCGAACACGATGCTCATGCTCGCGGTATCCATCAGAAGGCTGAAGTTCTGTTTCTTCTTTCTGCTGTAAATCACCACCGCAATGCAGGCACCGATGATGCCGCCGTAGATGGCAAGTCCGCCCTGGCGGATGTTGAAAATACTCAAAAGATCATCCTTATAATAGTCCCAGGCAAATATAACGTAGTAAATCCGTGCCCCGAGAATACCGGCTGCGATGCCGATCATCGCAAGATCGAGGTACTGCTCCGGGTTCTGCCCCGTCCGCTTTGCCTCTCTTTGGGCAATCCAGATCGCAATCATCATACCGGTTACGATCACGATGCCGTAATAGGCAATGGAAAATCCGAAAATACTGATGCTTTTTCCCACATGGTCGAGATAGATCCCGAGATTGGGAAAATTAATTTCCATATCCATAACTTATATTCTCTCTTATTATTACTTATCAAACGTTGAAACGGAACAGGATGACATCGCCGTCGCGGACAATGTAATCTTTTCCTTCCATACGCACAAGGCCTTTCTCTCTTGCTCCTGCGTAGGAACCGCAGTCGAGCAGATCCTGATAATTGACAACCTCGGCTTTGATGAATCCTCGCTCGAAATCGGTGTGGATTTTTCCGGCTGCCTGCGGTGCTTTTGTTCCGACTTTGATGGTCCATGCACGGGTCTCATCCTCTCCTGCTGTAAGGAAGCTCATGAGGCCGAGCAGACGGTAGCTTGCTGCGATCAGTTTTTCCAGGCCGGACTCGGTAAGACCAAGATCCTCGAGGAACATTTTTTTCTCATCCTCTTCGAGTTCGGAAATTTCTGCCTCGATCTCGGCGCAGATGACGAACACTTCGCTGTTGTGCTCTTTTGCATACTCACGGACAGACTGTACATAAGAGTTGTTTGCGCCGTCGTCTGCGAGATCATCCTCTGCTACGTTCGCTGCGTAGATGACCGGTTTGCTGGTCAGAAGGTTGTACTCTGCGATCCATTTTTCCTCGTCCTCGTTCTGCAGCTCCATCAGGATGGCATCTTTTCCGTCCTCGAGCAGTTTTTTCAGACGCTCCTGGAATTCGAGCTCTTTTGCTGCCTCTTTGTCCATTCTTGCAGATTTTGCAGTTTTGGAAATACGGCGCTCGAGTACTTCAAGGTCGGCGAAGATCAGCTCAAGGTCGATGGTCTCGATATCACGGAGCGGATCAATGCTGCCGTCTACGTGGATAACGTTCGGATCCTCGAAGCATCTGACAACGTGAACGATAGCGTCTACCTCACGGATATTGGCAAGGAACTGGTTTCCAAGTCCCTCTCCTTTGGATGCACCTTTTACAAGACCTGCGATGTCAACGAACTCGATGACAGCCGGTGTTACTTTCTTGGACTGATAGAAATCTCCGAGCTGCTGCAGACGCTTGTCCGGAACCGGCACGATGCCGACATTCGGGTCAATGGTACAGAACGGATAGTTTGCGCTCTCTGCTCCTGCTTTGGTCAGGGAATTGAAAAGTGTACTTTTTCCGACGTTCGGAAGGCCCACGATACCTAATTTCATAGTAATCTATATCTCCTTTGTTTTTATTTTTCGCTTCTTTTTCTGTTCGGGTTCTTTTTATGCACAAAAAGAGCCCAATGCAACTATAAATTATAGCACACGGGCTCTTTGATTTCAATGGATTTTAATCTCTTGACTGTACCATCAGAAGAATGCCGCCCTCGTACGATACATGCGCGGTCTCCTCGACGATCTCATTGCTCACGCACAGACCACCCGAAGTATTCGGCAGATAGTGATGGTCGAGCGGGTAGGCGAAGCCCTCCAGGGTGATGGATGCGACTTCCTTTTCCAGCGGGAAGAACGAAACGTACTTTCCGAACTGCTCTTCTTTCCGGATTTCAAACGAAGTTTCCACCGGAATCGTAATCAGATTGCGGCTGTCCACGATGTAAGCCGGAATTTTCTTCTCCCATGCCGTTTTCAGGTTCTGCACAATACTTAAGAAATGGTCGAGTCTTCCTCCTGTTGCTCCGAGGATCGTGATTTCACTGCTTCCCAGAACAATCGCCTGCTGAAATGCGATGTCCGTGTCCGTATTGTCCTTCATGGGATTAAATTCCCGGATCGGTGCGACATGGTTCTCCTTGTAATAATTTAAAATCTCCGGAGATAAACTGTCAAAATCTCCCAGAATATACGTCGGCATAATCTGGTAATGGTAGCAGAACTCCAGTCCCCGGTCTGCTGCCAGGATAATATCAAACTGCTGTTTCTGAAGATATGGGAAGGCAAAATCCGGTTCGATCATCCCTCCCGAAATAATACATGTTCTCACGTTTCCCTGCCTCTTTTTTCTGTCTTTTTGTATCTTATTCTGCCTTTTTGCTGTATGAAGAAATTTTTTCCTGCAGCTCGCGCACGTTCTGCTCGATGTTGCTGCCAAATACAGCAGAGCCTGCCACGATGATGTTGGCACCTGCCGCAAGGACTTCATCGATGGTCTCGCGGTTGATGCCGCCATCGACCTGAATGTGCACATGCTCCAGTCCCTTTTCATCCAGCATTCTGCGGAGCGTACGGATCCTCTCCGTCGACTCCGGGATATACTTCTGGCCGCCGAAGCCAGGATAAACGCTCATAATCAGAATCATTTCTACCTGATCCATCACGTCCGTAACCGCAGAAAGCGGCGTATCCGGATTTACGGCAACTCCGGCATCTGCGCCTGTTTCATGAATCTTTTTCACGGTTTCTGCCAGATCGCGGCATGCCTCCGCGTGAACCGTGATCATATCCGCCCCGCAGCTTTGAAATTCTTCTACGTACCGCTCCGGGTCCTTTACCATCATATGAACATCAAAATACAGACTGCTTTCTTTTCGGATCGACTTTACCACCGGCATTCCAAACGAAATGGATGGTACAAACATTCCATCCATAATATCGATATGAAGCCACCGGCACTCTGCTTTCTCTACCCTTTGGATCTGTTCTCCGAGACGGTTGAAGTCTGCGGATAAAATAGAAGGTGCCAACTGATATACTCGGCTCATGCTAGTATCTCCTCTTTTCCTGTTCTTTCAGTTCTTCATAGAACATGGTATAGTTTTCAAATCTTTCTTTGCTGATATTTCCCTGTTCCAGTGCCTCTTTAACGGCACAGCCCGGCTCTTTTCCGTGGATGCAGCCGAGGAAACGGCATTTTCCTTCGTACGGATGAAATTCCGGGAAAAAGTTTTTCAGCTCCTCTTTTTCCATATCGGTTGTATAAAGCGAGCTGAACCCCGGCGTATCGCACAGATACGTCTCATGGTCGATCGGGATCATCTGGGAATGGCGCGTCGTGTGTTTTCCTTTTTTCAGCTTTTTGCTGATCTCTCCGGTCTCCATCTGGATTTCTTTCTGCATCCGGTTTGTGATCGAAGATTTTCCGACGCCGGACGGACCGGCTACCACCGTTGTTTTCCCTTTCAGGTATGCTTCCACTTCCTGCATGCCCTGCTCTTTCGCTGCACTCACCGTAAAGACACGGTAACCGCAGTTCTCATAGACGCTTCGCAGATGGTCTGTGTAATCTTCCCCCGCAAGATCTCTTTTATTGAAACAGATTGCCGTCGGAACGTTCTGCTGTTCCATCATCACAAGAAAACGGTCCAGAAGCGTCAGGTTCGGGGTCGGATTTTCCAGCGCAAAAATCACAAGCGCCTGATCGATATTGGCCACTGCCGGACGGATCAGTTCATTTTTTCGCGGCAGAATCCGGGTCATATTTCCTGTTTTTTCCGCTTCATCCAGAATCTCGATTTCCACAAGATCTCCGACGAGCGGTTTCTGGCCTTCCTTTCGGAAAATTCCTTTTGCTTTGCACTCATAAATGCCGGATTCTTCTACGTCTACGTAGTAGAATCCGGCAATTCCTTTCATAATCTTTCCTGTCATACTCACCCTTCACTCAACGGAACCGATTGGTACTGTGCAATTGCCTGATAACTTCCGCTCGAATCCATCTCATAGAAGACGATTCTTCCGGTAGAAGAAGCAGACGATGAAGCACTCCAGTTGGTGTTGACAGAATACGGCCAGCTCGTAATGGCCTGTCCGTCCATGATGGTGATGGAGGTCTCGTTTCCGTTCCCATCATCCTGGATCAGCTCAATTTTTGCAATACCACCCTGATACTGATCCGGCGCACTTAAGGTCTGGCTGCAGGACCAGGTAACATCCGTAGCGGTATTTGCGCCCGGCTCTGCCGGTGTCGGGGTCGGTGTATTCTCATCCGGCGTCGTTGGCTGTGCACTCGGGCTATTGACATAAATCGTAACGTCAGAACCTTTCTTTACTTTGGTTCCGATTGCCGGGTCAACCTCCATGACTTCGCCCTCGGCCACCTTGCTGCTGGTTCCTGTTTTTACAATAATATTGAAATCGCTCAGGATTGATTTTGCTGTCTCCTCATCCAGGCCGATTACATCACGGATTGCAATTTCTTCCGCGTCCTTGGATCCCTTGCTGATCACCAGCGTAACGGTAGATTCCGGCGCAACCTGACTTCCCTCTGACGGGTCAACGGAAATAACCAAGCCTTCTGCAACGGTATCGCTGAAATCCTCTGTTGTGGAAACCTGCAGTCCCAGCTGAGTCAGTGCAGCACTTGCAGCGTCTTTCTGTGTTCCAACAATGCCGGTCGGAATGGTTACGGTTTCTTTTCCGGAGCTTACATAATACGTAATCGTTGCATTTTTATCGACTTTCGTTCCCGGTTTCAGATCCTGGCGGCAGATCTTTCCTGCCTCAATGACATCCGATGCCTCGGTTCCGCCGTTGACTACACCAAGGTTCAGGCTGTTTGCCAGATCGACGGCATCTGCCTCGGTTTTGTTGGTCAGATCCGGAACGGTTACTTTTTCGTCTTTGCTTTCGGAAGAAGTAACGGAGGTGCTGCTTGCGGAGGATGCACTGGAAGCATCCGCGGTCGGTCCTTTGCCTCCGACAATACCGGCTGCCTGTGCGATAAAGTAGATCAGCATACAGATGATGATCGCTGCAATCGCAAAACCACCGATGGTGATGATTTTCTCGAGTTTGTTTCCGGCTTTCTCATCGTCGTCGTCATCGTCGTAGTAGGAATCGTCGTCATCCTCATCGTAGGAATCGCGGTCATCCTCTTCTTCGTCCTCATCCTCGTCTTCTTCGTCCTCGTAGCTGTAATCTTCGTCCTCTTCCTCATCCTCGATCTTGCTGTAGCGCTTGCGGGCCGGCTCCTCTGCCGTCTGCGCATTTGCCTTTGCTGCTGCGCCGGAACGGATCTGGCTTAACTCCTCTGCGGATACCATAACAGTCTCGGCGTGAGAACTTAACGGAGTTACTTTTACGAAATTGCCCTGCGGCTCCATCAGCGAATGCTTCAAGTCGTCGATCAGCTCCGCCATGTTATTGTAACGGCGGTCCGGGCTCTTCTGGGTACATTTTAAGATGATCTGCTCCAGTGCGAACGGAAGGTTCGGGGTATATTTGGATGGAGATTCAATCTCCTCCTGCAGATGCTTGATTGCGATGGCAACGGTGGTGTCGCCGTCAAACGGCACTCTTCCGGTTACCATCTCGTACATGGTGATACCAAGGGAATAAATATCACTCTTATAGTCCGAATATCCGCCGCGCACCTGCTCCGGAGAGCTGTAATGTACGCTTCCCATAACGTTCGAACTGATCGTATTGGAAGAAGTTGCCTTTGCAATACCAAAGTCGGAAAGTTTTACTTTTCCGTCTGTGGAAATGATGATGTTCTGCGGTTTGACATCGCGGTGTACAATATTGCGGTTGTGTGCTGCTTCAAGACCAAGGGAAACCTGAATGGCGATGCTGGTTGCCTCTTTTACGCTCAGTTTTCCTTTGCGGTCAATGTAATCCTTCAGGGTAATTCCCTCGACAAGCTCCATGACGATATAGTAAACGCCGCGGTCCTCCCCGACATCGTACACGTTTACAATATTCGGATGGGACAGTCCTGCTGCGGCCTGTGCCTCCGTGCGGAACTTGCGGATAAAGGTTTTATCCTCCCGGAATTCCGGTTTTAAAACCTTGACGGCCACCATGCGGTTCAGCTTGTGGTCTTTTGCTTTGTAGACATCAGCCATACCGCCGGAACCGATCCGGCTTATGATCTCATATCGTTCTCCTAAAATAACGCCCTCTTTTAACATTCTTTCACCTCGTTTGTAAATGGTTCAACGACAATGACTGCGATATTGTCTCTGCCGCCATTTGCATTTGCTTTATCAATTAAACGTTTCGCCTTGTCCTCACCGTCTTCTCGGCAGATGAGTTCGAAAATCTCCTCATCCGTTACCATGTTGGAAAGGCCGTCCGAGCACATCACCAATTGATTGCCCTCTTCAAGCTGAATGTCAAAGAAATCAATCTTTACGGTATCCTGTGTGCCTACTGCTCTGGTAATAATGTTTTTGTCCGGGTGATTCCGCGCCTGCTCGGGAGTGAGTTCTCCAAGGCGCACCATCTCTGCAATCAGGGAATGGTCCTGCGTCACCTGGTCAAACGTGCCATCTGCTGCCAGATACAGCCTGCTGTCTCCTACGTTTGCAACGTAGGCATAGTTGCCGACAACCGTAGCTACTACCATCGTCGTACCCATGCCTTCCATGGATATATCTCGTTTTGCCTGCTCAAAAATCTGGCTGTTTGCTGCTTCAATTCCATGCCGAATGATCCGCACCGGGTTGAAATTCGTATCCCTTTTTACAGATTCCACCAGTACAGAAACACCGTAACGCGAAGCAAAATCGCCCGCGTTATGGCCTCCCATGCCGTCTGCAACGACAAAGAGGTTCGGAAGGTTTCCGACCGGAGAGGCGGAGGCAAACACAAAATCCTGGTTCATCGTCCGTTTCTGTCCGATATCGGTTGCAGAAAATACCTTCATGCTTTTTTCTCCTGTATTGACAGCCGCTTTTTACGGCTGTTCGTTTGATTTATCGATAAAACTTTTTCTTAACTGTCCACAGGCTCCGTCAATATCGGCGCCCATTTCCCTTCTAATAGTAACATTAATTCCGTATTTTTCAAGTTTATTTTTGAAATTCTCTACGACTTTTTTCGTTGATTTCACGTAATCGCGCTCTTTGATCGGGTTGACCGGGATCAGATTTACATGACAGTTGATATCCGAAATCCGCGCGGAAAGCTCTTTTGCATCGGCTTCGCTGTCATTTTTCCCGCCAACGAGAGAGTACTCAAATGTAATCCGACGGCCTGTTTTTGCAAAGTAATTGCGGCATGCATCGAGAATTTCATCAATGGAATATTTATTGGCAATCGGCATCAGCTCGCGGCGCTTTTCATCGTTCGGCGCATGAAGGGAAAGTGCCAGGGTGATCTGGAGTCCCTCATCTGCCAATTTGTACATATTCGGCACGATTCCGCAGGTGGAAACAGTGATGTTTCTCTGGCTGATGTTGAGTCCTTCCTGGCTCGAAAGCAGCCGCACGAAGCGCACCAGATTGTCGTAGTTGTCCATCGGCTCACCCGTTCCCATGACAACCAGATTGGAGACCCGCTCCCCGGTGTCCTCCCAAATCCGGTAAATCTGGTCGAGCATCTCCGACGGAGTCAGGCACCGCACGAGTCCGCCGATTGTGGACGCGCAGAAGCGGCAGCCCATCCGGCAGCCGACCTGGGATGAGATGCAGACGGAATTTCCGTGGTGGTACTTCATCCAGACACTCTCGATCACGTTGCCGTCGCTAAGGCGGAACAGGTATTTTCTCGTTCCGTCGATTTTGGACTCCTGCACCTGCACTTTTTCGAGACAGGTAAGCGGATACTGTTCCTTTAATTTTTCCCGGAAGGCAAGCGAGAGATTCGTCATCTCATCGTAGCTGCCCGCCAGACGATGATGCATCCAGTCGTATAACTGTTTGGCACGGAACGGCTTTTCTCCCATCTGCTGGCAGGCGTCCTTTAATTCGTCTAAGGTCATTGATTTAATATCCATCTGTTACGCCCGTCCTTCCTCTGTTTTCCGGAATTTTGCAAGGAAAAATCCGTCTGTCTTGTGTACCCCCGGGATCAGCTGCAACTGTCCTTTGGCCGTTTCTCCGCTTTTCAGCTCATCCGGCAGCAGTTCATCCAGACTGACTGCTTCAAACGGGAACTGTTCCAGAAACCATGCGGCATTCTCGCCGTTTTCTTTTCTGTTGACGGTACATGTGCTGTACAGCAGTGTGCCGCCCGGCTTTACGTACGATGCGGCATTTGCAAGGATTGCCCGCTGAATCCGTACCAGCTCCTCTTCTTTTTCTTTTGAAGCATAATATTTGATATCCGGCTTTCTGCCGATGACGCCGTATCCGGTGCACGGCAGGTCTGCAATCACAACGTCCGCTTTTCCGATCCATTCCGCATCGAGCTGTTCCGCATCTTTTACCTTCGGCACGACGCAGGAAACACCTGCTCTCTGCACATTTTCCCGGATCAGATCGACCTTGTATTCGGTGAGATCACGCGCTTCCACGCATCCCTGATTTCTCATTTTATCTGCTGCATGGAGGCTCTTTCCGCCCGGTGCCGCGCAGAGATCCAGCACCTGGTCACCCGGCTTTGGATCCGCCAGATGCGCCGCCATCATGGAGCTCACATCCTGAATCTGGAACCGGCCTTCCTGGAAGGCATCCAGTGATGCGATCGTCTCAAAGTTTTTCAAATAGAACGCCTCGCCAAGATACGGCGCTTTTTCCAGCTCTGCCCCCTGGCTTTCCAGGCTTTTCTTCGTCTCCTCGATCGTATTGTTCCAGCGGTTGATACGGATCGTCACCTGTTTTTCTTTCAGGAAATCCGCCATCATCGTTTCTGCCGTTTCTTTTCCGTACTGGGATACGAACTCCTCAACCAGAAATTCCGGCATGGAGTATTTCACGGAAAGATACTGCGTAGTATTGTTCTCCTTCGGCATCGGCAGATGATCTTTCTCCCGCACGATCGTGCGCAGAACGCCGTTGACAAAGCCCTTTAAGTTGTAAAAATGCTTCTTTTCCGCCAGTTTCACCGCCTCATTGACGACTGCCGAATCCGGTACTGCGTCAAGAAAACGGATCTGGTACACCGACATCCGTAAGATCGCACGAATCACCGGCTTGCATTTGTTGATCTTGATTTTGGAATACTGATTGATGATGTAGTCATTCTGGATGCCGTATTCCACGGTTCCCTCGCAGACCCGCTTGATAAACGCACGGTCCTGCCGCGGCAGGAACTGGTATTTATCGAGGGCGTCCCTTACAGCAAGATGGCAGGGCGTTTTCTCCCTGTCCATCTCAAGCAGAATGTTCATAATCAGCTCTCTTGTATTGATTGTATCAGTCATCATTTCTCCTAAATGCTCCGGATAAAATCAGCAGCCGGAGCAGCTGCAGCAGAGAACCGATCACCGCGGCCACGTATGTCATGGCTGCAGCCCAGAGTACTTTCTTGACTCCGTCGTGTTCCGTCTCTGTCACCATACCGCCCTCACTGAGCATTTTTAATGCTCTTCTCGACGCATCGAACTCGACCGGAAGTGTTACCACCTGGAATGCCAGTGCCAGCACAAACAGCCAGATCCCGGCTTTCACCAGCATCGGAAGGCTGAAAATCAGTCCGATCAGGAACAGCGGCCAGAAAAGCTGGGATCCAAGGTTCGCTGCCGGAACAATGGCGCTTCTTACTTTCAGCGGCACGTAATCCGTATTGTGCTGTACGGCATGGCCGCACTCATGCGCTGCGACGCCGATCGCTGCGACCGAGGTTGAATCGTAAACCGCATCCGATAAATTCACGGTTTTTGTCCGCGGATCATAGTGGTCGGTCAGTTTACCGGATACGTGGCGGACGGTCACATCGTAGATGCCGGCCTGATGCAGAATGCGCATCGCCGCCTCGCGTCCCGTCATGCCGCTGTACGAGCGGACGGTCTGATATTTGCTGAAAATCGTGTTCATGCGGGCGGATACCGCCATGGAAATCAGTGCGGCAAGAATCACCAGCAGATACGTACTGTCATAAAAAAGTCCCATATCGTTTTTCTCCTTTTTTCTCAGGCACAGCAGCCATCACACCGCTGTGCAGTTCCCCGCCTTAACTTCAGGTTGCTTTTTCTCTTTTATTCGCCAAGTCTGGTACCCGGCTCGATCGCATAGCCGCGCAGGAAATCGGCGGTTTTCATCCGTTTCTTTCCTTCGAGCTGCAGCTCCTCGATCACCAGAATGCCGTCTCCCGTCTTTACATGGAGGCCTGTCTCATCTGCCACCCAGACTTTTCCGGCACTCTTCGTCGGATTCTGTCCCGGAATTTTCGAGAACAGATCGCCGCCGAACATGGCAATGACTTTGGCACCCCAGATTTTCAGATTCTTTCCGTTTACTTTTGTAAAAGCACTCGGCCACGGGCTCATCGCACGGATCTGACGTTCGATCTCAACGGCACTCTTCGTCCAGTCGATCTTTCCGTCTTCTTTTTTGATCATCCGCGCATACTCTGTGGTGCTTATCTCCGGCTGTTTTTCCGGTGTCACTTCGCCTTTTTCAAGTTTTGGAAGTGTCTCCACCAGAAGTTTTGCTCCGGCTGCGGCGAGCTTGTCAAAGAGACTGCCGCCGGTCTCATCTGCTGCAAGCGGAACTTCCACTTTCGTCAGCATATCGCCTGTGTCGAGGCCTTCATCCATCTTCATAATGGTTACGCCGCTCACTTCATCGCCGTTCATGACAGCCCACTGGATCGGCGCTGCTCCGCGGTAAGCCGGAAGCAGGGATGCATGAACGTTGATGCATCCGTATTTCGGCATGTCCAAAATCTCTTTTGGAATAATCTGGCCGAATGCAACGACAACGATCACATCCGGCTCCATTTTCCGGATCTCCTCGATCGCCTCTGCATCCCGCACGCGGCGCGGCTGATAGACCGGAAGGCCGTGTTTTTCGGCTGCCTCTTTCACCGGTGTCGGCATCATCTGTTTTCCGCGGCCCTTCGGTTTGTCCGGCTGGGTCACAACGCCTGTGATCTCATAACCGGCCTCCACGAGTGCCTCAAGTGTTCCCACGGAGAAATCCGGGGTTCCCATAAATACCACTTTCATCTGAAGTCATCTCCTTTATTTTAAGACTTACTCTTCGTCCTCGTACTCCTCATACTCATCGTACGTGTTGTCCCAGAGTTCGCCTTCTACTTTTTCTGTATACATATGTCCGTCGAGGTGATCGCACTCATGGCAGATGCAGCGGGCAAGAAGTTCTGTTCCCTCCAGTTCAAACGGCTGCATGTCGCGGTCCAGCGCTCTTACCTTTACGTAATTCGGACGGGTTACTGTACCGGATTTTCCCGGAAGGCTTAAGCAGCCTTCTGCTCCTGTCTGGCTTCCTGAAGTCTCCAGGATTTCCGGATTGATCAGAAGATGTGGGGTTCCATCCACATCCATGACTACGATTCTCTTTAAGATGCCGACCTGCGGTGCGGCAAGGCCGACACCGTTTGCCTCATACATGGTGTCAAACATGTCGTCGATCAGCTCGCTGATTCTTGGTGTCATCTTCTCCACCGGTCTGCATTTTTTCGTTAATACGCGGTCGCCTACGACTCTGATTTCTCTGATTGCCATAATTCTTTTCCTTTCTTTTGCTCTTCTATTATAAATAATCTATGTGTAAATAGTATGAAAAAACTAATACTTTCTGCTGAAGTCAAACTGTAAATAAACGGTACGAAAGCCTTTGTTAATCTCGATATACCGCTCCAGTTTTTCCCGCAGCCCTGCCAGCACCTCTTCCTGCGGCGCGCGTACATACACGGCCATGCGGTACAGGTCATTGATTTTCGACACTGCCTCACTTGCCGGGCCGATGATCTGGACTTCGCGGTTTCCCCGGATGCGGATGAGATATCTGCGAATGTATTCCATCGCCTGCGCCAGATGCGCTTCATCCTCCCCGGCTCCGTGGATCGCCAGAAGCTCCGCCGCCGGGGGATATCCCATCAGACGGCGGTAGTCCATTTCTTTCTCATAAAATGCCCCGTAATCCTGCTCTGCCGCCGTCTGAATGCTGTAATGTTCGGGATGGTACGTCTGAATGACTGCCATTCCCGGCTTTTCGCCTCTTCCGGCGCGGCCGACTGCCTGCGTCAGCAGCTGGAACGTACGCTCCCCGGCACGGTAATCGACTGCATTCAGGGAGAGATCCGCCGCCAGCGCTCCCACCAGCGTGACATTCGGGAAATCGTGGCCTTTTACGATCATCTGGGTTCCAATCAGGATATCGGCCTCCCCCGCCGCAAATGAGGACAGGATTTCTTCATAACTGTTTTTCGTTTTTGTCGTGTCGCCGTCCATCCTAAGAACGCGTGCCTTTGGAAACAGCTTTTTCACGTTCTGCTCGATCTGCTGTGTGCCGGCACGGAAGCCGCCGATGTACGGGGAACCGCACGACGGGCACGCATGTACCTGCGGTGTTTCATAACCGCAGTAATGGCAGACGAGCTTTCCGTTATTGTGTGCTGTCAGTGATACATCGCAGTGCGGGCATTTCATCACATGGCCGCATGCACGGCACGAGACGAAGCCCGCATAGCCTCTGCGGTTCAGAAACAGTACAACCTGTTCCTTTTTTTCAAGTCGTTTTTCGATCTCTTCCCGCAGTTTTCCGGACAGAATCGAACGGTTTCCCATCTGTAATTCTTCCCGCATATCCGCGATCCATACGGACGGAAGTGCTGCATTTCCGTACCGCGCATCCATCCGGAACAGCGCGTACGCTCCCGTCTCGCAGGCGTAAGAAGCATCCACCGACGGCGTTGCCGAACCCATCACCACATGGGCATGCTCCAGCCCGGCGCGGCGCACGGCGGTCTCCCTTGCATGGTAGCGCGGCGTCACTTCACTTTTATAGGAGGTTTCATGCTCCTCATCGATTACGATCAGCCCCAGATCCGGAAACGGTGCAAAGAGTGCGGAACGCGGACCGATCATAATACTGACCTCCCCGCGCCGCGCGCGCTCCATCTGGTCGGCGCGCTCGGACGGTGTCATCCGCGAGTTGACCACCGTGACCCTTGTTCCAAACCGTGCGCAGAACCGCTCCACGTTCTGATACGTCAGCGCAATCTCCGGGATCAGCACGATCACCTGTTTTCCTTCCTTCAGCACTCGCTCCATCAGCTCCATATAGACGAGCGTTTTGCCGCTTCCCGTCACACCGCGGATCAGGCAGGGGCGGTTCTGTCCTTCCCATTCCTTTCGAATGCCGTCCACCACGGCCTGCTGCTGTTCGTTTGGTTTTCCCGCAGTTGTTCTTCCTGCCGCATCAGATACCGGATTTCTCCAGGTGCTCGTACGGCGGATTTCCAACACGCCCTGCTCTTCCATCACGTGCAGCGTATCTGCCGTGATTTTTAGTTTCTTGCTCACAACCGGCCCTGGAAGAACCGGCTGGGCCAGCAGCGCGTTTAAGAGACGGATTCTCGCTTTATAATTTTTCTTTCTGTAGTTTTCCAGCAGCTCCTCACATCTCGCAGGATCTGCAAGAAGCGCAATTTCGCGGGTTTCTTTCCCGCGCGCCTTTACTTTGACTGGAAGCACCGTCTTTAACGCCTGGATCATCGTCGATCCGTACGTATGACGCATCCACGCGGCGAGCGCGATGAGCTTCGTCTCTACGGTCGCCGCATCCTTTTGTACCGCGAGGATGGCCTTCATCCGGTCCTGCGGATATTTCGGCTCGTTTCCGACGGAAAGCACATAGCCGGTGATCGTGCGGTTTCCGTTTCCAAACGGAATCTGTACCGCCGTTCCCGGACTGATCTCCCCTGTCAGTTCCGGCGGAACCTTGTACTGAAAGGTCCGGTCCAGTTTTTCATTTGTGATGTCTACGATTACATCAGCGTAAACGCTGCTCATACATTCCCCTTACTTTCTTCCAGTATTTCCCGGATCAGCACGCGCTCATCCATCTCGTACCGTTTCCCCTTCCGGATCTGATACGTTTCGTGGCCTTTTCCCGCGAGCACCACGAGATCGCCCGGCTGCCGGTTTTCGATCACATACCGGATCGCCTCCTTACGGTCTGCAATCTCAACGAAAGCGCCTTCTGTTTTCCCGATTCCCGTCCGGATATCGTCCAGAATCGCCTGTGGTTCCTCATCCCGCGGATTGTCCGAGGTGATGACGGTCAGATCCGCCAGACGCCCCGACACCTCTCCCATCTGGAATCTCCGGTCCCGCGCGCGGTTTCCGCCGCAGCCGAAGAGACAGATCAGGCGCTTCGGATGGTACTTCCGCAGTGTCTTTAACAGGCTTTCGAGGCTCATCGCATTGTGTGCGTAGTCAATGAGAAGCGTCATTTCCGGATACACCGGAACTGCCTCACACCGCCCACGGACGCGGACTGTGGAAAGTGCCTCCTGCATCGCCTTTTCCGGGATTCCCATCTGCGCGCAGACCGCAATGGCGGCAAGCGAGTTGGAAACGGAAAACAGACCCGGCAGATCTACCCGTACCGGAAAATCCGCTGCGCCCTGCACCCGGTATGAGACACCGAGCACGCCGGGCGCCTGATCGAGTGCTGCATCTGCTGCCATAAAATCAGCTTTTTCCCTGCATCCGAATGTCACCAGACGGCAGGTGCTCTGCCTTATGATCTCCGGAAACCTTTTGTCATCCCGGTTTACAATTCCGGTTCTGCAGGTGCGAAGCAGCTTCTTTTTGCAGGACAGATATTCTGCAAACGATGCATGCTCCCCGGCGCCGATGTGGTCGTTTCCAATGTTGGTGAACACACCGTAATCAAACGTAATTCCATCACACCGGTGCTGTTTTTCCGCCTGCGAGGAAACCTCCATCACAACATGGGTGCAGCCCTCCCGCATCATTTCAGAAAACAGCTTCTGCAGCACAACAGGCTCCGGCGTTGTATTTTCTGACGGAATGCTTTTTTCCCCGATCCTCGTCTCGATCGTTCCGATGAGTCCTGCGCGGATCCCTGCTTTTCGCAGGATTTCGTAAATCATATATGCAGTCGTCGTCTTTCCCTTCGTGCCGGTCACTCCGATTGTCACAAGGTGCTGCGCCGGATCGTCCTCCCAGGCACAGGAAAGCTGTGCGAGTGCTTCTCTGCTGTCCTTTACTACGAGTACGGTTACCTTTTCCGGAATCCCTTCCAGTTCCCGCTCCGCAACCAGAACAGCAGCGCCCCTCTCGACTGCTTCCTCTGCATATACGTGCCCGTCCATCCTGTTTCCGCGGATGCAGACAAACACGTTCTGCGGCTGTACTTTTCTGCTGTCGCATGTGATTCCTGTAACTTCCGCATCCAGACTGCCCTGCTGGAGCTGATATGCGATCCGTTTTCGTAACGTGCGCATGTTTTTCATGCCGGGACCTCCCTTTCACGTTTCAAATCCCTACGACTCAGATACTTTTATAGAATACCATAGTCCGAAAAACATTTCAATGTGCGTAATGTCGGTTTCTTCTTGATTTTTGCCCCCATAAACTTTATAATAGTTTTATATTGATGCCTGGTTTTTTCGTATCAAAATCTATGAACTGCAAAGAGAGGTATCTTCCAATGAAAAGAAAAAAAATAGTTGTTGCACTGGGACACAAAGCTCTTGGAACGACGCTGCCGGAACAGAAAGCAGCCGTAAAACGTTCCGCAAAAGTAATCGCAGATCTCGTTGCTGCCGGCGCTGATGTTGTCATCACCCACAGCAATGCGCCGCAGGTCGGCATGATCCACATGGCGATGAATGAATTCGGCAAAATGCACACCGACTACAGCGCAGCCCCGATGTCTGTCTGCTCCGCTATGAGCGAAGGCTACATCGGCTACGACCTGCAGAACGCCATCCGTGCTGAGCTTCTCCGCAGAGGAATCTTCAAAACCACATCCACGATTCTTACACAGGTTGAAGTAGATCCGTACGACGATGCCTTCAACAATCCGGTCAAACTGATCGGCCGTACGCTTACCAAAGAGGAGGCTGACGCAGAGGAAGAAAAAGGAAACTACGTAACGAAAACCGAGGACGGCTACCGCCGAATCGTTGCTGCTCCGAAGCCGCAGGATATCGTAGAGATCGACTCCATCCGTCTTCTTCTCGATGCCGGACAGGTTGTCATCGCAGCAGGCGGCGGCGGAATCCCGGTTCTCCCGCAGAATGAAGAGTTAAAGGGTGCATCCGCAGTCATCGAAAAAGACCTCACCAGCGGCCTGATGGCAGAAATGCTGAACGCAGACATGCTGATGATCCTGACCAGCGTGGAAAACGTTTCCATCAACTACGGTACCCCGGACGAAAAACCGCTGGAGCACATCACCGTTGCTGACGCGAAGAAATACATCGCAGAAGGCCAGTTCGGAGAAAACTCCATGCTGCCGAAGATGGAAGCAGCTGTTTCTTTCCTCGAGAAAGGCATCGGCCGTACCGCAGTCATCACTTCCATTGATTCTGCACTCGCCGGATTCCAGGGAAAAACAGGTACGATTATCGAGTAATACAAAGTATACAAAAAAAGGATTCCCGCGAGTGGGAATCCTTTTTTTCTACTCTTTTTCCGGACTAAAAAGCCAGATTAGAAAGTAAATTTATCTGCAAAGTAAGCATCGAGATCCTCAATTTTAATTCTCTCCTGCTCCATGGTGTCACGGTCACGGACGGTAACAGCACCATCGGTCTCGGAATCGAAGTCGTAGGTGATGCAGTACGGAGTACCGATCTCATCCTGACGGCGATACCGTTTTCCGATATTTCCACGGTCATCAAACTCGCAGTTGTATTTCTTGGACAGCTCTGCAAAGACTTTCTCAGCGCCCTCGTTCAGCTTCTTGGAAAGCGGAAGCACACCGATTTTTACCGGTGCCAGTGCCGGATGGAAATGCATCACGGTACGAACATCATTCTTCTCTGCGTCGAGAACTTCCTCGTCATAAGCGCTGCACAGGAATGCCAGAACGACACGGTCAGCACCAAGAGACGGCTCGATAACATACGGGATGTATTTCTCGTTCTTCTCTGGATCGAAATAGGTCATATCCTGTCCGGATACATTCTGATGCTGGGTCAGGTCGTAATCGGTACGGTCTGCGATTCCCCACAGCTCGCCCCATCCGAACGGGAACAGGAACTCGATATCGGTTGTTCCCTTGCTGTAGAAGCACAGCGCTTCCGGAGAATGGTCTCTTGCACGCATCTCTTCGTCTTTCATGCCGAGGCTCTTCAGCCAGTTGATGCAGAAGCCTCTCCAGTACTGGAACCATTCAAGGTCGGTGCCAGGCTCGCAGAAGAACTCCAGCTCCATCTGCTCGAACTCACGGGTACGGAAGGTGAAGTTACCCGGTGTAATCTCGTTACGGAAAGATTTACCGATCTGGCCGATTCCGAACGGAATTTTCTTTCTGGAAGTACGCTGTACGTTTTTGAAGTTTACGAAGATACCCTGTGCAGTCTCAGGACGAAGATATACGGTGTTCTTCGCATCCTCTGTAACACCCTGGAAGGT
>OLRT01000753.1_pt1 | contig 24386 bp, 24 predicted proteins | sample 1672021 | NCBI WGS metagenome assembly OLRT01 (sample SAMEA3136637, study PRJEB25190) | human gut metagenome | reverse complement strand
TTTAATATATTAAATATTTTATGATTATGAAAACAGTAAGGAATTATATTCTGATCTGCAAAACAAGTATACCGAAGAAAATAATGCAGACCAACCAACGCTGGACGCTTTATTGACTAGAATTGAACATCGAAACAAAGAATTCGATCCGATTGATGTTGACAGTGAAAAACTTCAAGACCAAAATCCGGATTATATAGGCTGGATATATGTTCCTAAAACGGATATTTCTTATCCAGTTGTTGCAAGCGCAGACAACAGTGATTATCTTCATGCGGATTTTAACAGGGCCTATAGTTTCCCTGGGACAATTTTTATGGATTGCCAAGATACAAAAGGCATTTTGAATCATCACACAATATTGTATGGTCATAATATGAATAACGGAACTATGTTTGCTCAAATCAAATCATACCGGGATCAGGAATTTGCAGATGAGCATCCGGTATTTTGGTTTATAACCCCGAAATATAAGCTTCTGTATCAGGTCTTTTCAGTTTGCAGTCCAAGTCCGTTTGACCGGCAGCAATATGGCATTGATGGGATTGATTATAAAAGTAATGCGGAATTCAATACAGCAATCGAACAGATGAAAAAAAGTTCGGTAATTCAATCTGATAAAGAAGTATTGGATACGGATTATATCATGTCTCTGTCTACCTGTACTGGGAATAGTTCTGTCCGTTGCATTGTCCACGGTGTTCTTTTGGGGGCTTTGGAAGAATAGCTGAGACACGAAAAAAATAACATATTATTATCAAAATTTAGGAGGTTTTGTTATGGGAAGCAAAAAATTAACAGCAGTATTACTGGCTACCGTCCTTGGAATTAGTACAGCACCAATAAATGCATGGGCTGATTCCTATACAGATGTCGAGGCGGTCGCAGTCACAAGGGCGATTGAAAACTTCTGTACCAACTATGCAACCAATTTATCTGACATTTCCAACCATATCAAGAGCAGTTCAGAACTTCAGCTGATGCTTGGGGACGGTGGGCAGGAAATTTTAAATTCCTTTTCTCCAGTTGATGTTTCTTGGCTGAATGATGTAACTATCGGCATTGGTACCGGAATGGAAAAAAACAATTTGACCCAGTCACTGGATCTAAGAGTAAACGGAACCAAAATCTGTACGCTTAATTATTATATAGATTTTGATAGTTCCAAAATATATCTGAATATTCCAGAACTCCATGATGGATATATACAGATGGACCTTACAGACGTTTATGATGGTACTGAAGAAAGTGGAACAGATGGGCTTCATATACAGATGGAACTGGCGGATGCCGTAAATAACTATTTTTCCATCTTGGAAAACCTTCCGGAAGCTAATTCGTTACAGAACGTGCTTACACGATACAGCAAAATAATTTTGGACAACATTGAAGATCAGGGTTCTACATCGGAAACTGTTTCAGCAGGTGCTGTTCAGCAGGACTTAACCGTATCTGAGGGACATATTACTCAAAAGAGTGCAAAGTCATTGCTCCAGGCTGTTTTAAGCACAGCCAAAACGGATTCAGAATTAGAATCCATTGTAGAAAACTGGACAGCCATTATGAATAATCCAGATTATACATATGATGCTTTCGTGGATTCTATTGCAGAGCTGGAAGGTGCCTTGGTTGACGATGATACTGATGCAGCAGGTCTAACATTAAGAGCATGGACAGATGATACAGGAAATGTGGTAGGGCAGCAGTTGTTGTGGAAAGACGGAAACATTGAGCAGAATTTCATTAAATATTTAAAAACCAGTGCTGGAACAGAAAGTGGATATTTACTTAAACTTGCCGGTGATGAAGATGGAATCCTTCTTGAAGGATCCGGGAAGATTGCTGATGATCTGTTGAATGGAACCTATACCCTTACCATGGACGGAAGTGAAATCGCCATAATTGATGTAGCAGATTATGACACTGCAGCAATAAAAGACGGTGTATGGAACGGAACATATATCATTTCTGGCTCCGCTTATGAAACAGAGGATGGAGAAGAAACCGATACTTTAAACAAAATGCAGCTTATTTTCGGATCCGATGGAATGGATAATAAGAATCTTTCAGTAAGATGTTCTTTGGTTAATAATGGAGCATATCTTGGTACACTGTTTTTTACTTCTGATATGGAAAATGGCATTGAATCCGTTGATCCGGCATCACTTAATGATGTATATGACTTTAATGATCCAGACCAAGCAGCTGCATATACAGAATCAATAAATCTGGATGCCATTGAAGCAGGTCTTACTGATGCCGGTATGCCTGAGGAATGGCTGGATTCCATAATTTCCTCCTTCAGCAGCCTGGAAGAAGATATTTCTTCAGAAGCACCGGAAGATGAGCTTATTAAATTAGAACCAGCCGCTTAAGTTTGCAAATTTTTTAATGTGAAAAAAGCCCCTGCCAAAACAGGGGCTTTTCATATCAGCTGATAGAATACTGCTAACTATTTCTCATCTTCAATATAAACTGGATCCTTAACTTCTGGTACCACATCAAATCCATCTGTTACAAGTGCGTGTTTTACAATCTGATCATTAGACAAATCCTGGTCCAAAGCTTTTGCACTTAGCATTTCATTTTTATAGATGGTCTTCTCCCCATCATCAGCAACCGCAAAAGTCATAAAAACCGGAATTCTATGTTCCGCACATACAACCAAAATTTTTCGAACATAATCATGGATTTTATTTTCATATATCTCTTTTTCTGAATAATTCATAGAAACTCCTCCTGTGAACATTTGCTAAGATATTTATCGATAATCTCTTCAGGAACCTCATCATTACAATACTCCAAAGGCTCCGGGCATTCTTCGATAATGCTTCCTGCGTTTTCCTGTAATGCTACGGAATCTCGTACAAGCATTTCGATTTCATTATACTTCTCCAGCATAGAATCAATCAGACTTTTTCTTTTATCCACAATCCATGTAAGTAGTTTTTCCTTCTGAACATCAAAAAGTGCCAGAAACTTTTCCTTATCTTCCAAGGAAAGGGTTAAGCCCAGCATTTTTTCAATCCCTGTTCCCTCTTCATTTAACAGAAGACTGAAAAATTCTTTCAAAAGCTGATCAGCAAAATAATCATAGCCACGGATAAACTCATGGTCAAAATCGTTTAATTCATTTTCAGGAGAATTGACATGGATAATATCATTCACTTAAATTTCCCCCTTTCTCAATTCATCCCATTAGGTTTGCAAACATTGCAAATGCATCATCTCCATCATCACCATCGAAAGCAGAAGAATCAGGAATGGAATCTACTTCCTTAATTTTCTGATCTGGGATTGCAGGAACAGTATCTGTTTTTTCAGATTGTTCATGTGGAAAAGGTGGAACATCTGCTGCCTGATGAGATTCCAGTATTGTATGCTTTTCGTTTTCTGGAATTTTGACAATATTTTTATCTTCACTTTTCCTTTTAGAAGGGATGTGAACTGTAGGCTCTTTTATATGCACTTCAATCGGAGACGATCCAATAAAAACTGAGTATGGAAATTTATCGTACCCGGCTCGTAATAGGGTTTTTACAATATCACATCTGGCACTGGCTTTAATAGTCTTCATAAAAGCAATCGCATCATCATCTCTGCCTTCCAATAAATTTAAGTTTACAATGATTGGCCGGTCCACAGCCCGGACATATTTTTCAATGTCTTCAGGAACAGGGAACTTTGGTACCTCAGCTCCTTTTTTTCCATAGGAGCCAAGACACCTTCTTACTTCGGCAGTAAATCCTCGGCCTTTTTTCAGACGGATTGCAATGAGGTCTGCATCTGCGGGGTAGTACAAACGTAAGGTGAACTGATGCATAATCATCACCCCCTATTATTTTCGAAAGCGGCGTTTGAGCATCCCTACCAGATAGTAGTAATATCCACGTACATTAGAGTAAGTGTTGGATAACTGCGTATCGTTGCAATTTGCACTCAGAATGGTAAGGCTACTCATATTCCGAAAATAGTCCTTGATAATGGGGAACCAAGCATTTCCAGTGCCGCCGGTAACAATAAGGTATTCATGGTTTTGCAGATAGTTATACAAAGAAGTTACTTTCTGTATTGCTTCAATGCATACTTCTCTGGTATTTTTCTCCAGTTCCGTATCAAATGGAATGTTCTGGCTTGACATCTGGCGCCTGTTAAAGGTTGTAATATAGCCCTTTTTGAGTGCATCCTGCATTCCAAGAATCGTAATATTTGTTACGTGGCTTTTTTTCATATCCGCAATCGTTCTCTTGAAGATTTCATGCATTCCAAGGAAATCAAAGGTATGGGAATTTTGGAACACTCCGCCTGAAATATTGTAAATGTCAAAAGTTTTAAAGCCAGGATCAAAGACAAGAGTGCTTGATTTCAGGACACGTACCCCGGCCTGTCCCTGTTTACCGTCCTTGTCCGTAATTGCAGAGAATAAGGAACCCATTGGCTGATCCATAATATAAATGTTCTCCATGCTGATAGAAAATTTGAACCGCCTAAATGGATTACTTCCAATTTTCAGATCAAACTCATAGTCCCCAGCTAAAGCTTCTTTAAATGCTTCAGAATCCAGTTCTTTGTATTCCGGAGGAAGCCCTGTCTGAATCATAATTGGTTCCCCATTATACTTACGGCAGTAATTAGACTGTAACGCAATCCCAAGGCCGACCTTCATAAGGGCACGAAAAACAGGAGAGAAGTAACGGTTTCTTTCATACATTTCTGATTCATAATTCATAGCATTTTCTGGAGAAATGATATCATGGGCTTTTTCTCCAATGATCCACAATCCCTCTGCATCTTTAAGCAGGATATCGTGTTCTGTACAATCAAGTAATGTAGAAAAAGAAGTGGTCGGGACAGCGCAGTTTGGGTAACAAAAAATCTTATTTGGAGAAATACCTTTAACGCTGGAAAATCCATAGTCAATGCCAATGGGCCACAAATCAGGGACAGTTGCCATCGCCCGGTTCATAATTTCTGTTTTGGTTGCATAATCACTCAGCAACATACTTTACCTCCTTTTAGAACAATTCATGTCAATGGTGACATTATTAACTCCAGAATAATTTCACCCTAGAAATTTATTCACATTAAATATGTCAGATATGAAAAAACTTAGGTGATTTTCATACAAGAGATATTTTCCATCATAATTACTGACTTTTCTAATTTCTGGCATATTAGCAGTATACAAATTCTTAAAGGGAGAAAAATTTTTCATGAAGAAGTTATCCATATTAATATGTCTGGCAGGTACTTTGGCATTATCTGGATGTACAAAAATACAATCTTCCTCACCAGAAGATGGCTATAATACAGAATTTGCTATGTCTGCTACTGAATACAGCATTTTTCTGTCAAAGCAGATAGTGATTGCTGAAAACGTACTTATGACAAGGATGTCTATGGCAGATAAATTAGCAGAAGGAAATTACGATATTTCTTCCGAAATAGAAAATACAGAACAGTCTATTTCTAAAATACAGGATGTAAAAGATGAAATTTTTGTCACGCTTCCTGCGGAAAATATGAGTTCTGACAGGGAGGCTATCCTTTCTATTCTGGAAGATTCCCTGAGTACTTTGGAAGATTATGAAAATAAACTGGTAGCAGGAGAAACAGCTTCTTTAAAAACATCTGCTACCGAAATAAAAAATTGTTACATTGCATTAAGCGGAGAAGCAAATATTTATGCAAAGTGAGGTTGGTTAAGCAATGGCAGAGAAAAATTATGGCTTTTTTGCCGGGAAAATATCATCTGTAAAAAAATACATGAAAGAAAATGAAGTTATCCGTATTGATATAGACCTGATCACATACCGAAAGAAGAAGGACCGATGGGAGGAATGGGATAAAATTGAAAACCTTGCAATTCTGGTGAGTGAAAAAGAACAGATTCAATATCTTATAAAGGAGAATGCAAGTGAAGGAAATATGCTTTCTGTTTTCGCTGTTGTTTCCAGTATTCCGGTCATAAAGGCTACACGATGTCCGGAATGTGGGCAGATCAACCGTTTTTCGGGCAGCACGACTTTTATAAAGCCGCTTTTTTTAGAATTGTTTGGATCACGGATCGTCCAGGAAATTATTCCCCTCACAAACTCGCAAGCCCAGGAACCGGAAAAATACATTCAGTCAAAAACATCAGAAAAAGTTACAGATATAGAATTGATAAATGATGCCAACGGCATTTACTATTATAGGATCACAAAAGAAGTAAGTTATTCTGACTCCGACATCAAAAACTGGATGGAGTGGGCTGGAAGCTATAGTAACTGGGTATTGATCCATGGGAAAGTCACCAGGGAGCCCAGATACAATCCCATTGAAGCGGTTGGCGGAAGAGTGTGCAACTATCCGGTCAGTGTACGGCGGCGTCTTATCGTTGAAGAAGATAATCCTGAGAATGATACGGACTGCCTATGGGTACGCTCCCTTGGAAACCAGGCTGATGAGGATGCCGCACATATCCATGTAAAGGACCGTGTTTCTGTGGACGGCTACGTGCAGGAAAGAAAAATATGTGCCGGAGAGAACCGGGGGCAAAAACCCGAATGCCTTGTATGTGACCGATATAATAAGGAACTAAAAAGCTGTACCGGAAATGGTCATGGTGTAAAAAGACAATGTGAATCCTGCGGAACAATTTATTCAACGAAAGATCGTGTTATGGAAATTCTGGCAGATTCCACAGAATATATGGAAGACAGCAGGATAGAGGAAAATATTGCGCTTATCTATGGAAGAATAAAATATCTGGAATTGACCCCAAAATTTGTGGCAGCAGTTGTAGAAGTTCCGGGACGATTGATTAATCAGAAAACCGGGCATCCTGATTATACGGATATCAATATATATTCAAAAGACCAAACATTGATCCAATATTTTAATGATAATAATATCTGCAAAAATGATCTTTTGGAAGTGTGGGGAAGACTGATTGTTCTTGACCAGGCAGACACTGCAAAATGTCAGAACTGTAATTGGAAAAATATTATCTATACGTCCATTTACAATATTATTCCTTCTGTTGTAATGATGCATGAAATTCATCCGAAATGTACAGAACGAATTTTATTAAGTACAGAAGATATTGCCACAAAAAGAACACCGGAACAATGGAAGCAGCTGGTCAATGAAAGAAAAATCAGTACCTATCCATTAGTTAAAATATCATTTCCACCCGCCCAAAATAACCAGTATTCAATTATCGCTTGTTCGCAGCTACCACCGCAAAAAGATGAGATACTGGCCGAATATAGAAGAGTTAATGAAGTCGGAAACAGGATCCTTATTTCTGGCAATGTTCTTGAACTGCCAGAAAAGAAACATTCTTCTTGTACCTACCAAATAGATACACAGAAAAAGACAATCCTATACGGGGCTACGGGCCAGCCAGGACATCCTACAATAAGAACTTTTGGCCGTCAGGCAGCACTTGATCAGAAAGTGCTTGAAAACAATACACGTATATTCGTAGACGGATATATCCATACCAAAAAAGAAGAGTGCCGCTGCCAAATGTGTTCCTCATACCTGATGGATATAGAAGCTGGTAAAGAGATAAATAAAAGCATTCAGGTTTCTGAAATATATGCTTACCATGTCGAATACATTTCCGGTATCAATGACATATTTACAGAAGAAACCCTGTACCAGCCAGGAAATTGGGAAGGCGGTGAAGAATAATGCCGGGAATCTTGGATCAAAGACTTGGAGAAAAAACAGAACAGGATATCGAACCGACAACAGCCAGTCCACCAGAGCCAGATACCAACAGTAGAAGCGAAGATTACATGACAGAGGAAGATATACGTGAAATAGATGCTATTGAAAAGATGATGTCTGAGGAATCCTTTCAGCTTGAAAAAAAGAGAGGAAAACTATTCCGAAGGCTGTCAACGGTTTTCCTTACTATTGCCTGTACTTATCTGGTAATCCTTATTTATGGTTCTTTTATTACAGAATTTTATTATGATGGCTCTGGCAAGATAGCACCTGTTATTATGACCGTATCTGATATTTCTGCCAAGAACGAATACAATAATATAATCGGAATGTATCTGCAGACCAGAAGTCTGTATGAGACATTACTTACTCTGGATTACCGGATGGCAGCTGGAGCTGAAGATACCATGGCTATTGCTCCAGAATATGAGAAAACCCTGGATACCGTTTCGTCTTTGACCACACAGATTGATGCAGCTATTATTGATTCCAAGTATACGCAAGTCAAAAATATGCTGCTTACATGGGTACAGACACACGCTGCGGCCTATTGCCAGTATATGAGTGCAGCCATTACACAAAATGACAGTAATGCGGCAGCCGAAGCAATAGCTGCCCGCCAGGTTTTGAATGATAATTTTCAGCTTATTACTCAGAATGTTATTACGTTGGGCGAAGATATCAAAGGATATGATCTGGCAGATATAAAAAACTGGTCGCCGGAGGGATATGTCCAGGAAACGATTGAAGGTATCAAAACAGAATCTTCTACCAGTATTGCGCAGACCGAAACATCTTCAGAAATAACCGCAGAAACATCGGAGCCAGAATCGGATTCTCAAACAGAAGGAGTACCGGCTGGCCTCCAGTCAGATTTTTCGCTACAATAGGGAGAAAATTATGTCTGAATCACTACAAACATTAAAAGGAAAATATCAATTAAGCCTCGCTTCAGTGCGAGAACTACAGCATGAAAATGAATTAAAAGATGAAAAGATAGCCCGCATTCAGGAAGAACACATACAGCTGGAAAAAAGTGTAAAAACCCTCTGTGAAACAATTCTAAAAAAAGGGCGGGAAAAAGAAGGGGAACAGGCATGGTTTAAGCTATCGCTCTCTAAAATGATTGTGCTGGCTCAAACCAGCATTGAAGAATATTTCCCCTCTGTAACGGGATCCATCAATAAACTGATTGCAAGCAATAGCGGGTATGTAGAAAAAATTATCCAGCTACAGGAGGAACTTAAGCAAAAGAATGAAGAAATCAAAAGGCTGACACTAATTCAAAAAGCTGCGGCTAAATCTACGGATCCTGCCACCCCCGAAGAAAGTAAGCCAGCGCCAGTGCCTAAAATCTCTATTGAAGAGGAACAAGGTGATGGAATAGCTGCTTTTGTTGGAGAATCTATAGATGCTTATGCGGATGGTGGAATGGTAATGGAGTTTCCACAAAATATTCCGGTAAAAAATTCAAAAGCCACGAAGGACAAGAGTAAAAAGTTTGTTCAAAGGGCAGCTGCAAATAAAGCCGACAAAATACAGGAGCTTGCAGAAAGCCTTACCATCCAGCAGAAAATTGCCATAGAGATACTTGGAAAAACAGGGCTATCCCTGGTACCTCAAATGAAGGAGTACATGAAAAAAGCCATGCCGGATTCCCGTGAATGCCGGATAACAGCAGGGCTTAATACATCCTGTATTGAAACCGGACCGGATTCTAAAAAATACGATACTGGTAATTATCTCTTTGAGAAAAAATGTGCAAATGTTCCAGGGAATAATAAGCTGAATGTTTACCGGCTTACCCAGATTGGATCAGCTGTATATAAGTACCTTTTTAAAGAAGATCCTGTTGAGTCAGAAATGACGATTATATTAAAAAACCATTCGTCAATCGAACATGGTTTCGGAATTGTGAATGTTGCGAAAGAAATCATTAATTCCAAATATATCGGCAATATGAACGCTGATGTACAGTATTTGACCCGTGGAAAGGAATTTTCCGTAAAAACAGGTGAAAACACTTCCTATATTCCGGATATCGTTATAAAATATAAAGGAAAAAACGGGCGTGATATCCTTGAATATATTGAATACGAAACAGGTAAAGGGAATACGAAAGACGATTTTATGAAAAAATGCAATAAAATTGCTTCTTTCACAAACATAATATATATTATTATCCCTTCCGAAGAAATCAAAACAACTGTTTTAGATAAAATCAACTACTGGAAAGACGCTGTCATGAAAAGCGATGAGTGGCCTGGACAGGGCAGTTCTATTGAAGTGAAGCTGCTTACCTATTACGGACTTAAAACCCAAAGTGATGCAAAACACTTTCGTGATATTAAATGGGATACAATAACGGTAAACAAAAGGAGAGAACGAAAATGATAAATTTTGCTATCGGTATCATAATTTTAGCGGCAGCAGGTATTCTGGTAACAGTAGCCAGCGTACAGAAAGCAAACGATTCCCTGCTCCGTAAAATAGAAGATGAAGAGCAGATGGAATGGATCCGGCAGTATTGCAATAAGAAAGAAGGGAAAAAATGACTTATCAGCAGATTTTAGAATCCTTCCTTGCATTCAACATCAACGCATTCAACAACCTTCTTTATATAATCCAGTCCAATTTATGGATTGTATTATCGATCATTGGAGCAACTGCAATTATTGTGATGAATGTACGGGAAGAGATAGAAGACTATGTAACCGAGGAACAAAACATTATCTAGCTTTAGTTGGAAGGCCAGGAGTAAATTATGCAGGACAGAAAAAATTTCACATATGTAAAAAAAGCCAGTGCAAAAGAACGTGGCAGACTTGTAAATGCAGTTGTCTTTCCTGTCGCCATATTTTTCTTTTCTATTGTCGCAATCAGTATTTTTAAGAATTTTGGACGGATCCTAATGGCGCCGCTTATTGGAGCTATGTGGATTGTTGGAGCTGCCTGTGCCATATATATGCCGTCCCACAGAAAAGATATTATAAAGGAAACGCTCACATTCATTGCCATCTACAATGCAACCTTGTTAGGATTGCGGGAACTGATTGCAATAACTTCAGGTGTTTCTTCCCAAATGTTAATGGCAACTTTCGGGCAGCCGCTGGCCACAGCTTCCGCTAATACCATTCCGGGATATTTGCAATCAATGTTATACATATCTGCTGCCATGATTCCCTTTGGCTTCCTGGGCATGGAAGGAAAGCGTATTTTGCAATTTAGGCGAAACAATAATAAAAATAAAACCATTGAACAATTGCGCAAAATACACCTATCTTAGTCCAGCATCCGGAACAGAAAATTTTTTTTAGGCTCTAAACGTCGTTTTTGATTTGTCAGAAAATTAAATACAATTTTAAAATAGGAGAACTCACAACACTTAATGCTGAAAGTTCTCCTATTTTTATTTTACAAAATTTTTCCATTGAGATCATGTTAAAAAATTCAATTCAGCATCTGAAATTTGTATGCTTCAATTCGTTTTTTATAATTCTCCCAATTATCTCCATATTTCTTTTCAAAATAGGCCATAGCATTTTCTTTTTTATATTCTTCTAATGTTTTCTGAGATTCCTCATATTTCTTTTGTGTCGAAAATCTTGCATATACAGCAATATGGGACTCAGCGCTTATAATATCAGCTTTTTTTAAGTTTAAATTGGAATTTTCCATAACACACCTCCTTCAAAAATTATACTTTTATTTAAACATATTTGACGTTTATTTGCAATATACATCAAATAAAAGACGTTTATCTAATGCTTTCCGCATAATTTAATTTTATCCAAAAACTCTTGTATGAAAATCAACAAATATTTTTTCAATCCTACATATTACTACTGCACAAAAATTGGAATTACCAGCAGCATCTATTGGAAACCAACATTTATGTGGGTAATAGACTACGTAAGAATTATGAATCCGATCATAACTGAAAAAAGAGGAGTAAAAATCCATGATTACAATACAAATACCGTAGATCTTTTTTACTATATGTATTTAAAAGATGTCCGGTATCAAGTAAGAGCCCATATGATTCCGAATGTAAATCATCCAGAGTTCGCAAATGATTGGAATGAGAACAAACATCATAATATCGCCAAACGGTCCGTTAAAAGCGGAGGTAGACGTAATCCTTTCCTGGGTACCAGCGAATGCTTTGCATTTGTTGATGAGTGCGTGTTTGGAGAAGGTGAAAGTTATTATGACAATCTTCCAGGGCAAATAGAGTATGGAAATATGTTCCATAGCTTTACATTTCCAGACCAGGCAATCCGAGAAGATGAAAAGGGAAAATTAATTGTAAACTTTTGGAATCCGGTCCTTCAGCCTGGAGGAATTGTGAAATTCATTCGTCCTGAGGAATGCAAGTCCAAGAAGTTCATTCGTAATATGCCTTTGACCCAATTTGAAATAAAAAATCCAGACGAAATTGCAAATTTGGAAAAATACTAAGAGCTTTGATGTACCCCAAAACAATAAAAATGAGTGTGAGTATACAAAATGAACTGGCCTTTGGAATTATTAAAGCTCTATGAAAAACACAAAGAAAAGCGGGTACTTATACTACAGTAGACAATCGAAAAGTTCCATTTCTTCCATTATTTCACGATACTGTAAATGCAGTATATGAAATCGTCCTTACTGAAAACGGCGAGCTTTCTGAAATTAAAGATGTTCCACCTGATGATGCCGTAACGATTGTTCCTGTATATGTTGCTTTCCGCACAAGTGACTGCTGTCCCAATGCTCTATGTGACAACGTGAAATATATTGCAAGCACTTCCAAATATCATCATGCGTATATGGAAAAACTAAAGCTTTGGCACGATTCAGACTATTCCCATCCTACGGTGGATGCGGTCTATTCCTATCTGAGTAAAGAAACCGTAGAAGCTGATCTGGAATACTTTGAATCACAAAAACCTAAAAAACGGAAGAACAATAACGTTAATGAAAAAGAAAAAAAACTGGTAAAAACCGGTTCATTTATACGGTTCACAATTTTGTACCAGTCCCCAGAAAAGAAAGAATCGCATTGCTGGCTGGATCGTACCCTTCACAAACAATTTATTTCTTACCATAACAGCCTGGACGCAAAGGTAGGACTGGATTATCTAACAGGTGAGATAACAAAACTTGGAAATCGCTTTCCACGAAAACTCCGTCCCCTCCCTGGAGGAGATCAAACTACATTGATATCGGCCAATAACGCCCTTGTTTTTACCGGACTATTTCAAACCAAAGAAGAAGCACTTTCCATTGGAATAGAAAATGCCTATAAGGTATTTAACACTTTGAAATGGCTGCTGCAGACAACAGGAAAGCTATACGGGACTATGGCAGTAGCAGTTTGGAACGTTGGGGATTATCCAATTCCTGAATGGGATAAGGATACTTATAAACTTGCATATGAAGCTGAAAACACTGCCAATGAAGAAATTTTACAGTCCTTACGATCCGATCCGCAATTTGCTGAAAAGCAAATCCTACGTATGCTGGATGGCTACCGTCAAATTATGCCACTAGGAACTCTTATGACCCTTATGGCTCTTGATAGTTCAAGTGCTTCAGCAAAAGGAAGATGTTCTATTGTAAACTACATTAACCTGGACGGAAAAATATTTTTGGACAATATTGCCAAATGGCACATTCAGGCCGGATGGCGTCAAACAAAGTGGATTCCTAATAATCAAACTTCCAAATGGAAATCTATTACATATATTGGGGTTCCAGGTATGCAGGAAATTGCCAATCTGGTGTATGGAAGGGAAATAGAAGAAAACGGGAAAGTATTTATTGGTTTTCGTTCTAGTGATGAAACTAATAAGAATTACTTTTACAAAAAAACAGCCGAAAAATTGATTCCTTCTATATGGCAAAATAATCCACTTCCATACGATATGGTAAAAACAATCATTAACAAGGCAATGTATCCATTAGCATTTAAAAAAGCTGAAAACTGGGAGAGAGTAGTCAGATTAGCCTGTTCTTTCTATAAGAAACATATTTACGATAAAACTGGAGAGGTAATAAAAATGGCACTTGACACTGAAAACAAGGACAGAAGCTACTTATTTGGAAGACTTCTGGCAGTTGCTGATTATGCAGAAAAAATAACTTTTAAACCAGAAGTCGAACCAAAGAGAATAACTAATTCGCAGCGGTATATGAATCGTTTTGTACTAAAGCCGGCGCAAACGTGGAGCATTATTCGTCTTAACTTGACCCCATATTTAAGAAAACTTGCTCCTGAATTTCGAGAAAATGTCATAAACTCATTGTTCTACGAAATTTCGGCAATGATGACTGAAGAGCAGTTCCAGAGCGAAGAGCGTCTGTCACCATTATTTCTTCTTGGTTATGATTGTCAAATGCAGAGCCTGAAAAAATTGCCAAAAAAATCTCAGATATTATAACTATAAATACAATTTCATTTAAAAGGAGAATAACTATGATTAAAACCAAACTTTCTAAACAGCTTCTTGACCACGCAATCACATTTGTCATTTTCATTACTGTTTGGGACGCTAACCCGAATGGTGATCCACTTAATGGAAATCGTCCACGTACAGATTTGGATGGGCTTGGCCGCATATCACGTGAATGTATTTTACGCAAAATACGAAATTTTTTGCAGGAAGGAGGTCATTCAATTTACTATCAGAACCCAGATAAGGAGAATTTTGATGATATTGAATCTCTTCTTCAAAGAGTTGAAGCCAATGGAAACCTTGCATCATTAATGAAGACCAATTCACATAAAAAATTCAAAGAGGAAAGCTGCGAACTTTGGCTTGACGTAAGATTATTTGGTGCAACTTTTGCATTCACTGGTTTTACGGATAGCGTCCATGAAGCGGTTAGCATATCCGATGCAAAATCATTGTCTCCTGTAGACATTGAAACTATGCAGATTTCTAAAATACAACCAGCCGAACCTGGCAGAAAATCTAATACATTAGGGACAAGACATTCTGTTCCCTTCGCAGTATATCAGGTCTTTGGCTCCATTAGTCCATCCCTCTCACGCAAAAACGGAGTCACACTGGACGATGTCCAGGCGCTTAAATCAGCCATTTTGAATATGTTCCAGAATGACGCTTCCTCTGCAAGGCCAGACGGTTCCATGGAAGTAAGTTGCCTGTATTGGTGGGAACATAAAGAAGCAAATCCAGCGGCTAATACGACAAAAATCAGAAACGCTTTTAACATTACCAAAGTAGCTAACAATAAGCGCTTTGAGGATTATAAAATTGAATGGAAATTGGACAACTGTGTCCAGCCAGAAATTATCAGGAACTAAGCTGTTTGGTGCGAAACCTAAGTACACAGAAAAAGCTCGGGGTTTCGCACCAGCATTTTCAATGATATTGAAACTATTTCTAGCTTTCCCGTTTAGTACATTAACATTAATTCTGGAAAACGACTGACTTTTCAAGAATATTACATATTAATTATGCAATCCTTCTTGAAAAAGAAGATATATTTGTCGTCACACTCCACTTGGAGTGTGTGAGTTGAAACAGCATCCCTTTAGGTACCGAATACAATCTTGACGTCACACTCCACTTGGAGTGTATGAGTTGAAACATATACGATAGCGGAAACTCTTTCAAAGGATAAGTCACACTCCACTTGGAGTGCGTGAGTTGAAATGGAATTGATACGTACAAAGCGATCAAGCGCAACCAAGTCACACCCTATAAGAATGTGTAAATTAAAACACTACCATATTTTTTACAACCTCCTTGTGGCAATGTCATATTCTTATGGGATGTGTGAGTTGAAACGTCTATAACAGATTTGATAGATGAAATGACTGAAACTAGGTCTTATCTTTTTTTTAGATAAGGCCTTTTTTGTGTTGTGGGAATGACATATTAACTCTGAAAAGAGATAGGGCAATGCCGGCCCGAATTAATGCCTGTGGAGATGATAGATTACAAAGTCTGTGAAGCAGGAAGCCTATTGGTATCAGGCAATGGCAATCATATATTTAACGAGAAAGGAGTGTAGTGATGTTATCTGTTCATCGTATAAAAAAAGCACTAAATCCTGTGCATAATACTGTTCCAGAAGATGATTTCCGGATTCTGGAATCCTGGACGGAAACCGATGATAATGTCGATGCCAGAAAAGCAAAAATGAAATATTTTTGCTATAAAATAGCATCTATTGATCCAGAAACCGGTAAAAAGAACATACTTTATAAAGCAATAAAATTTGCGAGAATTGACCGGCTTCCAAAGTCTGCAAGACAAAGTACTTCCTTTATGGATATGCAGACGCAGGTTTTATCGAGCGTATATGAACAGGGGTATAATTTGATTACTCTCATAGCCAATGTAATCCGGCCAACAGCGGAAGGCCTTATGTATCTTTATGGTGTACAGGGCGTTTCCGATGACCTTGATGAAGCCAAACGAAGAGCTGATTCTGATTTTTTGGGCTTTGTAGGCAGTATGCTTGGTACCTTCCGGGTTTTGCAGCTCCATGCGATTACTGCTGAGGAAGGGGCATGGCTTGCTGAAAAAATGAGGGCCATGAAATATATGACTGCAGTGAGGGGAATTCCCAAAGCAAATACAGCCGGAGAGGATATGGGAAACAAAGGTATTGGTGGAACAAACCTTAACCCTGACAGTCAGGGAACCCTTGAAGAAATCATCACCGCAATGGCTGATTATGAGTATGTAATTGAGATTCTGTCTACTCCGGTATATCAGCGGACCCTAATGGCATGGAATGCGCAAACCCAAAAACAAATGACCGAATGGTATGGGCAGCTACAGGGAACTAAATCATTAAATTTTAATTTATCTATCCCTATGACCTATATGACCTCAACTGGAAATTCACAAGGGTGGTCAAAAAATTATACTGACTCCAATACCGTCAGTTATACCCACGGAGAATCTTATACAAAAGGATATAGTGAAAATGTTGGTAACAGCATATCACAATCCTTAGGAGAATCTTTCGGTTTATCAAAAGGAAATTCTGTTACAGATTCTACAAGCCAGAGCCATTCCATCAGCCAAGGTGTTACAAAAGGGCAAACGGTTGGCATCACGGAAGGAATTACAAGAGGACAGACCATAGGGCAGACAATCGGGTATACACAGGGTATCACGAAAGGATATACGCAAGGTATTACCAGGGGAGAATCTTCTTCACTTGCTATGTCCCAGTCTTACGGAAACAGCCTTGGCTCATCCGTGGGATCCAGCAGAGGGGTGTCACTGGGACAAAGCAGCAGTGAGAGTATGAACCAGTCATACAGTTCCGGAGTTTCCCGCAATGAAAGTAATAGCTCCGGCTCCTCCAGTAACATAGGACAAAGCTTTGGAAGCAGTTTATCCCAGAGCATGAATAAATCCTATGGGGAATCTTCCAATGTGAGTCATTCAACGGGGGTTAATACCAGTGACAGTTATGGAACCTCCAAAAATCAAAGCGTTGGCGGAAGCCATACAGACGGTACCAGTCAGTCTGTCGGTACTTCGGACAGTGTTGGAAGATCTTACAATAAGGGGAATTCCACAAGTACATCCTTAGGTTTTAATACAGGCAATTCTGTTTCAGGATCAAATTCAGAATCAAATGGATTTTCTGCTGGTTTGAACATAAAAGGAGTTCAAATTACTCCAATATCACACAATAATAGTTCCGGTACAACTATGGGATCCTCAAATGGATTAAATAGCGGTACAAATCAGGGCTATTCAGAAAGTTCCGGAACAAGTGCAAGCCATGGAACAAGTACCTCAAACGGAACTTCCAGTTCTGATGGAAGTTCATGGGGCGTATCCACAGGTTCTTCACAGAGCCATTCCGCCGGAACATCGGAATCTTATTCTGCCGGACAGGGAACCAGTTACAGTGAAGGATATGGTGCGTCTTACGGTACTACTCAGGGTCTGTCTTACAGCAATGGACAAAGCAGCAGTCATAGCAGCGGTATTGGAACCAGCAACAGTGCATCTTCCGGATATGGAAGCAGTACTGGAAAAACTTACGGTGAAAATGCCGGTACCTCCCAGAGCCAGAATGTAGGCCAGTCTTATTCCGCTTCGATTAGCCAGAATAAAGGATCCTCATTAAGTTCCTCTATGTCGCAATCTGTAAGCCAGAGCGAGTCGGTGTCACGTTCCAACAGCCAGAGCGAATCCTTATCACGCTCCTATAGCCAATCTAATAGTGAGAGTGTAAGTCAGTCTCAGTCTGAGTCAACAGGAACAAGTACTGGAAGATCCATAGGACAGTCAGAAAGTGAATCCTATACTCAGAGTGTATCGAATGGTACAGGACAGAGCTGGGGTTCTTCTAACAGTGTGAGTAATGGTGAATCTTACGGAAGCAGCGAAGGAAAGAGTACAGGAACCAGTATCGGAAATACCGGATCTTATACAACCGGAACCAGCGGCTCCATGGGACTTGGACCATCCATTGGATACAGCAAGTCCTATCAGTGGCTGGATCAGACCGTTAAAGACATTCTCGAATTGCTTGAATACCAGAATGAGCGTCTGAAAAAAGCCTTAAGGGGAAACGGTGCTTTTTATGTATATGCCTATATTGCTTGCCCAGACCTGGATGCTTTGTCCGTTGCCCAGGCAGCCGCAAAATCCACCTGGCAGAATGAATATGCTTTGACTCAGCCAATTCAGGTACTTGACCTCAGGGACGAAGAGCAGCAGCACCTGTTGTATCATTTCCGGGCCTTTTCCGCAGATGTTACCCGTGAGAATATCGCAGGTGTCAGTGATTATAAATATGCTACCGTTCTTTTACCAAACGAATACGTTGCCTATACACATCTGCCCCGTGTTTCAGAAGGCGGAATTGACACGAATATTGATGATGTCCCGAAATTCCGTGTACCAGGGCTTATGCGTGGCAATATCTATATGGGAACACAGCTTAATTCTGAAAGATATACCTTTAAAAGTGGTTATCGTACTCAATTTGACTACAGAATCAACATTGACGAATTAATGCATGGAGTATTCACAGGTGCATCCCGATCTGGAAAGACAGTAGCTGCAATGCGCTTCATTCGTGAGCTGGCCAATTCCCGGAGAACTGCAACCGGAAAGAGATTACGTATCGTAATCATGGATCCGAAACAGGACTGGCGTGGAATCGCACGATTTGTTGAGCCTGAAAGATTCCGTTTTTACAGTCTTGGAAACACGCATTTTCATCCAATCAGTTTGAATCCATGTAAAATACCATATGGAGTAGAGCCTCAGCATTGGATTGACGGAATCATCAACATCTATTGTCGTGCCTACGGACTCCTGGAACGAGGCAAGCAGATGCTGTCAGACGTATTTTATGAGTTATATACGGAGGCCGGCGTCTTCCCTGCAAACGGTGAATCTTTCGATGAGGAATATATGGCGCAGTTCGATGACTGGAAAGCAGAAATTTCAAAGAGGTCTGCAAAGGTAACTTTCCATAAATTGTACAAAAAAATGGATCACAAAAACAAAGAGTTTTCAGGCGGCGGGAAGCGGGCTGGAAATGATACTCTTGATGCATATTCCCGTCTTTTGGAACGTTTATCCTGTTTTGCAAGAGCATATTCTATTGAGTATCGCTTGTTCTCGCAAGAAGACAGATTTGAAGACATTAACTCAACTGGCCTGGGGCTGGCTGTGGATGAGCTGATTGGAGCTGATGATGTAACTGTGTTCGAAAGCTTTGGTCTTGAATCGACTTTTGCAAACTTTATTTTTGGAATCATCACTTCAGGTTTTTACAAATTTGCCAAGGGATTTGAAAGGGGATACCTGAATCCAAGCCAGTATGAAACCGTTCTCGTAATCGAGGAAGCCAACAAAGTTCTTACCGGAAACGACACTGCGGGTACCGGCAGTAGTGGAATGGCATCACTTTCCGGCCAGTCTGAGTTTGAGGAAATTCTGGATCAGTCTGCCGGCTACGGATTATTTATAATTGCGATCACCCAGAAAATTTCTATGATGCCTTCTTCAATCGTTGCCAACTGCGGTATGTTTTTCCTTGGAAAAATTTCACAGCCAGAGGATGTTGATTTGGCGGTTCGTATGATTGGGCGTGAAGGTCGTATTGATGATAGAGATGTCGTAAAGTGGCTGCCTAAATCGCCTACCGGCTGGTTTATATGCCGCTCAAACAGGGGCTATGATTTCCGTGATGCGGAACCGGTATTGGTACAGATTGAGCCGCTTAATAATGCAACAATATCCAATGCCGAACTGGATGAGATTCTTACTAAGCGAAATATTGTGAGAACCCTGGCAGAAAATACCGCAAAAATCAGAAGGGCGGCAGCGGGATAATATGTTAAAAGTAAGAAAAGATCAGCTGATAAATGAAGATAAGATTGAGTCTATTTGCCTATACGGATCGGAGCCCTTGGTCCGTATAGTCCAAATAGCAAGAGCCAATAATGTAATTCATAGTTTTATAGGAAATCACGGCTATAAAAGCTTAATTGTTATGGATGATGGCTTTTTATTTCTCTGCCCCAATTATCCGGAAATATATTTTAGCAGACTGGATCTAACCGATTATCTGATCGTGGATGCTAAAAAGTATGCTATTCGGAAATCATGTATCCGTGAAATATCCTCCAATCCAAGCAAAAGCCAGCATCAGGATATTATTAAGGCAAAAAATGAAAAGCGCTTTTATAATTTATCAGGACATAAAAAGACAAAATATTATATTTTTACAGTAAGTGGACGTATCTACGGAGTTCCTTATATTCGTAAATTATCGCAGGAAACAGATCCTGCTAATCCTCAAAATAACGCCTCACTTTCAACGACATAAAAAATAGCACAATAACCCATGACTACAGTCACGGGCTCCGAACACTTCTTAGAAAGGGGAATTTTTATGAAAAAAAAGTACATTTTAGCAGTAGCTTTTTGCTTACTGGTTTCTGCCTCTGCAGTTCAGGCTGCTGATAATTCTTCGGAAACATCATTTCAGATGTCTACTGAAAGCTTTGAAAATATGGATAATTCTGCTTTAGGCTTAAATGAAAATGGAGTTACAGAATCAGAAACCAATATTTCCTCTGAGACTTCTAGCTCCAATATGGCATCTTCGTTAGAGTCATCCTTTAACGATATGGTGGCCTCCATGAATAGTAACCTTCCTACTCTGGAAACTGAAAGTATGGAATCTTTACGTGGGCAGCTTACAGAAAGTATGAAAGAATGCAACACTGACATTATCAAGCCTTTTTGGAACATCCTTTTCCGGGCTGAATTCCAAGCTGTTTAGCATATCCGGAATGCCAGATATTGATACAGAGGAATTAAACGTACAATACGCAAGTATGAGAGAGGCGTTTGAAAAAGCATCTTTGGGAATATCCGGAAGTACAGGATCCGTTTCCAGCGGTGATGGACAGTTATCCGGCAATATCTCCGGTGAAACATCTTCTAGTTCTATGGAAGAACGTTTCAATGAATTGAGAAATTCAGAAGAATATAAAACAGTAAATGGAGAAATTTCTTTGGCCAACGTATTTGGAAGCTTGGAGACTAAACTTCCTTCTCAAAATTAATTTCCACTAATGTCGCTAAGGCTGTGTCTGTTATGGCACAGCTTTTTTTTCGGCTATCTAACATATTTAAAGAAAATGGAAAGGAGGCTATGATGTCGAAGAATAAATTAATCACATCATTAATCATTGGCGCAGTTTTGTTCTCGTCCCTGGCCGCATTTTTGATTTATCATTATATGGCACCGGCAAGAAGTACAATCTATATGTTCAATGATTCTTATTCATCTGGAGAGCAGGTCACTTCTGATATGTTGACGCCTGTACAGGTTGATTCGCAGATTGTTATGGCAGGGAAAACCACAGGCGTAAGCTCCGCTTTCGTAACACCATCAGAATACCAGGATATAATCAGATCCGGAGATTCTTTAAGAATGGACGTAACGGAAGGAATGCCGCTGACCACCGGAATGCTTTCTGTTTCAGGCGGTTCAAAAGTTGAAATGAGCATGAAATCAGATGCTATTGCCGTTACGGTACCTGTTAATGAGTATACTGGCATAACTAATGATCTAAAAGAAGGCGCACGTGTTAATATCTATGCGAACCTTGATTCCACGGTTGCATTGATCCAGCAGAATAAACGAGTTCTCGAAGTTTTCAAAAGCAATGACGGTGTAATTACAGGGGTTGCCGTGGAAGAAAACATCCAGGAATCAATGGAATTAATTTACGCAGTTACAAATGGCAGTATTTATCTTGGTTTGGTAGATTCCACCGGTTATCAGGCTTCAGAAGGTGCAGCCCCGACATATTCCCCTTATTCTGAATCATACTCAGAAATACCAATGGAAACAGAAGTACAGACAGAAGCTGAACTAGAGACAGAAACTGAGCCAGAAACAGAATCTGAACCGGCAACAGAAACCGAAGCAGTTCCTGAAGTATTTACCCCTTAACAGATGTCCCCGTCCCTGCGGGGATATCTGTTTTTTTTAAAAAATTGCATATTAGCATAGAACACAAAGAAATAATTACTATATTCGTCAGCTTCTCGGCTATTGAATAACCGAGCATGAGGAAAAGCGTGTGAGGTTACCGGTAGCACCCAGAAGGGCGTGCTGACTAGACTTAGTGCAACGGATCCCACTTATAGTGAGGGATACCATTAGCACTACGTCCCGGATATCAACACCCGTCCCGGTTGTGCCCTAGCCGGAGCAGGGTTCAGGCAACGGATGTCTCCACGGAGAAGGAGACACTGACCTGGTGCAGGAAGTATTCGGAACTTTGTCGAAGGGCGATGACTCCCGTATGGGAGGGCAGGACTTTTGCGTACCTGCCACAATCACAAAAGGAGGAACCAGCCATGAGTGTGTTCGTGGTCGGGCTGAACGGATGCCGGCTGATGCCTGTATCTGAACGGAAAGCCCGTTTATTACTGGATGACGGGAAAGCTTCCGTATACCGGAAGGTCCCGTTCACCATAAAACTGAACTATAAGACAGGCAGTACCACACAGCCCGGCTATCTTGGCATTGATACCGGGTCCCAGCACATCGGGGTATCCGTTGTGCGGGAAGGAGGTACGGTCTTACATAAGGAGGAAATCGGCCTCAGGGATTCCATGACAAAAAGGAAACTCCTGGAAGCAAAGGCTTCCTTAAGGAGAGGGAGACGATGCCGGAAGACCAGGTACCGCCATCCGAAATGGAGGCCGAAAACAAAACGTGTCTACTGTGAGGTGCCGGACAAAAAAGGACGGCACTGGCAGAAACAGAAGAACACGTTCATATCAGGGCGACCAGAAGAATGGCTGCCGCCGTCCCTGCAGTCAAAGACAGACCACCATATCCGGTGGATCAAAAAGCTGCAGGGACTTCTCCCAGAATGGTACCGTCTTTCCATCGAGCTGGGACGTTTCGATCCGGCCCGCATGAAAGATCCGGAAATCCATGGGAACCTGTACCAGAAAGGACCGCAGTACGACTATGAAAATGTCCGTGCCTATGTCCTGGACCGTGACAGGTATACCTGCCAGGTATGCAGGAGGAAGGGCAGAAAGCTGCACGTACACCATATCCTGTACCGGAGCCAGGGGGCTTCCGATACTCCGCAATATATGGCCACGGTATGCAGCAGCTGCCATACCACGGAGAACCACCTGCCGGGAGGTATCCTGTACCAGTGGATGCAGGAACAGAAGAAGTTCACCAGGGGCCTCCGGGATGCCACATTCATGAACATCTTAAGGAAACGCCTCATGAAGACATTTCCGGATGCGGTATTTACCTATGGGAACATCACGAAAGTGGACCGGGAGAAGCTGAAGCTCCCAAAGAGCCATGGGAATGATGCCACAGCCATTGCCCTGGTAAGGACAGGAGTCACTTCAGTTCAGGATGAGGAACCTGTCCTTTATATCCAGCAGGTAAGGAGAAAGAAACGCTCCCTTCATGAAGAAACACCAAGGAAGGGACGTAAGGAACCAAACCGGACAGCTGCACGGAACAGTAAGAACACAAAGGCAGTGACCGTCACAAAAAGACGGGACGGAAAGAAAGTATCCGTTACCGCCTGTCTGTTTGACCGTGTGGAACTGAATGGGAAGAAAGGCTGGATCACGGGCTTTACCGGAAAAGCCTGCCGGATCGTAGATACAGAAGGAAACTATGTCGCCGCTACCGATAAGTATACACAGGTAAATATCAGCAGTATCAGGATCCTGCATCATACAGGAAACTGGGTGACTGGATTAAAATGGAATGTTGGCAAAAGATAACAGGCGGGACATAAAAAGTATGTCCCGGACTGTTTTCCTCTCGGCACTTGAAGAACCGAGAATCCAACAGTCGTTTTCTTGAAAGGATTTTTTTATGAAAAAAATAGTTTTTATATCTCTTCAGAAAGATGTTATTGATGAATTAGTTACCTATTCAAGTTTGGATTATGATATGGATTATGAACTTCATTGTTTCGATACCCTCGAAAATATAGAGCAGAAAGTAGAAACACTTCATCCTGACTTAATAGTTTTATCGTTTGATGCATTAATTGAAAAGGAGGTATGGCAATTTGGCTCGATACCTATCGCTTTTCATGCCAGGACAAGGCAAGAACTGCAGGAGGGCGCAAGATATGGCTTCCC
>OLRT01000749.1_pt1 | contig 24476 bp, 20 predicted proteins | sample 1672021 | NCBI WGS metagenome assembly OLRT01 (sample SAMEA3136637, study PRJEB25190) | human gut metagenome | reverse complement strand
AAAAGAGCTGTAACGCTCAAGGTAGTAGTAAATACTACCTATTCGTTACAGCCCCTCTTATTAATATCCAGGCTTACCTAAAAGCTTGAACATATTCTTTTTATAAACTTCAACACCTGGCTGGTTGAATGGGTTAACACCTAATAGGTAAACGCTCATTGCACAAGCCTTTTCGAAGAAGTATACCATATAACCAAAGCTATATGCATCAACATGATCAAGAGTGATCTGGATGTTAGGTACGTTACCAACATTTACATGGGCATCAATAGTACCTTCACATGCTTTCTGGTTAACATAATCAACTGTCTTACCAGCTAAATAGTTTAAACCATCTAAGTTTTCTGCATCACTAGGGATTTCTAAGTTCATCTGAGGTTCTTTGATCTTTAATACAGTTTCGAATAAAACCTTAGAACCTTCCTGGATGAACTGTCCTAATGAATGAAGGTCAGTTGAGAAAGTACCACTTGTAGGTAAGATACCTTTTCCTTCTTTACCTTCAGATTCACCAAATAACTGTTTCCACCATTCAGCAGTCTGCTGCAACTGTAAGTTATAAGTTACAAACATTTCAGCTGGGTAACCAGCCTTTAATAACATCTGTCTTGCAACACCATACTGATAAGCATCGTTTGTAAGAAGATCTGGATTGTTGTATTTATCCTGTGCATCTTTAGCACCCTTTAACATTGCATCAACATCGATACCAGCCATTGCGATAGGGAATAAACCTACTGCAGTTAATACAGAATAACGTCCACCGATATCATCAGGAACTACGAATTCTGTATAACCTTCCTGGTCAGCTAAAGTCTTTAATGCACCCTTATGAGCATCTGTAGTAGCAACAATTCTTCTCTGAGCTACTTCTTTACCCTTAGTTTCTTCAAGTAATTCTTTGAAGATTCTGAAAGCAACTGAAGTTTCAGTTGTTGTACCAGACTTAGAAATTACATTAATACCGAATTCTTTATCTTTTACATAGTTCTTAACCTGTGCTAAATAAGTAGCAGAGAATGTATTACCAATATAGATGATCTGAACCTTGTTTGTTGGGTAAAGACCATTGATTGCTTCAATAGCAGCTCTTGCGCCTAAATAAGAACCACCGATACCACAAACTAATAAAACATCAATTTCTTCAGATAATTCTGCAGCTTTTTTCTTAATGTTTTCTACTTCAGTCTTGTTGTAGTTAGTAGGTAAGTCAACCCATCCTAAAAAGTCATTACCTGCTCCTGTTTTGTTGTGGATCATATCATGAACTTCTGCGACTCTGTCCTTATATGATTCCATGCTTTCTGTTAATTTAGCTTTACTTAAATCAACGTTGATCATACATCTTCCTCCTTTGCGATTCCTCGACTGATCCATCGAGGCATCATTTCTCTTAGTGGATTAAAACCCTTAGGTGTTTCCACGATTGACTTTCTTTTGCGAAAACGTCTCTTTTTCGCGACTGCTTTTAAAGAAAGCCTTGCCTGGTGATGGACGTTATCTATATCAATGACTTTTACCTTAACCTGTTCTCCATAAAAGACAAATTGATTTACGTCACGAACAAATCCATCAGATATTTCTGATATATGGATTAATCCGCTACTTCCATCAGGCAATAAAGCAAATGCACCATATGGTTGAATACCAGTAATGGTCACATCAACAATGTCACCTACATGAACTTGATGTTCCATTGCACGCCTCCAATCAACTGCATTATAGCATAATTATAATAGTGATAAAAGAATAGATAATAATAATTCTTTAATGTGAAAAAGATAAATAATTTGTATTTAATATGATATACTTTACAAAAAAATGAGTATGGTATAGTTAGTGTATGCTAACACAGTAGAGGAGAACCATATGAAGAAAAAAATATTATATATTTTGGTTGCTGCATTACTCTATATACTCACACAAGTTCCAACTATAGTAAGTAACTATAAGTTTGAAGCTGGAATATGGGATATTGAATTGTGTAGATATGTTCTTATGTCTGTAGGATGGATGATTGTCATACTCTATGTCATTCATTTTGTATTGGATTATATTAAAAATAACAGTGATGAATAACGTTGAAGAACCCTCAGGGGTTCTTTTATTATGCTTGGTAAGAATCATAGAATATGTACAAAAAACAGTGAATTATGCTTAAAAATGTGCAATCTAATAAAATTGTCTAATAAATAAGTATGTTTTTTAGTGATTCTATAGGGTATATCACTTTTCTTTTTTATTTTGTGTGTTATAATGGTCAAGCAGAAGCGAGGTGAAATCATGGAAGAAAAGATTGAAGCCATTAAGGAAGTCATTCATAAGTTGAGACCCTATCTACAAAGAGATGGTGGAGACTTAGAATTCGTTGATTTCAAAGACGGCATCGTTTATGTACATATGCTTGGTGCATGTGCGGGATGCATGATGTTAGATTCTACTATTAAAGATGGTGTTGAACAGATTTTAGTAGAAGAAGTCCCAGGCGTTATTGAAGTACAGGCAATTTAATTAAATATTTTTATACTCTTATTCAGAACCACACAGATGAGGATCGTTTTAAAGTGGTGGCAACCCTTATATAGAAGGTGCCTTGACCAAGCAAGTATTACTTGAACAATAAGAGGAAGCAGATTAGTACGCTTTCCTCTTTGAGGAGAGCTTTTTTATTACAGGAGGAAAAGAAAAAATGGAAAAGAACTTATTTACATCAGAATCTGTATCAGAAGGACATCCAGATAAGCTTTGTGATCAGATCAGTGATGCAATTTTAGATGAATGCTTAAGACAGGACAAATATTCACGTGTAGCTTGTGAATGTTTTGCAACAACTAATTTATTAGTCATTGGTGGAGAAATTACAACAAATGCGAAAGTAGATTATGAAGCAGTGGCTCGTGATGTTATGAGAAGAATTGGCTATACTGCTGAAGATTTAGGTATTGATGCAGATACTTGTGAAATCAAGGTAGTAATGGATACACAGTCTAGTGATATCGCATTAGGTACAAATGTAGAAGTAGGTGGTGCAGGTGACCAGGGTATCATGTTTGGTTATGCAACAAATGAAACTGAAACATATATGCCTTTACCAATCTCTATGGCTCACGAATTAGTACGTTATGCAAGTGAATTAAGACATAACGGTACATTCAAACATGCAAGACCTGATATGAAATCACAGGTAACTATTGATTATACAGATGAAAATAATCCAAAGGTTGATACAATCCTTATGTCAATCCAGCATGATCCAGATTTCAATGAAGAAGAATTCAAGACATTCATTAAAGAAAAGATCATGAAGGAAGTTGTAAGAAAACATCATATGAATGAAGATTACAAGGTATTCATCAATCCAACAGGAAGATTTGTTATTGGTGGTCCTCATGGTGATACTGGTTTAACAGGACGTAAGATCATTGTTGATACTTATGGAGGAATGGCAAGACATGGTGGAGGCGCATTCTCTGGTAAAGACCCATCAAAGGTAGATAGAAGTGCAGCTTATATCACTCGTTATATCGCTAAGAACATTGTTGCAGCAGGATTATGTGATCGTATTGAAATCCAGTTATCTTATGCAATTGGTGTAAAGGATCCTACAAGTGTGCATGTTGATACTTATGGAACTGGTAAGGTAGCTGATGAAGTCATCTTAGATGCAATCAAGAAAGAATTTGATTTAACTCCTCAGGGTATCATCAATACATTAGATTTATTAAATCCAATCTATGGCCCAACAGCTGCTTATGGACACTTTGGTCGTACTGATGTTGAATTCCCATGGGAAAAATTAAATAAAGTAGAAGACTTAAAGAAATACTTAGCTTAAAGAAGACATTAACGTCTTCTTTTTTTATATTTTATGTCAAGAGTGTTTTTTTAGTTTTTTTTATGTATAATATAGTTATAGAAAGAATTGTAAAGGAGGAATTAATTATGAAAGTTATTGTCAGAGGTAAAAATGTTACAATTACAGATGCTATTGAGGATAAAATTACTAAAAAACTAGCATTGCTCGACAAGTACTTCATCATGGGACAAGATGTGGAGGCTAAGGTTTTAATTAGAACTTATCCATTTGGTCAGAAAATTGAAGTTACAATTCCTACAGAGCATGTTCTTCTTCGTGCAGAAGAAACAAGTGATGATCTTTATGAAGCAATCGATTTAGTTATCGATAAGCTAGAAAGACAGATCAGAAAGTACAAAACAAAGTTAAGTAGAAAGTCAAAGAATAATAAACTCGCTTTCAACATTAACACTTTAGAAGCTCTTGAAGAACCTGAAGAAGAAGATGTTGTCGTTAAGACAAAAACAATTAATCCTAAACCAATGGACATGGAAGAAGCTATCATGCAGATGGAACTCATTGGTCATTCATTCTTCGTTTATAAGGACATCGAAACAAATACAGTATGTGTTGTCTATAAACGTAGAGATGGTGGATATGGTCTTCTTGAAACAGAAGAATAATAAAAAGAAATCTGGCTTTTGGCCAGATTTTTTTTATGTCCTTAAGAAATTCTTTCTTTTTCTTCGTATATATTATTTGAGGGACACAAGATCTCCCTGCATAATATCCTGAGCTTTCATATATTTATCGATATCATTAAGAATTGTTGTTTTCTTAATAGACCATAAAGGAGCTACTAATTCTTCTAATGGTGCATCTCCAGTAAGTCTTTCTATGACTACATGACTTGGAATATATTCTAATTGTCTTGCAACTAAAGAAATATATTCATCTCTTTCTAACATCTTGAAAGGATAATAGAGCTTATAAAGACGACTATTCTGAGTCACATAGAGATTATGAATCTTAATACCTTGAATATCTAGTTTTCCTACCGCTTTTGCAGTCTCCAACATCATCTCTATTGTTTCATTAGGTAAACCATTAATAATATGCACACAGACTTCTAAATGATGTCTTCTTAACATAGAGAGTCCATCTAAGAATTCCTGATAAGTATGACAACGATTGATTTCTTTTGCAGTAGTATCATGAATAGTCTGTAAGCCTAATTCTATATAGACATCCGTTTTTTTAGATAATTCTTCTAAATAAGCACATATTTCTTCAGTGAGGCAGTCTGCACGTGTCGCAATCGCAATACCAACAACATCCTTCATACCAATAAATGGTTCATAGATCTTCTTTAACTGATCTAAAGAAGCATAGGTATTTGTATATGCCTGGAAGTAGGGAATAAAGACAGCTTCAGGCCACTTTTTTTTCATTACTTCTGCACCTGCTTTAAACTGTTCTAAAAGAGAATCACTATCTAGAATAAAGTCTCCAGAACCTTTCTCAGAACAGAATATACAGCCTCCAAAGCCTTTTGTCCCATCTCTATTAGGACAAGTAAAATGGGCATCTAAAGAGACCTTTGCGACTTTTTTATGATATCTCGTTTTTAAAAAATAATTGTATGTATGATAACGCTTGTTATCTAAAGAATATGGAAAAGGATTCATTTTTTATCACCTGGCTCATTATAACATAAAATGGAGGGAAAAATATGCTAGAACTTAAAGACTTAACTGTGAGTTATGATATTTGTATATTGGATCATGTGAATTATATATTTCCAGATACTGGTTTAGTAGGAATCAAAGGATCTTCAGGCTGTGGAAAGTCTACACTTCTATATTGTTTATGTGGATTACTGCAATATAATGGCACAATCACTTTTAATCATGAAGTGATAGATAAAAAATTTAGTAAGATGATAGGCTTTATTAAACAGAATAATGATCTTATTCCTTCTTATACAGTAGAAGAGAATATCATGGCTGGATGTTATTTTGGACAGATTGATTTTGATAAGAAAAAGATGGATAAGATTATTAGGCGCTTAAAAATAGAAAAGCTTATGAAAAGATATCCTGATGAACTTTCTATTGGACAGATGAAACGTGTATCTATTGCTCGTGCCTTGTTAAAGGATGCACCTGTACTTTTATGTGATGAACCTACAGGTGCCCTCCATTATAAACAGGCAAAAGAGGTTATGACACTCTTAAAGGAAGTATCTGAAGATCGTTTAGTCATCGTTGTTTCTCATGATACATCCCTATTAGATGAATATGTCGATGTACTCATGGAGATGAAGAACCAGACATTATATACAATTAAAGACAATCATATAGATAAAGAAGTACTTATTCCTCAACATAAGAAACACTTTTCTATGCGTTATAGTTTTAAAGAAGTATTGGGAGAAAGAAAGAGACTCGCATTACTCTCACTTTTTCAGATATTAGTCATTGTAACATCTCTAGTGATTATAAGCGGTTTAAATGGTCTTTCTACCTCTATAGAGAAATCTTACATGGAAGCACCACTTAAAGATATTGTAACTATATCCAGTCATGATGGAGAACCATTGTCTTTAAAAGAAAAAGGTACTAAACATTTTGATATAGAAAGTGGGTATATCAAAGGAGTTAATGCCTTGTTGATTCGTTTACCTAAAAAGACAAAACATATTAAATTAATATCAGGACATCTGCCTCATCATACAAATGAAGTCATTATCACCAATAATTTATCTCATAAACTTAAATCAGAATTCACATGTCACCTCTTAGAAAATGAAACATATAAAGTAGTGGGAGTAATAGAAGATAATTTCTACCAAGATCAATTGGTTTGTTTCCATCATGATATAGATAAAAAATATCCAGATTTATTAAGAGATGACAAAATAGATGTAGTCACAAAGGATTCTGAAACTCTTATTAAACGTTATGAAAAGAACTATGAAGTAGATAATGATGTATATATGAAGAAGATGAGTTATGGAACACTTATTTCTATTGGTCGTATGATTGCGTTAGTTTATATGATGATTAGCTTATTTGTGGCAATAGAACTTACAAAAACAGTCTTCTCTTCTTTATATTTAGAAAGAAGCCGTTCTCTTGCTTTGAAAATTTCTATGGGTGCATCTTATAAACAATTACAGCGTGAATCAAAGATAGAAATACTTATTATAGGCACATTTATTTACTCTATCAGCATAGTGATGTTTATTATTATTCTTTCTATTCTCCCGCTCACATTCTTTAAGAGGTATTTCCATTTTACATGTCTTGCATCTCCTTATTATTTCTATATTATTTTCTATTTTCTCTATCTTCTTATACTCATACTTTCTGCATCTGCACCGTTTATTCGTATTAAGAAAGAAAGTATAGTCTCATTACTCAGGGAGGAATAATATGATTCAACTTAAATCAATCAACAAGCGTTATCTACATGAACATGTCTTAGAAAACATTGCTTGTACTCTTCCTGATACAGGATTTGTATCACTTGTTGGGCCAAGTGGATGTGGGAAAAGTACTTTACTTCATATTATTGCTGGACTTGATCATGATTACTCAGGAGAAGTGATATATGAGAAGAATAAGAAAGTTTCTATCATTTTTCAGGACTTTCATCTTATACCTTGGCTTTCTATTAATAATAATATACGTCTCTATGACTACTTTCATAAATCATCCTACATACTGGATGAAACATTGACTAAACAATTCAAGAATACTTCAGTTAATGATCTTTCCTTAGGACAAAGACAACGAACAGCGATAGAGCGTGCACTTTATTATGATCCAGATATTATTCTATGTGATGAACCAACAGCTTCACTTGATCCAGATAATGCAGAGAGAGTATTAAAGATGTTGAAGCAGCGTTCTCATTCTTCTCTTGTATTATTTGTATCCCATGATGAAGCATCAGTAAAACAATATAGTGATCGTATTATAGAGATGAAGGATGGATGTATTATAAAGGATACACTTATTCAAAAGATAGAAAGTTATCCTAAAGAGAATCATAGTAATAATAAAAGGTGTCATTTTCCTATACTTAAATTAACTATCCAATCATTCTTAAGCAGTCGTAAAAGATTTTTTCAGATGTCATTTTCTCTATCTATCGCATTATTATGTTTGATGATGACATTTACCTTTACATTCTCTTTTCGTAATACTATTTATCAATATCTTTCTTCATTGATTCCACAAAAGTCTATTACTTATAAATTACGTAATGATGATCCGCTCTCTTTGACTCATTTCAATGAAGCATCCTATCATTATTTAAATCTTGATGATTATGATCTCATGGGAATCTCTCATAATAGTCAAAGATATCAGAAGAATGAAGTTCTGTTTATATCTGATGACTCGTCCTATACCACTCATTATATATATGGTAGAGCTCCACAAAATAATGATGAAATTGCGGTACCTCTCTCTACTGCAAGAAAGCTTGCACAAAAGAATAAGGTCAATACATTACTTAATACAACTTGGACAATCTATTATAAGCATCAATTAAAGATAAAAGGAAAAGAAGTAAAGATAGTTGGTATTTCTCCACAAACCTATAATTATGATGCCTTTTATATGTATGAATATGCCAATTATCATTGGATAGAGTCCATCTTTAATCAAACACCGACTGCAAGATATGGTATGTTGAAATATAAGGAAGATAAATCCATTATAGATTCTTTAAAAAAGAATTATCCTGAATATGAGTTTAAAGCAATGGGGGAATCAACTCAAAAAACTTTTAATCAGAATATGAATAGAATCCAGATGGTTCTAGTGGTATTCTCTATTCTCACAATACTTTCTTCTATATTTATGATTATGGAAATCATGATTCTTCATGCGATGCATTTAAAGAAGGATCATGCCATCATGAAGGCCTATGGTGAAAAGAAGATACATATTTTCAAGATGTCTTTCTATCAATGTTTGATTCTTCATTCTTATAGCTATGTGACAGCATCTCTCATATTACTTGGCATTATGAAGATAATGAATCAAATAATCCCACAGATTACAGACTTTCCTATGCATCTTACATTCCAACCTCTTATTATGTTGATATTGTGGATTGGTTCTTTCTTATTAGTTTGTTTTTCTATACTATTTAGTATTCTTTATATTATCAAGCTCAATCCATCCCGCATCCTTAAAATGAGATGATACTTCTTGCAAATAACGGGAAATTATGATAAGGTGTGTAAGTATATAAAAGTCAAGGAACTAGAGTAGTAGATGGTCATACTTTTTAAGAGAACTTATGGCTGGTGTGAATAAGTAAAGTTATCCATTGAACTCGCTAGGGAGATGGGTCTGTGATAAGCAGACCACGTATTGCTGCGTTAAAGCATTAAGCGCATGAATCAGTCTTCATGAACTAAGGTGGTACCGCGAGTTCTCGTCCTTAGACATGAGGACTTTTTTTATTTTAAAAGTGGAGGAGACAAAATTATGACTTATGATCATAAGATAGCAGAAAAGAAATGGCAGAAATACTGGGAAGAGAATAAGACATTCGAAACAGATGTTTATGATTTCTCAAAGCCTAAATACTATGCCTTAGACATGTTCCCTTATCCATCAGGACAAGGTCTTCATGTTGGACATCCAGAAGGATATACAGCAACTGACATCATGTCAAGAATGAAGAGAATGCAGGGATATAACGTATTACATCCAATGGGATTTGACTCATTTGGTTTACCTGCTGAACAGTATGCAATCAAGACAGGTAACCACCCTGAAGGATTTACATTAAAGAATATTCAGACTTTCACTAAACAGTTAAAGATGTTAGGCTTCTCATTTGACTGGGATAAGCAGGTATCTACTTGTGATCCTAGCTTCTATAAATGGACTCAGTGGATTTTCAAACAGTTATATGAAGATGGTTTAGCTAGATATGTAGATATTCCTGTTAACTGGTGTGAAGAATTAGGTACAGTACTTGCAAACGATGAAATCATCGATGGTAAGAGTGAACGTGGTGGATTCCCAGTTATTCGTAAGAATATGAAACAGTGGGTTATTGATATTCCTAAATATGCTGAAAGATTACTTGCAGGATTAGAAGAAGTTGATTGGCCAGAATCTACTAAAGAAATTCAGAGAAACTGGATTGGTAAATCAATCGGTGCTCATGTTGATTTTAAGGTAGATGGTTATGATGATAAATTCACAGTATTCACAACACGTTGTGATACATTATTCGGTGCTACTTATTGTGTATTAGCACCAGAACATGAATTAGTAGAAAAGATTACGACTCCTGATAAGAAGGATGAAGTAAAAGCTTACTTAGATGTATGTGCAACTAAGTCAGAACTTGAAAGAACTGAATTAAATAAAGAAAAGACTGGTGTCTTCATTGGTGCTTATGCAATCAACCCAGTAAATGGTAAGAAGATTCCAATCTGGATTTCTGACTATGTATTAGCTGGGTATGGAACAGGTGCTATCATGGCTGTTCCTGCACATGATGATCGTGACTATGCTTTCGCAAAGAAGTTTGGTATCGATATTATTCCAGTATTAGAAGGTGGAGATGTTACTAAGGAAGCATGGACACAGGATGGTGTACATATTAACTCTGACTTCTTAAATGGTTTAGATAAACAGGAAGCAATCGATAAGATGTTAGACTGGTTAGAAGAACATCATTGTGGTTCTAAGCATGTTAACTATCGTTTAAGAGAATGGATCTTCGCAAGACAGAGATATTGGGGTGAACCAATTCCAATCATTAACTTTGATGATGGAACATCTGTTGTATTAAGCGATGATCAGTTACCACTTATCTTACCTGAACTTGAAGATTATAGTCCATCAAAGACTGGTTCTTCTCCATTAGATAAGGCAGTTGACTGGGTTAATGTAGAAGTAGATGGTAAAAAGGGTAAGAGAGAAACAAGTACAATGCCTGGTTCTGCAGGATCTTCTTGGTACTTCTTAAGATATATTGATCCACATAACGATAAGGCTATTGCAGATCCAGAATTATTAAAGCATTGGATGCCAGTTGACTTATATGTTGGTGGACCTGAACATGCAGTAGGACACTTATTATATTCACGTATGTGGAATAATTATTTATATGACAAGGGTATCGTACCAGTTAAAGAACCATTCAAGAAGCTATACCATCAGGGTATGATTCTTGGCCCAAATGGTGTGAAGATGTCTAAGTCAAAGGGTAATGTTATTAATCCAGATGATATTGTAGAAGCATATGGTGCAGATACATTACGTTTATATGAAATGTTTATGGGTCCTCTTGAAGCATCTAAACCGTGGAGTGAAACAGGTGTAGAAGGTTCAAAGAAATGGCTAGAACGTGTTTATAGATTATTTGTTGAATCTGATAAGTTAACTGATACAAATGATGGTTCATTAGACTTCGTATATCACTCAACAGTTAAGAAAGTGACTGAAGACTATGAAAACCTTGGCTTTAATACTGCTATCTCACAGATGATGATCTTCATCAATGAAGCATATAAGGCTAAAGCAGTTTATAAGCCATATGCAGAAGGTATCGTTAAGATGCTTTCATGTATTGCACCTCATATCTGTGAAGAAATGTGGGAAAAACTTGGTCATGAAGGAACAATCGCTTATGAAGCATGGCCAACATATGAAGAAGACAAGCTTGTTGTATCTACAATTGAAATTGCAGTACAGGTAAATGGTAAAGTACGTGGACGTTTATCTATTAATAAGGATCAGGAAGCTGAATCTGTTAAACAGCAGGCATTAGAACTTGAAAATGTTAAGGCACATACTGATGGTAAAGAAATTAAGAAAATCATTTATGTTCCTAACAAGATTGTAAATATTGTAGTTAAATAATTCGTTAAGGCATCTCTTAGGAGGTGTCTTTTTTTGATTGATGGACGATTTTTTCATGATAGTAAGAGAGGATATGATATTATAATATCAACGAAGCGATAAAGTATGGAAATGAAACATCATTTGAGAAAGATGATATTTAAAGGAAAAAGTTACAATGCTTTAACGAATGAATAATTAGAAGACTTAATTGTTTCTAAAATTTATAATAGAAAATATAAAAAGGATTTTCATTATCCAAAGAATTTAAATTTGAGACACTTTACGATACCAATGCTTTTCATAGCATGGTTCTTCAATGGATTCTAGATGGTATGAAAGAATCAATAGATGAACTTGTAGACAACATCAATCATATGTGTTACTTAGGTTTAAAGGATCTATTGAAAGATCATTCTCCATATAGATAATTACCGCTATTTGTCTACTTATGGATAGAAGTACCTTTTTGTCTTTCGCTATTTATTCTTATATATATTATGATAAGTTTGGTTAGTTCATATGAAAGGAAGTAAATAAGATGAAAACATTATATCTTATGCGTCATGGCGAAACATTATTTAAGGTTCAACATAAAATTCAAGGCTGGTGTGATTCCCCATTAACTGAAAAGGGAATCAAGCAGGCGCAAAAAGCAAGAGATTATTTTTCTAAAAAAGGCATTACTTTTGATCATGCCTATTGTTCTACAAGTGAAAGATGTAGTGATACTTTAGAGTTGATTGTAGATATGCCTTATGCAAGATTAAAAGGATTAAAAGAAAATTTTTATGGAGAACTTGAAGGAGAAAGTGAAAGATTAAATAAACACCTTAGTCCAAAAGATTGTGAAACTTTTTATATCCAATTTGGTGGAGAATCTTCAAATACAACGAGAGATAGAATGATGAAGACGTTAACGGAAATTATGGATAGGGAAGATCATGAAAATGTTTTGGTAGTATCTCATAGTGGTGCATGTTTTAATTTTTTAAGAGCTATTCAAGATCCTACGGAAGAGTTAAATAAAGGTTTTGGAAATTGTTGTATTTTTGTTTATCAGTATGATCAGCATCAATTTTCATTAAAAGAAGTCATAAGACAGGAGGAACAATAATAGAATATATTCAATTAGGTAATTCAAATTGAAAAATATCACGTATCTTTTTGGAATGTATGGAATTTGAAGATGCAGATAATGGTCAGTACGGCTGTACAATTGATCAAGAACATACAAGAGAAGTTGTAAAAAAGCATTTTAAAAGTGTTCACCTAAATACAACAATCTTGTAAGTGTTGTAGTAAAATAAAATCTCAAGGCACTTCGATAGAGATGCTTTCAGATTTTTAACAAATTAAATGAAAATATCAATGGGCGATTCTAAATAGGTAAATTTAATGATGCAAAAAAGGCAATAGAGGATGACTAAGCCATCTCACTATTGCCTTTTAATAATGCATGTATTTTTATTTTATATGATATATAAAGCAGTACTGTTGCACCAGTCCATGCAAGTACTTCTGCAAGATAAATACCATTCTGTCCTAAGAATATAGGGAAGATGAGGGCAACACCTACACGAATAAATAGTTCCACAATACCTGATACCATTGGTATAAATGTATTTTCCATTCCTTGCAGTGCACTTCTATATGAATGAAGCATATAAAGAATTGGTAGACATACTGCCATGATGAAGAGATACTTATAAGAAATAGTAAGGACCTTATTAATCTGATCAGGTGTACCTGAAATAAAGAGTAATAAGATATGCTTACCAAATAGAATCATAGAACCACCAATAATCACTGAAGTACAGAATGATAAGAAGGCAGCCTGTGCGACACCTTTTTTAATACGTTCATACTGCTTAGCACCAAGGTTCTGGCTATTAAATGTTGTAATAGCATAACCAAATGAAATAGCGGCTACTTCTAATAAACCATATAACTTATTTGTGGCAGTAAATCCTGCAATAAATAAGAATCCAAAACGATTGACTACTGACTGTACCATAATACCACCAATGGAAATAATGAGGTTCTGGAAGGCAAGAGGTGAACCTAACTGTAATAAGTTCTTGATGATCTTTTTTTCGAACTTAAATTTTGTTAGCTCTAACTTGAATGGTAATTCCTTCTTCAACATATAGAGACAGAATATTGCAGTTAAGAATTGTGCTAATAATGTTGCAATCGCAGCACCTGCAATACCCCATTTAAATACCACTACAAATAATAAATCTAAACAGATATTTGTGATTGCTCCACCAATCATTGCGAGTAATGGTGTACTGCTATCACCTAAAGAACGTAATATACTAGAAAAACAGTTATAAAACATTGTAATTGTCAAACCACCGGACATGATTCTTAAATACGTAATAGAACCTTGAATAACGTTAGATGGTGTATTTAATATAGTTAATAATGGAACGATAGATAATTCTGCAACAACTGTTGTAAGGATAGAAAAGAAAGCACATAAGAAGAAAATCATATGCATAGATCTTTTCATATTTCCATAATCTTCAGCTCCAAAAGTACGTGAGATACGAATAGAGAATCCCTGTGTAAAGCCCATTACTATTCCTAAAATAGCCCAGTTGATCCAGTCTGCGGCGCCTAGACTCGCCAAGGCATTAACACCTAAGAACTGTCCTACAATCATTGTATCTACCATTGTATATAATTGCTGCAGGATATTACCTAACATAAGTGGTAATGCGAATAAGAATATAAGCTTTAATGGTTTTCCTTTAGTCATGTTCTTCATGTTTATTTCCCTCCACACAATGCGATTATCATATCATATTATTTATGACTAACTCTAGAGGGAATTTTTAATAATTAAGAAAGTATTAATAATTGATAGGAATGTAAATGATATAATGATGCATAAGAGGGGATATTTATGAATATATTAGTTGTAGATGATGAGAAAGAGATTACAGATTTAATACAAATCTATTTAGAAAATTAGAATTTTACTGTATATAAGTACTATTTTAGTCAGGATGTATTAAGAGATATTGATGATTTAAAGATTGATTTAGCTATCTTAGATGTGATGATGCCTGATATGGATGGTTTTTCTTTATGCAATACATTAAGAAGAAAGTATAAGTTTCCTATTATTTTTGTAACCGCAAAGGTAGAGGATATTGATAAAATCAATGGTTTAAGTATTGGTGCAGATGATTATGTCACTAAGCCATTCCAGCCGTTAGAACTTGTTGCACGAGTCAAAGCACAGCTAAGACGTTATAAGAACTATAATGAAAAAGAAGAAAAGAATGAAATAGATTTTAGAGGAATACGTATTAATAATGATACAAGAGAATTCTATTTTAATGAAAAGAAGATAGAACTAACTAAAACAGAATTTGCGATATTATGGGAATTATGTCTTCATAGAGGAAATGTTGTAAAGAGTGACGATTTATTCTTAAAGGTTTGGGGAGAAGATTATTATAAGAGAGATAATAATACAATCATGGTGCATATTAGACACTTACGTGAAAAGATGCATGATGGTGGAAGAAATCCTAAATATATAAAGAAGGTTTATGGAGTGGGCTATAAGATTGAAAAATAAAGGATGGATGATATGGAAACTAATACAATCTTAAAGAAGATTTATAAACGTACACTACTACAATATATAGCTTATACAGTAGGGCTGTTAGTTGTTTTTGTATTGGTAGTCTATCTAGCTGCTTTTTTTGATTTTCAGTGGGTCTATGATTTTGATTCTAATATTTATACGTTTCTAGCGTTCTTTTATAATATTGTGAAGAATCCACTCTCGCTTCTGTTGTTTTTTATTAATCTGTATAGTGATTTCTTTTGCGTTTATAATTCATCATCTTTATAAACAGACATCCTATTATATGGATGCATTGACTCATGCATCTCATGAATTAATAGATAAGAGTGTAGACTATATCACATTACCAGAAGAACTTTATGATATAGAAAGACGATTTAATGAACTAAAGAGTGAATCAATAAAGAATGAGAGACTTGCAAGAGAGAATGAACAGAAGAAGGATGAACTCATTGTTTATTTAGCTCATGATATTAAAACACCATTGACTTCTATGATTGGTTACTTATCTTTATTAGATGAAATTAAAGATATGCCTGATATTCAAAGAGAGAAGTATATTAATGTTGCATTAGATAAATCTTATAGCTTAGAAGATCTCATTAATGAATTATTTGAAGTAGCTCGTTATAATTCAGAAAAGATTATTCTAGAAAAAGAAGATTTAGATATTCGTCTGATGCTCGAACAAATCATTGATGATTTCTATCCTGTATTAGTAGAACAGGAAAAGAATATCCATCTTAATCAAGATGAAGATATCACATTATATGGTGATGCGGATAAACTTAGCAGAGTCTTTAGTAATGTGATTAAGAATGCGATTAGCTATAGTAAGGATCATACTGATATCAATATTGATGTTCATAGTATGCATGATGATGCCATTATTGAAGTCATCAATAAAGGAAAAGAGATACCTAAAGAAAAACTAAATCGTATATTTGAGAACTTCTATCGTTTAGATTCAGCACGTACTTCAAGAACAGGTGGAAGTGGTTTAGGTCTCGCTATTGCCAAGGAAATAGTGGAACTTCACCATGGTTCTATCTTTGCATCAAGTAATAAAGAAGAAACAGTCTTCACAATTACTCTCCCAAAAAATAAGAAGTTCATAAGAATTCTATAAGAATGTATTAAAGAAGCGTCTTTATTTGTATTGGTAAAATACAAGTAATGAAGATGCTTTTTTAAGGAGATGAAAACATATGAAAAAAATAATCATTGTATTGCTTTGTGTATTCTCAATTCTTATAGGTCATATAGCTTATAATATAAGTGGTGGTGTAAGCGGACTAAGAGAAGATATTGGTTTAGAAATGAAAGCGCGTTCTAATCCTAAACTACGTACTATATTAAATAATAAGGATCAATATCCTGATGCAATGATTCAATCACTTTATCGTAATGAAGAACTTATTGATTTTGTTTACAACTATCCAAGTAAAAAAGGACATGTTTATACAAATACGATAGGTCCAGTCACAAAAGGACGTTATCCTCTCTTACTTCAATATGATCAAAGATGGGGCTATGGAAACTATGGATATAATGTGATTGGCATGAATGGCTGTGGTCCTACGAGTGCTGCAATGATTATTGCAGGATTAATAGGAAGAAATAACATTACCCCTTTTGATGTGGCATCTTATGCATATAGTCATGGCTATTATCAAGATGGAACATCCTGGGCTTTCTTTACTGAAGGTATGAAACATTATGTTATTCATGGAAGAAACATACCCCTCTCTTATTCTTCTATGAAGAATGAAATCGTGAATGGAATCCCTCTTATATGTAGTATGAAACCAGGAGACTTTACTACTACAGGACATCTTATTGTGATTAGAGGAATGAAGCAGGGGATGTTTATTGTGAATGATCCTAACTCTATAAAAAGAAGCAATCGTTTATGGAGTTATGATACTCTTTCTAAACAGATTAGAAATATATGGTCTCTCTCAAGATAACATTATTAAGAATAAAGTCTTGGGAAAGATAGATGGAATGGCTCTCAACAAGGAACTTAAAAGGGAAAAATACGGATAGTTGGATGTGAATGAAAGATTGTGCTATTATTAGGGTGTAATAAATCGGAAGTTTACAGCGAGGTGAAAGAGGTTGAATTATGTAGAATATGGAAAAGAAAACAGCAATGTAATTATCCTCTTACACGGAGGCGGTTTATCATGGTGGAATTACAAAGAGGTTGCTGATAGACTTCAAACAGATTATCATGTGGTTTTGCCTATATTAGATGGTCATGCAGGATGTGATAAGCAGTTTACAACGATAGAGAATAATGCTTTGGATATTATAGAATTTGTAAATAGTAAATTGGGCGGTTCTGTTTTAATGATGGGAGGACTATCGCTTGGAGGGCAGATTTTGCTTGAAATTTTATCTCAACGCAAAGATATATGTAAGTATGCAATAGTGGAAAGTGTACTTGTAATACCTTCAAAATTTACATATTCTATGATCAAACCGGCGTTTGGAAGTTGCTATGGCTTAATAAAGTATAAGTGGTTTTCAAAATTGCAATTCAAATCATTACGAATAAAGTCGAATTTGTTTGATGAATATTACAAAGATACTTGTGCTATTAGAAAGAGTGATATGATTGCCTTTTTACAGAAAAACTCAGTTTATTCACTAAAAGATGGCATTGGAGAGTGTGAAGCAACCGTTCAAATTTATGTAGGAGAAAAAGAAAAGCAATCAATGAAAAAATCTGCTAAAATCATTCATGAAAAATTGCATGATAGTTTTATACAAGTTCTTCCTAATATGTATCATGGAGAGTTTTCAATAAATCACGCAGATGATTATGTGAGAAAACTATTAGAAATAGTAAAGCGAAGGTAACTTTCAGTCTTCAGCAGAGACTGAAAGTAACAGAAGATTGGAATTTTTAGATGAGGTGACGAATAAATGAGCAAAGAACATCATAATGAAAATAAGAATGACGAAGAAGATACTTTTACATTAGCTAAGCTTGTTAGTACTTGGTATGTAGGTGCTGTTGTAGGATTTGCGGTAGGCACTTTAAATGGTAATTCAACAACAGCAATTATAGGTTTGTTTATTGGAGCTACTGTAAGTTGGATATTTAAAAAGTGTTTAATGAGCAAAAAATGAGTTTGTTAGTTAAATTAGAATTTGTGGAGGAATAAGCATGACAAAGAATACTATGATTTTTATTTTTTTAAACATGATATACCTACTTATTTGGTATGCAACAAACAAAATAAGAAGCACTAAAGTTGGTAAAGAATTAGACAGTGGGTTTGAATTTTACAATAGTTTAAATAATAGTGATAAAGAAAATTGTTGGAAGGAAGATACTAAAATTTTAAATCTTTTCTTTGTATTTTTCATAATATCTATGGATATTTCCGTTCTTCTTCTTTTTAATGAAAATAATCTTTGGATATTCTCATTAGTTGTAGGATTAATTATTTCATCAGTTGTTGCAATAATATTGAGTATTAATCTTAGGAAGAAATACAAATAAGTGAATAAATTATAGTTTAACCAAAAAAAATCAAGTTGATTATTGTTTGGATTGTGTTTACAATAAGCCTATAAGGAGTGTCCTCTGCCCATATCTGGGGGGTGCTTCTGTTTTTTTAACATACCGTGAACAAGAACTCCCCACCTTTATATGAAATATAGGTGGGGGCTAAATTGCGGTAAACACCTAAAAAAATTTCTAAAATAATTGTGATGAAAAGCTTGATGTAAGAGGTTACATGGACTATACTCTTACATGAGATGGATTGTTACTTTAAGTAGGCAAGACCAGACACATTAAAGCATGCGCTGCATCATGTCTTTTTGTGTTTGGTCTTTTTTTATTGGAGGACAATCAATCAGAAAGGAAAGTGAAAATCGTGGGAAGATTAAAGAAAGTCGTAGCTGCATTATTTAGTGCGAGTATGATTATTTCTAGCTGGAGTATGACACTTGTCCATGCAGATACAATCACAAATATTGCATTAAATAAGAAAGTTACAACAAGTTATGCGTGTTCTGGATTTGGTGCTGAAAAAGCAGTGGATGGTGATAAGTCATCACGCTGGGCAACTGAATTTGGTGAACATGCTGCGACTAATCATTGGATTGATGTGGATTTAGGTGCACAGTCTACGATTTCATCTTTTAATATCCATTTTGAGAATCCTAAGGATGGTAATGCTCTGCAAAGAGTACGTAAATTCAAGATTGAAGGATCACTCAATGGTTCATCTTATGCATTGATTCATAATTCAGCAGATAAACCAGAAGGATTTGGCGTAGATGAAGTAGTAACACTTGATACACCTGTACAGTATCGTTATGTAAGATTAACAGTAGAAAAATTACGTGATGGTGCTTATCCAAGTATTTCAGTGGCAGAGTTTGAAGTCATGGGTACTCAGGAAAAGACTGAGACACCTACGAATGTCAATTTAGCGCTAAACAAGAATGTTGTAGTAAGTGCAGAATATCCTACACTCCCTAAGAAAAACCTCACAGATGGTAATGAAAGTACAAGATGGTCTACAGAAGGCGCTCCAGTACAGTGGTTCTATGTAGATCTAGGTAAGTCTGAGTCTTTCAACCAGTTAAAGATGGTTTGGGAAAGTAATGATGTGTATGCAGGTTCTTATAATATCTATGCTTCAGATGATCATACAAATTGGGGTGAAGCTATTGTAAAAAGAACAGGTAACAAGAAACGTACTTCTGTAGAATACTTATCTAGTGTTAAAAAAGCACGTTATGTAAAAGTTGAAGTGACAAAGATGGAAGGGTACGACAGTGTATCATGCTGTGAATTTGAAGTATTGAATTCATCAGATAAAGCACCTCAAAACCCTACAGAAAACGTAGCATTCAATAAGCCTGCAGTGGCTTCTTCAGTTGAAGGTGGTACTTCTTTTACAGCAGGTAAAGCGTTTGATGGTAATACTAAGGGAACATCACGCTGGGCATCTGATGTAAAGAATGCACCTCATTGGATTTATGTGGATTTTGAAGATGTATTAGATGTCAAGACTGTACGCTTAACTTGGGAAACAAGAAAAGCGACAAAATATAGAATCCAGTATGCAACTGAATTAGACAAGTGGACAGATGCAAAAGTATTTAACAGTCGTCCTGCTAATAAGACTCAAAAGATTGTCTTAGATAAAGCGGTGAAGGCACGTTATGTACGCTTGTATATTGATGCAATGGATCCATTAGATCCAGATACAGGCATTAGCTGGAATAATATTTCTGTTTATGAAATGGAAGTATATGGTGGAGAACCAACAGTTGATGTGAATGAAATGATGGATTCTATTACAGTGGCAGAAGTGAAGAAGGGTGATAAGAAGGTTAATGTAACTCTTCCAGAATCTGAAGATTATACAATTACATTCAATGGTGCTGATTATGAACAGCTTGTTGGTGATGATTTGACTATCTATCAGCCTTTAGTTGATACAACTGCTACTTTATCTTTCAAAGCAACAAATAAGAAAGATAAGAATGATTATTTATTTAAAGAAATTGCAGTGAATATTCCTGGTAAATATAACGTCGAACAGGGAGATAATGCAGCCCCTATCGTATTACCAGAATTAAGAGAATGGAAAGGTCATACAGGTACATTCAACTTTAATAAGAATGGTCGTATTGTGGTGCGCAATTCTAAATTGAATGAAATGGCAAAAACATTCCAGAGTGATTTAAAGGAAATCACAGGATCTAAGCTAGATATCGTTACAAGCGGTGAAACAAAAGCAGGAGATATCGTTCTTGATCTTGTAGATAAGAAAGAAAACTTAGGGCTAGATAAGGAAGGCTATATTTTAGAAATTGGTGATACTGTATCAGTAAAAGCTGAACAGGAAACCGGTGCTTTCTGGTCTACACGTACTATTTTACAGATTTTAAAGCTTAATAAGCTCACTATGCCTAAGGGTATGACAAGAGATTATCCACTTTATTCTGTCAGAGGTCTTATTCTTGATGTAGGACGTAAGACATTTACTATGGATAATCTAACAATGTTGATGAAGGAAATGTCTTGGTATAAGTTGAATGACTTCCAGGTACATTTAAATGATAATGTCATTCCTCTAGAAAATTACTCTAATGCAGGTAAGGACCCTATGACAGCTTATTCTGGATTCCGTCTTGAATCTGATATCAAGAAGGGTGGTAAGAACCAGGCTGATTTAACAAGTACAGATGTATTCTATACTAAGAAGGCATTTAGAAACTTCATTAAACAGTCAAGAATGTATGGGGTAAATATTGTTCCTGAAATTGATACACCAGCGCATTCTCTTGCTCTTACTAAGGTGCGTCCAGACTTACGTGCTGGTACTTATGGTCGTGACAATGATCATTTGAACTTAGTAACTAAGTATGATGAGTCAGTGGCTTTTGTGCAGGAAATCTTTGGTGAATATATGAATGGTTCTGATCCAGTCTTTGATTCTAAGACAACTGTACATATTGGTGCGGATGAATATACAAAGGATCCAAATGCATATCGTCGCTTCTGTAACGATATGATTGATTATGTAGAAAAATCAGGACGTAAAGCACGTCTATGGGGAAGTTTATCAAGTCTTAAGGGTAGTGTAACTGTAAAGGCTCAGAATGTAGAAATGAACTTATGGAACTACGGCTGGGCTAATATGGATAAGATGTACGAAGAAGGCTTTGACCTTATTAACTGCAATGATGGTAACTATTACATCGTACCAAATGCAGGGTACTACTATGACTATTTGAATAATTCAACAGTATATAACTTACCAATCAATGAAGTGGGTGGTAAGCATATTCCTGCTGGTGATAAACAGATGCTTGGTGGTTCTTTTGCAGTATGGAATGATATGACAGATTACCTCAATAATGGTATTACTGAATATGACGTTTATGATCGTATTCAGGCATCTGCTGCATTATTTGGTGCTAAGCTTTGGGGTAAAGGATCATTGACTCAGAGTCAGGCAGAAAATGCAACTGGCTTATTAGGAGATGCACCTGGTACTAACTTTGCCTACAATGTAGAAGACAAAGATGGTGTATTTGAAGTTATCGACAATAACACTTCATATAAGGGTGTGAATGCAGATGTAGAAGATGTTGATTATAAGAAGGCTATTCATTTATTGGGTGATTCTTCATATGTAGACACTAAGCTTCATACAACTGTAGGATTAAACAACAGCTTAAGATTCAAGGTAAAACGTACTTCATCTTCAGTTGATAAAGACCAGATTCTATTTGAATCAAGCTATGGTTCTATCAAAGGTGTTCAAAAGGGTACAGGTAAAGTAGCTATCTCAAGAGAAAATTTTGATATTACTTTTGATTATTCACTTCCAGTAGGACAGTGGGTTGAAATTGAAATCAAGAACCCAGATAACGGACGTAATCGCAAGTATGCTGAATTATATGTTAATGGCAAGCTTGTAGACCGTAAGGGTGATGATGAAAAGGTTGAAGGCAATAGACTTATTGCAACTACAATGATTCCATTTGAAAGAGTGGGAAGTAAAACACATGCTTTTGTGGGCTATATTGATGATATTGTGCTTGCAAAGAATAAGGACTATGCTTCAACGAGTGAATTAGATAACACATTATTGATCTTACATGCATTAGAAGCAGATAAGAAAGTAGATGCTTCTAAGAAGGATGCAATGAGATCATTAATAAAAGAAGGAGAGGCCCTTACTTGTCAGGCTGATCCAGATGCTGTGCGTATTGCGGATGTTGTAAAACGTATGAAAGATTTGATTGCGACTATTATTTATAAGAAGGCTGATTACAGCGCAATTGAAGCAATTCTTGCAAAGATTCCTAACACTGATTTGACTAAGATTTATACAAAGGATTCTTTAGATGCTTTAGAAACAGCTAAGAGCAATATTGTATATGATTTACCAAGAGGTATGCAGTCTCAGGTTGATGCGTATGCAAAAGATTTACAGAGTGCATTAGATCGACTTGTATTATTGGATGTGGCTGATTTATATTACTATCAGGGTACAATGACAGGTACTGCTTCTTCACAGGAAACTGCAAATGAAAAAACACCTGCTTCTAATGCTTTAGATGGTAACCCAGGTACATTCTGGCATACATTATGGAATGGTGCTTCTTTACCACACTGGTATATGATTACTATGGGCACAACTGAAAAGGTAGATGGACTTTATTATTTACCACGTAGTAATGCTGGTAATGGTACAGTGACTCAGTATAGTATCGAAGTAAGTACTGATGGGCAGACTTTCAAGAAAGTCAAAGAAGGTACACTTCCATTAAATGCAGAAGGTAAGTTAATCAGCTTTGATGCAGTTGATGCAAAGTATGTAAGATTTAATATTTTAGCAGCTAAGGGTGGATTTGGCAGCGCAGCTGAATTCAAGATTCATTATGTGCCAGCAACAAATGGAGCAGAAGAACTTGAAGCACTTATTAAACATGCAGAAGGATTGGATCGTACACTTTATACTAAAGAATCATTAGAAAAGTTAGATATTGCATTAGAAAAGGCAAAAGCTGTATTAAAGAAGGAAGATGCTTCAGCAAATGAAATCAATGAAGCAAAGACAAATCTTTATAATGCTTTATTAAAGGATTTAATTGCGAAGACTCCTGTGATCAAAGAAGATGCTGATACTAAGGATTTAGAGGATTTAGTAGGTTCTATTGATAAGAATCAGAAGGATTATACAGAAGAAAGCTGGAATAAACTTCAGGACGCTTTAAAGAAGGCTCAGGATGTTTTAAATAAGGAAGAACCTGAGCAATCTGAAGTAGATGCAGCTTATAAGAATCTTAAAGATGCAATTGATGGATTAGAAAAGGTCAAAGATCCAGTCATTACACCGGACAAGCCATCTAAGCCAGATGAAAACAAACCTGGTGAAACAAAGCCTAGCGATTCTAAGCCAAGTGAAACTAAGCCTAGCGAATCTAAACCAAGTGAAACTAAGCCAAATAAGAAACCGCAGACTAGTGATTTGACACCACTTGCAAGTGTATTTAGTTCTATCTTTGTATCATTGAGTGGTATTTATCTTGTAATGAGAAAGAAAGAGTGTTAAGAGTTAGAAAGGGCTTCAAAATGGTAATTTAAAATAACTAGGGGTTTCCTAAATTTTAATTATCACGCAGTAAGGGG